>Ga0335077_10001541_pt1 | contig 27523 bp, 23 predicted proteins | sample Lox_Sample_31_FD_207151 | JGI IMG/M metagenome (GOLD analysis project Ga0335077, IMG submission 207151) | Soil microbial communities from Loxahatchee National Wildlife Refuge, Florida, United States - Lox_Sample_3.1 | ecosystem: Environmental > Terrestrial > Soil > Wetlands | place: USA... | reverse complement strand
GCGATGGCGTCAACGTCGCCGCGCGGCTGGAGGGCATCGCGGACGTCGGCGGGATCAACATCTCCGGCTCCGTGTACGACTGCGTCAAAAACAAGCTGCCTTATCAATTCAACTCGCTGGGCGAGAAGCAGTTGAAGAACATCGCCGAACCGGTGCGGGTCTATCAAGTACTGTTTGGGAACAAAAAGACTAAATCAACTCTAAATAAACGCTCAATAACAATCTTTTCCGTATTATTTACAATTTTAATTATCGTTTTGTTGCGTCTTATCCCTCCACCTCAGTGGTCAAGCGCCAGCTCATGGCGACTGTTGGATGCTCTACATCAACTCAAATCGTACACTCAGATGAAAACATCGCGATCTGTGGCTCTCGTCATCGCGACCATTACACGAGACATGGTGGACATTCCCGCTGGCGTTTTCCAAATGGGCTGTGAGCCAAGCGAAATTGATTGCGATAAAAGCGAATTGCCTGCACATAGGGTTGCGATTAAACCTTTCCGCTTGGCCAAATATGAAGTGACATTTGCACAATGGGACGCTTGCGTCGCTGACGGTGGATGCAAACAAAAACCTGACGATAACCGTTGGGGGAGAGGCTCCCAACCAGTCATCAACATAAGCTGGGATGACGCACAGGAATTTATCAATTGGTTAAATGGCAAAACTAGCGATAATTTTCGCTTACCCTCCGAAACGGAGTGGGAATATGCAGCTCGCGCAGGAACAACGACAAAATATCCGTGGGGCGATGATGTCGGAAAGAATCGTGCGAATTGTGTTGGTTGCAGCAGTCAATGGGATGATAAACAACCCGCTCCAGTTGGCTCCTTTCCGTCGAATCAATTTGGTCTTTACGATATGCAAGGCAACATCTGGGAATGGGTGATGGATTGCTGGCATGACAATTACAATGGCGCACCCTCCACTGGTGGTGTATGGCCAGGCGGCGATTGTGACAGACGTGTAAATCGGGGCGGTTCTTACTCAGACGGTCCGGCGCGAATGCGCTCCTCTGATCGTGGTGGTGACACGCCTAGTGATCGCGACAGTTTTCGAGGCTTCCGTATAGCTGAAGACAAAAAATAAAACCCCGCGCAAGGCGGGGTTCGACACAACGATAACCAGCGGAAGCTGCTGAGTTATTGATTGACGGCCTTCATCGACAGGCGCACGCGGCCCTGCTTGTCGATCTCCAGCACCTTGACCTTGACCATGTCGCCCTCGCGCAGCTTGTCGCTGACGCTCTCGACGCGTTCATCGGAGATTTGCGAGATGTGCACCAGACCGTCGCGGCCCGGCAGGATGTTGACGAAGGCGCCAAAGTCCATGAGTTTGGCCACTCGGCCTTCGTAGATCGCCCCCACCTGCACGTCGGCGGTGATTTGCTCGACGCGGCGCTTGGCCTCCAGCCCCGCCGCCGCGTCGACCGAGGCGATCTTGACGGTACCGTCGTCCTCGATGTCGATGGTGGTGCCGGTCTCCTCGGTAAGCGCACGGATGACCGCGCCGCCCTTGCCGATCACGTCGCGGATCTTGTCCGGGTGGATCTTGACGATAATGATGCGCGGCGCGTACTCGGACATCTCCGCGCGCGGCGCGCTCAGCACCTTGTTCATCTCGCCCAGGATGTGCAGGCGGCCGGTCTTGGCCTGCGCCAGCGCGGTCTCCATGATCTGGGCGGTGATGCCGCTGATCTTGATGTCCATCTGCAACGCGGTAACGCCGGCCGCCGTACCGGCGACCTTGAAGTCCATGTCGCCGAGATGATCCTCGTCGCCCATGATGTCGGAGAGCACGGTGTAGCGGTCGCCCTCCTTGATGAGGCCCATGGCGATGCCCGCGACCGGCGCCTTGACCGGCACGCCGGCGTCCATTAACGATAAACTCGCGCCACATACCGAGGCCATCGAACTCGATCCGTTGGACTCGGTGATCTCCGAGACCACGCGCACGACGTACTGAAATTGTTCCTGTTTCGGCATGATGGCCTGCACGCCGCGACGGGCGAGGCGCCCATGGCCGACCTCGCGGCGCTTGGGCGAACCGACGCGCCCCACCTCGCCGACCGAGTAGGGCGGGAAGTTGTAATGGAATAAAAATGGATCCTTGCGCTCGCCTTCAATGGCGTCGATGATCTGCGCGTCGCGGCCGGTGCCGAGCGAGGTGACGACCAGCGCCTGCGTCTCGCCGCGCGTGAACAGCGCCGAGCCGTGCGTGCGTGGCAGCACGCCGACACGGATGGAGATCGGACGCACGTCGGTCTTGCCGCGGCCGTCGATGCGCTTGCCCTCCTCCAGCGCCTTGGCGCGGACGATCTTGTACTCCAGATTCTCGATGGCGATCTTGACCTGTTCGGGGGTGAACCCCGGTTCATCCTTGGGGCAGAGCGCGGTGATGATCTGATCGCGCAGCTTGGCGAGCGCATCGCGCCGCGCCAGCTTGTCGACGATGGCGTAGGCATCGTGGATCTGAGCCTTGTATTTTTCGACCGAACTGATGAGCTCCACGTCCGGCGCGGGCGGCTGCCAGTCCCACGGCTTTGTGCCCGCCTCCTTGGCGAGATCGTGGATGGCGCGGATGGCCGCCTGCATCTCCTTGTGCCCGAAAAGCACGGCGCCGAGCATGACGGATTCCGGCAGTTCCTTCGCCTCGGATTCGACCATCAAGACCGAGCTTTCCGTGCCGGCCACGACCAGATCAAGCTGCGAGGCGTCCAGGTCCTTGAAACTCGGGTTCAACAGATACTGACCGTCGGCGTAACCCACGCGCGCCGCGCCGATCGGGCCGTTGAACGGGACGCCGGAGACGGCCAGCGCCGCCGAGGCGCCCAGTATGGCGGGAATGTCCGGATCGACCTTGGGATCGAGGGACATGACGGTGGCGACGATCTGCACTTCATTCAGAAACCCCTCCGGGAACAGCGGCCGTAACGGCCGGTCGATGAGGCGCGACGTCAGCGTCTCCTTTTCGCTGGGCCGGCCTTCACGCTTGAAGAACCCACCGGGGATCTTGCCCGCGGCGTAGGTCTTTTCCTGATAATCGACGGTCAACGGGAAAAAGCCCTGTCCCGGTTTCGCCTCCCTGGCGGCGACCACGGTGACCAGCACCACGGTGTCGCCCATGCTGGCCATGACTGCGCCGGTCGCCTGGCGGGCGATCTCGCCGGTCTCCAGCGTGACGGTGTGCTGTCCGTAGGGGAATGATTTCTTGACAATAGACATGGGTGTATTCCTGCTCAAAATAATGATGGATTGATCCGATGGGCGGAAAACGAACCGGGCCGCGTGAAAGCGGCCCGGATCTCCTTACTTGCGCAAACCCAGCTTGGCGACCAGGTCACGATAGCTGGCGGGGTTGGTGGCCCGCAGATAATCCAGCAGCTTGCGCCGCGTGTTGATCATCTTCAGCAATCCCTGACGCGAGTGCTTGTCGTGGTTGTGCGTTTTGAAATGTTCCGAAAGGCTGTCGATGCGGGCGGACAGGAGCGCGACCTGGACCTCCGGTGAGCCGGTGTCGGTTTTTTTGCGCTGGTAGTCCTTGATGATGCCGCCCTTGCGTTCTGCTGTCAGTGTCATGAAAAGACTCCTAAATTCCAACTCTCTGGATTCTTGCCTTGGTTCAGGGCGAGCATTGTAGCGATGGGAGGCGGTGCGAACAAGAAAATTCTGTCTCGTTCACTTGCCGGGATTGCTTAACAGACGGCGGGAGCTGAGCCGGCCGCCGGCCACCTCGCCCATGCCCAGGAATCCGCCGGCGGGGCCATAGATACGCACCGTTTCACCGGCCTCCAGGGGTACGGTCACGCGCTGGCCGTGCCGGAGCAGAGTGGCGGCGCGTTCGTCCAGCGACACCGCCGGCCAGATCGACAAGGCCTGGTCCATGGGCCGCAGCAGTTCATCCAAAGCCGTGAGACCGGATTCGGCGCGCTTATCCAGCATCTCCAGCGTCACCGCGCCGTCCAGATTGAACGGCTGCACCTCCGTGCGCCGCAACGCCGAGAGATGGGCACAGGTCGACAGCGCCGCGCCGATCTCCTCGGCCAGCACGCGGATGTAAGTGCCCTTGGAGCAACTGACATCGATCGTAAGCGTCGCGCCTTCGAAGTCCAGCAGGTTCAGCGCCTTGATGGTGATCGCCCGCGATTTGCGCTCGACGGTGACGCCGCGCGCCGCGAGTTTGTACAAGGGCCGGCCCTGATGCTTGAGCGCGGAGTGCATGGGTGGCGTCTGCATCCGCTCGCCGCAAAAACCGGCCAGCGTGCCTTCAACCCCCGCGCCATCCAATCGAGGCACGGGCCGGCGTTCGATGATCTCTCCTTCGGCGTCGCCGGTCGCGGTACGCTCGCCCAGTTTGATCCGGGCCTGATAGCGCTTGCCCGCGTTCAGCAGATAAGGGGTGATCTTGGTCGCTTCGCCGAAGCACACCGGCAAAAGACCGCTCGCCAGGGGATCGAGATTGCCGGTATGGCCGGCCTTGGCGGCGCGGTACAGGCGCCGCGCCCGTTGCAGCGTCGCATTGGAACTCAACCCCACGGGCTTGTCGAGCAGCAGGATGCCGTCGACCTTGCGGTATTCAAACCTCTTCATCGCCACTCGATGCGGGGTCGTCTTCAGGCGGATGTCCCGCCGCCACTTCATCCAGCAATGCCTCCAGACGAGCGGCGCGGGCGATGGATTCATCGTAGTAAAAGATGATGCGCGGCACGCTGCGCATGGTCATGGTTTTGGCGAGCAGGGTGCGCATGGCCGGGGCACGTTCGTTCAAGGCCGCGAGCACCTCGGCCTGTCCAACCGTGGGTCCCATCTGGGTGACGAAGATCCTGGCCTGCTTCAAATCGGGGGAAACGTCGGCGGCGGTCAGGGTGATGAAGCCCATGCCGGTCTCCTCCGCGCAGAGCTGCGCCGGCCGCGCCAGCAGCCGCAGGATTTCCTCGCCCACGCGGCGCGGCCGGTTGCTGACCGGCGCAAACAAATCATCGCGCCGACGCCGTGACATGGGCAACAACTACACCTTGCGCGCCACTTCGACGCGTTCGAAGACTTCGATCTGATCGCCCGGTTTCACGTCGTCGTAGTTCTTCACGCCGATGCCGCACTCGGTGCCGGATTTCACCTCGTTGACATCGTCCTTGAAGCGGCGCAGGGATTCCAGCGCGCCCTGGAAGATCACCACGTTGTCGCGCAGCACGCGGATGGGATTGTTGCGCTTGATCATCCCGCTCGTCACCAGGCAGCCGGCGATGGCGCCGAACTTGGAGGAGCGGAACACGTCGCGCACCTCGGCCACGCCGATGATGGTTTCGCGGATTTCCGGCGTCAGCAGGCCGGCGAGCGCTGCCTTCACGTCGTCGATGGCGTCGTAGATGATGCTGTAGTAGCGCAGATCGATGCCCTCGGCCTCGATCAACCGGCGCGCGCTGGCGTCGGCGCGCACGTTGAAACCGATGATCATGGCGCTGGAGGCCACCGCCAGGTTGACGTCGGACTCGGTGATGCCGCCGACACCGGTGGCCACGACGTTGACGGTCACTTCGGCGGCGGACAACGCACCCAGCGCCTCGCCCAGGGCTTCGGCTGAACCCTGCACGTCGGCCTTGATGACCAGGTTCAGCGTGACGCTCTTGCCCTCCCCTATGCGTAAAAAGACATCCTCCAGCTTGGCCGACTGCTGCCGCGCCATCTTCTGTTCGCGGTTCTTGGTGTTGCGGAACACGGCGATCTCGCGCGCCTTGCGCTCGTCGGCCACCACCACCGCCTCGTCGCCGGCGTTGGGCACGTTCGACAGGCCCAGTACTTCCACCGGCGTGGAGGGCCCGGCCTCTTCCACCAACTGGCCATGATCGTCGAGCATGGCACGCACGCGGCCGAATTCGATGCCGGTCAGCAGGATGTCGCCCCGGTGCAGAATTCCGTTCTGCACCAGCACCGTGGCCACCGGACCGCGGCCCTTGTCCAGGCGTGATTCGATGACCGTCCCGGACGCCGGGCCGGTCTCTGCCGCCTTGAGTTCCAATACCTCGGCCTGCAACAGGATGGCCTCCAGCAATTGATCCACGCCTTCGCCGGTCTTGGCCGACACCTTGACGAACTGGGTGTCGCCGCCCCAGTCCTCGGGAATGACGCCGTGCTGGGTCAACCCCTGGCGCACGCGTTCGGGATCGGCGCCGGACTTGTCGATCTTGTTGACGGCGACGATAAGCGGCACCTTGGCCGCCCGGGCATGCTGGATCGCCTCGATGGTCTGCGGCATGACGCCGTCATCGGCGGCCACCACCAGCACGACGATGTCCGTCACCTTGGCGCCGCGTGCGCGCATGGCGGTGAAGGCGGCATGGCCGGGCGTGTCCAAAAACGTAATCGCGCCCTTGGCCGTGTTGACGCGGTAGGCGCCGATGTGCTGGGTGATGCCACCGGCCTCGCCGGCGGCGACATCGGTGCTGCGGATCTTGTCCAGCAGCGAAGTCTTGCCGTGATCGACATGACCCATGACCGTCACCACCGGCGGGCGCGGCACTTTTTCGACGCCGGCCTGTTCCTCGCGCAGCGAGGATTCGATGGCGTTGGCGTCGATGCGCCGGGCTTTGTGGCCCATCTCCTCGACCACGATGACCGCGGTGTCCTGATCGATGACTTGATTGATGGTCACGAGGCTGCCCATCCCCATCATGACCTTGATGACCTCGGCGACCTTCACCGACATGCGCTGCGCCAGATCGGCCACCGTGATGCTCTCCGGGACGGCCACCTCGTGCACGGTGGGTTCGGTCGGCATCTCGAATCCGTGCTTGCTGGCCACCGGCGCGACCACGCGCCGTGCCGGCGGCTTGCGCTTGCGGCGCGACCGGCTGGCATCGACGTGCAACTCCTCGCGCTCCTGCTGCCGTTCGCGTTCAATCACGCGGCCGCGGTCGTGATCCTGGCGCTTCTTCTTCGCGCCCTTTTCGCCCTCTTCGCGGGGCGGGGTGGACGGTGGCGCGCGGGTTTCCGGTGCCGCGGCGAGTTTGGCCTCGCCCGGCGGGCGGCGCGATTCAACCTCCACGCGGGCACGCTCCTCGGCAACGCGCTTGGCCTCCAGATCACGCTGACGCTGCTCCTCCTGCTGGCGCGCCTGCTCCTCGGCCTCCAGCCGCTCGCGTTCGGCGGCCTCCTCGCTCAGGCGCTGCGCCTCCTCGTCCACCACCAGGCTGCGCTTGACGTAGGTCTTCTTCTTGCGGAACTCGACGCTGACAGTCTTGGTATGGGCCGGCTTGGCGGCGGTGCCGGGACGCAGGCGCAGCTTGCTCTTGTCGGTGGGCACCTTGATCTCGCTCAAGGTCTTGCGCCGCAGGGTGATGCGCGCGGGCTCCGAGGCCTCCTCGACGCGGCCGTGGGCGCGGCGCAAATGCGCCAGCAGCTGGCTCTTTTCCTCGTCGCTGATCGGATCCTGCGCCTGCTTGGCGGGCAGGCCGGCCTCGGTGAGCTGGCCGATCAGGCGCTCGACCGAAATCCCGACGGTGTCGGCAAATTGCTGGATGGTCACATCAGCCATTGATATCCTTTCCGATATCGGCCGTTTCCTTCTGGGCGTCCTCGGCCTGCGCAAACCAGGGCGCGCGCGCGGTCATGATCAACTCGGCGGCGCGCGCCTCGTTCATGCCTTCGATTTCCATCAGATCGGCCACCGACTGCTCCGCCAGATCATCCTGGGTGACGATGCCGCGGCTGGCCAGCAGATAGGCCAGGTCCTCATCCATGCCGGCCATCGCCAGCAGTTCATCGGACGGCTTGGCGTCGCCGATCTTTTCCTCCGTGGCGATGGCCTTGGTCAGCAGGATGTCCTTGGCGCGGCGGCGCAGCTCGGCGACCAGGGCCTCGTCGAATTCCTGGATGGCCGCCATCTCGCCCTCGGGGACATAGGCCACCTCCTCGATGCTGGTGAAGCCTTCGTCCACCAGAATGCGCGCCACTTCCTCGTCCACGTCCAGCTGCTCCATGAACACTTCCTTCAGGCGCTGTTCCTCCTGGGTGGCCTTTTCCGCGGCTGCGGTCTCGCTCATGACGTTCAGTTCCCAGCCGGTCAGCTGGCTGGCGAGTCGCACGTTCTGTCCGTTGCGGCCGATGGCCTGCGACAACTGCTCCTCCACCACGGCCACGTCCATGCTGTGGGTGTCCTCGTCCACCAGGATGGACACGACCTCCGCCGGTGACATGGCGTTGATGACGAATTGCGCCGGGTTCTCGTCCCACAGGATGATGTCCACCCGCTCGCCGGCCAGTTCGTTCGATACGGCCTGTACACGCGAACCGCGCATGCCGACGCAGGCACCGACCGGATCGATGCGACCGTCCTTGCTGCGCACGGCGATCTTGGCGCGCAACCCCGGATCGCGCGCCGCGCCCATGATCTCGATGAGCCCCTCGCCGATCTCCGGCACTTCGAGCTTGAACAGTTCCACCAGCAACTCGACCGCCGTACGGCTCACGAACAGTTGCGGCCCCTTCTTTTCCGGGCGAACGTCATAGAGATAGCCGCGCAGCCGGTCACCGGGCCGCACCGGTTCGCGGGGGATGAGGTGTTCACGCGTGATGATCGCCTCGGCGTTGCCGCCCAAATCGAGCAGCACGCCGCTGCGCTCGGCGCGCTTGACGGTGCCGGACACAAGCTGGCCCTTGCGGTCTTGATATTGTTCGACGACCTGGGCGCGCTCCGCCTCGCGCACTTTCTGCACGATGACCTGTTTCGCTGTCTGGGCGGCGATGCGCCCATAGACCTCGGCCTCCATCGGCTCCTCGATGAACTCGGCGGCGTTGATGTCGGGGTGGGTCTTGCGCGCCTGGGAAAGCAGAACCTGGCGATCCGGGAACTCCAGCCCGCCCAGCAACTTCACGCTCTCGGCGGCATCATCGATGACTTCCCAGCGCCGGAAGGCATGATAGTCGCCGGACTTGCGATCAATGGACACCCGCACCTCAATGTCCTCGTGGTAGCGCTTCTTGGTGGCGCTGGCAAGCGCGGCCTCCAGCGCCTCGAAGATGACCTCCTTGGCCACCCCCTTCTCGTTGGAGACCACTTCCACCACCGTCAGTATTTCTTTGTTCATACACTCACGTCCTCAAATCTTTATGGTGTCGCGATTAAGCGCGCCTTGGCAATCTGCACCAGCGGAATGTGGTGCTCCACGCCGTCCACTTCCACCCTGACCTTGTCTTCATCCACGCCCAGCAGGGTGCACGTCACATTGCGCTGGTCGCCCAAGAGCGGCGTCCGCAGTTTCAGGCGCGCGCGGCAGCCGGCAAAACGCGCGTAATGCGCCGGTGTGTACAGCGGTCGATCCAGCCCCGGCGACGACACCTCGAGCACATAGCCCCCGGCGATGGGATCTTCCACATCCAGCACGGCGCTCACCTGGCGGCTCACCCGCTCGCAATCATCCACCGCGACGCCGGCCGGCTGATCGATGTACAGCCGCACCAACCCGCGGCGCCCACCGGTGACCTGCTCGATACCGACCAGCTCATAACCCAGTGCGGTCACCACCGGCTCCAGCAACGCCTGCAAACGCGTGCACGGCTTCATCGCCAAATCCCCTACAGTGAAGCCCTGAATTAGTCCATCCTGGACTTCTCAGAGCACGGAAAGCAAAAAGCGTCCCCGACTCCTGGCCGCGTAGCGGCTCCTTCGGGCAGCGGCGCAGCGGCTGCGTTCGATATCGAACCGGGTCGCCTGCAGCTGCCCCGCACCACACAGCAGTCACTGCGTCACAGCCGCGTTTTTGCTTTCCTTCATTTTCAATGGCCTCAGGCCATTGAAAATGGTGGCACATCCATGTACCGCGCGGGAATCTCTGACTTTTCAGAGATTCCCAAAACAAAAAGCCCCGATACCGGGGCCTGGGCTACTCTCCTGGTAGCGGGGGCGGCGCGCCTGCGCATGACCACCTTCCCCGCGCCGCTCAACGGTATGAGCAGTGGTAGCGGGGGCAGGATTTGAACCTGCGACCTTCGGGTTATGAGCCCGACGAGCTGCCAGACTGCTCCACCCCGCAATAATCCATGCGATCATGCCAAGTGCCGCCGTCTTTTTCAAGCAAATTGCGCATAAATCGGCTCTCTGCACGTTGAAATCCATCAGGGCCGACCCCAGCTATACTTCTATCATTAAATACGGTAATTAAAGAGTCATGGTCACCCGCCCACCGGCTGTGGCGAATCAGTTTTACCCCGGCGATCCCGCGGTCCTGCGGCGCCAGGTGGAAGACCTGCTGGCGGAAGCCGCCCGCGGCCCGTCCGCCTCCGCAGCGCCCAAGGCCATCATCGCGCCGCACGCCGGGTACATTTATTCCGGTCCGGTGGCTGCCTCGGTGTATCAATCTTTACGTCCGGTGCGGCAACAGATCCGCCGCGTGGTGCTGCTGGGTCCGGCGCATCGCGTCTATTTGCGCGGACTGGCGGTGCCCACCGTCGAAGGTTTTCACACACCGCTCGGCGACATCACCCTCGACCAGGAAGCCATCGCGGCCATCCGCGCGCTGCCGCAGGTCGTCGTCAGCGACGAGGCCCACGCCGAGGAACACAGCCTGGAGGTGCATCTGCCATTTCTGCAAAACCTGCTGGAGAACTTCACGCTCGTCCCGCTGGTGGTCGGGGATGCCAGCCCCGCGCAAGTGGCGGAGGTGCTCGCCAAGCTTTGGGGCGGCCCGGAGACGCTCATCGTGATCAGCACGGACCTCAGCCATTATCATCCCTATCAGGAGGCGCGCGAAATCGACCAGCGCACCTCGGCGGCGATTCTCAACCTGCAATATGAAATGATCGGTCCGGAACAGGCCTGCGGCTGCCGGCCGCTCAATGGCCTCCTGCACTACGCCCGCAGTCACCATCTACACGTTACCAACGTGGATTTGCGGAATTCCGGCGACACCGCCGGACCGCGCAACCGCGTGGTGGGTTACGGTGCCTACCTGGTCGACGAGAACGCATCGTTCACGAACAAGGAACGCCACACCCTGCCCAGGATCGCCCGGGATTCGCTGAAATACGGCCTCTATCAAGGCCGCGCATTGGCCGTGAACCTCGCCGATTGCGGCCCCGCGCTGCGCGCCACCCGCGCAAGCTTTGTAACGCTGACGAAGAACGGACAGCTGCGCGGCTGCATCGGCACTCTGGAGGCGCACCGGCCGCTGGCTGTGGATGTCGCCGCCAACGCTTACGCCAGCGGCTTTCGCGATCCGCGCTTTCCCGCCTTGAATGCAGTGGAACTGGCGCAGGTGCACATCCATATTTCCGTGCTTTCCCCACCCGCGCCCATGACCATCGCTTCAGAGGAGGATTTGCGCCGGCAATTGCGCCCGGGTGAGGACGGATTGATTCTGGAATTGGGGCATCGCCGGGCGACCTTCCTGCCCAGCGTCTGGGAAGACCTGACGACGCCGGAGATTTTTGTCGAGCATCTGAAACACAAGGCCGGCATCGGCCGCCACGAAGACACGCGCGGACTCAAAGTCTGGCGCTATACCACCGAATCCATCCACGAAGAACCCGCGTCTTTACATTAACCCCTGCCTTGTTGCGCGGCTTTGGCCCTGGCAATCAGATCGTCATTCGCCTGGATCAATTTCTCATCGCCGCGCGCCAGCGCGCTGGATTTGGCGGCCAGTTCCACCGTTTCGCCGTAGTGTTTTTGCTGGAGACGCACCGCCGCCAGCCGGTGCCAGAGCCAGCCGTTGTCCGGCTGGATGCGCAAGGCGCGCTCCAGCGTGGCCGCCGCCTGGTCCATATGACCGCCGCGGCCCTGCGCATCCGCCTGATTCAGCAGGGCCATCACCGCTGGATTCGGCGGCGGCGGCGGCGCAGCAGTAGCCGCCGGCAGCGGAGTCAATGGAGCGGATTCCTCCGTCTTCGCGGCAGATTCCGGTGTTATTACCGCGGACTCCGAATGATCGACCACCGGCGCGGGCGGTGATGCAACCGGCGGCGCCGAGGCACAACCAGACAGCGCAACGCCGAGGACCAGTACCCATCTCGATGCCTGCTTCATGGGCGTATGTTACAACGCGCCGCAGGGCTGGTAAGGCATTGTCACTCCCTGCCCGGCGATAAAGGGGAAAGGCGCGGCGCGAGTGCAATCCTTGTCCGTCATCACGCCGGTATTGACATCCACCCAGCGCCATTCGATCCCTGCGGGCGGCGTCAGATCCACGCCGGGCGCGGCAAGGCCCTTCATCAGCGCCGCCCACAGCCGCATGGACCCGGTCGCGCCCGAGAGGCCGGTCGGCGCGTTGTCATCACGCCCCACCCAACTCACCGCCACCATGTCGCGGCCGAAACCGGCGAACCAGCTGTCGCGCAAATCATTGGTGGTGCCGGTTTTGCCGGCGTATGTCCCGCCGCTCAACCTGGGAAGCGCCGCGGCGGTGCCGGAACGCGCCACCTCGGCGAGCAGTGTGTTCACCAGAAAGGCGTGCTCCGGCTTGATGACCGCCTGCACGCGCAGACCGTAACGGGTCAGCGGGCGTCCGTCGTGATCGAGGACTTCGCGGATCGCGCGCAGCGGCGCACGGAACCCCCTGGCGGCGAAACTCTGGTACATCTGCAATACCTCATATGGCGACAACGGCGCCGCGCCGAGAAACAGGGAGGGATAGGCCGGCAATTCGCTGGTGACGCCAAGCGTGCGCAGTTGCCGGACGATGGCATCCACGCCGAGCGCCAACCCTAGATGCACGGTCGCAAGATTGTAGGAATGCACCAGTGCCTCATACAGCGGCACGTTGCCGTGCGCCACGCCGTCGTAATTCTGCGGCGTCCAGCGCGTCCTGCCCTGCTCCCAGACCAGCGGCGCGTCCTCCAGCGGGGTCAGCACGTTGTATTGCGCGGGCCGCTGCAGCGCGGTCAGGTACACCGCCGGCTTGACCAGCGACCCGATCTGGCGGCGGGCATCCAGGACGCGGTTGAACCCGGCGTACTGCGGATCGCGCCCGCCGACCAGCGCCAGGATCTCGCCGCTGTCGGTGGCCGCCACCACCATCGCCGCCTGCAGGGAGCCATGCGGACGTTCACGCCCGGTTTCCAGTTGCGGCAGCGTCTCTTCAATGGCGGCTTCAGCAGCCGATTGCACGCGCGGATCCAGGGTGGTGAAGATGCGCAAACCGGCGTTGTGCAGATCCTCCTCCTTGTAATCCTGCGCCAGCTGGCGGCGCACCAAATCCATGAAGGCGGTGTAGCGCGCCTGGCGGAACAGTGGGCGCGGCGTCACCGCCAACGGCGCCTGCGCCTCGCCGGCTGCGGCTGCGGATGTCAATTTGCCTGTTTCCACCATCGCCTGCAGCACCACCAGACGGCGCTCCAGCGCACGTTCCGGGTAGCGCCTCGGGTCGTAGTACGACGCACCGCGGGAGAGACCGGCGAGCAGCGCCAATTGCGCCACCGTCAGCTCGTTCAACGGCCGGCCGAAATAAAACTCCGCCGCGAGCGCGAAACCGTGGATGGCGCGATCTCCATCCTGACCGAGATATACCGTGTTGAGATAGGTTTCGAGGATCTCATCCTTGCGGTAGTGCCGCTCCAGGGCCAGCGCCATGAATACTTCATTGAACTTGCGGATGTAGCTGCGCTCCCGGCCGAGAAACAGGTTCTTCACCAATTGCTGGGTGATGGTGCTGCCGCCCTGGCGGATCTCGCCGCTCTTCAGATTCACCCACAACGCACGCAATATGCCGAGCGGATCGATGCCGCCATGACTGTAGAAATTCCGATCCTCAACAGCCAGGAGGGCATCGATCAGCGTTTGGGGCACATCCGACAATTGCACAAGGATGCGATCCTGCTGGTCCCGCGGCGCAATGCGGGCGATTTCCACCGGTTCTAGACGCAACAACGGCAGCGCCGTTCCGCCTTCATCCATTGCATTGATCACGCGGCCATCGAAGCGCAGATGCACGCGATGCGGTGGCTCCACGCCGTCGCTGAACGGGAATCCGCGCGTGTGTAATGTGATTTCCTTCGGCGTGGCGTGGTATTGACCCGGCCCGTCCACGGTGGCGACCTCGCGGTAACCCAGTCGCTGCAATTCGTCGATCAGGGCGGCCGGCGGCAGCGCCAGACCGGTGTATAACTCCAGGGGATGTGCATAGACTTGCGCCGGCAGCGTCCACCGATGCTGCTCAAAGGCCTGACGGGCGGTGTGGTCGATCCATGCCCCCCACGCCAATAATGCCATTAAAATCAATGCACTGATGTGGAGCAGCGGACCGCGGAAACGTTCCAGCAACGTGCGGATAACGGCGAAACGGCGGCGGGAGCGGCGCGAAGGCATTACCCTTGGGAAATGGGATTCAGGTGACGGGGAACGCGCGCGCGTTGCGGCCGCGGCCCGCTTTCATTGACAGCAAGGAATTTCGGCGGCGGCGGTTTCGCATCCCAGCTCCCGCGCGCAGCGCCTTGGATTTTTTGGCTCGATCTTGATCGAGTTGGTCGTCAACCTGCCCTGGCTTCAAACCGTGTTCACTGCCTCAACTACAACGACTATCTTCTTCTCTTCTTCGTTTTCGCTTTCTTCTTCGCCGGTCTCTTCTTTGCCTTCTTCTTCGCTGCCATGATTAACCCCCTTTTGGTTAAGTTAAACGACACAAGAAGCGAGTACCACGTCATTTATATACATCACAAATCAAAACTGTGCAAACTTTTTTTCGCGTGTCGAGCATCGTCATCGCGCGATGCAGCAAACAAATTCATCCCGGTTTCGTGTCACGCATCACATGATGTGCTTGCGCGCGACGTTATTCCCGATCGTGGAACACCGTCTCACATGTCAGTGCACGCGTTTTTGGATCGCGCGGATCACGAGGCGCTGCAAGGCTTTCAGCGGGATCGCAACGCGGACAGCACGCGCGTGCGCACATCCTCCACGCGGCCGATGCCTTCGATCTTCACATACTTCGTCTGCGGATCGCACGCGTAATATGCCACCAGTGGCTTGGTCTGTTCGTGATACACCTGCAAGCGCCTCCTCACCGTCTCTTCCTTGTCGTCGTCGCGCTGGATCAACGTTTCACCCGTCGTATCGTCCTTGCCCGCGACCTTGGGAGGATTGAAGACGACGTGATAGGTACGTCCGGAAGCCGGGTGCACGCGCCGTCCGGACATGCGTTTGACGATCTCCTCGTCATCGACGGCAATCTCCATCACCACGTCGACCTGTACCCGCATTTTTTTCAATCCCTCGGCCTGCGGGATGGTGCGCGGGAAACCGTCCAGCAGAAATCCGCGTGCGCAATCCGGCTCGCGGATTCGTTCCGCCACCAGTCCAAGGATGATGTCGTCGGAGACGAGCCCGCCGGCATCCATGACCTTCTTGGCCTGGAGACCCAGCGGCGTTCCGGCCTTGACGGCGGCGCGCAGCATGTCGCCGGTGGAAATCTTGGGAATGTCAAACTCGGCGCAGATGAAGTCGGCCTGGGTGCCCTTGCCCGCGCCCGGCCCGCCCAGAAGTATCAGTTTCATGTCCCCTCCCTCCGCGTTGTTTTATAATCAAAAATCATGCAACCAATGCCGGCCCCACGGCAGGAACGCCATTGAAACTGCAACTCGACACCGGCGGCAGTCATGCCATCCTGTCTTATACCGCCACTGCGATCAGGCTCCCGACACTCAGCCTCGAACGCAGTTTCATTCTTTGCCCGGACCGGTTGATCGCGGACTGGGCGCCGCAGACCCTGGCCGAATTGTCGCCGGGGCATTTCGATCCGGTGATCGCGCTCGATCCGGAAATTGTATTGTTGGGCACGGGCGCCCGTTTGTGTTTTCCCGCCGCGAGCATCCTCGCGCCACTGCGCATCCGGCAAATTGGCGTTGAAGTAATGGACACGCCCGCCGCCTGCCGTTCCTACAACGTGCTGTCAGGCGAAGGGCGGCGTGTCGTGGCCGCCTTCTTCATGATCCACCTGAACCCTTAACGCTCGCGGAATAGTGTCTCGACCGAAATACCCTGCCGCTCCATGAGCAGGCGCAATCGCCTCAGGGCGTCGATCTGAATCTGCCGCACCCGCTCGCGCGTCACGCCGATCGCCTCTCCGACCTCCTCCAGCGTGGCCACCTCGCGGCCATTCAAGCCGAAACGACGTTCCACCACTTCGCGCTGCTTGTCCTGCAACTGCGACAACCATGACTCGATGTGCCGTTGCATGTCCGCATCCTGCAGCAGCACGCCGGGATCGAGGTTGCGTTCATCGGGGATGGTGTCCAGCAACGACCGATCGGAATCCGGCTCGCCGGAGACATCCATCGAGGCCACGCGTTCGTTCAGGCCCAGCATGCGCTTGACGCTCTCGACCGGCTTCCCGACCCCCCGCGCCACGTCCTCCGGCCCAGGTTCGCGCTCCATTTCCTGCGCCAGCTTGCGCTGCTCGCGCAAATAGGTGTTGATCTCCTTGACCACGTGGATGGGCAGCCGGATGGTGCGCGTCTGGTTCATGATTGCGCGCTCGATGGTCTGGCGTATCCACCAGGTGGCGTACGTTGAGAAGCGAAAACCGCGCTCCGGATCGAATTTCTCGACCGCGCGTATGAGGCCCAGATTGCCCTCCTCGATGAGATCGAGCAGGGCCAGCCCGCGGTTCAGGTAACGCCGGGCGATCTTCACCACCAGGCGCAGATTGCTCACGATCATGCGCTGGCGGGCCTTGGCGTCCCCCTGGCGCGCCTGCCGCGAAAAGCGGACTTCCTCCTCCGCGCTCAACAAATCGGCAAATCCGATCTCGGAAAGATAAATACGGGTGGCATCCAGATCACCGTCGCTGACTTCAGCGGCCGCGAACGTGACGGGGGCTGCCGGTTGCGCCTCGGATTCCAGCGGCTCCTCGACGACGGTCTCCTCCGTTTCCCCGTCGGAAAATTCCTCATCCGCCGCGGCCATCTCCATTGCCGCCAACTCGGCGTCATCGTCGACAAGCTCCGATGCGGCCACAATGATCGCGCCTGTCGGCGGCGGCATGGTTGCATCGGCGCCCCGAGTCTTCGTCGCAGTGGTTTTCCGGCCTTTGCGTTTTTGTCCCGGCACGGGGGCTTGTTTCTTTAAATTAATTGGACGGCAAATATTCCAGCGGCGGCACGGGCTTGCCACTGCGGCGGATTTCGAAATGGAGCATGACCTGCTTGGCGCCGGTGTCGCCCATCTCCGCGATCTGCTGGCCCGCCGTCACCCGCACCCCCTCGGTCACCAGCACTTTATCATTGTGCGCATAAGCACTTAGAAACAAGTCATTATGTTTTATGATAATAAGCTTTCCATAACCAATCAGTCCACTGCCGCTGTAAACCACCTCCCCGGCGGCGGCGGCATAGATCGGCTGCCGCGCCGTTCCCAGGATATTGATGCCATTCTGGCCGAGCACGGTGTCGGAAGTGACCACCCTGCCCCGTGCCGGCCATTGCCAGCGGATGGTTCCAGTGTCGCGGACTTCGGGACGCGCGCGTTCTTTCTCCGAGGCACCTTTTACCGAAGCGGCGGATGGTGGCGGGGCATTCGCAGCAATGGTTTTGGGCGCTTGGGCGGCGGCATCTCCGGCGGGCTTCACCACAGACGCGGGGGCGGTCGCCGGGCGTGAAGCGGGCTGATTGGCGGCCGGTTGCGCCTCTTCTCCGCGCAAACGCAGCCGCTGCCCCGCGTGGATGACATAAGGCGGGCCGATGTGATTCCACTCGGCAATGCGCTGGTAATCCAATCCGTATCGCCAGGCGATGGCGTAGAGTGTCTCGCCGCCCTCGACGACGTGCATGGCGGGTGCGGATTCCGGCGCGCCCGTGCGCAACACCGCCGCCTTTGCCCGCGGCGACTCCGTGCCCGGGCCTTCCACCGGCGCCAGCGCGCCACCGCCGCAACCCGCCAGCGGCAGCACGTAAAAAACCACCGCCATGAGACGGCCTGCCCGAAACGTCATCCCACACCCTCGAGCATGGGGACGAAACTGACCCAGTCCAGCAGCCTCTCATCGTAACCCTGTGCCGTTCTGGTAATCAGCATCAACTGCTGGTTGCCGCTGGCCCCGACGGGGATGATCAGGCGCCCGCCCGGCGCCAGCTGCTCCTTCAAGGCCGGCGGCACGCCGAGCGGTGCCGCTGCAACCAGGATGGCGTCATAGGGTGCGTGCAACGGCCAGCCGGCGTTGCCGTCACCGCGCCGCAGCCGCACGTTGCGGTAACCCAGTTTCATGAGCCGCTCGCGCAGCTTGTCGGTGAGATCGCCAATCCGCTCTATGGCGTACACCCGCTCGGCCAGTTGCGCCAGGACGGCCGTCTGATAGCCGCAGCCGGCGCCGATTTCGAGCACCTTGCGCAGCGGCCCGCCGTCGAGCAGCGCCTCGGTCATGCGTGCGACGATATAGGGTTGGGAAATGGTCTGGCCGTGCCCGATGGGCAGCGGAATGTTCTCGTAGGCTCGGCTGGCGAGCGCTTCGTCTATGAACAGGTGGCGCGGCGTGGTGCGGATGATGTCCAGCACGCGGGCGGAGTGGATGCCCATTTCGCGCAACTGCGCGATCAGGCGATCACGGGCGCGCTGCGAAGTCATGCCGATGCCGCGCGCGTCCTTCATCTCCCTTCCAGCCCCGTCAACCAGCGGTTCACGGTATCGAGCGAGGCATGACGTGTCAAATCCACCTGCAATGGCGAGATCGAAACACAGCGGTGGCGCACGGCGTGGAAATCGGTGCCGCTGCCCGCGTCCGCCTCCGGGCCGGGCGGACCCACCCAATACACCGGGCGGCCGCGCGGATCAGTGCCGCGGATCGCCGGCTCCGACTTGTGCCGGTAACCCAAACGCGTGGCCGCGAACCCGGCGAGCTGCGCCAGTGGCACGTCCGGCACGTTCACATTGAGAATGGTGTCGGCCGGCAGCGGTTCCGTGAGCATGCGCTTCAGCAACACATCCACGCAGTGCACCGCGGTCTCATAATTCGTGGCATTTTCTCCCGCCAGCGACACGGCCATGGCGGGATAGCCCAGGAACCGTCCCTCCATCGCCGCCGCCACCGTGCCCGAGTAAAGCACATCATCACCCAGATTCGGACCGCCGTTGATTCCGGCGATTACCATGTCGGGCTGCCGCTCCAGAAAACCGGTGATTGCCAGATGCACGCAATCCGTCGGCGTGCCGTTGACGTAATAGTAGCCGTTGTCGGCGCGCTGTACGCGCAGTGGCCGGTCCAGCGTCAGCGAATTGCTGGCCCCGCTGCGGTCGCGATCGGGGGCGACGACCGCCACATCACCGTGCGCGGAAAGTACGCGCGCCAGATCACGCAGGCCGCGCGCCTGATAGCCGTCGTCATTACTGACCAGGAAAAACATTACCGCCTCACATCAACCCGCTTCGGGTATGGACTGCATCAGGAATTCGATCAGGGCCTTCTGCGCGTGCAACCGGTTCCCGGCCTCATCCCAGACCACGCTCGCGGGACTGTCCAGCACCTCGGCGCTGACTTCCTCGCCGCGATGCGCGGGCAGGCAGTGCATGAACAGCGCATCGGACTGCGCCCTGGCCATCAACGGCGCATCGACCTGGAAGGCGGCAAAAGCCTCGCGGCGCACCTGCGCCTCCTGCTCCTGGCCCATGCTGGCCCATACGTCGGTCACCACCAGATGCGCACCCGACGCCGCCTTCAGTGGATCGTGCAGCACCTCTGCACGTGCGCACTGTGCCAGCACTGCGGGAGCGGGTTCATAACCCTTGGGACAGGCGATGCGCAGCGCAAACCCGTACCTCTCGGCCGCCTGTATATAGGAATGGCACATGTTGTTGCCGTCGCCGACGAAGACCACGGTCTTGCCGCGGATTGGGCCGCGATGTTCGTGAAAGGTCTGCATGTCGGCCAGCAACTGACAGGGATGGTGCAGATCCGTCAGGCCGTTGATGACCGGCACGCTTGCATACCGTGCGAATTTCTCGATCTTCTCGTGTGCATAGGTGCGCACCATGATCAAATCGACCATGCGCGAAAGTACGCGCGCGGTGTCCTCCACCGGTTCGCCGCGGCCAAGCTGGGTGTCGTCCGGTGACAGGAAGATCGCGTGCCCCCCGAATTCCGCCATCGCCGCCTCAAAGGAGACGCGCGTGCGCGTCGAGGACTTCTCGAACACCATGCCGAGCACGCGGTTCTTGAGCGGCTCGTAAACCGTGCCGGCATGGCGCACGGCCTTGAGCGCAATGCCGCGCTCAAGGATGTGCTGCAGTTCCCCGGCGCTGCAATCGAACAGGGTGAGGAAATGCCTCGGGGTACCCATCAGGCCGCCTCCGCGCGCGTCCTGGCGTACTGGTGCAGCACCTCGGACAGCGTATCCACGAGCAATGCCGCCTCGGTCTCGCCGTAGATCAGCGGCGGCAACAGCCGCACCACCGAATCCGCCGTGACATTGACGAGCAGGCCCGCGTCGAGGCCCTGTTTGACCAACTCATTGCAGGGCCGGTCGATCTGCACGCCGATCATCATGCCCTTGCCACGCACCTCCCTGACGCAGGGAAGGTCCGCGAGCTTGAGGCGCAGGCTGTCAAGAATCCGGGCGCCCATCCGGGCTGCCTGCGCCGCACATTCGCCGCGTTCCATGATTTCGATCACGGTGAGCGCGGCGCGGCACGCGAACGGATTGCCGCCGAAAGTGGAGCCATGCTTGCCGGGCTTCATCAGTTCCGCCGCCGGACCGGAGGCCAGGCAGCAACCGATCGGCACGCCGTTGCCCAGCGATTTGGCGAGCGCCATCGCATCCGGAGTGACGCCCTCATGCTGGCAGGCAAACCAGCGGCCGGTGCGGCACATGCCGGTCTGCACCTCGTCAAGCAGCAAGAGCCAGCCCTGTGAATCACACAGTGCGCGCGCATCCTTCAGATACCCCGCCGGCGGGATGTTGATCCCGCCCTCGCCCTGGATCGGCTCCACCTGCACGGCCGCGATCTCGCGGCGGGAGACCAGCGCCCGCAGCGCGGCGATGTCACCGTAGGGAACACGTATGAAACCCTGCACCAGCGGCTCAAAACCGGCCTGCACCTTGGCGCTGCCGGACGCGCTCAAGGTCGCCATCGTGCGGCCGTGAAAGCTGTTCTCCATGACCACGATGGCGGGCTCGTTGATGCCACGCGCATGGCCATGCAGGCGCGCGAGTTTGATCAGCGCTTCATTGGCCTCGGCGCCGGAGTTGCAGAAAAAGGCGTTGTCCATGCCGGAAAGCGCGGTCAGCTTCGCACCCAGTTGTTCCTGCAGGGGAATGCGGAAGATGTTGGAGGTGTGCAGCAACGTGCGCGCCTGATCGGCGAGCACGTCCGCGAGTTGCGGATGCGCGTGGCCCAGGCCGCACACGGCGATGCCGCTGATCGCATCCAGATAGCGCCGGCCGGCCTCATCCCACAGATAAGCGCCCTGGCCGCGTACAAAGGCGACCGGCTGCCGTGCGTATGTTGCCATCAAAGGCTTCTCCATGTGCCTGCTTCCTCAAAACTCAAATCTGCATCCCCAAAAAGGCAAAGCCCGGCTGCGCATGAGCCGGGCTTTTGTCATACCCCAACGGAGTGACTGCGACTAAAACAAAAGTCCGTGATGCGCCGCCCCCATGAACAGCAGCAGGGGAATGGACAGTAACGTGTTCGTGCGCGACGCCAGCGCCGCCACGCGTTTGGCGCGGGCCTTCTGCTCATCGGTGGCGGGAACGATGCCCAGCACCTTCTTCTGATTCGGCCAGATGAGCACCCAGACATTGAACAGCATGATCGTGCCCAGCCAGGCGCCTATGCCTATGGGCATGAAGTATGGGCGGGAAGATTCATCGCCCTGCATCAGACCCAGAGTGAAGGCGCCGACAAAACTATTACCGAGATAGGCCGCGCCGGACAGCCAGGTCACCACCGCCGCCCAGCGAAACCACAACAACGCCCGCGGCGCGACGTACTTGCTGATTCCGGCACCGCCCGGCCCGCCCTTGTCCGCCGCGGCGGCGGCCAGCGCAGGCGTCTGCACCAGATTGAAATAGTACAGAAGACCAATCCAGGTCACGCCGGCAAGAAAATGTATCCAGCGCGCCAAAGTATGGCTGAGGACATCCGTCTCCCCACCCGTGCCTCTGATCAGATACGTCAACACCAGCGCCAGTATCACGCCCAATGTGATCGTCTTGCATATCGAATCCAGCGGATTTTTCATGTGTATCTCCCCCAAATCATCCAGCCATTGCCATGTCAGACAACAAACCCAAGCAAATTTGTCAGATTCTCCGGCATTTCGCGCCAGTTTTGCAAGCAGAAGCCGCGTGACAGGTTGATGACACGGTATTAGACTTGCGCGCCATTCCGGTTTCAGAGGTGATTTTATGGATATTACCGAGCGCATCAAACAGACCATCAAAAGCAACCCCATCGTCATCTTCATGAAGGGCACGCCGCAATTTCCGCAGTGCGGCTTCTCCATGCGGGCTTCGCAGGCGCTGACGGCCTGCGGCGTGGAGTATGCCCATGTCGACGTTCTGGCCGAGCCGGAAGTACGCCAGACCCTGCCGCAGATTTCGCAATGGCCGACCTTTCCCCAGGTGTTCATCAATGGTGAACTCATCGGCGGCTGCGACATCGTGATGGAGATGTACCAGAAGGGCGAGCTGCAAAAGCTGGCACAGGCCGCTGCTGGAAGGCATTGAACGCCGCGTACTGATCAAAAGTTGGCGTTCCGGCGGACGAGCGCCATCACAGGGACGGTGAGACTTCCGCGGTTATTCGCGGAATTGACGGATGGCGTCCCCAGCGGGAGTCGAACCCGCGTTACCGCCGTGAAAGGGCGATGTCCTAGGCCTCTAGACGATGGGGACAGTGTGGGTTACAAAAACAAAAGGCTGGAACAAACCAGCCTTTATGTTTTTAAAAACTTTGGTGGAGCCAGCGAGAGTCGAACTCGCGACCTCTACAATGCCATTGTAGCGCTCTCCCAACTGAGCTATGGCCCCTTAAAAAAGGTGGGGAAATGTACGGCAGCCCCCTCCCCGGTGTCAAGCCGCAAGCGGTGATCGAGGAGTGATTTTGCATGGTGGCAAAAGCACATACGACACTATAATGAATGGCGCGTCGAACCATGATGCATCCCAATTTGCCCGGTCCCAATATCCGTCATGATTAACCGGCTGAAATCATATTACCGCTCGGCGCTGCTGCAAGTGGTGCGGCTTTCGGTGCGGCATGCCGTCGCCTTGGTCGCGTTTGCGCTCCTGGCCACCGCGGGCCTGGCCTGGTACACGGCGACGCACATCTCGCTCGACACCGACACCACCAAGATGCTGGACCCCAATCTGCCGTTCCGCAAATCCGGGCGCGAATTCAGCGCTGCCTTCCCGCAGCTGGGCGATCAGATCGTCCTGGTGCTGGAGGCGGAGCACGCCGGCGAGGCCAGCGACGCCGCCGATGACCTGGCCGATGCGCTGCGCCAGCGGCCGAAGCAATTCCAGCACGTCGAGGAGCCCGGCGCGGGGGAATATTTCGCCCACTACGGCCTGCTGTATCTCAGCACCGACGAATTGTGGACGCTGGATGAAAAACTGGCCGCGGCGGCGCCCTTCCTCGGCACCCTCTCGCGCGATCCCAGCCTGCGGGGACTGTGCGACGTCCTCGGCAAGGCCTTCAGCGAATACGTCAGCCCCGAGGATCGGAAGACGCTGACCGGCATGTTCGATCGGCTGAGCGGTGTCATCGAACGACGGCTCGCCGGCCGGCCGCAGCGCATGTCCTGGCGCGACGAGATGTTCAAACAGGACGCCAACAAGCCCGGCCCGCGGCGCGCCTTCGTGCTGACCCAGGCGCGGCTCGACTTCACCAGCCTGCAGCCCGGCGAAGACGCGCTCAAGGCGGTGCATGAAATCGGCCGCGGGATCGAGTCGTCGCATCCGGGTGTCCGCGTAAGGGTCACGGGATCGGTTGCCATGGACACCGAGGAACTGGCAACCGTTGCCAGGGACTCGAAACTGACCACGGCGTTGTCGTTCGGCCTCGTCTGCCTGCTGCTGGCGCTGGGCCTGCGTTCACCGGGACCGGTGCTGGCCGTGTTGATCACCCTCACCTGCGGGCTCATCTGGACCGCCGCCTTCGCCGCCTTCACCTTTGGCGCGCTCAATCTCATTTCCGTCAGTTTCGCGGTGCTGTTCATTGGCATGGGCGTGGACTTCGGCATTCAATACGCCATGCGCTTCCTTGAGGAATCCGATCGCGGGCGGGATCGCACCGCCGCGCTGCACGGCGCCGCGCGCGGCGTCGGCGGCGCCCTGACGCTGGCGGCGGTGGCGGCCGCCATCAGTTTCTTCGCCTTCGTTCCGACCAGCTACCGCGGGCTGGCGGAGCTCGGCGTCATCGCCGGCTTCAGCATGGCGGTGGCGCTCACCGCCAATCTCACCATGCTGCCGGCGCTCTTGAGCCTGCTGCGCAAACCGGCCGCCCATCCAGAACATATAACGGTCGCAAATACGGCCAACAACCACAGTCGTCTGCTGCGACGGCACGCCCGCGCCATTTTGATCGCAACCGCGCTCCTGGTCGCCGGTGCCGCGTGGCTGCTGCCGCGCGCCACCTTCGATTTCAATCCGATCAATCTCAAGGATGGCACCACCGAGTCCGTCGCCACCTTCCGCGATCTGCTGAGCGATCCGGACACCACGCCCTACACCATCGAAATCCTGGCCGCGAATCTGGACGCCGCCCGCGAACTGTCTGCAAAGCTCGACAAACTGCCGGTGGTGGACAAGACCGTAAACCTGGCTAGTTACGTCCCCGATGGCCAGACTGAAAAACTGCCCATCATCGACGGCATACGCACCTCGCTACAAGGCGTGCTGGTCACTCCTCCGGCTGACGTGCCGGTGGATGCCGTGACACAGGCGGAGAGTCTGGAAAAGTTCCGCGGGCAATTGCTGGAGGCGGAGGCAAAGGAAAAGGACGCCGGCATGGCCGCGAGCATGAAGCGGCTGAGCAGCGCGATCCAGCGTCTCGAAGCGCTGCCGGGATGGCCTGCGTCCGTGATACCGGAATTGCAGAAGGATTTGATCGGCGATCTGCCGCAATTGATCGTGCGCCTGCAGAAGGCGCTGCAGGCCGGCCCGGTCACGCTCGCCGACCTGCCCGCCGAAATCAAGGAACGCTACGTGGCCGCCGACGGCCGGGCGCGCATCGAGGTATATCCGAAGGAAGACATGAACAACAACGATGCCCTGCGCCGCTTCGTGCGCGCGGTGCAGGCCATCGCGCCCACGGCCACGGACGCGCCCGTCGAACTGCTGGAGGGCGGCGACACGGTCATCATGGCGTGCATCCAGGCGGCGGCGCTGGCGCTCTTCTGCACCGTCCTGCTGGTACTGGTGGTGTTGCACAGTCTCCGCGCCACCGTGCTGATGATGACGCCGCTCCTGCTGGCGATGCTGTTCACCGTCGCCGCCTCGGTGCTGCTGCATATCCCGTTCAACTTCGCCAATATCATCGCGTTGCCGCTCCTGATTGGCCTGAACAACGCCTACGCCGCCTACCTCGTGCTCCGCCACCGCACCGAAGGCGACGTCAACGACGTGCTGACCAGCAGCACGCCGCGCGCCGTCCTGTTCAGCGGCCTCACCATCATTTCCTCGTTCGGCACGATGGCGATCTCGACCCACCCCGGCCTCTCCGGCATGGGCGTGCTCATCAGCCTGTCACTGGCGCTGGCGTTGCTGTGTTCGCTGATTGTGCTGCCGGCACTGCTGTACGTCATCGACATCAACAAAAAATAAGTCGTTACGAACTCAAGTCCGTTCGTGCTGGGCCTGTCCCGAGGTAACGACGGATATCGAGGTACGAACGGTTTTACACTTGATTAGGCCCTGCCGCCGTCGATGAAGGCCAGCGCGCGGTCCAGGCAATTCAAAGTGCGCTCGCGGCCCAGAAGTTTGAGCGTCACGTCGATGGGCGGCGAGACCGTGCCGCCGCACACCGCCACCCGCAGCGGCTGGGCGACCCTGCCCAGTTTCAGGCCCCGTTGTTCGGCCACGGCGTTGACCACGCCGTGTATCGCCACTGCCGACCAATCCTTGAGCACGGCGAACTGTTCCCGCAGCGCTGCCAATGCCGGCTTCGACTCCATCGTCAGGTTTTTTGCGGCGGCTGGATCGTAGTCCTTGAAGTCCTCATAAAAAATGCGGCTGGCGTTGGCCATCTCCACCAGCGTCTTCGAGCGTTCGCGCAGCGGCTCAATGACTTCGGTGAGCGGCGGGCCGCGCGAGGCATCGACGCCCAGCCGGTGCAGGTAATCGCGCAGCAGTTTCGCCAGGCGATCCGCCCCGGCCTGCTTGATGTGGTGCTGGTTCAGCCACAGAAGCTTCTCGGGATTGAACGCGGCGGCGGATTTGTTGACATCGCGAATGTCGAACTTTTCGATCATCTCGGCGATGGAGAACACCTCTCCGTCGCCGTGCGACCAGCCCAGCCGCACCAGGTAATTCAACAGCGCCTCGGGCAGAAAACCCTCCTCCTCGTACTGCATCACGCTGACCGTGCCGTGGCGCTTCGACAGTTTCTTGCCGTCCGGCCCCAGGATCATCGGCACATGCGCGTACACCGGCGGGGTCGCGTTCAGCGCCTGCATGATGTTGATCTGGCGCGGCGTGTTGTTCAAATGGTCGTCGCCGCGGATCACATGCGTGACGCGCATGTCCATGTCGTCCACCACCACCGTGAAATTGTAGGTGGGCGTACCGTCGGCGCGGGCGATGATCAAATCATCCAGTTCACGGTTCTGGAACACGACGCGGCCGTGGATCTGGTCCTCCACCACCACCTCGCCGTCGAGCGGATTCTTGAAGCGGATGACCGGCTCGATGCCGACCGGCGGCGGATCGCGCCGTTCGCGACAGCGGCCGTTGTAGCGCGGCTTCTCCTTGCGCGCCATCTGCGCCGCGCGCATGGCCTCCAGTTCCTCCTTGCTGCAATAGCAGCGGTACGCCCGGCCCGCCGTCAGCAATTGCTTGACGACCTCGTGATAGCGCTCGAAGTGCCTGGTCTGGTAAAACGGCCCCTCGTCGTAATTCAGCCCCAGCCAGTCCATGCTCTGCAGAATGGCCTGCACCGCCTGCGGCGTGGAACGTTCCAGATCCGTGTCCTCGATGCGCAGGATGAACGTGCCCTTGTGCCTGCGCGCATACAGCCAGGAAAACAGCGCCGTGCGCGCGCCGCCGACATGCAGATAGCCGGTGGGGCTTGGGGCGAAGCGGGTGCGGACGGACATAAGCAATTTAGTATATCAAGAGCTTGTCATTTCGAGCCCATCCGCCGTTCGCCCTGAGGTATCGAAGGGTGAATCATTGACCACCACGGGCGCTGCCCGTAGAATTTGCCTCCCTCAAAGTGCGCGGTTAGCTCAGCGGGAGAGCACTGCCTTCACACGGCAGGGGTCGCAGGTTCAATCCCTGCACCGCGCACCAACTCATTCAAAGAGTTACTCGAAGCCTCTCCCTCACCCACCACTTTTGCGTGACCAAAACGTGACTGCATGTTTTCCAACCGCGCAACTG
>Ga0335077_10001540_pt1 | contig 27530 bp, 21 predicted proteins | sample Lox_Sample_31_FD_207151 | JGI IMG/M metagenome (GOLD analysis project Ga0335077, IMG submission 207151) | Soil microbial communities from Loxahatchee National Wildlife Refuge, Florida, United States - Lox_Sample_3.1 | ecosystem: Environmental > Terrestrial > Soil > Wetlands | place: USA... | reverse complement strand
GTTCCAAACGGTTCATGTCTGGGGGTTTTGCAAGTGCTTGAAAAGAATGGCTCCTCAGGTAGGACTCGAACCTACAACCCTCCGGTTAACAGCCGGATGCTCTGCCATTGAGCTACTGAGGAGTGTCGCCTTCGTGCGAAGAGTACGTTTTTCACTTTTTATCATATCATTCCGCAGAACCGGGCAAAACCTGGCTCCCCCCTCTTCGCAAGGGCCGGATCCTCAGGTTGGTGCGACAACCTCCACTGTCAAACTCCGGCTCAACGGTTGCCAGGTTCGCCTTTCGATCTCTGTCCGTCTCATCAGGCCGCAGCTATTTCCCAACATAAACCTGGAACGGAGCCCAATAAAAAGGCTTGCGGAACACTCCATCGGAGTGCAGCAGAGTCAGCTTTGCCAGGCGCAAGGCCTCGTCCGGCGATCGGCCTTTCGCAATCTCGCTATACATCTGATCCATCAATTGCGGTGTCGAAACGTCGCTCACCTCCCATAGCGCGCCAATCACGTTGCGCGCTCCGGCTCGCAGAAACGCCCAGGAGAGCCCTACCAGACCCTCGCCGGTGTAAGCCCGAACGCCCTGTCCATAGCAGGCAGAAATCGTCACCAGATCCGCCTGCAGAGGATGCCGGATGATATCCCGCGCATATAGCTTGAACGATTGTCCTGTCGTCGGCGTGCCCGACAAGACGATGGCAGAGTCCAGCGGATTCAACTGGCTGGCCGTGCCATGCGCCACAAAATGAACGTAACCGGCTTGCTCCGGACGCGCACCCAGGTACGCTGAGACTGTTGCCGCCTGGCGCGCGTAAATAGTGCGCGCCGGCGGGGCAAAATGTTTTCCCACGTTATCCATCTCCAGCGCTGCATTCGCCAGATTGGGATAGTCCGGCCCCGGCGCAATCGGGTCCCCAATCAGCAACAAGCGCGCCGCTCCACGCCTCTGCGCTGCCGCCCTCCAGTCGGATAATAGCCGCAGTGAGCTGGCATCCACAATCGTCGCGTCTTCGATCCAGTAGTGGGCCGGCGGACCGGGCGCAACCAGTGTCTCGAAATTCAGCGTATTCAGGTTGCCGTCTGGAATGATCACGACCCTTGAATGCGGCATAATAAGCGATGCCGCCGGTGCAATCAGGATCTCGTATAAGCGGCGGCCATCCTCGTTGCCGCTCTCAAGGACATCCCGCGGACCAAGCAAAGCTTTACGATACCGCTGCACCGCGTCCTCGATTTCGGCGGCCGGCGCAAGCGGAAACAATCGGGTTTCGCGCGAGTTTGCCGCCCACAGGTAAGAGTGCTCGACGCCCAGCCAATAAAAGAGGATCGTTCCCTGCGCCGTCCTGGCAATCTCCTGAGCGCTTTCCGCCGCTGCAGCCCTTGTTTCCTTCAGCAGTCCTAATCCTTCCGCCAGCGTCTGCGCGCGGCTGTAGTCGGCCACCTGCAAAGCTTGCCCGGTCTTTCCCTGTTCCACCAGAAAGTGAACGTAATCGTCATATAAGTGAACCGCATTCGCCATGAACGGCAGCTTGAACTCTTCTCGCCGCAACGACGACCGCGCTGCCTCCAGCGTGTCCCGCGACTGGCGATATTGCCGCTCTGCCTCCACCGCGCGATGCTGCGATTCGTAGAGCGTAGCCAGGTCGTCCTGTGCCTCCCAGCGCAGTGAAGTGTCGCTCTTCGGGTCGCGCGCTACCTCCTGAAATCGTTCTTCCGCTTGTTTCGTCTCCCCCGCATGCGCAGCAATCCGGCCCTGCACCACCAGAGCGTACAGTTCGTCCGGCCGGTCGCCATCTCCGTGCGCCAAGTTGAAAGCCTCGTCACTGTACTGTTTTGCCTGGTCGAACTGTCCCGTTTCCACGGCGGCGAGCGCCAGGGCCGTGAGCGCCGCAATCGTTTGCACTTTGTTCTGGCTCTTCCGTGCGAGCTCCAGTGACTGCGTGTAGAATTCCCGGGCCTGCCCCGGACGGTTGGTCTGGAAATACACCAGCCCCTGATTGTTCAGCCACTCCACTTCGTCAATCACCGCCCCGAGTTCCCGCGACTTGCGGGTCGCAGCAAGATAGAAATCCAGCGCCCGATCAAAATCGCCCAGCTTGTAATGCGCCCAGCCGAGATTTCCCAATGCCTTCTCTTCGTCCAGTTCCGAGCGGATCGTGCGGGAAACCCGCAGCGCGCCGTTCGACCAGTCAATCGACTCGTCGAAGTGCTCCTTCCCGATCTCAACCACTCCCAGGTTCAGCAAATCCGACAGCTCCAGAAAGCTGTCCTGCTGCTGCCGCGCCAGATCCAGGCTTTGGCGGTAGTAGACCTCGGCCTGCTCGATATTCCCGCGATAGATTTCCACCGCCCCAGCCATCCGGGCCAGCTCGCCCATCACTTCGCACTGAGTCGGTTGGCACCAGCGCCACGCCTCCTGGAGATGTAGATCGGCTTGAGGAAACTGTCCCAGATGGGCGTAGGCCAGCGCCTGCAGCATGTCTTTGCGCACACCCAGGGGTCCGCTTGCCAGGGCGGGGGGCAGGGGCGCATCGAGCAGCGCGAGCAGTTCCTGGTTCAGCCCCTGGTTGGCCAGGATGTCCGCTTCCAGCAACCGGAACTTCCAGGCCCATTCCTGGTCATGCCCGGAATACCGCCGGTAAGCCTTGTCGGCCTCCAGCTGCGCCACTGCCAGGTCGCCACGCAGGAACTTGAGCCGGATTTGCTCGAAAATTTGGGCAACCGGGGGCGCCGCCTTCCGGTTGCACCCCGGGAATAGTGTCAGAAGCAACGCAACACCGCACGTCGCCCCAAAGCACAGGAAGGCGCGTCTGGGAATGCGCGACACCCAGTCGCGCAAAAGAGAAGCCCACGACACCTGTCGTGGGCCTGGCCAGAGTGTAAGTGTGGCACGGGCGCGCCCGCCGCCCGCGAAAAACACGTGCTCCTTGCCGCTCTTCTTACTGACCGTGTACTTGCCGGGAGACACAGCGCCGCGCAGCGCGCCATTCTCTACGGATGGGTTCTGCCCTCCACCGCCGCAGTGGTAAAACTGGTCTGCGACTCCACCGGGCACCCCAATTCCAGCCGGATTCCGATCAACCGGAAGGTGTTGCGATCGACGGTCAGCTCCGCCAGAAACACCTTTCCGAAGTCCGGGATCTCCAGCACATTGCCGAAGACCTTTCCGGGGAACTCTCCCTTCACTTCCTTCACCAGCGTGCATAAAACAAAACCCTGCGCTTCGCGCTGCGCAGCGGAATTATCCCACGCGTACAACTCCCTTACCCAGTTGGGAACCTGCTTGTCTTTCTGCCATGCGGGAATGGTCCTTTCATCAATCATACGGCGGCGCTGTTCCGCTACCGCAGCCAGGAAATGTTCGTCCTGAATACAAGGCCTTACAGGATACTTTTCTCCACCACCGGGGCTGCATAACTCCAAGTCCAGCTCGACATCGATCTTGTGTCCCGCAACGCGAAGGTTTTCGAAGCGCGTTCCCGTGAACGAAACCTTGGGCTCGTATCCCTCCCGCGGATGCTCAGTCGCAATCTGCACCACCACCCGGTCGGCCGTTACGATGTCCAATACGTTCAGCCCTTCCATGGCGACGGTGGCCAGCGTGGTCCAGCCCCCGCTCTTCTGGCTCACGCTACCCGCCACCTGCGAGTTGGCTTTCTTGAACGACAGGATGCCTTTCAGTTCGAAGGCTTCTGTATTAGTGGAGGCATATCCTCCCGACGCAGCCAGCGACAGCGGCGCCTGGGTCGGCACCACCTGCTCGAATGGGCTGCTGATGCGTCCGCCGAGCGCGTTGACGTCAGCATGGTAATAGTGGACTCTCTTCGGATTGGCTTCCATTGGTCTCTCCGTTTCGCAGTGAAATAAGTGCGGTCTACTGCAACTGCAGCTCGAAGGGATAATTACCGATTTCCGAGGAACTGCCGTCCCCGGCAATCCCGCGTACGCTCAAGCGGTAATGGCCCGGAGTCTTGAGGCCGGCCGGGACGCGTATGGGCAAAGTGTCATGCGCGGCTTCCGCGGAGATCGCGACTGACCACTCGCGCTCGCCTCCAGGCGAGTAAAGGTCCCCGGAGTAAGAAGCGAAACGGGCGTTGGCGGGAACATCCACGAACAGGAGAAATGCTTCCCCCTCACGAATCCTGAGCGTAGGTATGCTCCCGCCTCGCGTGGCGCTGCTGATGAGGGAAACCGCAGGCAGAACTTGAGGCCGGTTGCCGGCCACCTTGAGGCCGGGAACCACTATGAGGCTCTGGTATCCAACCACCAAAAGCAACACTGCCATTACCGGAACAGCAAAAGCCGGCCGCAACCAAGCCAGCCACCCCTTTTGCTGAGTCTGCCCCGCAGGCGCCGCTTGCGGCACCCCGGCGGAGAGCACCGACTTGCTGTGTTCCACGAAGGCCGCTCCGGCGCGAACATCGTTGGCACAGTCCGGGCAGCCGAAAAAGTGCTCTTCGAACTCCTCTTTCTTTTCCAGCGCGAGATCGCCGAGCAGATACTTTTCCGTCGCCATTAGCCGGACCGCCTCTTCGTGGTCCATACTCACCGTCCTCTTTCCCTCCAGATCAGTAGTGAATAATCCCCGTCCATCGTTTCATCCTATTCTCCCGCCCGATTGCCTGCGCTGGCTGCGATCCCCTTTAGATAGAGCGACTTAAATGCCAGTTTGGCGCGATGGAGCAGCACCCGCAGGTAGTCCCGATCCACCCCGAATTCCTTGCAGACCTCATCCTTATTACGCTCCTCCAGGAACACCTCCCGCAGCAGCCGCCGGTCCCTCTCCGGCAGGTCTTCCAGGATCTGCTGCACCTTTCGTTCGGTCTGTTTGTGGGCAATCACTCCCACCACATCCATGGCCGGATCGGCCACGGAGCTGGCGGCATCTTCGTTGTTCTCTACCGCACTGTCGCGCGATGACGCGCGGTAATACTCCAGCAGTACGTTGTTGCAGACTGAGTTCACAAAGGCTCCTAGCCGTTCAGGGTCACGAATTCCGCTTTTGCTGCGAAGCGTGGTAAGCACCCGGGCAAAGGTTTCCTGGCGAAGGTCTTCAATGACATACACGGAGGGCACACGGGAACGCAATTTCAAGTGGATCAGCTCGCTGAAATAGGCAACAAAATGCTCCTCCGTCCGGAAATCCCCCGAACAGAGCCGTTCCACGTACGGCTGATCAAAGGAGTGAAATTGCAATCTGTCGGCCCCCGCACCTCTGGAAAAATGGCCTCCATTTTACACCGCTGCTCGGGAACGATATTTCATGCCTGGCTGCGGCCGCGCCTGGAATTAGTACAGGGACACACACTGTCCTAAGATCGTATTTCCAATTTCGCCTCAATGTCGTAACGTACCCTGCGCATTATCAGGAAAGGCGTTCCGCGTCCTCGGCGGAAGTTCTCAGCGTTCTCGGCGTTTCAAGGTTTTGGGCGTCTTCCCTTGACAGAGGTGGAGGCGAGAAGAAATCTCTTCCACAACCGAAACGAAACCAGGTCCGGCAACACTATCTCGATGAGCATCACACCGGATCGTTGGGAGCGATCCGATGCAAGAGTGGCCGCTGGCTGCGTTCTCACGAAGTAACCGCTTCGGAGATGCAGCCCAGTCCCGCAACGATGATCGTCACTTGGGGGAGGGATGGTCGTCGCGATTCGCCGGAGCGCAACAAGCTCCGGCGACTCCGGGATGGCACAAGTAATACCCCGTTCAAAGTCGTCGGGGAGGGCGATGAACGTGACCGAAAGGGAGGTAAAGATTCGTGTAGGGCTGGGGTTGGCTGAGCCTGCCCTGAGCAAGGTTGCAGGATGCGCCCAGCGCAGCGAGGTCAAGGCGCGTTGGCTCGTGGATCCACAAAGTGCTCCCGCGGGAGTGATTCAGGCCGTGATGCTGCATGCACTGCAGTTGCGCCGGCCATATCGGGAAGCCTTTATTCTTTGCGACATTCAGGGCCGCAGCGTACCAGAAGCGGCCATGCTGCTCGGGGTTCAACCCTCAGCCGTGACCTCGAGACTCGTGCGTGCTCGCCGGCAGTTGTCAGAAGTAACCAGGGGCCTGTGCGAGCAATAAAGACCCGGAGGAGGGATCTTGCTGCTTGGGGGAAGGGGCAAGGTCTTCAGCCTACGCCGGAGCCATAGTCCGGTGGCTCCGGCGGCCTTCGGGTACCCAGCCGCCGCGGAACTGACAATCGATCGGGGTTATGACGATTCGCGTTCTCCAGCAGTGCTGCCGACTAAAATCTCATCTCGGCTGAGGCTTCGGGAAAATGATTGGAGCCCCCCTCGAATCCTTCGCTCCGCTCGGATGACAGACGATAAACGCGACAACAGACGTCCGGCGTGCGCGCCGGTATCCTTTCCTCTTTGCCCTCTTGAACTTGCATGTCATCACATTATTGTCTAGCCCATAGCGTCATCACACTATGTTCCACGTGGAACACTTTGGCTATGCCGGCGAGGGCGCCCCGCGCCACATGGGACGCTCGCTGCGCTCGCCCGGACGGGCGAGAGGCCTGTCCCCACACGGGCTCCACCCAGGCGCTTCAGCTGCTCTCTTCGCCCACTTTCAGCACCGCCAGGAAGGCTTCTTGCGGAATATCCACCCGCCCGATGCGCTTCATGCGCCGCTTGCCTTCCTTCTGCTTCTCCAGCAGCTTGCGTTTGCGGGTGATGTCGCCGCCGTAGCATTTGGCCAGCACGTTCTTGCGCATGGCGGGGACGGTTTCGCGGGCGATGATCTTCGCGCCGATGGAGGCCTGAATTGCCACCTCGAACATCTGGCGGGGAATGAGCTGCTTCATCTTTGCGGCGAGGGCTTTGCCGCGCTCGTAGGCGAAGTCGCGGTGGACGATGGTGGAGAGCGCATCGACGGGATCGCCGGCCACCAGGATATCCAGCTTCACCATCGGCGACTCCCAGTAGCCCGCGAGGTGATAGTCCAGCGAGGCGTAGCCGCGGGAGACCGACTTCAGCCGGTCGTAGAAGTCGAGCACGATTTCGTTCAGCGGCAATTCGTACTGCAGCATGACCCGCGACGAACTCACATATTCGAAGCTCTTCTGCTTGCCGCGCTTTTCTTCCACCAGCTTCAAAATCCCACCGACATATTCTTCGTTGGTAAGGATGGTGGCGAGAATTACCGGCTCTTCCACCTTGGCGATTTCGCTTGTCGCCAGCCACCGCGAGGGATTATCCACCTCGACGAGTTCGCCGTCGGTTTTGGTGATCTTGTAACGTACGCCCGGAGCGGTGGTGATGAGGTCGAGGCCGAACTCGCGTTCCAGGCGCTCCTGAATGATCTCCATGTGCAGCAGACCGAGAAAGCCGCAGCGGAAGCCGAAACCCAGAGCGACCGAACTTTCCGGTTCAAAGAAGAAGGAGGAATCGTTGAGCCGCAGCTTTTCCAGGGCTTCGCGCAGTTGCGTGTGTTCGTGGGCGTCCACGGTGTAGAGCCCGGCGAAGACCATGGGCTTGATCTCTTCGAAGCCGGGAAGCGGTTCAATGGCGGGATTGGCTTCTTCCGTGATCGTGTCGCCAATTTTTGTGTCGGCGACGTTCTTGATGTTGGCGATCAGGAAGCCGACTTCGCCTGCGCGCAGCTCCTCGATTTCCACCGGCTTGGGAGTAAGCACGCCCAGCGTTTCCACGTCCAGAACTCGACCGTTCCACATCAGGCGGATCTTCTGGCCTTTGCGCAGTGTTCCCTGGAAGACGCGCGTCAGTACGATCACGCCGCGATAAGCGTCAAACCAGGAGTCGAAAATCAGCGCCTGCAGCCGGTTCTCAGGGTTCCCCTTGGGCGGAGGGACGCGCTTCACGATGGCTTCCAGCACATCCGGCACACCCTCCCCAGTCTTGGCGCTGATGAGGACGGCATCGGTGGCGTCGAGCCCGACCGCGCCCTCAATCATCTCCTTGGTGCGCGGAATGTCGGCGCTGGGGAGATCGATTTTGTTGATGACCGGAACGATCTCCAGGCCGTGATTGATGGCGAGATAGGAATTCGCCAAAGTTTGCGCCTCCACGCCCTGCGAAGCGTCGACTACGAGCAACGCTCCCTCACACGAGGCGAGAGAGCGGGAAACCTCGTAGGAGAAATCCACGTGGCCGGGGGTGTCGATCAGGTTGAGCTGGTAGGTCTGGCCGTCATGCGGGGTGTACATCATGCGGACGGCATGAGCCTTGATGGTGATGCCGCGCTCCCGCTCCAGGTCCATGGAGTCGAGCACCTGGGCCTGCATTTCGCGCGCGGTCAGGGATCCGGTAAGTTCCAGCAGGCGGTCGGCCAGCGTGGACTTGCCGTGGTCGATGTGGGCAATAATCGCGAAATTGCGGATGAGAGAGGAATCCATGGAAGGAGCGCGGGTAAAGAGTAATTTTAACAGGCGGATTGCCGAGCACGTTTTTTCCGCTGCCTCACGCTTCGGTCAGAGGTACCGAGCGCCGGACTATGGGCAAGGCTTCGAGGTATCGACGACCGCAGGCGGCAGGTTGGTACACGATGTCGGGGTCCTGTTCGTCGATGCCAGCCCTGCTACGCATGCGGGGGTGCTGCTGATACTCGAACAACGTCCGATCGGCAGGCCCGGATTGTGGACCAAACATGCTCCGGTGAGAATATGCAAAGAGGAAACGACGCAGAAACCGGCGCCGCTGCCGATGGCGAGTCCCGAACCGGTGAGGGCAACGCTATGCGGGCTGGCGGCAGCGTTGTCGGCGACTGCGAGAGTTCCGGTAACGTCTCCGGCCGCGGCTGCTGTAAATGTCACGGCGATCGCGCAGCTTCCGCCGGGGGTAAGGCTCGCGGTGCAATCGTGGGTCTCGGCGAAGCCGGCGGTCGCGGTAATACTCGCGAGGCTCAAGACCGCTGTTCCGTAGTTGCTCAGGGTGAGCGTTTGCGGGGAACTGGTGGTTCCGATGACCGCGGCGAAGGTCAGAGTATCGGCCGAGAGAGTCGCATTGGGACCTGAGGTGACCCCGGTGCCATCCATGGGGAACGAGTGCGGGCTTCCCGTACTGTTGTCGGTGATATTGACTGCCGCGCTGCGAGGACCCGTTACGCCGGGCGTGAACACCACTGAAATCGTGCAGCTCGCGTTGGCTGCCAGGCTCGGACCGCAAGTCGTGGTCTGGACGAAGTCGGCGTCATTCGGGCCGGCGATTGATATGTCGGCGATAACCAGAGATTCGGTGCCGGTGTTGGTGAGAGTTTCTGTCTGGGCGGCGCTTGCAGTGCCAACCAGCTGTGTGCTGAACCTCAGGTCTGGAGACGACAGGGTGAGAGTATCGGGTTCCAGCAGGATGGAAATGGAGTACGCCTGACTGGCCGACTTGCCCGATGAATCGGTGACTTTGATGGTGAATGCGACGTCCTGAGCGGCGGTGTCGGGGGTTCCGGAAATAGTCACAGAACTGGAGGAGCTGGCGCTGAGCGCGAGATTGTGGGGCAATTGCCCGGCATCCACGGTCCAGGTATAGGGCCCGACGCCCCCGCTAGCCTGAATGGTTTGATTATAGGGTGCAAGAGAGGGGCCGTTCGGCAGGCTCGCGGTGGTAATGACCAGCGGAGCCGGGCGCCTGGATCCGCCGGAACCGCCGCAGAAGGAGAACAAAGCTATGCCCAACAGGGACGAAGCCGCGATGATCACCCGGACGAAGTGTTTCATGGCTCTCTTCCTGCATTCCGCCATTCCGTAAAATCGGGCACGGGCACTATACATAGTTGTGCCACAGCGCGCAATCACTCCCTGGGGTGCCTTGCGCGGCGTTCTCTCTGCGGGACAGATAGAATGATTGCGTGCCAAAGCTAACTTTTGCCGCTATTGATCACGTTCAGCTCGCGATGCCCGCGAACAAGGAGGATGCCGCGCGCGCCTTCTACCGCGATCTGTTGGGCATGACCGAGCTGCAGAAGCCAACAGAGCTGGCGAAGCGTGGCGGATGCTGGTTTGCCAGCGGCGACGTGCAAATCCATCTGGGCGTGGAAAAGGATTTTCGTCCGGCCCCAAAAGCCCATCCCGCGCTCCGTTGCGGGGACTACCATGGACTGATCGCAAGCTTGCGCAATGCGGGAGTCGAGGTTCTCAGCGACGACAAGAATCCCGGCGTAACTCGCTGCTACATTCACGATCCCTTCGGCAACCGCATAGAGCTGATCGGCGGCTAGCCATTCGAGGTTGTATGCCTCCATCTTCGATACAATCCATCCTGCATCGCTCGTGACAATATGCGCCGACTTATATTTGTAGCCAGCATTTTATTCGCAGCCTCCGCCGCTTCCACGCAGCAAACGCTCTCGCCTCCCGTGCGCGAGTTCACAAAGATTGATGCGCCCACAGTGGTCCTCAGCCACGTCAGGGTTATTGACGGCACCGGTTCTCCGGCACGCGACGATCAAACCGTGGTTCTCTCCGACGGAATGATCAAAGCAGTGTCGTCCGCTCCTCCAGCTGACCTGCCCAAAGATGCCCAAGTCCTCGACCTTCACGGCGACAGCGTAATCCCAGGTCTCGTCGGCATGCACGACCACATGTTCTATCCCACGGCGGCGGGGAGTTTTGAGAACATGTCGTTCAGCTTCCCGCGCCTCTATCTCGCGGCGGGAGTTACGACCATCCGCACGACCGGCTCAATCGAACCGTACACCGACCTGGAACTCAAGAAAGAAATTGACGCGGGCAAAACTCCCGGGCCACACATTCACGTAACCGGGCCGTACCTCGAAGGCCCAGGTTCGTGGGCGCTGCAGTTACACCAGCTCACCGGGCCCGACGACGCGGTAAAGACGGTGAATTACTGGCTCGACGAGGGCGTGGACAATTTCAAGGCCTATAACTTCCTTACTGCGGAGGAACTTGGGGCGGCGATCAAAGCGGCGCACAAGCGGGGAGCGAAAGTTACCGGGCATCTGTGTTCCATCGGCTTCCGCCAGGCGGCGAGCCTGGGAATTGATGATCTCGAACACGGGCTGCTCGTCGACACCGAGTTTTTCCCCTGGAAGAAAGCCGACGAGTGCCCAAACACGCCGAAGGACATGGACTTTATCTCCAAGCTGGATGTGCAGTCCGGTGCAGTCCACGACACGATCGTCGACCTGGTGCAACATCATGTTGCCCTTACCTCCACCCTGCCCGTGTTTGAAATGCTGGTTCCCGGGCGGCCTGCGATGCAGCAGCGCATCCTCGATGCGCTGGCGCCTGATGCCCGCAACATGGTGCTGGCTAACAAGGTCCGGAGCAGCGACCAGAGCTCTATTCGCCGGCGATATGAGAGCGAAGAGTCTCCGTGGCCGGCGGCCTTCAAGAAAGAAATGGAATTCGAGCGCGCATTTGCGCAGGCCGGAGGATTGTTGCTCGCCGGCCTCGATCCCACGGGTATGGGCGGAGTGATCGCCGGATTCGGCGACCAGCGCGAAGTCGAACTGCTGGTCGAGGCCGGCTTCACACCTCTGGAAGCCATTCACATTGCCACGGCGAATGGCGCGCAGTATCTGGGCGAGGCAGATCGCATCGGCACGATTGCTCCGGGCAAGCAGGCGGACCTGGTGGTTATCAAAGGCGACCCATCCAACCGGATCGAAGATATCGAGAACGTGGAGATCGTGTTCAAAGACGGAGTCGGCTATGACTCGGCAAAGCTGATTGAGTCGGTGCGGGGAACGGTAGGCAACCGTTAGTGGCGTCCCAGAAATAGTGACCAAACTTGGGCTGTGCTGAATCCGTCATATCGAAAACATCGACGCTGCAAACAACATATATAGGTCCTTCGCTTCGCTCAGGATGACAAGTTGGACCTATTTCGTGAACATCAGTTACAGGACACTAGCCTGGCATGGCGCAGACGCGCCGCCCGCGGGCCGGCTCTTATTCATGTTGTGGTGAGAGACACCTGTTCAAACGAGGACCGTGAAGACTCCGGCTTTCCGCGGGCGAGGGTGCCCGCGCCACATTTTCATCCGGTAGAATCAGGATTCCATGCTGGTGCTTGCTTCGGCCTCTCCTCGCCGTCAGGAGCTCTTGCGCAATGCGGGAATTGCATTTGTCCCGCACCCGGCAGACGTTGACGAAACTCCACTTGACGGTGAGTCGCCGCGGGCTTGCGCCGAGCGTCTGGCGCGGGAAAAGGCAGTGGCGGTGCAGGGCCGGCAGCCCGCGGACTTGGTGCTGGGCGCCGATACCATCGTTGTGATCGATGGTCAGATTCTGGGTAAACCCCGCGATGCCGAAGACGCCGCTCGTATGTTGCGGATGCTCGCGGGCCGCGTGCATGAGGTAATCACTGGGGTTTGTGTCGCGGGACCAAAACCGCCATCAGCAAGGAGTGTGGAGAGCGTCGGTTCTGAATCCACCCTGGTTACTGTGGATGCTCTGTCCGATGAGGAGATCCGCGCCTACGTCGCGACCGGTGAGCCTATGGACAAGGCCGGCGCCTATGCGATTCAAGGGCAGGCTTCGCGCTGGATTTCGCGGATCGAAGGCGACTACTTCAACGTGGTGGGATTGCCGATAGCCCTGGTCTATCGAATGCTGCGGGAGCGCCGGGCGCTGTAAGGCTTACGCCTTCTTGTCGCCGCCCTGTTCGCCGTCTTTTACCGCAGACTTGAAGTTCTTGATGCCTTCGCCCAGCCCCTTACCCAGGTCGGCCAGCTTGCTCGGGCCGAAAATAAGCAGGGCAATGACCAGCAGAATCAGGATTTCCGGAAGTCCTAGTTTTCCAATCATGGAATACCCCAGTGAGATTCTAGGCTACCGGCGGGCCGGAGTCAAAAGAGATGGATGCCGGCGCGCGCGTGCCAGGAAGTTTCTGTTCCTTTTAGGGCGCGATGTGGGCCGTGTGCAGCTCCCGTGGAGGGCGTCGCACGCGGGGACACGCGCGCCTACATTTGATCAATGAGCCCCGCCAGCAGGGCTGCGCGGCGCGGCAGCTCCGAGATCACGATCGACTCATGCTGGGCGTGGGCGCCTTCGCCTACTCCCCCCAGGCCATCGAGCGTAGGAATGCCCAAGGCCGCAGTGAAATTGCCATCCGAGCCGCCGCCCACCGCAGCTTCTTCCAGCTTCCAGCCCAGTTCGCCGGCGATTTCGGCGGCCTTCTTGTACAGGGCGGCGACTCCGGCGGTCCGCTCCATGGGCGGCCGGTTCACGCCTCCGCTGATCCCGAGCTTGCACTTGCGGTTGAAGGGCTTCAGCCGCCGGAGCATACGATCGATTGCCGCGGCATCCTTCATCCGGACAACGCGGACATCCAACATTGCCGTGGCTTCGGCAGGCACGACATTGACCCGGGTACCACCCTGCACCAGGCCCACATTCAGGGTGAGGCCGCGCTTGAGATCTACGAGGCTGGAAATCGCCGTAATCTGCTTTGCCAGTTCAACAATGGCGCTCTGCCCCTTCTCGAAATCCAGGCCCGAGTGGGCGGCCTTGCCGGTGACACGCAGGGTGTAATCTCCCACGCCCTTGCGGGAGGTTTTCACGGCGCCCTGCAGTCCATAAGAAGGCTCCAGCACCAGCACGGCCGCGGATTTCCTGGCCAGGGCCTCAGTGATGGGGCGCGACGAGCTGCCGACTTCCTCATCTGACACCAATAGCACGCTGACGGGCCGGGGAAGTTCTCCATGGAACGCCTGCAGGCCCTCAATTGCGGCCAGCATCAGTGCAATTCCCGACTTCATGTCGAGGGAGCCGGGCCCCCAAAGGCGGCCGTCAGCGATTCGGCATGGCATGGTTGCCAGTGTGCCTAGCGGATAAACCGTATCGTAATGGCCGAGCAACAGAATGGGTTTGCCGGATTGCTTGCCCGGAAAATCGACCTGAAGGTGATCGCCGAAATCCTGACATTTATGAAAGCGGATGTGGCCGCCCAAAGCTTCAAACCGTTGCGCCACGACTGCTGCGAGCTTGTCCACCGCAGTCTTGCTATCACTCGGCGATTCGATCTCCACAAATTCCTGAACGGTTTGGACGATTTCGTCCTGCCGCGCCTGGAAATAGTCCAATCTCCGGCGGACGGCATGATCGGTCGCATGTGATCGAGCCTTGGCGTCCTTCTTCATGGCGGAGCGGGCAAAACACACAGCAAAACTGCGTCTCTAACAGAAGAGGCGGTTGCAGGTCCGTTGCTCTGCGAAACGCTTCACCTGCGGAGCCGTACAGTATAATTCTTCATTCCTGCGAGATCAGAATGAGCGAGACCACTCACCCTGCCGATGCTGTGGCTCCGGCCAAAACCACGCTGGACATCAACGATATTTTCAACATTCTGCCCCATCGCTATCCGTTTCTGCTGATTGACCGGGTCGTGGACCTCACCCGCAGGCAGAAGATCGTTGCCATCAAGAATGTGACGATCAATGAACCGTTTTTTGCCGGGCATTTTCCCGGCCAGCCGATCATGCCCGGAGTATTGATTGTAGAGGCCATGGCGCAGGCTGGGGGCGCGTTGCTGCTCACCGAAGTGGAGGACCGCAACAACAAGCTGATCATGTTCACCGGCATCGAGCGTGCCCGGTTTCGGCGTCCGGTCGTTCCGGGGGACCAGCTGCGGCTCGAGGTGGAACTCAAGGTCTGGCGGGCGGTTGCCGGCATGATCGCGGTGCGGATGGAGGGCATTGCCTACGTCGGCGAAAAGCGCGTGGCGGAAGCTACGGTGAGCTGTCAACTGGTCGATAGTTCGCGCGGGCGCAACCTGCCTTCGGAGGAAAGCGGAAGTTCGTAGAGATTTCCTCTGTGTTTCCGGCCGCGGAGGGTTGCTGGGTTCATGAACGTTCATCCCACTGCCATTGTTGATGCGCGCGCCCGGGTTCATCCTTCCTGCCAGATTGGCCCGTACTGCGTGATCGGGCCGGAGGTTGAACTGGGCGAGCGATGCCATCTGGTGTCGCACGTGGTGATGGAAGGGCCCACCAAGATTGGGGCGGATAACGTTTTTTCTCCGTTCTCCTCGATCGGGCTGGCCCCACAGGACCTGAGCTACACCGGCGAGCCTACGCGGCTGGAGATCGGCGACCACAACAAGATCCGCGAATTTGTCACCATCAATCGCGGCACGGTGAAGGGCGGAGGCATCACCCGTGTGGGCAGCTACACCCTGGTCATGGCCTACACGCATATCGCGCACGATTGCCAGATCGGCAACCATGTGATTCTGGCGAATGCGGCCACACTCGGCGGGCACATCATCGTCGAGGATTACGCGCAGGTAGGCGCGCTCTGTCCGGTCCACCACTTCGTGCGGATCGGGGCGTATTCGTTTGTCGGGGGCGGGACCACGGTCACGCGCGACGTGTTGCCTTTTTCCAAAACTGCGGCGGCGCGCGATACGCATGCCTACGGGATGAATGCGGTTGGACTGGAGCGCCGCGGCTTTTCGAAAGAGCGGATACGCAAGATTCACCACGCATATAAAGTGCTGCTGGCATCGAAGCTGAATACCTCGCAGGCGCTGGAGAAGCTGAAATCCGAACCCGACCGGGGCGAAGATGTAGATATGCTGATCCGCTTCGTCGAAGCGTCGGAGCGGGGTGTGATTAAGTAACGGCTGGTGGCCAGTGGCCCTACTTCATGGAGCTTGAGTCTTTTCTGGCCACCAGCCACTGATCACCGACCACTGGTCTATGAAACTCGGCCTTATCGCCGGCAATGGCAAATTCCCTTTCCTGGTGCTCGATGCCGCGCGGGCCCAGGGGTTCGATGTCGTGGTCGCTGCCATCAAGGAAGAAACGTCGCCCGAGATCGAATCGCGGGGCGCGGCGGCGGTTCACTGGCTGTCGCTCGGAGAACTCAGCAAGCTGATCGAAACGTTCCAGCGGGAGGGGGTGCAGCGGGCCGTGATGGCCGGGCAGGTGAAACACAAGCAGATCTTCTCCGCCATCCGGCCCGACTGGCGTTTGGCCAAGCTGCTGCTTTCGCTGCGCACGCGCAACACCGACGCACTGCTGGGGGCGGTGGCCAAAGTTCTGGCGGATGAGGGCATCGCGCTGGAAAACTCCACGGCATTTCTCGAGCCGCTGCTGGCCAAGCCGGGAGTGCTTGCAAAACGCGCGCCCACGCAGGAGGAGCGAAGGAACATGACGTACGGCCGGGCCGTGGCCCGCCAGCTTGCGCAATACGACATCGGCCAGACCGTTGTAGTGGCCGAATCGGCTTGTGTTGCCGTGGAAGCGATGGAGGGCACCGACGCAACGATTGAGCGCGCCGGGCAGATCATGAAGTCTCTGGAATCAGGCGCTTCCACTTTGAGCCGGGCGCTCACCGTGGTGAAGATCGCCAAGCCGAATCAGGATATGCGCTTCGACGTTCCGGTAATTGGCATAAAGACGATTGAAACCATGAAAAACGCTGGGGCCACTTGCCTGGCGGTGGACGCGGGAAGATGCCTGCTGCTGGATGGCGAGGCGGTGGTTACTGCCGCGGATGGGGCGGGAATCGCGGTCGTAGCGGATAACAGTTAGCCCGTGCGGGGTCCTTCGCTTCGCTCAGGATGACAGTTCATTGCTGAGCGATGACAGTTCGTTGATGACAGTTCATTGAAGATGCAAGAGCCCCGGGATTGCCTCCCGGGGCTTTGTTCTAAGCAGGTTTGTTACTCGACCGTCACCGACTTGGCAAGGTTGCGGGGTTGGTCAACGTCGCAGCCGCGGCGCACGGCGATGTGGTAGGCCAGGAGCTGCAGCGGAACGATCTCCAGGATGGGCGACAGCTCTTCTGGAGCTGGCGGAATATAGATCACATGGTCGGCGCCGTCCTTGATGTCCTCGTCGCCTTCTGTCGCCAGCGCAATCACTTTGCCGGAGCGGGCTTTCACTTCCTTCAGGTTCGAGATAGTTTTCTCGTACCGAATTTTGGACAGCTCGCTCTCCGGATCGCAGGTGGCGATCACCACCACGGGAAGATTCTCGTCGATCAGGGCGTTGGGGCCATGCTTCATTTCGCCGGCAGGGTACCCTTCGGCGTGGATGTAGGAGATTTCCTTGAGCTTGAGCGCGCCTTCGAGCGCGATCGGGTAGTGGATGCCGCGGCCCAGGAACAGGAAGTCGTGGGCGCGGGAGTATTCCTTGGCCAGGTCCTCGCACTCTTCTTCGCGAGTGAGGAGGTGCTCGAGCTTGCCGGGGATGCGGGTGAGTTCGTCGACAGCCTTCCGCGCCTGCTCCGGCGACAGCTCTCCACGGCTCTGCCCCAGGTACAGCGCGAGCAGGTAGAGTGCGGTGAGTTGTCCGGTGAAGGCCTTAGTCGAAGCAACCCCGATTTCAGGCCCGGCATGGGTGTAGATGGTGCCGGCCGCTTCACGGGTGATCATGGAGCCGACCACGTTGCAGATGGCGAGCGTCTTAGAGCCCTTTGCCTTGGCTTCGCGCTGGGCGGCAATGGTGTCGGCGGTTTCGCCCGATTGTGAGATCAGAACGGTGACGGTGTCGGCAGCCACCATGGGATCGCGGTAACGCCACTCGCTGGCGTAGTCCACCTCGACCGGAATGCGGGCCAGGCTTTCAATCATGAATTTACCCGCCTGGCCGGCGTGCCAACTGGTGCCGCAGGCGGCGATGTTGACCTTCTTCACCGTCTTGAACTCGGCTTCGCTGATCTCCATCTCATCCAGGAAAACGTGACCGGTCTCCTGCGAAACGCGGCCCAGGGTGGTATCGCGGACGGCACGCGGCTGCTCATAGATTTCCTTGAGCATGAAATGCTTGAAGCCGCCCTTTTCCGCCATGATGGGGTCCCAGGTCACGTGCTGTACCTGGCGGACGATGGGCTGCCCGTTGAAGTCGCTAAGCTGCACGCCTTGGGGTGTAATCACCGCGAGATCGCCATCGGCGAGGAAAAACAGATCGCGGGTGTGATAGAGAATCGCCGGCACGTCCGAGGCGACAAAGTACTCGTCCTTGCCCAGGCCAATAACGGCCGGAGGGCCATTGCGGGCGGCCACGATCTTGTTGGGCTCATCGATGGAAATCACGGCAAGCGCAAACACGCCGGTGACCTGGCTGACGGTCTTGCGGACGGCTTCTTCCAGTGACGGGGGATGGCCATTGGTGGTTTTCAGGAACTTTTCCACCAGGTGAGCCAGAACCTCGGTGTCGGTCTCGGTGGTGAAGCGATGGCCTTCCTCCATCAGCTTACGCTTGAGAATAACGTAGTTCTCGATAATGCCGTTATGCACGACCACGATGCGGCCGGTGCAGTCGCGGTGCGGGTGGGCGTTCTCCTCGGTGGGGCGGCCATGCGTGGCCCAGCGCGTGTGCCCGATGCCATAGGTTCCATCGAGCGGCTTGAGGCGGATGGCCTCTTCCAGGTTGCGCAGTTTGCCCTCAGCGCGACGGATCTGCAGCCCGTCGCCATTGCCGGCGACGGCGATACCCGCCGAGTCATAGCCGCGATATTCGAGCCGCCGCAAGCCATCAATGATGACGGGAACGACTCGCTTCTTACCGACGTATCCCACAATGCCGCACATGTCGAGTTACTCCTTAGATTTTTCCGGCGGGAGAAACCGAGAATTTTCGAAAATGCGAATTCGGCCTACCAAGTTGTTCATCAGGACATCGACTGCCGTTCTTCGTGGCCTAATCGAGACGGCTAATCTTCGAGGGAGTAGCGAAACTCTTCAATCACCGGGTTCGTCAGAACGTCGCGCGCGATGCGCCCCACCTCCGCGTCGGCTTCCTGCCGGCTGAGACCGCCATCGAGGGTCAGCTCGAAATACTTTCCCTGGCGGACTTCTTCCAACCCCTTATATCCCATCTTGTTAAGAGCGCCCTGGATGGTCTTTCCCTGGGGGTCAAGAACACTCTTCTTAAGCGAAACGTACACATACGCCTTCATGGCCGCAAGGACATTATACGGCACAATGTTACCGGCGGTATCCCCCGTTCGGGCTATTCGTTACCTGCGAGCCGGCGATCCAGGTGAGCGAGGGCGGCCTCGAGCTGTTGCCGGCGCCTTGGATCCCGTGCATGTTGCAGCTGCTGTAGCACCTGCTCGCGTGCAAGGGCTGCGGTACGCCGTTTTCGCAAAGCAGCAAGCTGCTGTGGACTGAGCTGCGGAGCGGGCGTGGCTTTCTCTTCCCGAGCTTCCTGTTGCTGCTCCACCGATTTACTTTCCCAGCCGCGTGCCACCCCCAATTGTAAATGTGGGGAGATCTCTCGGATTTGGGATCTCGTGCACTCCTTTTTCCACATACGCTGTCGCGCCCTCAACAGGCACCAAGGCAGTTAGCGTTCGCTATTCACAAAAGAGATTTATTTCTGTGGACCAAAGCGGGATTTCATTTATCATGCTCCGCTGTTCAAGTATTGCCTGGTTTTCACGGGAACTTGCATCGAGGGGGGCAGGGAGTATGTGGGCTCGTGCAAATTATCCCGGACTGTCGATCTGAGCAGGACCGCAAGCAGCAGCGCGATCAAGCCCTTCTGCTGATGGCGGAGATTCTCGTCCGCTATCAAACCCTACCTGAGCTTCTGCGCGAGTTTTCCGAACGTCTCCACCAAGTGGCAGTGTTCGAGATTGCCAGCCTCTGCCTGCATGATCCCGCCAAGAACGTCATGACATTGCACGTCTGGGAAGGTGGAGAACTAGTCGCCACTCCGGACGAACTGCCCGTGGAAGATACGACCGCCGGGTGGGTGTGGCAGAACCAGCAGCCGCTGATCTTCGCTGATGTGCAACAGGAATCCGGCTTCGCCACCTGCCTGAACATTCTGAAAGCAAAAGGCGTCCGTTCCTTCTGCGAGTTGCCCCTCAGCACCCGGCAGCGGCGCCTCGGAACCTTAGGAATAGGTACCTTCCAAGCTGACGCCTATTCCGAGGAAGACCTGCAGTTCCTGCAGCGGGTCGCCCAGCTATTGACGCTGGCGGTGGAGAACACGCTCTCGCACAACGCTCTGCAGCATGAGAAGGAACGCCTGCAAATGCTTCTGCAGGTGAACGCGGCGCTGGTGCCCAACCTGGATTTGCAGGAGTCATTTCCTGTTATCTCCGACTACATCCGCGGCGTCATCCATCAGGACTTTGCCAGCATCCTCCTCTATGACGAGAGTACCCAGCTGCTGCGGAAATACGCCGTGGATTCGCTGGGAGCGTTTCCGGGTCCGGACGAATGCCCGTTGAGCGGAACCGTGTCGGGAGCGGCATTTCTGGCGCAGGAGACCAGGATTTCCCATTCGTCTGAGTTCGGCACCTACTCCCATCCGGTGTACCAGTATTTTCTGCAAAAGGGCATTCAGACGATCTGTTCCCTGCCGCTTATCTCGCGAAAAGGGCCGGTGGGAACGTTGAACTTTGGCAGCCGCGACGAGAGTGCATTCTCGAGTCAGGATTTGGGGCTATTAAAGCAGATCGCTGCGCAACTGGCGGCCGCCCTCGACAATGTCAACGCTTATCGCGAGATTGCCGCGCTGCGCGACAAACTGGCAGAGGAAAAGCTCTACCTGCAGGGGGAGATCCGCTCCGAGCTGAACTTCGAGGAGATCATTGGGGACAGTGCGGTGTTGCAGCGGGTCCTGGAGCAGTCCAAGACCGTGGCCCCGAGCGATGCCACGGTGCTGATACTGGGTGAGACCGGAACGGGGAAAGAGCTGATCGCCCGCGCGGTTCACCGCATGAGTTCACGCAAGGACGCGAGTTTCATCAAAATGAACTGTGCCGCCATTCCCACCGGGCTTCTCGAAAGCGAACTCTTCGGACACGAGAAAGGAGCATTCACAGGAGCGATCAGCCAGAAAGTGGGACGCCTGGAACTGGCCGACAAAGGCACGCTCTTCCTGGATGAGGTCGGCGACATTCCTCTGGAAATACAGCCCAAGCTGCTGCGGGTTTTGCAGGACCAGGAATTCGAAAGGCTGGGCAGCACTCGCACCCGGCGGGTAAACATCCGGCTGATCGCCGCTACCAATCGAGACCTGGCCGAGGGCGTCGCGCAGCGGACATTTCGCAGCGACCTCTTCTACCGTCTGAATGTCTTTCCCCTGAGGCTGCCACCGCTGCGTGAACGCAAGCAGGACGTTCCTTCCCTTGTGCGTTATTTCGTGCAGAAATTCGCCCGCCGCATGGGCAAGCAGATCGAAACCATTCCCACCAAAACCATGGAGCAGCTGGTTGCCTGGGATTGGCCGGGCAACGTGAGGGAACTGGAGAACTTCATCGAGCGTTCTGTAATCCTGTCGCAAGCCGGGGCTCTCGCGGCTCCCCTCTCCGAGCTGACGACCGGCGTCAGGAGCGGAGGCGGATCGAGCACGCTGGAGAGCCTGGAGCGAGAGCATATTCTCCGGGTGCTGCGGGAAACCGGCGGTGTGATCTCCGGGCTGCACGGCGCCGCAGCGCGCCTGGGGCTGAAAAGGACCACGCTGCAGTCGCGAATGCTAAAGATGGGGATTTCCCGCGAGGAGTACCAGAACTAGAGCGGAGGCCTCCCGCCTGCCCGCCTGCGGCCTGCCGACATTCCGGCAAGGTGACGCTCAATCGGCAAAAAGAGCAGGATACGTCCGGCTGAAGCCCGCTCAGCCTCCGTCTCGACGGTTTTGTTTTCAATAGGATAGACATTCGCCGGGGTTTGGCACAACCACTGCTGGACAGTGTCATCTGCGACTCGGGGCAGCGTGGGGCTTCTTATCTCCTGGTGTTCAAATTCATGCTTAACGGGATAACGGTAATTTGTGCGTCGATAAGTGCGCGCATGTGCACTATGCCGGGGTGTGCCAATGGAACTGCATACAGCGGACCCTGATCCGCTCTACTTGTTTGTCTGCGGCCTTATGTGGCGGAAACACGGAGACACAGGTGCAGGCTGGGAATTGGTGCAGGGTGTGCGGTCGTACGGGAAAGTATCGCGGGCGGTGTCGGCGCGGATGCTGGCACGAACCGAGCATGGCCGGATTCTTGCCCGCGACTTGCGTCATGCCCGCAGCACCGCGGTGGCGATGCGATTCAGGAACCATAGAACGGCTGAGGTGCAAATGAGAACTCCCTATGGACTGGAGATCATCGAGAGCTGCGCATCATGCAAACTCCGCCAGGACTCATGGTTCTGCGGATTGCCGCGGCCAGCTCTGCAGGCGTTCAGCGACGCCAGCAAGCCCAATGTCTATCCCGGCGAGGCGCTTTTGTTTGTCGAAGGGCAAGTACCGCGCGGGGTGTTCGTGGTGTGCTCCGGCAAAGTGAAGCTCTCCACCATGTCGCGGGACGGCAAGGTCCTGATTCTGAAACTGGCAGAAGCCGGCGAGGTCCTCGGTCTGAGCGCCGCCATCACCGGAACCCACTACGAGATTACGGCCGAGACGGTCGGCCCCTGCCAGATCAACTTCATCGAGCGCGAAGCTTTGCTCAAGCTGATGGAGAAGCATGGGGAACTGGGTTTGCGCTCGGCGTCGGAACTCAGCCGGGAGTTCCAGTCCATCTACCGCGGCATTCACGAGATCGTTCTTTCCCGTTCATCGGCGGGCAAGCTGGCGCGGCTGCTATTGTCGTGGTCGCACAAGCGCGAGAACAGCGGAGAGCGCGAAGTCCGGATTCGAACCAACATCACGCATGAAGAAATCGCGCAGATGATCGGAGCTTCGCGGGAGACCGTAACCCGCCTGCTTAACGAGCTGAGGAAAAAAGAACTCATTCGCCTTGAAGGTTCAACGCTGGTCATCCGTGATCGGCCAGCGTTGGAAGCGCTGGCTGCGTAGTGTTTGCGCAGCCAAAGGGCGGCCGGTTTACCCCCCTTCCGGCCGCCTCCCCCGCTGTCATGGTGAGGCCTAGAAGTGGAAGCCCAGTTCCACAGTGTAGCTGCGCGGGGTCACGTAGTGGGTCCCGCTGAATGTAGACAAGAAGTTATAAAGCGCGGTGTTATTGGCGATGTTGATGGCGGTGAATTGCAGGCTCCATTTGTACTTGTCGCCATGAAGCAGATTGTCGTCGCCCACCGCCACGTCAAACAGATGACGCGGAGCGATGCGCGGGGGATTGCGGTCGTCATTCTCAGTCCCGGGCGCCGGAATCTGAACCAGCCGCGAGGTAAATTGCGATGCCGGGCAGGTGTCCGGAAGGCCAACCGTTGGCGTCGCTCGCACACCATTGCAGGTGAGGCCGGCCTGAAACTGCTGGTCGGGGGTTAGTCCGCTTCCGGCGATGTCCACGGAGCCGTTGGGATCGTCGGCAAAGGGGACTGCGCCGGCAACCAGGCCACTGTCATAGCGCCAGTTGAACCCAAACCAGGGCCCGCGGCTCCAAGGCTGGTACTGCAGGTGAGTGGTTTCATTGAACTTCTCGTCGTGGTCGATACGGAACACCCCTCCCGGAGGCACTGTGGGGGTCGCACCGGCGCCGCCCAGCTGCGGTTCGAAGAAACGCGCGGCCACGCTGGAGAAGACCATGAGCGCGCTGAATCCGTGCAGGTTTGGCACGCTCACCCGGCCGGCAAATCCCGGGATCTTGGAGTTGTTCCACTCGATCGGGAAAGTGATCGGCGTCGCGCCCAGAACGCTGAAGTCGTAGGCGTTGTGAGTGTACTTCCAGATATATTCACCCGAGAAGACTACGTACCGCCCGAAGGCTTGCTGAATTCCGGCGTGGAATTCGTTGCGCCATCCAGGACTGAAGGGCGTGACTCCCGGTGCGGCACAGCCCAGCAGCGGGTTCAATACCGCGTCGCCGCAACCGACACTGGCCAGAACCAGGTTTTCATTGAAGGGAGTTTCCAGCACGCGCGCGTAGGAAACCCGAAGGATTGTGTTGCTGGGTTTGATGTTGTACGCAATCCCGACTCGCGGCTCAGCTTCCCGGTGGGTGGTGAGGCCGTTGTAGAAATCGCCGCGCAAGCCTAGATTCAGAGACCAGTTTCCTTTGGTGATCGCGTCCTGGACGTAGAGCGCGAGTTCTTTCACATCGGTGTGGCCGTGGAAAGTGAACAGGCCGCCCTGGCGGGTGAGGTCGAAGGGAAGCAGGTCGGTGCAGGGCGAATCGAGCGCGGTATTGCTGGTCGTATCGTAGCAAGGATTGCCATCCGCGTCCTTGAGCGAGGGCAGAAAGGTTGGGTCGACAATTCCTAGGCGGTTATCCTCGGTGAGGAATGTCTGCTCATAGGTGACTCCCGCTTTCAGGTTGTGGATTCCCTTCACGTAGGAGACGCTCGACCGGATGCCCGAGTTGGTCAGCGTGCGGTCCTGTCCGATGGTTTCGGTTTGCAAATCCGGGGTGAGATCGGCAAATGGGTTTGCGCTTGGATAGTAGTGATATTGATCCCGGCGAACGAACGCGCCCAGAGTGAACACCGTCGTCGGGCTGAGCACACGGGTCCAGGACGGTGCGATGTTAAAGGTCTTGATCTGGGAGCGCTGGTCTGCCGGGCCAACGACATTGCCGTCAGGGTCCAGGCCGCCATTGTCGACGGTGGCGCCGTTCCAGGCGGTGGCGTTTTGCGCGTCGAATGAATTCGGCGTCTGAAACCAGGAACGGGTGAAGCCTGCGTTCAGTTGGATGGTGTCAGCAGAAGAAAGCCGGAAGTCCACGCGGTCGAACAGGTTTTCTTCATTGCCCTTGTCGTGCATCACCGTGAATTCCGGAGGATCGAGAAAGCGACCGCTGTTGAGACCGTTGGCCGAGATGAAATTCCCCCAGTTCTTTCGGCCATAGGCAAGATTGAAACCCGCGTTGGTTGTACCAAATGACCCGTAGGAGGCGGTGACGCTGCCGTGGGGGGTAGTCACGCCCTGGCCGGAGCGTGTGGTCACGTCGATCACCACGCTGGTCTTGCCCCCGAATTCGGCGGGCGGCGCGCCGGAAATGACCTCCATCGATTCCACCGAATCCAGGGGGATCTGGTTGGAAAAGACTTTGCTCTGCTGATCGGTAATGGGCTGGCCATCCACGGAAAAGGAATTTTCGGCGTGATCGCCCAGGCCGTGGAACAGACCGTTGGAATCGGCCGCAATGCCCGGTGTGGCGAGAGTGACCAGCGAACTCACCGACGAGGAGGTGCTCTCCAGAGGAAGTTTGTCGAACAGGCCGCGGTCGACATCCACGTGAAAGACGGAGGTATTCTCCAGCAGGTCTTCCGCGCCAGCTTCAACCGTGACCGTCTCCGATGATGCACTCACTTGCAGGCTGATGCGCAGGTCTATGGGGACGTTAGATCGGACATCGATGTCCTGCGCGTACTGGGCAAAACCGTGCGCCCTGACGCTGAGGTGATAGGGATTAAAGGGGATGTTCGGGATAGCAAATTTCCCGGCACTGTCAGTGGTGACAATGCGGTCAAACGCGCTTACGGGGTTGTGAATTTCCACGCTGGCGTTGGGAACGACCGCGCCTGACGCGTCGACCACCGTGCCGGTGACGGACGTAGAGTTTCCCGCAGACTGCGCTAGGACACTCAAGGAAAGTGCCGAATAGAAAAATGCGGCAACCGCCGCACGAAGCGGCTTAATAGAAATAGCCATGACTCCTCCCAGAAATGAATTAGGGTTGAAAAAAACGGGCTGGAACGAAAGCCCTATTTGATTTCCTGCTTGACCCTAAGCGGAAGGAGGCGGGCGAATACGATGGGATAAGGTGAAGCCGTGAGACTGGGCAACCTTAGCCGGCAGGACGACGCGCGTGCGGCGAACCGCCAGAGGCGCTGCACGGTAAGGAGTGCTGGTTTGAGCGGCAGAATGCGCCACCGAACAGATGGAGCACTCGTGGCCCGCCAGCTTGGATTTTTCGGAGTGTACGTGAGTGGCCTGGGCGAACGACGAAAAGGCCACCAGTCCGACACACAGCAGCGCTAAAGCACAGACAAAGAAAGCCCCGCGCGGCGTGGATCGAATCCTGCTCAAGGAATACCCCGAATCTTGTCACTTTATCACATCAAGCAGCCCGAAGTGGTCACCCGATGAGGGAACGCCAGTAACTATCGTACGATCAAATTGTTGCAGACACGGGGGGAGCTGCCCAGCGCTATTCGAGGGCACAAAACACGAGGTCGCGCAAGAACGGGAACGACCGGTAGCTCTACCTGGGCTTGATGATCTCGCTCAACACATCGGGCTTCGATTCCTCCCGCACCAGGTGCGGGTACATCTCCCCGCCGTGATAATCGATCTTGAAGATCCTGTAGTAGTCGGTGTTCTCGACAAGCAGTTCCAGGGGCGCCTGGCTTCCCCTGGTTGCCCGGAGGGCGTCGCGAAATACATCCACAGTGAACTTGCGCCCGTTCACGCCGACAATCTTCATGCCCGGCCCGATTCCGGCTTTGGCTGCCGGCATGCCTTCAATGGTGTCACGGATCGTGCCGTCGCGAATGAGTAGAAGGCCGATGGAGTATTGGGCGTCAATCTGCTGATTTTGACGCTCTTGGGCCTCTGCCAGCGGCGAAGGCTTGCCGTCGTAGGCCAGCTTCCACCCGCTGTTTTCGATCCCGGTGAGGGGCGCACGAGGTCCATGGTTCGTGAGCCGTTCCGTCCAGAAGCTTCGCCAGTCGTAGGGCGCAACCTGGTTGAGAGTGCTGACAATGTCATCGAAGGTATAGGTCTTGACTTCCGGCGGTCCGCTCTGCCCGCCGTGAAAAAGATGGCAAAAGTCATCCAGCGACTTCGCGCCGCGCGTCTCTTGGCGAATGATGGTATCCACCCACAGCCAGTTCAGAACGTCCTCATCGTAGTAGTCCAGCGAGCGGCGCCACGACTCCCACTGGCGCGGCGCGTCCTGCATGGAGGGAACACCATCGGCAGTGTCCTGCAGGTTCCGCCAGGTGCGCCCCGGACGATGGTCGAGTTCGGCGGCCATGCGAGCCAGATCGTCTCGATATTGCTCAGGAGTGCGCAGGCCGCTACGCCCGCTCAGAACGTCACCCAGGTAGGAAGTCAGCCCCTCGTACACCCACAACAGATCGTCCTGCATGGGTCTCTGGTAATCGGAAGTGGCCAGATCGGCGGGACGGCGGTACTTGCCGTTCCAGGAATGAACGTACTCGTGCGTGAGCAGGCCCGCGCCGAGAAGCCGCCCGGTGTCGTCAACGAGGGCACGCTCGCCCAGCCGGCTGTCGTTGGACTCGTGATGTTCCAGGCCGAAGTGGGCCACGTGATCGCTCAAGGTGTAGAGAAAGTGATAGTCGCGAAAATGTTGTGCTCCGAATAGCTTCGATGCCTGACCTACCAGGGTGCGGTAGTGCTGGAGGACATCTTCGGGCGCCTCGAGGGCGGCTGCGCTGTCGGCGGCAAGGTCCAGTTCCTGGTGCGGATTTTCGGCCAGCGGCACTACGCGCAAGTACTCGCCTATCTGCACCGGAGAATCCACCAGGGTGGTCAGGGAGACAGTCTTGAAAGTGATCTCTGGCTGGCTGTGGAGCTGGTCCGCGGTATTGGAGGCGAGCGGCAAGGGCGTAGCGAATCTCCATCCCGTGGGCAGCCTCAGGCTGGCGCTAAATTGCAGTTCGTCGGAAGTCCAGCCCGCGGGATACAGCAGCAGAGTGTTCCAGGCCAATATTGCCAGCTTGTCAGTGGCAGAAGCACCGGCGGTGTAGATGCCCTCCGCGGCTGCAGGGGAGATGAAGTCCAACGACGCCTCGACCACGGTGACCGAG
>Ga0335077_10001537_pt1 | contig 27551 bp, 20 predicted proteins | sample Lox_Sample_31_FD_207151 | JGI IMG/M metagenome (GOLD analysis project Ga0335077, IMG submission 207151) | Soil microbial communities from Loxahatchee National Wildlife Refuge, Florida, United States - Lox_Sample_3.1 | ecosystem: Environmental > Terrestrial > Soil > Wetlands | place: USA... | reverse complement strand
CGGTCACAACGGAGCGATTGGAACCAATCTGATACGTCATCTCAATGGGAAGAGTCTTCTGCCCCGACCGAATCGCCCACTTTCCCTCAAACCCTTTGAACGTCTCAAAAGCAGTTTCAGAACTCCCGAACGCCAGGGAAGCGGCCATCATCAGGAGAAGCAGAAAGCCGACTTTACGCAAGATCGTCATCTTCAACTCCCTTCGGACCTCCGCGAGCGACCAACGTAGCTTAATCTGGATGAGCCCAGGGCGGCTTTCATTTGCGGCGGGACCACTGCGCCTCTTTTAAAGACACAGGCGAGCTGCGCTCGCCCGCCCAGCCGGGGGCGGCTGGGCCTACGCGAGCCGGGGCACCTCAAGCTTTTCCTTCGCTCAGCGAGTCATTTTCTTCAAGGCGTACGAACTCAACACCCTCATGTAATTCGCGCGTTCGAAGGCCGCGGGGTCGGAGACCGATTTGCGCGCCATGCTGCCCTGCATCTGGCGGATGGATTCGTATTCGTGCTCTTCCATCCAGCGCTTCAGATCATGCAGCACATGGCGAATGTGCCCGACGCCCTTCTCCAGCAACGCCGAGGTCATCATCGACACCCGAGCTCCCACCATCATGCTCTTGAGCACGTCTTCGGCGGTATGTACGCCGCCGGTGATGGCCAGATCGGGGCGCACATGGCCATAGAGGATCGCCACCCAGTTGAGCCGCACCAGCAATTCGTAGGAATGGCTCAGCTCCAGGCGGGGCACCACCTCGAGTTGCTCCAGGTCGATGTCCGGCTGGTAGAAGCGGTTGAACAGCACCAGGCCGTCGGCTCCCGCCAGATCCAGCCGGCGCATCATGTGGGGAATGGAGCTGAAGAAATGCCCCATCTTGACTGCCAGCGGGATGCGCACCGCCGCCTTCACCTGGCGCACGACTTCGTAGTACATCTGCTCCACTTCCGAGCCCGGCAATTCGGGATTGGCGGCCACGTAATAGGTGTTGAGCTCAATGGCATCCGCGCCCGCTTCTTCCATCATTTTGGCGTAACGCGTCCATCCCCCCATCGAACTGCCATTCAGGCTGGCAATCACCGGGATGCGCACCGCCTTCTTCACCTTGGCGAGGTGTTCCAGATAGGCTTCCGGCCCGTGATTGTAGTTTTCGAGGTCGGGAAGGAAGTGCAGCGACTCGGCGAAGCTCTCGCTTCCATACTCCAGCCAGCGGTTCAGCTCTTCGCTTTCGATATCGATCTGTTCCTCGAACAGCGAGTGCATCACCACGGCGGCAGCGCCGGCGTCCTCCATTTCGCGGACTGCCCCGACTTCCCTCTGCAACGGCGAGGCCGACACCACGATTGGGTTCTTCAGTTGGAACCCAAGATAGGTGGTCGATAGGTCGGTCATTCCTTGCCTCCTTTCGCCGCTATAACGGCTGCCGCCACATCCCCATCAGCGGGCAGCGAAGCCAGCTTTTCATAGAGGTCCCAGCGGTTGCGCACGTCGTCTTCCGCCTCGTGCAGCAGCTTCTTGGCGGCTTCGGCATCGGCGTGGGTCAGGATGCTGAAGCGGGTCTCGTTCAGCATGTATTTCTGCAAGGGCACGCTGGGGGGGCGCGAATCGAGCTGCAGCGGGTTCTTGCCCTGCTTCGCCAGCTCGGGGTTGTAGCGGAACAGCGGCCAGTATCCGGACTGCACCGCCAGCTTCTGCTGGTCCATGCCATACATCAGGTCGTAGCCGTGGGCCACGCAATGCGCGAAGGCAACGATCAGCGAAGGCCCGTCGTAAGCCTCGGCTTCTTCGAGCGCCTTCAGGGTTTGCATGTCGCTGCCGCCCATCGCTACCCGGGCCACATACACGTTGCCGTAGTTGACGGCCATCATCGCCAGATCCTTCTTGGCGGTTTCCTTGCCGCCGAAGGCAAAGCGCGCAACCGCGCCGCGCGGCGTGGCCTTGGACCGCTGCCCGCCGGTGTTGGAGTACACCTCGGTGTCCAGCACCAGCACGTTGACGTTCTGCGCGGAGGCGAGCACGTGGTCGAGGCCGCCGTAACCGATGTCGTACGCCCAGCCGTCGCCGCCTATGATCCACAGGCTCCTGCGCACCAGGCTGTCGGCGATAGCGAGCAGATCACGGGCTTCGGCAGTGTCCGCTCCTTTCAGCTTGTCGTTCAGCCGGCGTACGTGTTCGCGCTGCCGCTCGATGCCGCCGTGGGTGGACTGGTCGGTGGTCAGCAGGGCCGCCACCAGTTCGCCGCCGATCTTCGCTTCGAGGCGGTGCACCAGGTCGCGCGCATATTCCTCTTTCTTGTTCAGGGCAAGGCGCAGACCCAGACCAAACTCGGCGTTGTCCTCGAACAGCGAATTCGCCCAGACGGGGCCTCGGCCCTGGGCATTCACCGTGTAGGGCGTGGTGGGGAGATTGCCGCCATAGATCGATGAACAGCCGGTGGCGTTGGCGATCACCACGTGGTCGCCGAAGAGCTGCGTCATCAGCTTGATGTAAGGCGTCTCGCCACAGCCGGCGCAGGCTCCGGAGAACTCGAACAGCGGCTGGAACAACTGCACGTCCTTTACCTGACCGGTCTTCAGTTGCTCGCGGCTGGCTTCCGGCAGCGAGAGGAAGAATTCCCAATTCTCGCGCTCCGGCACGCGCAACGGCGCTTGCGGTTCCATGTTGATGGCCTTGTGCTTCACTTCGGTCTTGCTCTTGGCCGGGCAGATCTGCACGCACAGAGTGCAGCCGGTGCAGTCCTCGGGCGCCACCTGCAGGGTGTAGCGCAGGTTCTCGAACTCCTTCCATTTGGGCTTGAATGACTTGAATCCGGAAGGCGCCTTGGCGAGCAACTCAGGTTCGTAAATCTTGGCGCGGATCACCGAGTGCGGGCAAACCATCACGCATTTTCCGCACTGGATACACAGTTGCTCATCCCACACCGGGATGTCGAGCGCGATGTTGCGCTTCTCCCACTGCGCAGTGCCGGTGGGGAAAGTGCCGTCCACGGGCAGCGCGCTCACCGGCAGCAGGTCGCCTTCGCCGGCGATGATGCGAGCCGTGACCTTCTGCACGAAATCCGGCGCCGCGGCCGGCACCGGCGGCTCCACATGCAGCTTGCTGGTAGCCTTCGCCGGCAGCTTGACCTCATGGAGGTGCGCCAGGGCGGCGTCTACGGCCGCGAAGTTCTTCTGCACCACCGCTTCGCCGCGCTTCTTGTAGGTTTTCTCGATGGCCTTCTTGATGGCGGCGATGGCTTCCTCACGCGGGAGCACGCCGCTGATGGCGAAGAAGCAGGTCTGCATGATGGTGTTGATGCGGCGCCCCATGCCGGCTTCTTCCGCCACCGGGTCGGCGTTGATGACATAGAGCTTCACCTTCTTATCGAGCAGCTCCTGCTGCATCGTCACCGGCAAGTGGTCCCAAACTGCCTCCGGCCCGTAGGGACTGTTGAGCAGGAAGGTCGCGCCCGGCTGCGCCAGTTTGAGCACGTCGAAGCGCTCCACAAATGAGAACTGGTGGCAGGCAACGAAATTCGCCTGCGTGATCAGGTAGGTAGAGCGAATAGGTCGCGGTCCGAACCGCAGGTGCGACACGGTCATCGCGCCCGCCTTCTTCGAGTCATAGACGAAGTAGCCCTGGGCGTAGAAGTCGGTATCCTCGCCGATGATCTTGATGGAGTTCTTGTTGGCGCCAACGGTGCCGTCCGATCCCAGGCCGTAAAACACCGCGCGCACCGTGTCGGCGCTTTCGGTGGAGAACTCACGGTCGTAATCCAGGCTGGTGCGGGTCACGTCGTCGATTATGCCGACCGTGAAATGATTCTTCGGCTGACTCTTCTTCACTTCGTCAAATGCGGCCTTGACCATCGGAGGATTGAATTCCTTCGAAGAAAGGCCGTAGCGGCCTCCGATCACTCGCGGCATGGACTTGAACGGCCCCGTGCCTGTGGCTAGCGCCTCGCTCAGCGCGGTAACCACGTCCATGTAAACAGGCTCGCCGGTGGCTCCCGGTTCCTTGGTACGGTCGAGGATCACCAGCGACTTGGCGCTCGGCGGCAGCGCCGCCAGGAAGTGCTCCGCTGAGAACGGCCGGTACAAGCGGACTTTCAGTAACCCTACTTTTTCTCCGTGCGCGTTCAAGTGCTCCACGGCTTCCTCGGCGGCTTCGGCGCCCGAGCCCATCATGATGATGACGCGGTCGGCATCTTTCGCGCCGACGTAATCGAACAGGTTGTAGCGCCGGCCTACCACTTTGGCGAACTTATCCATCGTCTTCTGCACGATGGCGGGACAGGCCGTGTAATAGGGATTGATGGCTTCGCGGGCCTGGAAGAAAACGTCAGGATTCTGTGCGCTGCCGCGCAGCACCGGGCGGTCCGGAGAGAGCGAGCGCAGACGATGCGCATGGACCAGCTCATCGTCGATCATGGCGCGCATGTCGTCGTCCGTCAGTTCCTCGATCTTGTCCACCTCGTGCGAGGTGCGAAAACCGTCAAAGAAGTGCAGGAACGGGATGCGCGCTTCCAAAGTGGCGGCGTGCGCGATCAGCGCGTGGTCCATCGCCTCCTGCACCGAGTTCGAGGAGAGCATGGCAAACCCAGTCTGCCGGCAGCCCATCACGTCGCTGTGGTCGCCGAAGATGGAGAGCGCATGTGTGGCCAGCGTGCGGGCGGCAACGTGAATCACCACCGGCGTGAGTTCGCCCGCGATCTTGTACATGTTGGGGATCATCAGCAGCAGGCCTTGCGACGCTGTGAAAGTGGTGGCCAGCGCCCCCGCCTGGATGGCCCCGTGCATGGCTCCGGCGGCTCCGCCTTCGCTCTGCATCTCCACTACCGTAGGCACCACGCCCCAGATGTTGGCGTGGCCCTTGGCCGCCCACTCGTCGGCGAACTCCCCCATATTGGACGACGGCGTGATTGGATAGATCGCGATCACCTCACTGGTGTGATACGCGGCATACGCCGCAGCTTCGTTCCCGTCGATCGTGACCATCGACCTTTTCATAAGTACACGCCTCCCCCAGCTAATTGGAGCTGTTGCAAAACTCATCAGTGTACGCCGGAAGCAGCCCGGCGGGCAGGTGCCTACGTCACATTTCGAAGTTCGCGCGTCACATTTTGGGCAATGTCCGTTTTGTGTGGTTGGGAATAGTCGCGAGCCTACCTGCTGGATGCATCGCGCACTGGCGGCCGGGAGGGAAACACAATTACTGTTGCCGGCTTGATGGAAGATGCCCGCCGCCTCATAGTCCGGCATTTACTGCGTTTGCCGGCATTCGGCATCGTATCGAGTTCGACCCGGCCGTCGCGGATACTTTCCAGGATGGCGATAGCCTTGTCGAGGCTGGCGCGCTGGGCCTGCAAATCAGCGAGACGCTTCGCGACGCTCAAGTTGCACCTCACTCTGTGAACTGTGAGGCTGTATAGCAACGCTTGGCGTCCGCGCGAAACTTATTTTGATTTTGTTCTGTTTTCAGAACAAGGTCGCCAGAGTATAGGCGGACGGCAGCTTAAGCCGCCTTTTTCCGGCGTTCCGCCCATCTCTTCTTCATCATCTCCGAAATGCGCCTGCGACCCTCGGGCGAGAGCCTGTGCTTGCGCCTCTTTGTGGTTGACCCCGGCGGGCGGCCTCTCCTGGCTCGTGGCGCACTTATGCTGCCGATGGCGGCGATAGCCTGATCGATGCGATCCCGTTCCGCTTTGAGTTCGGCGATTATGCGATGGATGTCCAAGGTCACGCTCCTGGTACGGAATGATTTCGGGAGGGCAGTGTACCAGATGAGAGCCAGTCCGCCGAGCCCCTAGTCCCAGGAGGCTTGTACTAACCTCCCGAATCAGGCCCTCGCCGGCAGTGCCGGCTCGAACCATGGTGGTCACTCCAAACCGGCTGCCGGCGCAGGTTTTCGCAGGGTCATGGACCGCCATCCTTGGGGTATACTCTTCAGATAACAAACGGCAGCCGGCCCGCGAGTCTGCTGAGGGCCTCCAGCTCTCGCCAAATTCGTGTCCGCTCCTCCCAGGGAGACCATGGCGACGCCATTCTCACGCACCTTTCGCGCGCTCGAGAGCGATAGCTTTCGCGGATCTCTGCTGGCGCTGGTGTGCGTCATTGCCCTGCTGGGTGGCTGGCTGGCGTGGTTTTTCCTGGCCACGGTCGCGCGTTATGAGGTAACCGAAACGGCACGCCTGGAAGTGGACCAGGAGACGCACCCGGTGCAGTCCCCGGTGCTGGCGCGCGTCGTCGTAAGCAACCTTGCGCTCGGGAAAGAAGTGCAGGCCGGCGATGTGCTCGTCGAGCTGGATACCAACGCGGAACGGCTGGAGGTCGCGGAACAGCGCACACAACTGACGGCGCTGGCGTCACAGATCGAATCGCTCCGGGCCCAGGTTGCCCAGCTTGAGCAAGCACAGACGCGCGAGCAACAGACAGCACACGTCGCCATCGAGCAGGCTACCGCTAAATACCGCGAAGCCGACGCACTCGCCCGCTCCGCCGACCACGAGGCGCACCGTCTCGAAAAGCTGGCCGCCGAAGGCCTGGTACCGCGGCGGGAGTACGACATCGGCAAGATGGAAGCGGAGCGGCTTCGCGACGCCGCTGACAGCCTCAAGCTTGAGCCAGACCGCATCCAGCATGACCTGCGCACCCACGAAAGCGACCGCCGGGCTCAACTCGAGAATCTGCAGAGCCAGATCCGCAAGCTTGAAGGCGACCGCACCACGGCCGCGGCCAGCATCGAGCGCTTAAGTTATGAAGTCGAGCGCCGGGTGATCCGCGCACCGATCGCTGGACGTCTGGGCGAAGTCGCGGCCACGCTGCGGCCAGGTGCGGTGGTAAACGAGGGAGACCGCATCTGCGCCATCCTGCCGCCGGGACGCCTGCGCGCTATCGCGGAATTTGCTCCTCCGGCGGCGTTCGGACGAATACGGCCGGGGCAGCCCGCGCGCCTCCGCCTGGAAGGATTTCCCTGGGCGCAGTACGGCAGCATTGCTGCCACGGTTTCGACCGTCGCCAGCGAGATCCGCGATGGCCGAGTGCGGGTGGAACTGAGTATCGCGCGCAGTCCGGCTTTCGCCATCCCCCTGCAACATGGCTTGCCGGGCGCGGTGGAAGTAGAAGTGGAGCGGGTCTCGCCGGCGGAGCTCACGCTGCGCACTGCCGGACAACTGATTACCCGTCCGCGCAGCGTTTTTGCAACCCCGTAATCGCACATGAAGATGAAGCGCCACTTGCTGGTGCCGGAGGCGGTACAGGCGTCGGCCATGGATTGCGGCCCGGCGTCGCTGAAGAGCCTGCTTGAGGGCTTCGGCATCCCTGCCAGCTATGGGCGCCTGCGCGAGGCCTGCCAGACCGACGTGGACGGCACTTCCATCGACACCATGGAAGATGTGGCGCGGCAACTGGGCCTTGATGCTGAGCAGATCATGCTGCCTCGCGACCATCTTCTGCTGCCCGAGGCCGAGGCCTTGCCCGCCATTGTGGTCGTGGTGTTGCCGAGCGGGATCACGCACTTCGTGGTGGTCTGGAGGCGTCACGGCGGGTTGCTGCAATTGATGGATCCGGCCATCGGACGGCGCTGGGTCACGGGCCAGCGGTTTCTCCAGGATGTTTACGTCGGCAAGACCGTGGTCCCGGCGGCGGGATGGCGAGCATGGGCTGGCTCCGAGCCGTCTCTCGACGCCATGCAGCATCGGCTCAAGCAGGTCGGCATCCGAGGGGATTCGCTGTTAGAAGCGGCACTCCTCGATTCCACCTGGCAGAAGCTGGCGGCGCTCGATGCCGGTATCCGGCTGGTTGATTCGATGGTCGAGTCCGGAGGAGTCGCCCGCGGCCGCCAGGCTCGCCGGTTGCTGGAACGATTTCTCGCGGACGATCGGCTGATTTCTGCCGGCTACTGGTCGGTGCGTCCGCGCGGAGATGATGAACTCGTGCTGCGCGGCGCCGTCCTGGTACGCGTGCGCGGACGCCTCGAAAGGACGGCTGAGCAGGTATCCAAACTTCCCCCCGAACTCGTGGCCGCGCTCGAAGAGAAGCCGGCTCGACCCGGCCGCGAGCTCCTCAGGCTCTTGCGCGAGGACGGCATTTTCGCGCCGTCATTACTGCTGCTGGCTCTGCTTTCGGCCAGTGCCGCCGTGATTATCGAGGCCGTTTTGTTCCGAGGCATTTTTGACCTGGGGCGCGATCTCGGGTTATCGGGCCAGCGTATGGGCGCCGTGGCTGCGCTGCTCATGTTCCTTGCCGCTCTGTTGTTTCTCGAATTTCCGGTTGCCTCCAGTTTGCTGCGCCTGGGGCGGCATCTGGAGACGCGGCTGCGGCAGGCCTTTCTGGAGAAAATCCCGCGCCTCGGCGACCGCTACTTCCAGAGCCGGCTGAAGTCGGACATGACCGAGCGCAGCCACATGATTCATCGCATCCGCCACCTGCCGGAGCTCGGCGGCCAGCTTCTGCGCAGCACCTTCGAGCTCGCGCTCACCACCGCGGGCATCGTGTGGCTCGATCCGCGCAGCGCTCCCCTGGCAGTCGCCGCAGCCTTTGTCGCACTGGCTTTGCCTTTGATCGTGCAACCGGTAGTGATGGAGCGCGACCTGCGCGTCCGCACCCACACCGGCGCACTGTGCCGGTACTATCTGGACGCGTTGCTCGGGCTGGTTCCCATCCGTGTTCACGGAGCGCAGCGGGCGGTGCGGCGCGAGCACGGCAAGCTGCTGCTCGATTGGGCGCAAGCCGGCATCGGATTGCAGCAGCTCGTAGTGTGGGTCGAGGCGGCGCAGTACGCGCTGGGCTTCGCCTTGGCAGCCTGGCTGCTGTTCGCACATCTCGGACGCAGCGGCGAAGCTGGAGCGGTGCTGCTGCTCATTTATTGGGCTCTGAATCTACCGGTGCTCGGCCAGGACATCGCACAGGTGGCCTGGCAGTATCCCGCGTACCGCAACATGACGCTTCGCCTGCTCGAACCGCTGGGCGCTCTGGAAGAGCCGGCGACTGAAATGCGCGAACCGGCTGCGCCCGCAGCTTCCGACAGCGCCGCGGCCATCCTGCTGGAGAACGTTAGCGTGCGCGCCGCCGGGCACACCATCCTTGAGGACATCAATGTCGAGGTCCCAGCGGGATCGCACGTGGCCATCGTGGGACCTTCTGGCGCCGGCAAGTCCAGCCTGGTCGGTCTTTTGCTTGGATGGTGGCGGCCTGCCAGTGGAAGCGTGCTGGTAGATGGCGAGCCGCTTGCCGGGCGTTTGGAAGAAGTGCGCAGAGCCACTGCGTGGGTCGATCCTGCCGTGCATCTTTGGAACCGGTCGTTCTTCGAAAACCTGCGCTATGGATCGAGCAACGGAAACTCCCGACCGATGATGCAGGTAATCGAAGCCGCGGATTTGCGTCGCGTGCTGGAGCGACTGCCTGAGGGTTTCGAGACCAACCTCGGCGAAGGCGGCGGACTGGTTTCGGGCGGCGAAGGACAGCGCGTGCGACTGGGCCGCGCTCTGCTTCGCACCGGCACGCGCCTGGCGATCCTCGACGAGCCCTTTCGCGGTCTCGACCGCGAGCAGCGCCGCGAACTGCTGCAGCGCGTGCGCCGCTTGTGGCGAGACGTCACTCTGCTTTGCATCACCCACGACGTCAGTGAAACCCGCGCCTTCGACCGCGTGCTGGTGATCGAGAGCGGCAAGATCGTCGAAGACGGCCATCCCGAGGCCCTGGCCGAGGAACCGGCTTCGCGCTATCGCGCTCTGCTCGACGCCGAGCGCGCCGTGCAACTCAGCGGATGGTCGCGCGGGGCCTGGCGCCGTCTGCGCCTGGACAACGGCAACCTCGGCGCAGCGCCGATGGAGCGTCAGCGCAGCCAGGGAGCATCGTCATGATTGCCTGGCCTGCAAATCGGCTCGCGGAAGCGCTGGAGGCCCTGGCGCGCAAGAGCGGTCTGCGCCCGAAATCCATCGAGCTTCCCACACCGCCCGCCCATATTGCCGATGATCCCCGCCGGCTGGGGCTGTGGATCGAATCGGCAACCAGCGCCCTCGGCCTGGAAGCCGAGCCGGAGGAGATTCGTTACGCCGATCTTGAACGAAAGCTCGCCTGCGCCGCTCCTGCGCTGGTGCGCTGCTCCGATGGCCGTCTGCTGGCATTGCTGGACGCAGCAACCGTTCTGGGGCCAGACCTCGAAGTTCATCGTTTGGGCGCGGAGGTGATTGCTGCCGAACTCTGCGCCGACGCCGAAGCTCCGTTCTCCCGCGAACTGGATGATTTGCTTAAAGCCGCCGCCGTTCCGGAACGCCGACGCGAGCGTGTGCGTGAGGCCCTGCTGCGCGAGCGTCTGGCCGGCACGCGCATTGGCCATGCCTGGTTGCTCAGGCTTCCTCCCGGCGCCAGTTTTTCCCTGCAGCTCAAGTTGGCGCGAGTTCCGCAGCGGCTTGCCATGCTGGCCAGCGCCCACCTGATTCAATACATCCTCTGGCTGGGGGCGTGGTTCATTGTCGGCGTGGGCGCGCTCGAAGGCCGCCTCGACCGCGGACTGCTGCTGGCGTGGGCGCTGCTGCTGCTCACGTTGGTTCCCATCCGCGGCGTCATCACCTGGCTGCAAGGCTTGGTTTCGATTACGGCCGGCGGCATCCTGAAGGAAAGATTGCTTTGCGGCGCGCTGCGAATGAAGCCGGATGAAATTCGCCACCAAGGCGCAGGCCAGTTGCTGGGACGGGTGATCGAATCATCGGCGCTGGAGTCGCTGGCACTGAGCGGCGGGTTTATGGCGCTGGTGTCGGTGATCGAACTGGTGCTGGCAGCGGTGGTGCTGGGCGCGGGCGCGGGCGGCATCGGACACGCGCTGCTGCTGCTGCTCTGGGTGGGCATGGCTGCCGTTCTGGGCTGGCGCTACTTCCAGGAGGAGCGCCGTTGGACGGAATCGCGCGTCTCCATGACCCACGACCTGGTGGAACGGATGGTTGGCCATCGCACCCGCCTGGCGCAGGAACCACGCGAGCATTGGCACGATTCCGAAGATCAGGGGCTGGAGCGATATCAGACCGTTTCCCAGGCGGTAGATCGCCGCGGCGCCATGTTGATGGCGGTTGTCCCGCGCGGGTGGCTGGTAGTGGGCGTGGCCGGGCTGGCGCCAGCCTTCGTCTCCGGGAACCCGGCGGCGGCGCTCGCGGTCAGCGTAGGCGGCCTGTTGCTGGCATACCGCGCTTTCCGGCGCCTGGCCTCGGGCATGTGGAACCTGACTGAGGCTGCCATCGCCTGGAAGCAAGTCGCGCCGCTGTTCGAAGCCGCCGCGCGGGAAGAGATTTCTGGCTCACCGGCACTGGCGATCATGGAATCGGCAGGCGAGCGCGAAGCGGTTGTTGAGGCCCGCGACCTCGTCTTCCGATATCCGAATCACTCCGAGCCGGTTCTGCAGCGCTGCAACCTGAGCATCTCCGCCGGCGACCGCCTATTGCTCGAGGGACCTTCCGGCGGCGGAAAGTCCACGCTGGCGTCGCTCCTCACCGGAATGCTGCGGCCGGAATCCGGACTGCTGCTGGCACGCGGCCTCGACCGCCAAACGCTGGGTGCGCACGGCTGGTTGCGGCGGGTTGCTTCCGCTCCGCAGTTCCACGAGAACCACGTGCTGACGGGCACCTTCTCTTTCAATCTACTGATGGGCAAAGACGGCTGGCTGACCGAGAAGGACCATCAGGAGGCTGAGTCGATCTGCAAAGAACTCGGCCTGGGCCCGCTACTCGAGAAGATGCCCGCCGGAATGCTGCAGATGGTTGGAGAAAGCGGATGGCAGCTCTCGCACGGCGAGCGCAGCCGGCTCTACATCGCGCGTGCTTTGCTGCAGGGCTCCGACGTGCTGATTTTCGATGAGAGCTTTGCCGCTCTCGATCCCGAAAACCTGCGGCTGGCGCTGGATTGCGTTCTCAATCGTGCGCCAACGGTCATGGTCATCGCTCACCCGTGACATCTGTAAAATTTGCGTTAGAATGAGGCCCCCCGGGGGTAAGGGTCTCTCCATGGTAGGTACAACGCTCTGGTCCTATCGCATCGAGTCGAGGATCGGGGCCGGCGGGATGGGCGTTGTGTACAAAGCGGTAGACTCGCGCCTGGACCGCCCGGTTGCCATCAAAGTTCTCCCTGCGTCTGCACTGGCCAGCCCGGACCGCCAGAAGCGCTTCGTGCAGGAAGCCAAGACCGCCTCTTCGCTGAATCATCCCAACATCGTCACCATCTACGACATCAACACTCAGGAAGTTGAGGGCCAGCCGGTTCAGTACATCGCCATGGAGTTCGTTCCGGGCGAAACGCTGGACAAGCTGATCGGGCGCAAAGGGCTGCGCCTGCGCGAGGCCCTGAAGTATGCCATTCAGATCGCCGACGCGCTGGCCACGGCTCACGCCGCCGGCATCGTCCATCGCGACTTGAAGCCGGGCAACATCATGGTCACGCCCCAGGGTCTGGTGAAGATCCTCGACTTCGGCCTCGCTAAGCTGACGGGCCCGCTCGATACCGATGCCTATGCCGAGACGGTGCATGCCGAAGCCTCGCCGCACACCGAGGAAGGCACGGTTCTCGGCACCGTCGCTTACATGTCTCCCGAGCAGGCGGATGGCAGAAAGATCGATGCCCGTTCCGACATTTTCTCCTTCGGTTCGGTGCTTTATGAAATGGTCAGCGGCAAACAAGCGTTTCCCGGCAACTCCAAACTGTCCATGCTTTCGGCGGTTCTGCACAAGGATCCGCTACCGGTCTCGCAGGCGGTGCCGGACATCCCTCCCGATCTGGAGCGGTTGATCGGCCGCTGTTTGAAGAAGGAACCTGAGCGCCGCTGGCAGACCATGGCTGACGTCAAGGTCGCCCTCGAGGAGTTACGCGATGAACTGGAAGCCAGCGGCGTCGCTCCAATCTCGCCACGTGCGGCGGCAAGACCGGTTCCGCGCCGTAGGCTGAACAGCGCGCTCTGGATGGCCGTCGGCGCGCTCGCCGCGCTGGTGGTGGCGTTCCTCCCCGCAGCTTACTTCGCGCCGCGCCTGCTGCACGCACAGCCGCCCTCGTTCCAGCGGCTGACCTTCCGCCGCGGTGACGTCACCTCCGCCAAGTTCGCCCCCGGCGGTGCGGTGGTTTACACCGCCGAGTGGGATGGCGCTCCCTCTGCCTTCTATTCTGTGATTCCCGGCAATCGTGAAGGCCGGCCTCTGCAACTGTCACCCGGCCAGGTAATGTCCGTCTCCGCCTCGGGAGAAATGGCCATCTTGCTCGGCAACGGCCCTGCCGGCACGCTGGCTCGCGTGCCCTTCGGCGGGGGCTCGCCTCGGGAAATCCTGGAGAACGTCTACCACGCAGACTGGGGACCGGATGGCGAGTCTCTGGCGGTGGTACGCAAGGTCGCCGGCAGGTACCGGCTCGAATATCCCGTTGGCACGGTGCTGTACGACACCGACGATCGGCCCCCTGCCTATCCGCGGGTGTCACGCGACGGCAAACTGATCGCCTTCTTCGAACATGATGCCGCCGTGGGCGATTATTCGGTCTGCATCATCGGCGCAAATCGGTCCAAGGTGGTGCTTTCCCGCGGATGGCGCGGCGTCGGGCGGCTCGGCTGGTCGCCTCAAGGAAATGAAATCTGGTTTTCCGGCGCCCAGGCGGGCGGAGACCCGGCCGTGTATGCCGTCGATCTCTCCGGGCAGCAGCGGCTTGTCTCTCAGGCGCCGGGGTTCGTTTTGATGCAGGATGTGGCCCGTGACGGCAGCGTGCTGATCACCGCCGTAAATGGGCGTCTCGGCATCCTCTACGCGGAGGGCACCGCGCAACGCGACCTTGCCTGGTTCGATGCGTCCTTTGCGTACGATCTTTCGCCGGATGGCAACTCTCTGGTCTTTATCGAGCTCACCAGCGGCGAGGGGCGCAACGCCGCCATCTACCTGCGCAAGACGGATGGATCTCCGGCAGTGCGGCTGGGATATGGCAATCTTCCGGCGCTGTCTCCGGATGGAAAGTGGGTAGCCAGCGTTCACCACCAGCCGGCGAGTTCACAGTTGCTGCTTCTGCCCACAGGACCGGGCGAGCTGCGCGCGCTCGACTTCGGAGACATGCATTACGAATCTGTCGAGTGGTTCCCGGACAGCCGGCGCATCCTCTTTACCGGGAATCAGCCCCAGCACCCGGTGCGCTCCTGGATGTATGACCCGGATGGCGGACAGCCCAAGCCGATTACCCCGGAGGGAGTCCGGGCCACGCGAGTCTCGCCGGATGGGCATAGCTTCGTGGTGGTTGATCCGCACCGGCTGCTGCTCGGCGACATTGCCGGCGGAGAAGCCAAACCGATCGTCGAGCTTCAGCCGGGCGAGAGCGTGGTGCGCTGGAGCGGCGACGGGCGCTCCTTGTTCCTGGCACAGTCTGAGGGTGAGACCGTCAAACTGACGCGCGTGGACGTCGCCGCGCAAAAGCGAGAGCCCCTGCGGGTTCTCAAGGTGCCTGAGAGTGGGGCGGAGTTCGTCGGCCCGGTCGCCATGTCTGCCGACGGCAAGGCGGTGGCTTCCACCTTCCAGCACGACCTGTCGAACCTCTTCCTGGTGTCGGGGCTGAAGTAGTGCGGCCCGGCTCTACCCTTGCCGCTGTCGCTTGGGCGTTAAGTTCAACGTCTTGATCAACCGGAACAGGTGGTTGGGATGGACTCCCAGGATCCCGGCCGCTTCGGTGTAGTTTCCACCGGCTTGTTCGATGGCGCGCTCGATGAGCTGCTTCTTGGCTTCCCGCAGCCCATCGTGCAGCGCGGTGACCGGCTCGCCTTCCGACGCAGTTTCTTCCACCAGTGCTTCGGGCAGGTCTTCGACCTGAATCAGCTCGGTTGAGCCCAGCACCACCGCGCGCTCGATGGCGTTCTCCAGCTCGCGGACATTTCCTGGCCACTCGTAGCGCAGCAGGCAGGCGCGGGCTTTGGCGGAGATGCCGGCGACGCGCCGCTTCACTTTCTCGCCGAAACGAAGGGCGAAGAAGTTGGCCAGCAGTGGGATGTCTTCCTTGCGCTCGCGCAACGCCGGCATCCGTACCGAGACCACGTTCAAGCGGTAGAACAGGTCCTGGCGGAAGCTCCCCGCACGCGCGGCTTCTTTCAGATCGCGGTTCGTGGCGGCGATGATGCGAATGTCCACCTTGATGGACCGCGTGCCGCCGACGCGCTCGAACTCGCGCTCCTGCAGGACGCGCAGCAGCTTGGCCTGCAGCGGCACCGCCAACTCGCCGACTTCGTCGAGGAACACAGTACCGCCATCCCCCGCCTCGAGCTTTCCTTTTTTCTGCGAGACGGCGCCAGTAAATGCCCCCCTTTCGTGGCCGAACAGCTCGCTCTCCAGAAGGGTTTCGGTGATGGCCGCGCAATTGATTGCGACGAATGCCTTGCCGGCACGGCTGCTGTTGGCATGGATGGCGCGCGCTACCAGCTCTTTACCGGTCCCGCTTTCGCCCCAGATCAGCACCGTGGATTCCCGCGCTGCGACCCGCGAGATGAAGTCAATAACGCTGCGCATGGGCGGGCTCTCGCCGATCATGCCATGATCGGCGTCCAGTTCCTGCTGCAGACGGCGGTTTTCGCCGCCCAGCCATTCCACATGGCGCGCGTTCTCCATGGCCAGTCCCGCGATATTGCCCAGAGCCAGCACCAGTTGCAGCAGCCCGGCATCGAAGTGCGCCGTGGCCGAACTGGCGTCCAGATAAATCACACCGACCAGTTTGCCCTGGGCTTCCATGGGCGCAGCCAGCACGGAGCGCACGTTCGGTGACGCCAGGCTATCGGCGGCACGGTAGGTCTCGTCCTCGACCACGTCATTCGACAGCACCGCGACGTTCTCGCGCATCACCTCGCGGAGGATGGTTTGACTCGCCTGGATGGGCTGCTCCGGTCCCGCGTTCCGGTAGCGCCCAAGGACGGACGAGAATTCCTCCGAGCCTTCCTCCACCAGCAACACCGCGGCGCGATCCGCCGGCGCCGCCTCGAACACCGCGTCCAGCACCTTCTGCTGCAGCGTTGCGACGTCGCGGACCGAACTCAGCGTGCGGCTGAAGTTCAGCAACACGTTCAGGTCACGGACCGTGCGCGCCGAGCTGGGCAGGCCCGCCTGCGAAGGCTGGAGGTAGACCGCGTTCTCCTTGCGCAGAATCACAGTGGGTCCGCCGGGCGTCGCAAAGCTGTTCAGGCGCAGGGAACTGGTATGGGTCGGTTCGTCGTGGGCCCCGTGAAAGACGAAGATCGAATTCCCCACCCGGATCTGATCACCATGCGCCAGCACGCGCTCTTTCACCGGCACACCGTTCACGAAGGTACTGTTGCGGCTGTCCAGGTCCTCCACGCGGATGACTGAACCTTCCCGGCGGACGACACAATGTCGGCGTGAGACCAGCGGGTCCAGCAAGGAGATCTGGTTGGAGGGATCGCGACCAATCGAGATTCCGTCCTCCTCGAGCGAGAAGACGCGGCCCTCGGCCGGTCCACTCATAGCTTCGAGACGCAATTTAGCCGCGGGCTCGGCTTGCGGGTTGGGGGCGCTCGCCACGCGATGAGTATACCCAACCGACCAAATCCCGTCGGCAAGGAGCGCCACCTAACACAAATGCTAGGCCACCAAACAGGACGGTTAGGTCGCCGCGGTTCGGGGGCTGCCGCGAATCCCGTGTCGCCAGCTTCGGCTAATTCTAACTAGCTTGTTTTCAATAGTTAACCCTGACACCGGCTGGTGATGCTCAGCCCGCCGCGGTCTGGCATGGCCGTTGCTATATGTCAAGGTGTCCGAGGTAATTGAGAAAGTCAAAGGTAACGCGGTAGGAAACGAAAATCACAAAGAAAGGAGCACTCAGATGACGGTTAAGACGAACACCAAGGCAGGCGACGGCAGCGGCAGCGCAGTATGGGGTGGGTAGCCCAAACAAACAGCAACGGCATCGTGAAACAAAAATTCAAAGAAAGGAGCACTCAAATGACGGTTAAGACGAACACCAAGGCCGGCGATGGCAGCGGCAGCGCAGTATGGGGTGGGTAACACAAACCAATCACAGACTCTAGAGGGGAAGCAGCAAAGCAACACAAGATTTTGAGGAAAGGGGCACTCTCATGACGATCAAGACGAACACCAAGGCGGGCGACGGCAGCGGCAGCGCAGTATGGGGTGGTTAAGCCACGCAAACCGCAAGGTTGAAACAGCACTTCAGAGTAAGGCATTTTCTTAAGAGAGAGGAGAGCTCCCATGACGGTTAAGACCAACAGCAAGGCCGGCAGCGCAGTATGGGGTGGCTAATAACCCAAGCGTGCCTGCAAGAAAGGACTTGCATGGCAAGATCGAAAGAAATCCCAACGGCCGGTTACGTCGATTAGCGATCAACGCTCTTCGCCGCGACCGGCCGATGCTTTTTCTCCTCATCCTCGACCATTATTTGCCGCTTGCCTGAGTGGCTTGGGTTTCTTAAATCCTGAAGACAACTTAGATCCGGTGAAGCGGCTCTCGTTGAAGGGGGAGGTTCCGCGGGCAAAATAGGAAGGGCTGCGACTTTGGTTATGTTCCAGCTACCGACTCCGGCGAGGGAGCTCGGCAGCGTGGAAACATGCACCATCGCAGCCCCTGATGCGATCACCGCTTTCACGGTTCCAAACCCCGGCGGCCTCTCGCAAAACCGTCGGTTTTTTCGGGTCTGGCGGCTCCTGCGGGTCGCCCCGCCGAACCGATCACCCAGCTTACTTTGGACTGGCCACTTATTAGGAAGCCAACCCTTTCAGCCGTCGACGCAACTGACCTTAAGCTCACGCTCGGCTTCCGTCAATGCCCGTGATTAGTGCAAATGTGGAAAATCAGCACCATACTCCGAACGCCTGTCTCCAAGCTTGCGGCTGAAGCCCCGATGCTATACTTCGCCGGTCAGCCTATGCCGGCGCTGCCCGCAGCTCTGAAGCTCGACAACATCCTGGTGGCGACCGACTTCTCCCCCGCCTCCCAGGTAGCCGCGCGCTTTGCCATCGAAATCGCTCGGCGTCACAACGCCAGCCTGCTCATGGCGCACGTCGCCGCGTCGCAGTCGGAGAAACCGCTGATGGACGCATGGCGGGCCGGGCAAGCCGAGATCATGGACCACTTCATCGCCGGACGGCTTGCCGGTATCCCGCACGAGCTGCTGGTCAAACCCGGCGATGTCTGGGAGGTGCTGGCACAGTTGATCGCCGAACGTTCCATCGACCTGGTCGTGGTGGGCACGCGCGGGCGCACCGGAGTTTGGAAGTTGATCATGGGGTCGGTCGCGGAACGGATTTTCCGCCAGGCGCCGTGCCCGGTGCTGATCGTAGGTCCCAGCTCCAGCCAGAATCCGGAGGCCGGTCCGCGGCGGATTCTGGTTCCAACGGGCTTCGCGCATCAATCGCTTTACGCGGTGCGCTACGCCATGTGGCTGGCGGAACAACTGCGGTCGTCGCTGGCAGTGCTCCACGTGGTGACCGATGCGGAGCGGCTGGCGGCCGGAGAAAAACAGCGCATCGGCAACGAGCGCATGAAGCGATTGCGGGCTCTCGTCCCCGCAGACGCCAAGCTTGCGAGTGCGCCCGAATTCTTCCTGGAATTCGGGGCTGCAACCGGCCAGATTCTGGCGACTTCCGCCGCCTGGCAGCCCAGCCTCGTGGTGCTCGGACTGCGGCCACTGGAAACCGGCCGCACCGAGACCTCGCAAGCAAAAGCTTACGAGATCGTCTGCAAGGCTCCATGCCCGGTCCTGGTGGTTAGGGAACCGGCCTAGCTGCCCGTTCGGCGCAGCAGGCTGCGTCTTTCTGATTCCGTCTTGTCTCCCCTGCAAGTTCCGCCCGCAGTTCCGTTCCATTCACGACACCTAGGTTGCGATGGCATCGTTGACAATCTCACTGCGCTCGGAGGCCGAAGCTCAAACCTTCGGGCTGCACTGGCGTCCGCTCTACCAGATCAAGGTCGCGTTCGGTGAAGGCATGGAGAGCCTTGCCGAGTACGGCGTAACCATGCTGGCCGTCGTGATGCGGCTGCCCGCCATCGCTCTCTGGGCGGCCACCATCCTGCTGTCGCTAAAATACGGATGGGCGCTGCTGCGCCGGTATTGGTCTGGGCTGGTCGCGCGCGGCCCATCGCGCAGGAACCGCAATCGTCAATGAGCGGGCCCGCGGTCTCCTGACATACAATTCGACCCAGGAGTCTTTCCATGGGCCGAATGTTTGGATTTCTCAGCCTGCTGATCGTACTGTGCGTGGGCGCATGGCTCTATACCCGCCAGGCGAAGAGCGTGATGCCGGCAGGCTCCGGTAATATCCGCGCCGTCGTCGATACGACGGGCGTGCAGAACGACCTGCTGGCCATCGCCAACGCCGAGCGCAGCCAGTTTGCCCTCGAGGGCAAATACCTCCCACTCGATGAACTGCGCTCCAAGGGCGTGATCAACCTGCCTGCCTCCGGCCGCGCCGGCTACACCTATTCCGTGGACGTTGGCGGCACGACCTTCCGCGCGGTCGCCAGCTACTCCGGCGCGCCCGGCGCCGCACCGCAGACTATCTCCGTCGATCAGACCATGGAGATCAGGACGGAGTAGACGAAAGAAACAAGCCACGGATTTTCACGGATTACTGCGGATCATTTCTTGATTGTTTGATCCCTTCTGATGCGTGTGAATCCGTGGCTGCTTTTGACCGCTGATTGCTACTGGTGCGCGTGCGGGCTCTGCGCAGGATTGTGCGCCGTGCCGGCCTTCGGCTTCAGCACGGCGACCTCGAATTCCACCGGCGCCAGCTTCGGCGGGAAGCAGGAGCGGTCGTTGCAGGCCTGATACTTGAGCTGGCCATGCACTTTGTACTTGCCCGGGCTGGCGGTGCGCGCCGCGCTTACCTTGGCGGTGATGGCGAATTCGCCGGTGTACACGTTGAGCGGCTGGTCGGGAGCGATGGCCAGCGTCAGGTCGTGGCCCTTGGGATAGGTGATGGAGCCCAGGCCGATATCGGTGGGCGGGTTGAGCTGCAGCCTGGTTGGAATCAGCAATTCCGATCCCGGCTGGCTGGAGTTGATGTGATAGCCGTCCGCCACTTTGAATCTCAGGCGCAGGGTAGCAGGCTTGCCGGGCGCCACAGAGATCTTGTCGGTGGGTAGCGTGGTCACCCACGAGGGCGTCTGTGGCGGCGACGTGTCCTCCATGGCTGCGCCCGCGGCCGCGAGCACGAGTACGCATCCGGCCGCGAGCCCTAGCCAAGCCGGTCTCATCGTGCCGGCTCCTTCTCGCCCGCAGAAGGGATACTTGCTTGCGCCGGCGGTGTCCCGGGTCCGAGCGCTTTCTTGATGTTGTCTTCGAACTCGCTGCGCCCGACCAGCCCGAAGACACGGTCTACGACCTTGCCCTGGCGGTCGATGATGAAGGTCGTCGGCAGAAATTCCACGCCGCCGTAGGCATCCCCCACCGCTTCCTTGCCGATCAGCACCGGATAGTTGACGCCCATCTGCTTGGCAAACTTGGCGATGGTTTGCTCGCCGGAATCGTCCATGGCGACACCGATCACCTGCAAGCCCTGCGCCGCGTACTGTTTCTGCAGATCGACGAACCACGGCATCTCGATCTTGCACGGCGCGCACCAGGTTGCCCAAAAGTTCAGCAGCACGGCCTTGCCCCGGAAGTCGGAGAGCCGCACCGGCTTGCCCTCCAGGCTCTGCAGCTCGAAGTCCGGCGCTACCGACCCGTTCTTCCCGACCGGCTTGAGTTTGACGACGTTGGCTCTCGGCCGAGCCATGCGCACGCCAGCAAACAGCATCAGGGCCACGGCGGCCATGACCACGATAATCACGATTGCGTTACGGTTCACGAAGCCTCACAACGAGAAACGGTTCAGGAACGACAGCCACGCCGACAGGATGGTGAAGTGCCGCGTAACAATCAGCGCGCCGATAGCGATCAGCAGCACCCCGCTGGCGACTTCCACCGCGTGCAGGTGCCGCCGGAAGCGCGCGTAGAACTGCAGGAAGCGGTCAATCCCGAGCGAAGTCAGCAGGAACGGTACCGCCAGCCCCGCCGAATACACTGCCAGCAGCGCGGTGCCTTTGGCGACCGAATTTTCCGAAGCGGCGATCGCCAGGATGGTCGCCAGGATCGGCCCGATGCACGGCGTCCAGCCGAAAGCAAACGCAAAGCCCACGGCGAAGGCGCCCGCTGCCGTGCTCGATCCCTTGACGCTGTGCAGGCGCTTATCGGCGTAGAGCGCGTTGATCTTGAAAATGCCCGTCAGGTGCAGCCCGAAGAGAATGATGACGATGCCCGCGATCCGCGTCAGGATGGGGTAATACTGCCGCGTGAGCTGCCCGATTTCCGTCGCCACGGCCCCCAGCGCGATGAATACCAGGGAAAACCCCAGGATGAACATCACGGAGTTCACCATCACCGTGCGCAACAGCCGGTTATGGGATGCTTCCAGGCCCTCAGCGCCCACGCCAGAGATCAGCGAAACATATCCCGGCACCAGCGGAAGCACGCACGGCGAGAGGAACGACAGCAAGCCCGCCAGAAAGGCGGCGATGGGTAACGGGAGATTTGCCATCCTTGGCTATTGTACCCGCCCGGAGCGCATTGCCGGGCCCCTACGGCAGTACGTGCGCCGGCCGGAAAGAGATTTAGTGCCTGCGCTTCAAGGCCTATCTAAACAGACTCATCTCATGGCAAAAGGTTACGGAATGTTCGTCGAAAGCGGAGAATTTACTACCCGATGGCCGGATTTATTTCCTGAGCCCCGTCCACCCCTCGGCAACCACAATCGAGTCTCCGGGGTTGTGCGGATCGTACTTTACGGATGTGGCCAGCCCAAGCCGGCAGGAGTAGAGGTCAACCTGGTGGCGCAGATAGGTGATGTCCTGCGACGCCTCGTAGGTGACGCCGGCCACGTCGTACTGATAGATCAGCATTTGCGCCCAGCCGCGGCCGTTCAGGTCGAGTTCCTGCACGTCGAGGATATTGCCATCGGTGATGCGGCCCTTCTGGGTGATGCGCTGGCGGCGCTCACGCTCGATGTCGTCGGGGGTCTTGCGGCGGCGCCGGGCCACGAGCCCGACCGCCAGCGCTAGTGCGCTGACGCCGCCAATAATTACAGGATAGTGACGCAGGAGACTCATGGCGCTCAAATCTGTGCTCACAATTTACTACGAACAGGGGAGCGAGACCATGCCTTAGCCGGCCACCAAGGGCCTACGACCAACGGCTACTTCAGCTTTTCCCAGTCTTTCAGGAACGCAGCCAGGCCCTTATCCGTGAGGGGATGGTTGAACATCTGGTCGAGCACCTTGAAGGGGACGGTGGCCACGTCCGCGCCGGCCAGCGCCGCGTCGATCACGTGCAGCGGGTGCCGCAGCGACGCGGCGAGCACTTGCGTTTTGTATCCGTAATTGCGATAGATCTGGAGAATCTGCTTGACCAAATCCATGCCCACTTGGCCGATGTCATCCAGCCGCCCCAGGAACGGGCTCACATAGGTGCCTCCGGCCTTAGCGATCAACAGCGCCTGATTAGCCGAGAAACACAGCGTCAGGTTGGTGCGGATGCCATCCCCGACCAGGCACTTGCACGCTTTCAGGCCCTCGCGCGTGGTGGGCAGCTTGACCACGATGTTTTTGTGCCAGCTGGCATATTCGCGGCCCTCTTTGAGCATGGCGCCGCAATCGGTGGCGATCACCTCCGCATTTACCGGTCCATCCACAACCGAGCAGATCTCGAGAATCGTCTCCTTGAACGACTTGCCCTTGCCCTCTTTCGCGATCAGAGACGGGTTGGTGGTCACGCCGTCGAGGATGCCCAGCGCGGCGGCCTCGCGGATCTCAGCGATGTTGGCAGTGTCGAGGAAGAACTTCATGGCAGCACCCGTCTGCTTTCGAATTGATGAATCAATCGCGGCGCGATCATCCGACGACCCGATTTCTTAGCGTCCCGATCCCCACGATGCTGACTTCCATCACGTCCCCGGGTTTCACCGGACCGACGCCCGCCGGGGTGCCGGTGGCGATCAAGTCGCCCGGCAGCAGCGTCATTACCTGGGAACAATAACGGATGATGTGGTCCAGCGGGAAGATAAAGTCAACGGTGTTGCCTTGCTGCCTAAGCTCGCCGTTGAGGCGGGTCTCCAGGATAATGCCCTTCCAGGGATCGAGCCCGTCGCTCACCACTGGACCCACCGGGCAGAAGGTGTCATAGCCTTTGGCACGCCACCACTGTCCGTCTTTTTTCTGCAGGTCGCGCGCGCTCATGTCGTTGAGGCAGGTATAGCCGCGGATATAACTGCGCACGTCTTCACCCGCGCCCACAGCGTGGCAGCGTTTGCCGATCACCACCGCCAGCTCGCCTTCGTAGTCCACCCGCTCGGAGATCGGCGGGTACACCACGTTTTCTTCCGGCCCAATCACCGACGAGGGTGGCTTGAAGAAGATCAGCGGCTCAGTGGGAGGCTCATTGCCCAGTTCGCGCGCGTGCTCGCGGTAATTGCGCCCCACGCAGATGATCTTCGAGGGTGTCACCGGGGCCAGCAGCTTGGTGCCCTCCAGTGGCTGGTGCGTCATCGTGGGGTGGAACTCGGTGCAGAAGGGATCTTCGGCGCGCGGCGAAGCGATCTGGTTGATCACCTCGTGCCCGGCCACCGTCTCGATGATGCCGCAGTGGATTCCGTCGTCGGTCTGGAACCGGCAGTATTTCATGAGCTTAGATACGCACTATCTTAAAGTGGTAAGTGAAAAGTGGTAAGTGAAAAGTTTGACCTTCCGGTTTCCACTTTCCTCTTTTCACTTACCACTTACCACTTTCCACTTTCTCACAACACCCATCCCACCAGCGCCGCCCCGAGCACCAGCCACGCCGAATTAACGCGGAATCGAAACAGCAGAATAGCGCTGACCAGGGCGATGACCACGGTGATGAGGTCCACGATCGCCGCGCGGCCGAGTTGCCATGCCACCACGCCCATCAGCGCCAGAGACCCGACGATGACTCCGTCCAGGAAAGCTCCCGCGATGGCCGAACGGCGGATCCTTGGGATCAGCGGACCGCTGGCCGCCACCAGAATGAACGCCGGCAGGAAGACGGCCACGGTCGCAACCGCCGCGCCGCGCGTCCCGCCGACAATATACCCGATGAAAGTTGCGGTGGTGAAGACCGGTCCGGGTGTGACTTGCCCGACCGCGACCGCGTCCAGAAGTTGTGGCTCCGTCAGCCAGTGAAGCCGGTCGACAAAATCCGAACGCAGGAAGGCGAGCAACACGTAGCCGCTGCCGAAGAGCACCGAGCTAATCTTCAGAAACGTGAGGAAGAGGCGCGAGAATCCGAACGGGACCGCATCCGGCCTCGACGCTACTGCTGCCATCGGTGCCAGGAGGAGCATCGCCGCCCTGCGGGAGCGCACCAACACAGGGCCGGCGGAAGCAATCCCAGCGATGGCTAGGAGCACAAGCTCCTGCACGTGGAACAGGTAGGCCACGACGCAGACGATGCCGATCGCCGCCAGCCAGGCGCTTTTCACCGCCGATCTAGCCAGGTTCCAGAACGCCTGCGCCACTACCGCGATGACCACCGGCTTGATCGCATAGAGAATGTGCGCGACCCGCGGCAGGGATCCGTAGCGAACGTAAGCCGCCGCGATCAGCGACACCATTATTGCCGCGGGCACGATGAAGCAGCATCCCGCAACGATCAGTCCGGGCCATCCCCGCTTGCTGAAGCCGATGTGGATGGCCATCTCGGTCGAACTGGGGCCGGGGATAAGGTTCGACGCGCCCAGCCGGTCGAGAAATTCCTGATGACTAAGCCATTTCCGGCGGCGAACGAACTCGTCCTCCATCATGGCGATGTGGGCCGCGGGACCTCCAAACGCGGTCGTCCCCAGCTTCAGGAACAGCAACGCGATCTCCGCGAGCGAAACCGGCTTTTGGCCGGTGGCCGCCGCTTGGGATAGCAGGTTCACGGGGCGGGCTTTGATTGATACACCAACGTCGTCTGCGGTTCTTCAGTTCTGCTGCGCCACGGTCTCCGACGCTTCCTCGGACTTGCCGCTCTCATTCCCGCGCACATCCACCGCGCTGACCGAATACCCGTAGCGGTGGCCGGCCTGCACAGCAGTATCGCGATAGGTCGGGGCCGTCACCACCTCGCTGTTGATTTTCACCGGCACCGCGCCTTCCTGATGACGATATACGTTATAGCCCGCCAGGTCGGGTTCGGTGTCCGGCGCCCAGCTCAGGTCGATGAACGGCTGCTGGGCCGTGCCCGCGGAGACGGCCTGCAGACTCGTCGGAACAGCAGGCGGAAAAATGTCGTGGACAAAAACTTCGGCCTCGGATGAGTCGTCTCCCGCGAAACGCTGCTCTCTCCCTTGGACAGTTTCCAGCGTGACCGCTGCGATCTTGTAGAAATAGGTCTTCTCCCACTCCGCACTACGGTCGAGAAACACTGCACTGAAGCTTCCGCCGCTCTGCGTCTCGGCGCCAGTTCCCAGATCAATTTCATTTCCGGCGCCCGCGATACGGCGATACAGGTGGTAGGAAGATGTTAGGCCCGGAGGCATGAGGCCCTGCTCGCCGGAAGCCGAGATCTGCACACCTTCCGCGGTCACACGGGCGGAGATCTGGCTGGGCGGCGGAGGCGTCAGCGCCAGCGGCACCATCACACGGTTCGACAGCCCGGCGCTGTGCCCGCGCGCGTTCTCGACTTCCACTGCATAGCTGGCGACTCCCAATGCGTGCGTCTCCTGGAGCTGTCGTGGCAGTTCGTCACGAAAGCCAGCGGGGTTCCCAAGCGGCGTATGCTCCGGGGGCAATGTACCTGCCGTCTGCACGCATTCCGCGGGCGCGACCACGTCCGCCGCGCGGCAGATGCGGGTGACGCCCAAATGCTTGATCCGCCGGCGGTCGGTAGTCTCGCGTGGCGTAGTCCACGTTAGCGTGACGCTGTTGCCTTTGCGGACGGCCTGCAAATCCCGCACCGGGCGTGGGAGCTCCAGTGATGGCGGTTGCGGCGCGCCCGGTATCCCGCAGGCCACGAGTGCAGCCAGTGCCAGAACCACCAGGAGCGTAAGGAGTTTGGATGGCATGAAGGGCCAATCAGGGTAGCAGAAAAGCATTCAGCAATCAGCAGTCAGCCTTCAGCTCATGCACTCTTCAGCCGCCCAATGACCCGATGGCCCCATTTTTTGTCACACTGGGCTGTGTTCTTCGTCACTGCATTGCGGTCGGGCTCATGCTCTCCTATATGGGTAGAGGTGTATCATGCCAATCCTGGTCATTGCTGTTGTCGCTCTGGCCCTGTTCGTTGTGGTCGGAGTCATACTGTTTACCGCCGGGATGATCGAACGGCGGCAAGCATCGAAGCAGCCAGAGAAGCCCGTCTCTCCCAACCGCGCAGCCTAAGCTGCACAAACACAACCGGATACAGCAGGCGCGGCGGGAGCGGCGCGGCAACTTTTGCGGGACACTGTCCCAAAGTAATCTGTCCGGAGACTATACTTTTGCGTCATAACTGAAGCGGGAACGCGCTTCCCCAGTTCCCGCCGAAGTGAGGTCTCATGGGTTCCAGGCTCCTGGATTTATTCCGCCTTGGCCGTTGTTCCCACGAATTTTCCTGGCCGCGCCGCTGGCCTGATGGCGAGTATTACCAGGTATGCCTGCTCTGCGGGGAGGAGTACAAGTACGACTGGAAGACGATGTCGCGCCTGGAACGCGTGACAGGCCTGGGCAAGGGCCAGGAGCGGCAACGCGCCGGTTCACGCCAGGGCCGTGCCTGTTCCAAAAAGAAACCGAGCTGGTCGCCGCGGGCTCGCCGCATCAAGCTCTATGACCAGGAGATGAAATACCGCGAAGTCGGCACTGCGCCCTGGCATCGCGGGACGGTAGAGAATGTCAGCCAGACCGGCGTACTGTTCCGCGGGCCTGAGCTGCTGCCCGACAACGCCGAGGTCGAACTGATCCTGAAGATGCCCCGCGAGATTACTGGTCTGGAAAATGCGCAGGTGATCGCCCGTGGCATGGTGGTGCGCACCGTCCCTCCCGAAAATGGCAAAGCTGCGCCAGCGATCGCCGCTGGCATCTGGGATTACCGCGTGCTGCACGACAAGGAAGTTCCGGGCGCGGACGCCGTCGTCGAACCTCAACTGCCCGACGGCGGAGAACCGCACTGACACGCGTTGCACGCAGTGCAACGGCCTAGAGGATGTACCGGGACAGGTCCTGATCCTTCACGATGTCGGTGAGCATCTTGCGAACGTAGTCCGCATCGATGTTCGCCTCTTTGTTCTGCATGTCCGGGGCATCGAAGCTGATCTCGTCCAGCACCCGCTCCATGATGGTGTGCAGCCGCCGCGCCCCGATGTTCTCCGTGCCCTCATTCACCCGGAAGGCGAAGTTGGCAATCTCATCCAGGGCCTCGCGGGTGAACTCCAGGCGGATGCCTTCGGTCTCGAGCAACGCCGTGTACTGCTTTACCAGCGATGATTTCGGCTCGGTGAGGATGCGGATGAAGTCGCCGATGGTGAGCGATTGCAGCTCTACGCGGATGGGAAATCGGCCCTGCAGCTCGGGAATCAGGTCACTGGGCTTGGAAACGTGGAAGGCCCC
>Ga0335077_10001536_pt1 | contig 27553 bp, 24 predicted proteins | sample Lox_Sample_31_FD_207151 | JGI IMG/M metagenome (GOLD analysis project Ga0335077, IMG submission 207151) | Soil microbial communities from Loxahatchee National Wildlife Refuge, Florida, United States - Lox_Sample_3.1 | ecosystem: Environmental > Terrestrial > Soil > Wetlands | place: USA... | reverse complement strand
CGAGTTCATGTCCTATAGCGACTTTGTATCCGTTACTCTAGTTACTTATAACAGCGGCCGATTCATCAAGCGGTGCCTGGAATCCGTTCTCGAGCAGAGATATCCCGACACGGAAATCATCGTCATCGATAACTGTTCCACCGACGGCACCACCGATATCCTCGAACAATTCGAGGATCGATGTCAGATCGTCTACAACGAGGAAAACATCGGCTTCGCCGCGGCGCAAAACCAGGCCATTGCGCTCTCCAGCGGCGACTGGGTATTGACGCTCAATCCGGATGTTCTGCTGTTGCCCGACTTCATTCAGGTGCTGGTGGATGCCACACAACTGGATCCCAAGATTGGCACGGTTTGCGGAAAACTGCTGACCATGACGGATGCCTTCGCCTTTCCGGCGAAGCCTGTCGTGGATTCCACCGGCATTTACTTCAACCCTATGCTGCGTCATCTCGATCGCGGCAGCCAGGAAGTCGACAACGGGCACTATCTCAACTACGAGTATGTATTCGGCGCCACGGCGGCCGCGGCCCTTTACCGCCGCGACATGATTCGCGACATCTCCATCGGCGGTGAATTTTTCGACTCGGATTTCTTCGTCTATCGCGAGGACGCGGACGTGGCGTGGCGCGCCCAGCTGCTGGGCTGGCGATGCCTCTATGTGCCGTATGCGCGTGGGTACCACGTGCGCAAAGTGCTGCCGGGAAAACGCCGGGCGTTGCCCCCGGAAATCAACATGCACTCGGTGAAGAACCGCTTTCTGCTGCGGATCAAGAACATCTCCGGAGATCTTTACCGCCGCAACTGGTTCTCTATTTCCGTGCGCGACTTATTGGTAGTGGCTTGCTGCCTGCTCTGGGAACATACATCGCTTAAGGCGTTCTGGTACCTGGCGAAGAACTGGAAACGGATTATGGCTAAGCGCCGGGAAATTCGGAAACGGCAGCGCGTGGATGACGAATACATCGCAAGCTGGTTCAAATACGCACCCGTCAGCCGGCCCGCGCCACGAAAAATGGTCCGCGTGCTATCCCGGTCCGGCGCTTTTCAGGATTAGCCGGACCGGAAGCGCCCTGCCGCCTCGGGTTGTGCTGTAATGCGGATTCATGCGGATCGCCCTCCTCGGCACCCGTGGCATCCCGGCGCATTACGGCGGATTCGAAACCTTTGCCGAAGAGTTGTCCACCCGATTGGCGCTGATCGGGCATTCCGTGGCTGTTTACTGCCGCGAGCGCCCGCAGAAATCGCCCTGGCGGGGTGTAGAGCTGCGCTATCTTCCCACCATCCGCCATAAGTATTTCGATACCCTCGCACACACCGGGCTCTCGACGCTCCATTTGCTGTTCCATCGCTCGGACGTTGCGCTCTATTGCAACGCCGCCAACGCCATTTTCACTATCCTGCCGAGGCTCGCCGGCATACCGGTCGCGCTGAACGTGGATGGCATCGAGCGCAAGCGCAAGAAGTGGAACCGTCTGGCCAAGGCCTGGTACCTGCTGTCGGAGAAGCTGGCGACTTTTCTGCCCAATGAAGTCGTGACCGATGCTCAAGCTATCGCGGACTATTACGACCAACGCTACCGCAAGAGGACTCACTTCATTCCGTACGGCGCGGAGATCGGAAAAACGGAGACCCATGACGCGCTGGATGCACTCGGATTGGAACCCGGCCGCTATTTTCTATACGTGAGCCGCATGGAGCCTGAGAACCACGCGCTCGAAGTGCGCCAGGCGTTCGAACAAGTGCCGACCGGCATGAAGCTGGCTTTGATCGGCGACGCGCCATATGCCGCTGACTACATCCGGCAGGTGCGCGCCACCACCGATCCGCGTCTCGTGATGCCGGGCGCCATTTATGGGCGTGGGTATCACGAGCTCGGCTCGCATTGTTTCGCCTACATTCACGCCACCACCGTCGGCGGCACGCATCCCGCGCTCATTGAAGCCATGGGTCGCGGCGCCCTGGTGCTCTATCGCGACACGCCCGAAAACAGCGAAGTGGCGCGAGACGCGGGAATTGCATTCGGCGAAGACGATTTGACCGATCAAATCGCTCTGGTGCTGGCCATGAGCGAGGAGCAGCGGAACGCATTGCGCCGGCGCGCCGTCGAGCGGGTGCGGCAACGCTATTGCTGGGATGCCGTCACCGCGGAGTATGACCGGCTCCTCCGCAAACTCGCGCCGCCGCACGCCGCGCAAGCAAGCCGTCGCGTGGGCGTCGATAATTAAAAAGTGCCCGTGCTTCCTTACCGCTCCTATGCGCTGATCTCGCGCGAGCAGCTTCGCCAGAATTATCGCAGCGTCCGCGCGGCCGCCGGGCCCGGGGTCGCGGTGATGGCCGTCGTGAAAGCCGACGCCTACGGGCACGGCGCCGAAGAAGTAGCGCGCGTGCTGGTTTCCGAAGGCGTCGAGTGGCTGGCCGTCAGCTCCGTGGCGGAAGGTGCCACCTTGCGGCGGGCGGAAATTCCAGTGCCCATACTCGTGATGACCGGCGTTCTCCCCCAGGAATGGCAGGCGGCTGCCGAAGCCAAACTCACGCCGTCGGTCCATTCGCTCGAGGATCTGCGCGAGCTCGATCGCCTGGCGCGCGAATCCGGTCAGAACATCGAATACCACCTCAAGATCGACAGCGGCATGAACCGCATGGGTACGCGTGCGGCCGCCGAAGAAATCATCGCCGCGCTGCGGTCAACCACTCATGCTCGTTTAAACGGGCTGATGACGCATTTCGCCTCGGCGGCCGACTACACTTCAACGCAAACCGAAGAGCAGACGGACTATTTTTCCAGAATCATCGAGCAACTGCGCGAAGCCGGCTTCACGCCGCCTCACATCCACATGTCCAGTACCAATGCCCTGGCCTATCGCCGCAATCCCTCGTGGCTCACCATGGTGCGGCCGGGCCATGCGTTGTACGGTTACGTTTCGCCCGCACGCGGGAATGCGCCCAAGCCTCTGCTGAACGTGAAGCCGGTACTCACCTGGAAAGCCAAGATTCTGACGGTGAAGGAAATCCCTGAAGGCGCGCGGGTGGGCTATGGCGGCGTTTTTCGCGCAGCGGGGCCGATGCGCATCGCGGTTCTGGCGGCGGGCTATGCCGACGGGGTCTCGCACCGCCTGTCGAACAAAGGAAAAGTGATCGCCGCGGGCAAGCTCGTGCCCATTCTGGGCACGGTCTGCATGGACCTTACAACCATCGACATCAGCCAGATCACGCCGCTCGCGCCGGGTGATGAAGTCACCCTGCTGGGACGCGAGGGCGACGCCAGCCTGGACGCCCAGCAGATCGCGCGCATGGCAGGCACCATTTCCTACGCGATCCTTTGCGGCATCGGAGCGCGCGTGGAGCGCGTGTACGTTTAACCGCCCGCATACCTGCGAACGATTCGGTTCAAAAAACCGAAATCTCAGCCGATATAGCCATTAGCGACCCGCCCAGCGGGTTCACATTCCAAATATCGGAGAAAGAACTAGATGGCACAATTCCAGGCATATTCGCCTAGCGTGCAGGTTAACGGTCAGACAGTTTTATCGGTGATGAAGGGCATGGGGGCCTTCGCCGGGACCGCGTCGGACATTCTGGCGCGGCACGGCATCAAGTCTCCGGAGGCGGCAGGATGGTATCCCCAACAGGCGTGGCTGAGCGCCTTTCAGGAGATTGCGAAATCGATCGGCCCTCGGACATTGAACCAGATCGGGAAGAGCATCCCCAACAGCGCGAAGTTCCCGCCGGGAATCGATAACGTGGAGAAGGCCCTGGCTTCCCTCGATGTCGCCTACCACATGAATCACCGCGGCGGAGACATCGGCCATTACAAGTTCACCAAGACCGCCGACAGACAGGGAACGATGGAATGCCGGAATCCCTATCCGTGCGACTTCGACCAAGGGCTCATCGAGGCGATGGTCCGGCGCTTCATGCCGGCCGGTTCTGTGCCCAAGGTCACGCACGATGCGGGAAAGCCCTGCCGCACCAAGCAAGGCGATTCCTGTACTTACCAGATTTCCTGGTAAGAGCACCGTCGAGAATTAGTAACGCGCCAGGTCCTCGAAATCCAGGTTTCCGCCGGAAAGAATCACGCCGATTGAGCGGATGTTCTTAGGCAGCTTGTGGTGGAGCACCGCCGCGGCTGCCACCGCTCCGCTCGGCTCCACCAGCAGCTTCATCCGCATCAGGAGAAACTTTACGGTTGCGCGAATCTCGTCTTCACTGACGAGCAGCACCTTCTCAACGTGCCGTTGCAGCACCGGGAATGTCAGCACTCCCGGCATCGGTGAGCGCAGCCCATCGGCTATCGTATCGGGCAGTGGAATTTCCACGCGGTGGCCAGCCTGAAGCGAGAGAAACGTGTCGTTGGCCCGCTCCGGCTCGGCGCCGAAAATTCGGATCTCATCATCCAGGGCCTTGGCGATGGTGGCGCAACCCGCCAGCAGCCCGCCTCCTCCGACCGGCGCGATGAACGCGTCGAGTTGCGGAACCACCTGGAGCAGTTCCAGCGCCGCGGTTCCCTGCCCGGCCATCACCAGCGGATGATCGAAGGGCGGCACCAGTGTCGCGCCGGTCTCCTTGAGGATGCGTTCGGCAATGGCTTCGCGGCTCTCTTTTTTTCGATCGTAAGTGACGATGCTCGCGCCGTGGTTGCGTGTGGCGTCGAGTTTCCCCCGCGGCGCGTCGGCCGGCATCACGATGGTGGCTTTCGTGCCCGCCTTCTCGGCGGCAATCGCCACGGCCTGCGCGTGATTGCCCGATGAGAATGCCACTACCCCGCGCGGCAGATCCTCTTCCGGAATCGAGAAAATCAAATTGCTCGCACCGCGAATCTTGAAGGCGCCGCCACGCTGCAGGTTCTCGCACTTGAAGTGAACTTCCACGCCGGCGGCCCGGTTGACGCTCGTGGACGTGAACACCGGCGTGTGGCGGGCCAGGGGCCGGATGCGCACATCCGCGTCGCGCACCATCACCGGTGAAAGGTCGGGTTGCATAGTCAGATTGCCAGCTTATCGCAGTACCGCAGAATTTCGGTGAGCCTAGGTCAAATTCGCAGACTGCATCTCAAAGGCGCGCCGCTCGCGGAGCCAGCGCAGTCTGCTCTGATGCTCCTGGAACAACGTTGCAAACGCCGCCCAATAGTAGCCCGCTACGAACAATGCCAGGAACGGAATGGCGAACCAATTGTACGTGTCGACCGCGAAGCTGATCATATAGACAAAATACGAACCCACCGCGATTTCGATATAGGGCAGCCAGCCGCTTTTGCGCCGGTATTTTTTGTGTTCCAGATTCACCGGGCGCCCTTCGATGGCATATTTCGGCGTTCGCACGAACGCGCTGCGGATGCCCAATAGCGCCTCGAACACCGCGCGTGTGTTGATGATCGTCAGCGCCACTCCCACCGCCATCAGCATGGGCAGCAGGCACAGTGAGCGTTTCCAGTTCTTGGGATGTAACTCGCGGTACGCAACGATGTAAAACGCCGAGATCGACCAGAACGACGCGATGATAAGCGGCAGATCCAGAAACACCATCTGGAACACTCCCATGTAGAAGCGCACGATCATCACCGGCAGCATCAGCGCTGAAACCACCAGCATGAGCGGATAAGAAATATTGGGAGTGAGGTGCAAGAACGCTTCGGCCTTCACCCGCCAGGGCAGCTTTGCCCGGAAGACGTCCGGCAGAATCTTCTGCGCCACTTGGGTGAGGCCCTTGGCCCAGCGGGATTGCTGCACCTGAAAGCCGTGCATCTCCACCGGAAGCTCCGAAGGGCAATCGAGCCCGGGCAGATATACGAACCGCCATCCTTTGAGCTGCGCGCGATAGCTGAGGTCGGAATCCTCGGTCAGCGTGTCGGCCTGCCAACCGCCCGCGTCCTCGATCATGCGGCGCCGCAGAATTCCCGCCGTTCCATTGAAATTGAAAAAATAGCCGGCCCGCGAGCGCGCCCCGTGCTCCAGGATGAAGTGCCCGTCAAGCAGCAAGGCTTCCACTTCGGTCAGAAAGTTGTACTCGCGGTTCAGGTAACTCCAGCGAGTCTGCACGACACCGACGTGAGGATCTGCGAAATGATGAATAGTCTTGAGCAGAAAATCGGCAGGCGGGATGAAATCCGCGTCGAAAATGGCGACAAACTCGCCCGTGGCGGTCTTGAGGCCCTCGGCCAGCGCCCCGGCCTTGAACCCCCGGCGATCCATCCGGTAGTGATACTCGATCGGGAATCCAAGCGCGCGGTAGCGCTCGCACAACGCCTCCGCATAGGCGTGGGTGTCGTCGGTGGAATCGTCAAGCACCTGGATCTCGAGCAGCTCCTTGGGGTACTCGATTTTTGTCACCTCATCAATCAGCCGCTCGACGACGTATCGTTCGTTGTAAATCGGCAACTGGATGGTGACGCGGGGGAGTTGCTCAAACCGCGCCGGCGGCTCCTTCGTGGCGTTCTTCCGGTATTTGAAATACGTCCGGATGATGTCGTAACGGTGCAGGCCATATACGGAAAGAATCGCCAGCGTGACGAAATACGGAATGAGCAGCGAATAATCGAACCACCCGAGTTGATGGATGCCCGTAAACGTCTTGTCCGTCAGGTTACGGACCAGCCGGTCGGCAAGACCCGTCGCAGCGAAAAGGGCCGGTGGTATCGAAGCTGCTAGCATCATGAGTTGTTCCAAAAGGACCGAACACTGCGGATTGCGTTGCTCCTCTCAGCCGCCGCGCTGTGCGCGCTGCTTCTCAGAATCCGCATGTTGCGCGATCTCCGGGTTCACGTGCCCGAAGCCGTTACATGGCTAATCTTTGCAAGTTTATTGTATCTCGTTTCCTCTTTTTTCGTTCTTCGCGCGCCAAAAGGTGCGGCAACCCACAGTTTGGCCTTTGGAATCGTCGCCGTCGCTGTGATTTTGCGGCTCACGGTCTGGCCATTGGCGCCGGCACTGTCCGATGACATCTACCGCTACCGTTGGGAAGGCAAGCTGCAGGCTGCCGGCGGCAATCCGTATGCGTCCCGGCCCGCTGACGCTCATTGGGCCGGCCTGCGCGACTCCACATTCCCCCTGGTCGTCGGCAAAGACTTTAAGGCAATTTACGGACCGTTGATTCAGCAGATCGAGCTCTGGACCTACCGCGCAGTGGCTGCGGTGGAAAAAGATCCCATCCGGCAGGTCTGGTGGTTTAAGTTACCGTTCGCTCTGTGTGATCTGGGTGTGATTGCCGCCCTGTGGATGCTACTCGGCGCGCATGGCTTGCCGCGAGAACGCGTGCTGATTTATGCCTGGTCGCCTCTGCCCATCATCGAATTCTGGGCGACGGGCCACAACGATTCGGTGGTTGTGCTGCTCATCGCGCTCGCGCTTCTGGCCGCTGCGAAAGAGCGTTGGACCTGGGCCTTCGCCGCGCTCTCTCTGGCCGTCGCCGCCAAATTCTGGCCGCTTCTGTTGTTCCCGATCTTCATTGGGTGGCGCCGCGGCAGGCCTCTGCGCTGGTATCAGTGGTGGGTGGTGCTTCCCATCCTCGCTTTGCTCGTATTTCCTTACCGAACCGATGTCACCGAAAATTTGCGCTTCATGAGCGGGTTCATGGGAGGCTGGCGCAACAACGACAGCCTGTTCGGCATCATCCTGTGGCTGGCGAGAGGTCTGTATCGCGCCAAATGCGCCGCGTTCGGAATCGTCGCGGTGACAGTCTTGATCCTCATGCTCCGCAGTGTTCCGCTCGAGCGCGCCTGTCTGGTCGCCATCGCCGTCATGCTGATGGTCTCGGCCAACTGCCACCCCTGGTATCTCACCTGGCTCCTGCCGTTGCTGGTCTTGTTCCCGGTGCCTGCGTTGTTGCTCTGGACCGCGCTGGCGCCGCTCGCATACGCCGCGGTTGTTTCATGGACGATATTGGGTGAGTGGCAGCCGATAACGCCGTTCCGCGAATACGAATACGTGCCCGTCTACGCGATGCTTATAGGCTCGTGGCTGGCCTCACGGATGATTTGGCGCCGCAAATCTCCTCGTAGTACTGCTCATATTGCGGGATGATGCGCTCGGTCGAGAAGCGGCTGACGGCCGTATGCCGTGCCGCGGCAGCCATGCGCTGATGTAGCCGGTTGTTGGTGAGCAGTTCGGTGGCTCGCGCCGCTTGCGCGTCCAGGTCACCAACGGCTTCGGCGAATCCGTCCACTCCGTGAGTAATCAGCTCCGGCACCCCGCCTGCGTTCGTCCCGATGGGAGGCACTCCGCAAGCCATGGCTTCCAGCGCCGCGAGGCCAAATGCCTCGAGTTCGCTCGGCATCAACAGTACGTGCGCCAACGGGATGAGGCGCTCCACGTGATCCTGCTTCCCCAGGAAGCTGACATGGTCCTGCACGCCCAACTCCCGCGCCAGCACCTCCGCCGGACCCCGGTCGGGACCGTCACCTACCATCAGCAGGTGCGCCGGCGTGGATTTCCGCACCCGCGCCAGGATCTGGATGCAGTCGTTCACACGCTTCACCGGCCGGAAATTCGACAGGTGAATGAGCAGCTTCTCGCGGTTGGGCGCGAAGCGGTGGGCGCCCGGCTTCCTGGCGCCCGGCTTGTAGGTTTCGATATTCACGAAGTTCGGGATGACGCGGACGCGATCCTTCACGCCGAACACTTCCGCCGTGCGCCGCTCGATGAACCGGCTGATGCTGGTCACGCCGTTGGATTGCTCGATGGAAAACCTGGTGATCGGGAAATAAGAGCGGTCCGACCCCACTAATGTGATGTCCGTTCCGTGCAGCGTGGTAATGAAGGGCAAATGCCGCTCACTCGAGAGCATCTGTTGCGCGAGTAGCGCGGAGATCGAGTGCGGAATGGCATAGTGCACGTGGAGCAGATCGAGCGCATAACACTGTGCAACCTCCGCCATGCGGGACGCCAGCGCCAGGCAGTACGGTGGATATTGGAACAACGGGTAATTCGAGACTTCGACTTCATGATAGTGGATGCGCGGAATCCCCGGGTCGAGCCGGATGGGATTCGCGTACGTGATGAAGTGAACTTCGTGCCCGCGGTTGGCCAACTCCAACCCCAGTTCGGTGGCCACGATGCCGCTGCCGCCGTACGTCGGATAGCAGGTGATGCCGATCTTCACACCGTCAGGGTAGCACCGCGGAGCGGGTCATTCGTACCGCAAGGCCGTGCCCGGGTCGACCATAGACGCCCGGCGCGCCGGCAGGTATGCAGCTACCCCGGCAACCAGCGCCAGAATCCCGACAGCGGCAGCGATGGACATTGGGTCGACGTTGGAGAGTCCGTAGAGCAAACCGGAAACCAGCCGCCCGCTCGCCAGCGCCACGGGCACTCCGGCCGCAAGCCCTATCGCCACCAGAGTCAGAACATCCCGCATGACGAGCCACAGAACGTTTGAGCGCCGCGCCCCCAACGCCATGCGCAGCCCCACTTCGCTGGTACGCCGCGCTACCGCATAAGACAGGACGCCATAAATCCCGATCGACGCCAGCAGCAGCGCCAGCAAGCCGAAGAAGCTCGATAACCGGGCGATCAACTTGTCGCCGACCAGCGTATTGTCCACTTGCTCGGCCAGCGTAGTGACATGCGTGATCGGCAGGTTCTGGTTCACTTCGGCAAACGCACGGCGGATGGCGGGCACGATGCCGCCTGGATCGCCCGCGTAGCGAACCGTGAAGTTGCCCAGAAACTGCGCCCGCTGCGTGTACGGATAGAACGCCATGGGCGTCGGTTTTTCTCGAAGGCTCTCATACTTCGCGTCCTTCACGACGCCGATCACCTCGATCTCCCCGCTGTGCTCCCGCGAAAAACCGAACCGAAGGCCGATTGGGGACGCACCGGGAAAGAAGCGGTGCGCCATCGTCTCATTGATAACCGCGACTTTCGGCGATTTAACGGTGTCGTTCAGTGCGAAACCGCGTCCGAGGGTGACCGGTAAACCCATGGTTGCGAAGAAGTCCGGGCCGACGACGTTGTTGTGGATCTCCCGCTGGCCTTCCGGAGGCGGAGTGTGGCCGTCCGGGTAGGCGCTCGTGGTCCATGCGCCCGGGTTAAACGTGAAGAAGGAGAAACTGACTGAACGGACGCCGGGCACCGCGCTGACACGTTGCTCCGCCTGGCGATAAATAGTCGTCAGGCGGGGATCACCGTCCTTGTAGCCCAGCGACGGCGTATCCACCTCCAAAACCAGCACGTTCTCCTTGTTGAATCCCGTGTCGACATTCCGCAGGTTGACCAGGCTGCGCACGAACCAGCCGGCTCCAATCAGAAGAACAGCCGAAAGCGTGACTTGCGAAACAATCAGCGCTTTCGCTAACACGTTTCGGGATCGCGTGGAAATGCTACCGCGGCCTTCTTTCAACGATGAGCTCAGCTCCACTCGCGTGGCCCGCAGCGCGGGCGCGAGGCCGAACAGAATGCCGGTCGCCACCGAGAGCAGCGTGGTGAACGCGAGCACACGGGCATCCGGCGCCACGTGCAGCGGCAGCGTTTCGGAGCCGGTCGATACCATCCACACCAGCAGTTCGCTCGCCCATCCCGCGACAGCTATCCCCGCAGCGCCGCCCAATACGGCCAGCAGCACGCTCTCCGTGAGCATTTGCCGGATAAGTCGCAGGCGGCTGGCTCCAATGGAAAGGCGTACCGCGATCTCTTTGGTGCGGCTGGCCGCGCGCGCCAGCAGCAGGTTGGCGATGTTCGCGCAGGCAATGAGCAGCACCACAGCCACCGCGGCCATCAGCAACCAGAGCGATGTCGAAAACTGCTGGCGAATCTGCGAAAGTCCGCTGCCGCCGGGGGTGAGCTCAATGAGAGCGTGTCGGATGTCGGTGAGTTCCTTCTCGCTGGGATGAGGCCCCACTCGCTCATGCAAACTCTGTTTGAAGACCAGGTTCACCTGCGCGTTTGCCTGCGTCGTAGCCACACCGGGTCTCAACCGCGCCAGAATGTAGAGCGCCTGAAATGACGGTTCTCGCAGCGCTTTCTCTCCACCCCAGCCCGGGGGCAATTGCGCGTTCATGGCGAGTGGAATCCACAGGTCCGGCGATTCTCCAACCGAGGTGCCGAAGAATTCCGGTGGCGTCACTCCCAGGATTTTATAAACCGTCGAGCCAATGGTCAGCGTCTTTCCCACCACGGCGGGGTCGCGTCCAAAACGCCGCTGCCACCACGTATAGCTGATTACGGCGACCGGGTTGGCGCCGGGCGTCTGGTCCTCGGCGTCCGTAAAAGTGCGGCCGGCGATCGCGTTCACGCCGAGCACCTGGAAATACGTGCCTGAAACCAGGCGGGTGTGAACCGGTTCGGATTCCGTGTTTCCGCTCACCACGCCGCGCACATCGTTCGGCAGGCTCATCATAGCCGCCACGCCGGAAAAGACCTGATTCTCGCGCTGTACCTCCCGATAGAACGGGTAGGAGAAAAGCTGCCAGCTATGGTCCGGCAACCCGTCCGTGATGCCTATCCACGTGCCCTTGCCAAACAGCGCCAGACGGTCCGGCTCCTGGACGGGCAGCGACCGCAGCATGACCGCGTTCATGAGGCTGAAAATGGCCGTGTTGCCACCGATTCCCAGCGCCAGTGAAAGTAGGGCCACCAGGGTGAAGCCGGGGCTCGCCTTCATCATCCGGACCGCATAGCGCACATCCTGGCCTAATCGTTCGAGCGATGTCCATCCCCACATTTCGCGCGTCACCTCCTTCACCAACGCGATGTTGCCGAAAGCCCGGCGCGCCGCATACTGCGCTTCGTCCGGCGTCACTCCGGCGTTACGCTGTTCTTCCTCCTCCAATTCCATGTGTGCGCGGATTTCCCGCTCCAAGTCCCGCTCGCGCTTCGTCCGCCGCCACATAGCGCCCTCCTCAAGCCGGCCGCATCACTCGCGCGATGGCGCGCGCCAACTGCTTCCACTTGGATTCTTCGATGGTGAGCTGCTTCCGTCCTGCCGCGGTCAGCCGGTAAAACTTCATTTCGCGACGCCGGTCCGTGGTCTCCCATTTGGATGCAATCCAGCCCTGCCGCTCCAGCCGGTGCAGGGCCGGATAGAGCGATCCATGCTCGACCTGCAATGCCTCGTCTGACGTCCGCTGAATATGCTTGGCGATGCCGTGCCCATGCATCGGCCCAAACAAGAGAGTGCGCAAAATCAGCATGTCCAGCGTTCCCTGCAATAGCTCAATGCGGTTGGGTTCTTTGGCCATATCTCGATGGTAGGCATTCTACCAGATGAGTAGACGATCTACCATCGGGCCGGTTAGCAATACTGGTGAAAATCTATCTGCGGTAGAAGTACAGCGTGTGGCTGCGGCCTTCACCGTCGTCCTCGATCGTGACCTCTTTTTCCGCCGTCCAGTCGCGGAACGGGAAATCGTGGGAAACGATGCGCGTGCCCTTCCGAAGCTGCTTCTCGAGCAGCGGACGGACCTTGTCGTTCGAAACCGGCAACAGGTAGACGGTGATCAGGTCGGCGGAAGTGTAGTCCTGCTTGAAGATATCGCCGTGAATGATGCGGGCCGTCTTCTCCAGGCCCAGGCTTTTGATCTTCTGCATACTCTGGCGATACAGATCGTCCGCCATCTCGATGCCGGTGGCATCGGCGCGGTATTTCTGGGCCGCCATAATGACGATGCGCCCGTCGCCGGAACCGAGGTCGAACATCTTTTCCCCGGCTTTGAGGCCACCCAAATCCAGCATCTTTGCGACGATGGCGAGCGGTGTGGGATAGTAGGGCGCGAGCTTTTCGGCCTCTTGCGCACGCGCCGCGCAGCAAAAGGCCACCGCGAGGAAGAATACAGCGCTACGACGCTGCATCTCGCCAGTGTAGCGCTAGTTCATCACAGAACTCTACAACCCCCTGGGTTTTCAACGGTCGTGTGGAAAAATCTGTGGAAAAAACTCCCCAAACTACACAAATCGCACGTACTGCAACGCAGATGTAACGGATTGCACATTCTTTCAGCACTTCGGTCAGGTGACAACCTAAGCTTGTAGCATCATGCCACTTAGATCCCCCAGTAACCCAATTTTTGGCACGGATAATTGACGCAGCGCAACTCCACCGCGCCCGCGTGGTGAAAAACGGCTGACTTTTCGACAACCGCAGCGTATAACTCTTGAAGCCATGACCACTCCCCGTCACCTGCGTTTTGCCCTGCGCCTTATGGCCCGCAATCCAATGTTTGCCGTGGTCTCTATCGCCACGCTAGGCATCGGCATCGGCGCCAATACGGCTATCTTCTCCGCCGTCGACGCCGTTCTGCTGCATCCGCTGCACTACAAGAATCCGGACCAGCTCGTTCTCGTGACCAAGAACATGCCCATGTTCGAGCTCGCCAAGTCGGATGCTTCGGCGCTGGATTTCCTGGACTACCGCGGTCTGAGCAAATCCTTCTCGCAAATGGCCGCGTTCGACGTGAACAGCGTGAATCTCACCGGAGATCAGGAGCCTATCCGCGTGTTCGGGCTGAAGGCAACCGCCAGCTTGCTTCCGATGCTGGGGGTCCAGCCCATTGCCGGCCGATTTTTCGGAAGCGACGAGGAACAGCCGGCAAAAAATCATGTCGTCGTCCTCGGCGCGGGGCTCTGGAAGGACCGTTTCGCGAGCGACCCCGGGATTATCGGTAAGCAAATCCAGTTGGACGCAGAGAGCTTTACCGTCATCGGCGTCGTCGAGCCGGTTCTGCAGTTCCTGGAGACTTCGCAGCTTTATATCCCGCTGACTTTCAGTCATGGCGAACTCGCCCCAGATGCGCGCGGACACCAGAAATTCACTGTGCTGGCGCGGCTCCGGCCGGACGTCACGCTCCAGCAGGCCCGGTCCGAAATGAAGGTCGTGGCGGCGCAGATGACTCAGCATCTCCCCGGCTGGTATCCGAAGGGCTGGAGCATCGACGTCGATCCGCTGGCCGAGTCCGTTGCGGGTGAAATGCGGACACCCCTACTCGTCCTCCTTGCGGGCGTTGGTATTGTCCTGCTCATCGCCTCCGCCAACGTTGCCAACTTGCTTCTGGCGCGCGCCACCTCGCGTCAGAAAGAAATCGGCGTCCGCACGGCGCTTGGAGCCGCGCGACGGCAGATCATCGCTCAACTGCTCAGTGAGAGCCTCGTGCTCGCGGCCGTGTCAGGTGTCGTCGGACTGTTCACCGGCGTATGGCTCCTCGGTCTCTTCATTCGCTTCGGGCCGCCCGATCTCTTCCTCGGACAAAACCTCGAAGTGAACTCCTTCGTCTCGATCTTCACTTTCGCCCTTGCCCTGCTGACGACTCTGGTCTTTGGTCTGGCGCCGGCCATCACGGCGTCCCGGGTGGACCTGAACGAAACATTGAAAGCCGGTATGAGGGGCTCCGCTGGAGGCAGCCACGGCGGGCGGGTGCGCAGTTCACTCGTTGTCTCCGAGGTGACGCTTTCGCTCGTGTTGCTGATTGGCGCGGGCCTTTTGATCCGCAGTTTCGAGCGCCTGGCATACACAAACCCGGGCTTCCGGACCGATCACCTGCTCACCGCCCGCCTTAGCCTGCCGGTTCTCCAATATCGCGAACCCGCACAAATCGCGGCGTTCTATTCTCAGTTGCACGCGAGACTGGCGGCGCTGCCCGGCGTCACGTCCGCGGCACTCGCCAATGGCGTGCCGTTCGGCGCAGGCAGCGGCGGCGGGTCCTTTAACATTGTCGGCCGCCCGTGGCAGCCTTCAGAGCCGGTTCCTGACGTGCGTCGCAGAATTGTGAGCCCGGGCTACTTCGAAACGCTGGGCATTCCGCTCAAGCAGGGCCGTACCTTCGCCGCTCACGACGCCGGTGAAGCCCCGAAGGTCGCAATCGTCGACGAGACCCTCGCCCGGGCCTACTTCCCTGCCGGCGATGCCGTTGGACAGCAAATCAGCGGCCCGGGTCCCAAAGGTCCAAGCACTGAAAACTACACGATCGTCGGGATCACGGGTGGCGCGAAGGACCGGAGTCTGATGACCGAACCGCGGCCTATGATCTACTATCCGTCGCTCCAGACCCCGTATTTCTACATGTCCGTGATCGTCCGCACAGCCGGTGATCCGCTGCGAATCATCCCCGCCATTCAAGAAGAGGTGAGAGGGCTCGACCGGAATGTGCCGGTTTACAAAATCGCCACCATGGACGAACTGCTCGCCAACTCGCTGGAGCGCCGCCGCGTCTCCATGGTGATGCTCGGAATTCTGGCCGGCGTCGCGCTTCTTCTCTCCGCGATCGGGATTTACGGCGTGATCGCGTATTCCGTCAGCCGCCGCACGTCCGAGATCGGCGTTCGCATGGCCCTGGGCGCAGAAGCCGGCGACGTGCTTCGCATGGTGCTTCAGCAGGCCGTACGGCCGGTTATCACTGGGATCGCGATCGGCCTGGTTGCGTCTGCCGCCTTCACCAGGCTGCTCTCCAGTCTCCTCTACCGCGTCTCGGCGACGGATCTGCTCACGTTCGTGTCGGTTCCTGCGATCCTGCTCCTGGCGGCTCTCGCAGCCGCTTTCATCCCTGCTCTCCGGGCAACGAGGGTGGATCCAACCACAGCGCTGCGCTATGAATAGTTCACGGAATTCGCCCGCACATCCCTGTGCCGGTCGAACCACCACGCCCAGGCTGGCACCAGCCATCCGACGAAAGCGCTCACCATGAGAGTTCGGATGTCGGGCGGCGGTGGCCCGAACATCGCACCCAGATACAGCAAGAGCGAGACAGCGACGAACGCCCACAGTGAAATTCGGCCCGTCCAGTCGCGCGCGCGGGTCACAGAAACATAAAGCCAGAGTCCCACTGCATACATCGCCAGTTCCACCGCTAGCGTGCCGGGGATCGAACTCCAAAGTCCCAGACCCACGCGTGGCCCACCGGGATAAAGCGGCATGTCGGGCCGGTGCGTGACAAAGTCCAGCACCCAGTGGCTGACGACGCCTAAAGCGATGACCACCGCGCCCTGCGCGTAATGCGTGATGAGCCAATACACCAGCGCGAACAGCAAGCCCCACCCGCACGCGGTGAGCAAGCTGTGGGAAATCGGATAGCTGACGAAATCGAGAGGTGAGACGGCTGTGTTCCCGGGGTCAATCCGAACCTTCTCCCACCCCAGCGCCAGAAAGATGGGCCACAACAAATCCAGCAGCGCAGGCGCCGCCATCAAGGCACCGAGCGAGGCCTGCGGTGCTACGCGTTTCGACGCAAACCCGACGGCATAGTGACCAACGAACATTCTGAGTCTCCTATCGCCACCACGCTTTCCGGTCCGTTCCGGACGTCCCCGTGTCCCCGTGTCCGCCGTGCGCAGCATGGCCCGGCGCCCCGCGCCGGCTAGTGCGGCATCTTTCCGAACGGCAAGCGGCGCTGGAACATCTGGTAGATGTGGTGCGCTTCGTGGTGCACCATGTACTCCACCTGAAAGTGCACGTCGTAGTGCGGGAACTGGGGATGCAGGCCGGCACGATGCCATTCCGCCGGCGACAGTTTCTCCAGTCGACCCGCAAATCGTGCGCGGTGAGCCAGGAATGCCGCCAATGTGTCTGCGCCTGGTTTCGCCAGCATTTTGTTGAACTCAGGATCATCATCCGGTTCGTATCGGGCAACCACCGGATTATCCTGCGAGAGCATCGCCTCGATGCGGCCCTCGAACACCTCTTGCATCCGCTCCAGGTGGCACAGCAGCTCCTTCAACGACCACTTCTCTGCCACGGTCCGCTTTGCCAGCGACGCCTCATCCAGCCCCGCGGTAATGCGCCGGACGTCGCCTGGCATCTCCCGCAGTCGCGCGAGCAGTCTGCGGTGCGCCTCGTGTCTATCGGAATGCTCATGTTCTGCCATTCGCTCAAGCTCCCTCTGCGATTGGATGCCGGGAATCCGGGCGTTGCTTCAGCTCCACCGGCCGGAAAGCGGCGCCGGGGGTGTGGCCAGCGATTGAAACCGAACCAGCCGGATCGAGTCGCTGCCCTTCATCGACAGGAACGGCATCAGGCCGCGGTCGAGAATCGCCTCGGCTGCATGCTCGGTGAGCAGCGCCTCCGCACACGGCTTGAGGTGCGATTCGCCGTCAGCACGGTAGATGTGGGCGGGCAGACCGCTGATTTCGTTGATTGCGCCCGGACGCAGGTCCCAGCCGGAATCCGAGAACGCCTCGCCCAGCAGGTATGCGCAAGCCAGCGCTGGATTGCCCCACAGGTAATCTTCGTGACGCGGTGACGCCGAGAATTCTTCGAAGGCGAACTGTTCCGTCGACTCGGTCTGCTTGCCATAAGGGAGGCGGAGCAGAAACCGCGGCAGCGCCAAGCCCAGCCAGCTTGCTTGCGGCAAACGACGGAGCGCGTCCCAAGCGTCCATGCCGTTCCTCGCCGGCTCAGCCCGCCATTTACGCGGTTCGGGCGTCTCCGCCAGAGAATCGCACCCTAGCACACGCGGAGATGCGGCCGCCAGAAACGGTGCGCCAGCGTGGCGCGCCACCGCAGCCATTCGCCCGAGCAATTGCATATCTTCTTCGCTTTGATCGAACCTGTAATTCCCGGCCAAGACGGCCCAGGGTTCCCCACCCGGCGTTTTCTCAATCAGGAGTTCGTACGTCGCCACCATATCCGCCGCGAGCTCCGCTTTGGCGATGTCCAGCAGGTAGACTTTCAGCCGCTCATCGGTGGCCAGCCGGCGAATCAGAAAAAACACGCCACGCCACGCTGCTTCGAGCGCCTGAAAATCGGAGTGATGCAGCAAAGCCCGCATCTGGCCGCTGATCGCGGCATCCACTTGCGCCATCAGATCTGCCTTTTGTGGGTCGGGCTTTGGTTCGGCATAGGGCGCGACGATGTCGCGCAACAAAGCCTGAAAATCATCCAGAGCGCGTGCCGGACGAGCGGTTGCGCTGCGCGATTCCGTCGCGCTCATCGCTTGTTCGAACAATTCGCTCGCGGAGAGCCGCGAGATGTCCTGTGCCGGCGCTTCAGGCGCGGGGGTTGCGGCAGGCGCAGCACCGCCCGACCACGAACGAACTTCCGCCGCGGCGGCATCGAATGTGCTCCGGTCATTCAGCCTCTCGCGCGTATCCCGCAGGGCCTGAAAAATCTTCAACTGTTCGAAAATTCGATCGGGGTGGAAGTCATCCAGTTCGCGAAAGCGGATGGGGATGCGAGGGCCGTCCGGGCCGCCGAGAGGCAAGTGCAACTCCGGTGCCACCCGCGCGATCATGTCTTCGAAATTATCTCGATCGATCATGATCGCCTTGCGCCCTTCGAGCCGCGCATCCAGCACGCCGCGATTCTCGCGCCCGCTGAAATCGCCGAGAACGGCAATGTGAAACGGCGAATCCGGCTCTTGAACCGCCGCCCGCTGGCTGCGCTCGCCGGTCTCGATCTCCACGTTGGCAATAGAAGATGGGCGTGCCATGGCTTCTGCAACGTTATCGCAAATGGCGAAGGAAATCGAGTGGCATTCGATACCGCGCGGATGCCACCCGTATGAATGAATGAACGGAGGATTACGTGGAGGAAAAATTAGGTTTGGCAGGCCTCGCAAGCCTGCCAAACCTGGCAGGCATGTTACTTCGTCGGAGCAGGCGTAGCTGACGTGGCAGCGGGGGCGCTTTTTGCGCTCTTCTTGCTCTTCTTGTGATGCACCTTCTTGGCAGTTTTCGGGGTATCAGTGGCCGGCTTGTTGGCCGGCGTGGCCGCGGCGAAAGCCGCCGTGCTAAGAACCATGGCTGCACCAAGCATTAATGCGGAAAGCTTTTTCATGTTCGTCTTTTCTCCTCTTCTCTGGGGCTTTCGCCCTCAATAGTAGAGACGCGGCGGATTCTTTACTCTCGCTTAAAGCGCCGTTAAAGTTCCTTAAGGCGCGCATGCTAACCTCAGGAAATATGGCATTTTCGGAGTCGCTCTTCGCCTCCCGGTTTGGTATAACCCCAGGCGACCTTGAGGCTTATCTGGCGGACGGGCTGTCCCAGGGCGCGGATTACGCTGACCTTTATTTCGAATATCTCTCAACCAGCCACATCAGCATCGACGAATCCATCGTGAAGAGCGCGACCCAGGGAGTGTCGCTCGGTGTCGGCGTGCGCGTGATCGCAGGGGAACGGACGGGCTACGCCTATAGCGACGATCTGAGCCCGGAAAAAATTCGCAAGACCGCGCGGGTGGCCGCGTGCATCGCCGCAGGGCCTGCAAAGGTAGAGAAGGCGCCGCTGGAAGAAGGAAAGAGGCGAAACTTGTACCCGGTGCTGCAGGCGCCCAATGAGACAGCCATCGCCCAGCGCGTGGAGTTGGTGAAACGCGCCGACGTTGCCGCGCGTGCCTATGATCCGCGCGTTTTTCAGGTGCAAGCCGTCTACGCCGACAGCCTGCGCCACGTCATGATCGCTACCAGCGACGGTGTGTTGAGCTTTGACCGCCAGCCGCTGGCGCGCATGAACGTCGCCGCGCTCGCCAGGCAGAATGGCGGCGCGCCGCAGCGCGGGTACTCGGGTGGCGGCGGACGCGTCGAGCTGTCCTTCTTCTTCGAAGAGAAAACGCCGGAGCATTTCGCGCGCGAGGCAGCCCGCCAGGCCATCGTCCAGTTGGACGCCGTGGAAGCGCCCGCCGGCGAGACCACGGTCGTGCTGGGTCCGGGCTGGCCTGGCATCCTGCTGCACGAAGCCGTCGGACACGGTCTCGAAGCTGACTTCAATCGCAAGAAAGTCTCGGCATTCAGCGGCCGCATCGGCCAGCAGGTGGCCAGCCCGTTTTGCACCGTGATCGACGATGGCACCATCCAAAATCGCCGGGGCTCGCTCAACGTCGACGATGAAGGCAACCCCACGCAGCGCAACGTGCTGATCGAGAAGGGCATTTTGCGCGGTTACCTGCAAGACCAGCTCTCCAGCCGCATCCTCGGCGACTCCCCGACTGGAAACGGCCGCCGCGAAAGTTACCAGCACATCCCCATGCCGCGCATGACCAACACCTTCATGCTGGCCGGAGAAAGCGATCCCGACGAGATAATCCGTTCGGTTTCGAAAGGCCTTTATTGCGTGAGTTTCGGCGGCGGCCAGGTGGACATCACCAGCGGCAATTTCGTTTTCTCCGCCTCCGAGAGTTACCTCATCGAAAACGGGAAACTCACGCGGCCGGTTCGCAACGCCACGCTGATCGGCAATGGCCCCGAGGCGCTCCGCTACGTAAGCATGGTGGGCCGCGACCTTCAGCTCGACGAAGGCATCGGCCTCTGCGGCAAGGAAGGCCAGAGCGTTCCGGTAGGCGTCGGCATCCCCACGATCAAGGTAGATCGCATGACCGTGGGAGGCACGGCTTGAGCGGAAATCATCTTCCGGAACTCGCGGCCGAGATTGTCAGGCTGGCGCTCGCGAGCGGCGCGGCCGATGCGGAGTGCACCGTCTCCGAGGGCAGCGAGTTTTCGGTCAACGTGCGCATGCGCGAGGTCGAGAGCCTCAAACAAGCCGGGTCTCGCGGCGCTGGATTGCGGATCCTGAAGGGCAAGCGCACTGGTTCGGCGCACACCTCCGATCTTTCCCGCGAGGGCATTCGCCAGATGGTGGATGCCGCCATCGAACTGGCGTCCATCACCGGCGAAGATCCACACGCTGGTTTGCCGGGCGACGCGGAGTTCGGCCAAATCTCCGGTGACTTGCAGCTATACTGCGTGGACGTCGAGCGGCTGGAAACGCCGTTTAAGATCGGCCTGGCGCGCGCCGCCGAAGCGTCCGCGCTTGCCGCCGACCCGCGCATCACCAACTCCGAGGGCGGCTCGTTCGATTCGCACCTGGGCCGGCGCGTGTTCGCCAATTCGCGCGGTTTCGCCGGTGAATACCGCAGCAGTTACTGCTCGCTCTCCGCGGTTCCCGTGGCGCGGGAGGGTGAATCCATGGAGCGCGATTACTGGGTATCGACCTCGCGCGGATTCGCCGGCCTCGAGCCTCCCGAACAGATCGGCCGTATCGCCGCTGAGCGAGCGCTGCGCCGCCTGGGCGCACGCAAGGTCGAGACGCAGCGCGTGCCAGTGATCTTCGAGCCGCGCACCGCGCGCAGCCTGCTCGGGAACCTCTTCGAAGCCGTCCATGGCGAATCCATCTACCGGCACGCTTCCTTCCTGGCCGGCAAATTGGGCGAGACGGTGGCCACGGAGAATCTGACCATCATCGACGACGGCACAATCCCGGGCCTGTTCGGCAGTTCGCCATTCGACGACGAAGGCGTTCCCACGCGGCGCACGCCCGTGATCGAGCGAGGCGTGCTGAAGAACTATCTGCTCAACACATACACCGCCCGCAAACTGGGGATGAAGACCACGGGCAATGCTTCGCGCGGGCTCTCGGGAAACGCAGGCATCGGGCACGGCAACCTGTTTATCGAGCCCGGCCCGCGCACGCCCGCGGAGATCATTGGGTCTGTGTCGAACGGGCTTTACGTAACCGAGTTAATCGGCTCGGGAGTCAACATCGTGACCGGCGATTATTCACGCGGCGCCGCCGGCCTCTGGATCCGCAACGGGGAACTGGCCTTCCCGGTATCCGAAATCACCATCGCTGGAAATTTGATTAATATGTTGATGGAGATGGAAGCGATCGGGTCGGATCTCGAATTTCGTAGCTCAACCGCCGCTCCCACGCTTCTCATCCGGGAGATGACCGTTGGCGGCCGATAAGCTGAACCCCAAAACCGACGAGGCTAAGCTCTCGATCCCGATCCCGCTTGTAGTGGGCGGGATCGTTGTGATCCTGGGCCTGGCAGCCTGGGGATTCCTTGGGTATTGGGAGCGCACGCACCCACCGGCTCCAGCCGTCCTCACCGTCGAAGCCAAGCAATACGTCCGCAACCTGCAGTTGAGCGATGTCGAAATGAAGGCCACCGAAAGCTACATGAAGCAGAAGGTGGTCGAGATCACCGGAAAAATCGCGAACAATGGCCCGCGCCCCATCAACCTCGTGGAAATCAATTGCGTGTTCCGTGATGCTTACGGCCAGGTGGTGCTGCGCGAACGCGTGGCTATCGTCGGAAGGCGCACAGGCAAACTCGCGCCCGGCGACAAAAAGAGCTTCCGTCTGGCCTTCGACAACATCCCGGAGAGTTGGAATCAAGCCGTGCCCGATCTGGTGATTGCGCAGATTGTGTTTATGTGATTGTGTGACAGACGAAGAGAGAAACATCCGGCTCAAGCAGCTAGTAGAAACCGGGAGAAAGGAAGGACACGTTCGTTGCGACGAGATCAACGAGCTGCTGCCGGAGGATTACGCGGGTGGCCGTGAACTCGATGATGTTCTCTGCGCGCTTTCCTGCGCCGGTGTTCAAGTTTTCGAGGAGCCGAACTTCGATGACGCCGCCAGTCTGAGGGCGGTGGACCAGGGGGACAATCCGGCGGAAGTCTACACTGACGATCCTGTAGGAGTCTACCTAGCCGAGGTCGCCACAGTACCGCGGCTCACACGTGATGCCGAGATCGAACTGACCCGAAAAATTCGGCCCGGCGCAGAGGATGCCGAAACCGCCAAAGTTCAACTCCTCGAATCGAACTTGTGGCTGGTGGCGCCGATTGCGAAACGCTTCGCCAACGGCAGTGTCCATCTGCTGGATCTGATCCAAGAGAGCAACAGAAGCCTGTTGAGCGCCGTCAAAATGTTCGACTGCACGCGTGGTTACAGGTTTTCAACTTATGCAACTTGGTGGGTGATGCGCGCTCTTCGACGAAAGTAGCCCAAGGAAAATTTTGCAGCCGTACAGCATTGTGGGGCAGCCATTTTTGGCTGCAAGCCAGCCTTCCGGCTGGCTGGAGCCGCTGGGAAGCGGCTCCGCAGGCCAAAAGGCCTGCCCCACATTGGAATTTGGAGCCGCGTGATATCATCGCGGTAGAAGTTAGCTTTTCCCTCCGTACGCCTTCTAAACAAGAAAGGATCCCTTATGAGTCCCTTTGACCCGAAGCCTGCACCACAGCCGCAGCCGGTTGTCCCGCCGGCCGCGCCACCGTTTCGCCCGACGTTCCGCCAGGACGTCATCGGCACCAGCGCCTATGGCGGCTCCTGGCAGTTGAATCCATACTACTTCGCAACTTCTGCGACAGCCGATTACATGACCCAGCGATTCCACGCGGTTGGCTGGATTGAGGTGCCGGTATTTCCCGCCGGCGGCCCATTCAGCGTGAACGTAGCCGAAATCCATCTGATGCTCGCCGGCGGCATTTCGTATAACTGCGGCCTGCTGGCGCAATACTTCGTGCAGTATCCGGAAGACCAGCTACCCGGCCTGGCCGAGAGCAAAGTCAACGAGGCCATCGCTAATCTGCAGCAGCGGGCCGCGCGGTAACATGGCTCATTTCCCGATGCAGAAGGTGGAGAAGATGCGATTCAGGATGTCGTCCGCGGTCGTGGCACCGGTGATCGCATCGATGGGGCGCAGTGCGGCGTACAGATCGAGCAGCAGCATTTCGTGTGGGATGTTTTCTGCTACCGCCGTTCGAGCCTTGGCCAGATACCCGAGCGATTCGCGCAGGAGCTGTTCGTGCCGCAGGCTGGTGATGAAGCCCGTCTCCTGCTCGCCTGTGGCGCCGGGCGCTGCGGCTTCGAAAATCGCGTCACGGAGCTTCTCGATGCCGGTTCCGGTCAGGGCAGAAACAGCTACAGCATCATCCAGTACAGCCTGAACCGGCAGGTCCGCCTTGTTGCCCACAATGAGCGCGCGGCCCTGCGATTTAGCGCGCCGGATCAGCTCGCGATCCGGCTGTTCCACCGGCGCCGACAGATCGATCACCACCAGCGTCAGGTCGGCGTCGGCCATGGCCTGGAAACTGCGTTCGATGCCGAGCGTCTCCACCAGTCCTTCGCCTTCACGAATCCCCGCGGTATCCACCAGCTTCACGGGAATGCCGCGGATGGCCGCGACTTCGGAAACCAGATCGCGCGTCGTCCCTGGAATGTCGGTGACGATGGCGCGGTCCTGCTCGAGCAGCCGGTTGAAGAGGCTGCTTTTTCCGACGTTCGGACGGCCGACGATGGCCAGCATCAAACCCGATCGCACGATATGGCCATAGGCAAAGCTCGCTGCCAGGCGATCGAGCCCGCGCTCGACAGGGTCGAGTCTTCGCAGGATCTCCCCGGCGGGCGCCACGCTCACGTCGTCTTCCGCGAAATCAATTCCGGCTTCGAGCAGGGAAATCAACTCCAGCAGTTGTTCCTTCAAAGGAGCGATGCGCCGCGAGACCGACCCTTCCGCCTGCTGCGCCGCAATGCGCGCCTGGTAGAGAGTTGTCGCTTCAATCAGATCGCGAACCGCTTCGGCCTGAGGCAGGTCGATGCGCCCGTTGAGATAGGCGCGTAGGGTAAATTCGCCGGGTTCGGCCAGTCGCGCGCCCTCCGCCATGGCGCGCTCCACGCAGTAACGCAAGACCACCGGCGCGCCGTGACATGAGATCTCGACGACGTCCTCGGCGGTGTAGGAGCGCGGGTGTTCGAAAAAGGTCACCACGACCTGGTCGATCGTGCCCGCAGGGCCGGGAAGTTCGGCCAGGACCGCTCTCCACGACTGCAGGGCGTGCTCGCGCGGAAAACGGAGGATTTTGCCGGCAATCGCCGCGGCATCACTCCCGGACAGGCGTACCACTCCCAAGCCACCCCGGCCGGGAGGCGTGGAAACGGCGACGATCGTGTCGTTTGGATTCAAACCGGGGTTCAAGCCACCGCGAGGTCCAAATCAGGAACGGCCGCGGCCCTGCGCCCGCGGACGCCCACCGCCGCGCCCCTGGGGCCGGCCGGCGTGCTGATAAGGAGGTGGAGGCGCTTCGGGCAAACTGGCCATCCCAGCGGGATAGATCACCACCTGGCGAAACCCACCATGTCCCGTGCTTTCGCTCCGCACTTCGCTCTCGCTGCGCAGTGCGAGGTGAATGACGCGCCGTTCCCGGCTGTTCATGGGATTGAACTTGAACGGCACACCCGTGCGCTTCACCTTGTCGGCGGCGGCCACCGCACTCAGACGCAATTCCTCGATGCGAAGGGCACGATAATCCTGCGCATCGAACGATAACCTGGCGTGGTCCTCGGAAGGCATGCGCAACAATTCCATGGTGATATGTTCAAGCGCCAGCAGCAGTTCGGCCTTGTTCGCGAGCAGCAAATCCACGTCATTGCCTGAAAAACGGACCACGACTTCCGGATTCTCGAAATCCGGGTTAACGGATTCGCCCTCGGCAATCTCGTAATCCAGTTTGAAGCCGGCCTGCCGCAACAGGGGCCGCAGAAACTGGTCGATGCGGGGACTCATCGACGAGACGGAATACTTTTTCTCGCTCACCGCTTGTTCCTGCCGTTCGGTTTCTTTCCCGGCGGCGGTGGTTGCGGCAGGTCCGCTACTGTCACGGTCTGGTTAAAGAACACCTGCTGCGCGATGCCCACCAAATTGGAAAGCAAATAGTATAGCACCAAGCCGCTCGGCAACCCATAGAAGATAAAGCCCATTACCAGCGGCATCATCAGCATCATGCGCTGCTGGCTGGGGTCTACCGAAGTGGCCGGCGTCATTTTCTGCAGGAAGAATTGGGTCGCGATCATAGCGATCGGCAGAATCCGGATGGCCAGATGTTCAGGCGTCGAGAGATCCGTTACCCACAACCACTTCGCGTGCCGCAGCTCGATCGAGACGACGAGCACCCGGTAAAACGCGATGAAGAAGGGAATCTGGATCAGCATGGGAAGGCATCCACCCATGGGATTGGCGCCATGTTTCTTATACAGCGCCATCATCTCTTCGTTCTGCTGCTGCTTGCGCGGGTCGCGCATGCCGATGCCTTTGTACTTTTGGTTGATGGCGTCAATCTGCGGCTTCAGGGCCTGCATTTTCTTCATCGACTTCAGGTTCGAAAGCTTCAGCGGAAACAGCAGGAAATTGATGAAGACGGTTACGATGATGATGGCCCAGCCGTAGTTGTGCACCCACTTGTCATTCACGTAGTGCAGCGCCAGAAACAGCGGCTTGGCCAGGAACGAAAACCAGCCGAAGTCAATTATGCGGGCGAGCTGCGGGTTTACCTTGGTGAGAATGTCCAGATCCTTCGGTCCCACGAAGGCCGAGAACACATTCCGGCTTGCGCCCATGCCCGCGCCCACGCGCGGTTGCTCTTTGGGGTCGGTGGGGGTCGGTACCGTGTCGCTGAACGTGAGCAGCTTCATCGCACCGCCGTTAGCCGGAAGAAACACTGCCGCGAAGTAAGTGTCCTCGGTGCCCGCGAAGGCAAAATTCCCTTCCGACGTGACCGTCCCGTTTTTGGCCGACTTGGCATCGTGCGTCACCAGCTTCGAATCGTTCAAGTCGAAGTAGGTGCTGTGCTGGGCCGAGGGATTGATCACCGAAGGGTCTCCGAATCCGCCTCGCCAGGCGATCAAGTGCGGCACGGGCGCGCCATTTTCAGAGACTTCCGTGGATACCTGCGCGATGTACTGGCTCTTTTGGAAACGAAAGGTCTTGCGCGCAACCACGGAGCCATCTGAATATTCGTAATCAATGCCAAGACCATCGTCCGAGGGCTTGCCGGCAAAGAGCGCGTTGTTCAGATCCACCGCGGGTTTGCGCTGGTCGAAAACCAGCGAGAAGGGTGCGCCGACCTTGGATTCGGCGACCGTGTTCACCAGTTCCAGCAGCTTGCCGTTCTCGTCGGTGTACTTCTTGAGAATCCACTGCTTCACCACCGCCCCGCGGTTCGAGAACACGACCTTATAAAGATCGGTTTCGATGACGAAGGTTTCTTCCTTCTGCGCCGCCACCTGCTCCGCGGTTGCCGCCGGCTGTTCACTGGTTTCCGCCGGCGCCGGAGCGGCGGTAGGCGCCGAAGCTGGGACGGCCGCAGCGGTTTTCTGCTGTGTGGTTTTCACCGGCGGCGGCGGGGCGAACATCTTGAAGAAATACGGCGACGCGAACAGGACCAACCCCATGAGCGCGAACGCGATCAAGAGCCGCAATTCCGTCGAAAGCTCTTGCGGCGAACCGGGTTTGTTGGGAGTGTCGCTCATGGCACCAGATCCACTCCGCCGGCGTGAAACGGATGGCAGCGGCCCAGGCGTTTGATGCCCATCCAGGTTCCGCGTCCGACCCCGTACTTTTCCACCGCTTCGCGCATGTACTCCGAGCACGTGGGGGAGTACCGGCAGGCCGAGGGGAGGAGCGGGGACAGGAATCGTTTATAGAAACGCAGCAAGGCAATCACAAACTGTTGCAGCGGAGAAAAAGCTTCTCGACTTCGCGAGTCAGCTCGCTGAACGGCGAGTCCATCGCTGCGCGGCGCGGATTGAAGACAATTTCCCACTGCGGACTCAAGCGATCGAGCTGCAGGCGCACAGCTTCGCGAATACGTCTCTTAATACGGTTGCGCACCACGGCCCCGCCGAGCGCCCGCGGAGCCGTAAACCCGATCCTGGGCCCGCCAGCCTGGCCCGGGCCGGGTGCGTCGAGCCGGCGCGCATAGAAAGCGGCGAAATACGGGCCTGCATAACGGGCGCCGCGGTCATACACTCGCCGGAAGTCTTTGGAGCGTAAGATCCGAACACTTTTCGGAAAACCTGCGATTCGATTACCTTTCGGAACTGACGGTGAGCTTTTTGCGTCCCCGAGCGCGCCGGCGTGA
>Ga0335077_10001535_pt1 | contig 27557 bp, 31 predicted proteins | sample Lox_Sample_31_FD_207151 | JGI IMG/M metagenome (GOLD analysis project Ga0335077, IMG submission 207151) | Soil microbial communities from Loxahatchee National Wildlife Refuge, Florida, United States - Lox_Sample_3.1 | ecosystem: Environmental > Terrestrial > Soil > Wetlands | place: USA... | reverse complement strand
CGAGGAACTGTTCGCCGGGGGCCGGCGCGTCGAGGAGGCGCGGATCCGGCAGTGGTTCGAGAACCTGAACTGGGGCCAGGCCGAGATCGACGCCGAGAAGGCCGACATGCTCGAGAACTCCCGTCTTGGGTACACCACCGAAGTGTCGGTCGACTGGTCACGGGCCAGCGACCTGTTCCACTCCGTGATGAGCCGGATCCGCGGTGAGTTCCCGCGGGCCGGTGACCTGACCGTGCTCGGCGCGCACTCCTCGCACAGCTACCAGACCGGTACCAACCTGTACTTCGTGTACGACTACCTGATCAAGTGCAGCCCCCGGGAGGAGATCGAGGTCTACCACAAGCCGCTGAACGCGATCATCGTCGAGGAAGCTCTGAAAGCGGGCGGGTCGATGGTGCACCATCACGGGATCGGCAAGTACCGGACGCCCTGGGTGCGGCAGGAGCACGGCAGTGCCTACTACCTGCTGTCCACGCTCAAGCACGCGTTCGACCCGAACGGCGTGATGAACGCGGGCACGATCATCCCGCTCAAGCCATGACGCCGTACCTGCTGGCCATCGACAACGGGTCACAGAGCACCAAGGTGACGATCTTCGGCGCCCGCGGCCAGGCCGTGGCCTCGGCCAGCAGGCGGCTGCGGCCCTACGACACCTCGGTGCCGGGGCATGCCGTCCATCCCGGTGACGACCTCTGGGACTCCATCCAGCACGCCTGCCGCGACGCCATGGCTCAGTTCTCCGGCGACGGCATCGCGGCCGTCGGCCTGTGCACCATCCGGTTCTGCCGTGCCCTGCTGGCCGCGGACGGCAGCCTGACCGAACCGGTGCTCAGCTGGATGGACGAACGGGTCGCACGCCCCTACGAGGCGGCCAGCAGGGCCCGATACGTCACGACCTCCTCCGGCTACATCACCCATCGCCTGACCGGCCAGTTCACCGACACCGCGGCCAATTACGAGGGCATGTGGCCCATCGACCACGACACGGCGGCCTGGTCCCGCGATCCCGCCCGGTACGCCGCCACCGGCATGCCGCGCGACATGCTCTTCGACCTGGTCCCCCCGGGCGGCCTGCTCGGCCGGGTGACCCCCGCGGCGGCCGCGGCAACCGGCATCCCGGCCGGCCTGCCGGTGTACGCCACCGCCAACGACAAGGCCGTCGAGGCGCTGGGCTGCGGCCTGGAAGAAGACGGCACCGTGCTGCTGTCCCTGGGCACGTACATCGCGGCGATGACCATCGGCTCCTCATCCCGGAGCACCGACGACAGCTACTGGGCCAACTTCGCCGCCCGCCCCGGGAAGTACCTGTACGAGAGCACCGGGATCCGCCGCGGCATGTGGATGGTCGGCTGGTACCGCACTCTGCTGGAAGGGTCGCACGGCGAGGAACCGCCGCCCGGAAGGCCGCGTCTGGAGGACGCCCTCAACTCGGAGGCCAGCGAGCTCGCGCCGGGCAGCAACGGGCTGCTGACCCTGCCGGACTGGCTTGCGCCCGGCCACGCGGCCTGGCGCCGGGGCGCGCTGCTGGGCTTCGACGGCAGCCAGGGCCGAGCCCACATCTACCGGTCCATCCTCGAGGGCATCGCCCTGACGATGGCGAACAACACCGCGACGATGGAGCAGGCGCTGGGGCGCCGGCTCTCGCCGGTCCTGGTGTCCGGGGGCGGATCCCGCTCGGACCTGATGATGCAGATCGTCGCCGACGTCTTCGACCGCCCCACCCGCCGCACCACGGTCAACGACGCCGCCGGCCTGGGCGCGGCTATCTGCGCCGCCGTCGGCCACGGCGTCTACCCGGACTGGGACCGGGCCATGGCCGCGATGGTCAGGCTGGGCGATGAGTTCGCTCCCGACCCGGGCGCCGTCCGCGCCTACCAGCAGATCAACAAGGTCTATGCGTCCCTGACCACCTTCACCGACCCGCTGTTCCGCTCGCTGGCCGACGGCCTCCAGGGCCTGGAACGCGCCTGAGGTCCGTCTCCACCGGTACCGGTTAGATCATCTTTATTCCGAACGGATCGCGGGTTCGTGCCGCTGGTGACGTTGGTCCCTGCTGCCCGGGACCAACGCCTGCCCAACCGCCGTGCTATAGCGCTAACCTGAACATTACGCACGGGAAAGGCGAACCGGAAGGAAACGGAAGGGGGAGCTGGAACCGGGCGAGGGCCGAAGGGCCCGGTGGGCAAACGGGGAACCGGAGGAAAGCCCGCCGGGGACCGGAGGTCATGAGGTGAGGCCCCAGACCACCCGGTGTAATACCGGGGATTTGGGGCCGCACGTATTTTCGCAGACATCGGCGGCTGGGCGGCGGCCGGGTCGGTGTTGCCGGGACCGGAGGTAACGGGCTCTCGGGATGTGACGCAGATCATATCAATCCCAATATGGTCATATTACCCATGGCGTTGCCGGGACCGGAGGTAACGGGCTCTCGGGATGTGACGCAGATCATATCAATCCCAATACGGTCATATTACCCATTGGGTAACATCGGCACCATAGATACCTGTAGAGGACAGATGATTGATGCCGACCCGGTAGTCCGCCGCCCTCACCACGGTCGTGTGCTGGCAGCATTCGGGGAGAACAGCACATGACGACGCCACCGGAAGCGCCCGCGCAGATCCTGAACTTGCGAGTCGCGAAGGCCGTCCCCCGAGACGCTGGCCACGGCATGGCCCGGCTCGACCCTGCCGACATGGCGCTCATCGGGGCAAAGGTCGGCGATGTGGTAGCGGTTGACGGCCGGCGGCGGTCGACTGCGCTGAAGCTCATGCCCGCGTATGTCGCTGATCGGGGTAGAGGGCAGATCCGGATTGACGGCATCGCTCGTGAGAACGTCGGCTCCGGGGTCGACGAGCGAGTGAACGTGAAGGTGGTCCAGGTGCCGTCAGCGCGGGTGGTGACGCTGGCGCCCGTCGGTGCCATGAGCGCCCCGCAAGCGCGAGACGCTTCGTATGTCGGACAGCTCATCCACGGGCTGGTGGTGCAGGTCGGCGAGCGTGTCAGCGTGCCGCTCCACCGGTCCCGCTCTCAGAGCTTCAGGGTTGGCGCCACCGAGCCCAGCGGGCACGTGATGATCGAGCCGGGGACGCGCATCCGCGTCGTGAGCACGGGAGCAAGGCCTGGTACGGCGCGCGGGCGTGGTAGCCGCCGGACGGCGCCGGAGGTCTCGTACGCGGACATCGGCGGCCTCGGCAGGGCCGTGGCGCGCGTACGCGAGATGATCGAACTGCCGCTGCGCATCCCGGAGGCATTCGAGCGGCTGGGCATCGACCCGCCTCGAGGGGTGCTGCTCTATGGGCCGCCCGGTTGCGGTAAGACGCTGCTGGCCAGGGCCGTTGCCTGCCAGACGGCGGCGCACTTCATCCACGTCAATGGCCCGGAGGTCATCCACAAGTTCTACGGCGACAGCGAGGCTCACCTCCGCAAGATCTTCGCCGAGGCCACGGCGAAGGCGCCGTCGATCATCTTCCTGGACGAGATCGACGGCATCGCGCCCAAACGGGCCGAGGTGAGGGGCGAGGTCGAGAAACGTGTGGTGGCCCAGATGCTCGCGCTCCTGGATGGCCTGGAGAAACGCGGCCAGGTAATCGTGATCGGCGCCACCAACATCCCGGATAGCCTCGACCCAGCCCTGCGCCGCCCCGGGCGTTTCGACCGGGAGATCGAGATCAGCATCCCCGACGCCGACGGACGCGGGCAGATCCTGAGGATCCACACTCGGGGCATGCCGCTGGCCGGTGACGTGGACATGGACCACCTCGCCGCCGTCACGCACGGGTTCGGCGGGGCAGACCTGGAGGCGCTCACCCGGGAAGCCGCGATGGTCGCGTTCCGCCGGCTCATCCCCGGTGACATGAGCCCCGAGAACATTCCCCGCGACGACCTCATGGCGGCCGAGGTGACCATGGGCGACTTCGCCGCGGCCCTCGATGAGCTGTCGCCTTCGGCGCTGCGTGAGGTGTTCACGGAGATACCCGAAGTCACCTGGCAGGATGTTGGCGGGCTGGAGGAGGCGAAGGCGGCTCTGCGCGAGGCTGTCGAATGGCCGCTCCGCTACTCCCAGGTTCTCGCTTGCGCCGGTGTGCGCCCGGCGAGAGGGATCTTGCTCACGGGCCCGCCTGGGGGCGGCAAGACCCTGCTGGCGAAGGCCGTCGCGCGTGAGAGCGGAGTGAACTTCATCTCGGTCAAGGGACCTGAGCTGCTTTCCAAGTGGGTGGGGGAGACCGAGCAGGGGGTCAGAGAGGTCTTCGCAAAGGCACGGCAGGCCGCGCCCTGCATCGTGTTCCTCGACGAGGTCGACGCGCTGGCCCCGCGGCGGGGCGGTGGGGGCGAGAACCACGTCAGTGAGCGGCTGGTTAGCCAGCTCCTGACCGAACTGGACGGGCTCGAGGAGCTACGGGGGGTGGTCACCCTGGCCACGACGAACCGGCTGGACATCCTTGATCCGGCGCTGCTGAGGCCGGGCCGGTTCGACCTGCGGATCGAGGTCGGTCCTCCCGACGCCGAAGCCAGGCTTTCGATTCTCCAGGTGCACACCAGGCACCAGCCGCTGGCTGACCAAATCGACCTAGCGGCGCTGGCCGCGGCCACGGAGGGCTGCATGGGGGCCGAACTGGCCGGGATCTGCCGGGAGGCCGCCATGCGGGCGGTACGCAGGGTGATCGCCCGGGCCGACGACGGTGCCGTTCCCGACGTATCCGAGCTCGAGATCACCCAGGCCGACCTGTACGCGGCGCTCACGCATAACGCGGCGCAGCGCGCTCCGGAAATCGCAGTCCCTGAATTACGGCAATACCGCCCAATCTATGAGGAACGGCATCGGTCCAAGGGTGTGCCTCTCTTTGCCCGGGAGGGCGTGACCTATACAATCTGTGATGTCGCTGTTGCGCTGTGTGATACCTGGGTATAGCCTAACTGTGACGATGCTTCCGCAGACAGGCGCTATACGCCGGCGGGTTCGGTGTGGTCATAACTGTCAGTCCAACTACTGGGGGAGTGAGCGATGGCCGTAGAAAAGGCAATCGGATCGTCAAGTCTGGTCGAGGTGATCGACCGGATCCTCGACAAGGGCATTGTGGTCGACGCATGGGTCCGGGTGTCCCTCGTCGGCATCGAGCTCTTGGCCATCGAGGCCCGAGTCGTCGTGGCATCGGTGGAGACTTACCTGAAGTACGCGGAGGCTGTCGGCCTGACCGCCACCGCAGCGGAGGCGTAGCGGCGTATTCCGCGCCGGGGCCCAGCGAGAGGGATTCCAGATTCATCAACCCGCTTTGCTGGGCCCTGTGTTCCGCTGATTCATTACTTCCGTCACCAGGTGGGGAGAGCGCCGAAATGACGATCCTGGACGAGATGCGGGTTCTCGTGGACGATCTCGAGGCGGCATTCGCGCGCCGCATCGAAAACGAGCGGGAACGGCAGAAGATGGCCGCCAGGGACGCCCATGACCGCGCCATGGACGTGCGTGAGATGCGCGCGGTCGTCGCCGAAGAAAACCGGGAGCGGCAGGAGCAAGCAGCACACCGTGCCGCCGAGGTCGCCGACATGATCAGCTGTTTCTCCCGTGATCGGCTGGCTCAGTCCGCGGCCGACGCGCGCGACCGGGCCAGCGCCGAGCGCGCGCGGCGGGCAGAGGCCGCGCGGGACGCGCGGGCGCGCATAGCCGAGGTCGAGGAGCTGAGTGCGATCTGGCGCGGGCACGCCGCGGCCGTGGAAGGTCTCGGGAACGGGTCCCGGGCGCAGACGAGCAAGGCGGCCGAGCAGCGCCCGATGCCCGCGCCGGCCAAGACCGAGGTGCCGAGGCCGTCCGCACCGAAGCCTGCGCGGCCCAAGCCGGCCGGGGCCCGGTCTCCCGGGCCCCGGCCGACGGCACCGAAGTTCCCGGGACCGGAGAATACGAAATCCCCGGCATCGGACAATACCTAGCGCAGCTTGCTCGGCCGAAGGCCGGGTGCCCGGGCTCCGGGCACCCGGCTGACATTCGGGTCCCGCGGCTCCTCTATGGGATGGGGGAGCCGGGGAAATCCAGATCAAGATAAGGCTTATATGGTGTATGCTACTAATTCGGTGATTCAGGCCGCCCCGCGGCCTGAATTCGTTGAGACCCCCTATGTGACGCAGGTCACCGACAGGGCACTCGGCTATGTGCGGGCTGGGTGCCCAGTGCATTTCCGCGGCCCATCGGGGGTGGGAAAGACCACACTGGCCCTGCACGTCGCTCATCACCTGGGCAGGCCCGTGATGCTCATGGTGGGTGACGACGAATTCGGCACCTCGGACCTGGTGGGCCGGAATGCCGGTTACCGGCGCAGGCGGGTGGTTGACCATTTCATCCAGTCGGTGGTGAAGACTGAGGACGACGTCGCTCCCCGCTGGGTCGACAACCGGCTGACAATCGCCTGCCGGGACGGACTGACCCTGGTGTACGACGAATTCACCCGGTCGCGGCCGGAGGCCAATAACGCATTGCTCTCCGTACTGGAAGAGGGCGTCCTGGTGATTCCCTCCCGCTACCGGGACGGAAGCGATTACGTGCCGGTGCACCCGAATTTCGTGGCGATCTTCACCAGTAACCCGGTGGAGTACGCGGGAGTGCATCAGGCGCAGGACGCACTGTTCGAGCGGATGGTGACGATCGACCTGGACTCCCTCGACGAGGCCACCGAGACCGCCATCGTCCAGGCCCGCTCGGGCGTCTCGGAGGCCGACGCCCTGACCGTGGTGCGGCTGGTCCGCGCGTGCCGGCAGGCTATCGGCTCAACCGACCATCACACGGTACGCAGCGCGATCGTGATCGCCCGGGTTCTCGCCCAGCAAGGCGCAGTCCCGCAGGCCGGCGATCCGGTCTTTGAGCAGGTGTGCCAGGATGCGCTGGCCAGCGAATCAGGTCGGCGCGGCTGGAACGGCCTGACGCCCCAGACCGTCCGCCAGCATGTGCTGGAGATGATCCGCGAGCACGCCCCGGCCCCGGCCAGGAACCGTGCGGCCCGTTCCGGGGCGGTCCGCCAGGCGGGCGCATGAAGCACCCTCGCGCCATGCACGACCTCCGCGGCGCCGCCAGCAGGCCGACCCGGGCAGGGCCGCTCACCGAGCAGAAGGCGTACGCTGCGCTGACCGGGCTGGCCTGGGAACGGCAGCGGCTGCTCGGCCAGCAGGAGTCCTGGCAGCTCAGGCTGAGCCGGATCACCAAGCGCCTGGCGGAGATCGACGTCCAGGTCCAGCGCCTGCGCGCCCAGCTGCCCCAGACCGCCCGCGGGGCCAGGCCGCCGCTCCGGCGGCGGTCGTCGGCTGAGATCGAATTCCGTTACTGAACACCCACGCAGGACAAGCTGGAGAAGGATGGTGGCCTAGATGGCATCGGGCGGGACACAGCCAAGGCGCCCGGGAGGGGAAGGCCTGGGCGGGCTGCTGCACGGCCTCGGGGACCTGATCAACCTCGCCGAGCGCCTGGCCGAGCAGGGCGAGCAGGCGACGAGCGAGGAGCGGGAGTTCACCTCACCGGGCGGGGTGCGCGGTGTCTACGGCTTCTCGGTGCGCATGGGCCTGGGCGGCGCGCCGACCGTGGAGCGCTTCGGCAACGTACGAGACACCACGGAAGGACCCGTCGTCAGCGACACCCGTGAGCCCCTCGTCGACGTCTTCGACGAGGGAGAGGAGATCGTGGTCGTCGCCGAGGTCCCGGGGGTTCAGGAGACAGACATCCACCTGGAGGTCAACGGGGATGTCCTGGCGCTGTCCGCGGCCGGGCCTAAACGTAGATACGAGAAGGAGATCCTGCTCCCGGCGGCGGTTGATCCCGACACGCAGCGGCGAAGCTACCAGAACGGCTACCTGGAGCTGCGTTTCGCCAAGATCAAGGACAAGGGCTGAGGTCGTCATGGCCCGTTCGTCGCCAAGTGCCGAGGCCCCCTCGCTGACGCTGCGGATCGCGGAGGCGCTGCCCAAGGATGTCGGCCGCGGTATCGCCCGCCTCGACCCGGAGAGCATGGAGCACCTCGACGCGAGCATCGGCGACGTCGTGGCCATCACCGGGGAGCGGACCACCGCGCTCAAGCTGATGCCCGCGTATCCGGACGCACGCGGCAAGGGCCTCATCCAGATCGACGGGATCGCCCGCGAGAACGCCGGCGCCGGCCTGGACGACCGGGTACGGGTGGAGTCGGCCTCGGTCCAGGACGCCCGCACGGTGACGATCTCGCCCATCGGCCGGTCGCGGCTGACGCAACAGGCCCGGGATGCCTCCTACGTCGGGCGCTTGGTGGATGGCCTGGTGGTCCAGGCCGACGACCGGATCCGGGTCAACCTGTTCGGCTCCCGGCCGCAGGATTTCACCGTGGTCAGCACGACCCCGCGGGGCTTTGTCCTCATCCAGGCCGGTACCCGTATCCGGATATCCGGCGAGACCGTCGAACGGCGGGCCACGAAGGTCTCCTACGAGGACATCGGGGGCCTCGGCCGGACGATCGCGCGGATCCGGGAGATGATCGAGCTGCCGCTGCGCTTCCCTGAGGTGTTCGACCGGCTCGGCATAGACCCGCCGCGGGGAGTCCTGCTCCACGGCGCGCCCGGATGCGGCAAGACGCTGATCGCGCGGGCGGTGGCGAACGAGACCGCTGCTCATTTCGTCCATGTCAACGGGCCCGAGGTCATCCACAAGTTCTACGGGGAAAGCGAGGCCAACCTGCGCCGCGTCTTCGAGGAAGCGCAGTCGCGCGCGCCGAGCATCGTCTTCCTCGACGAGATAGACGCCATCGCGCCCAAGCGCGCCGAGGTGCAGGGCGAAGTCGAGAAGCGAGTGGTCGCGCAGCTGCTGGCGCTGATGGACGGGCTCAAGACACGCGGTCAGGTGATCGTGATCGGGGCCACCAACATCCCGCAGAACCTGGATCCGGCGCTGCGCCGGCCGGGGCGCTTCGACCGGGAGATCGAGATCGGCGTCCCGGATCGCAACGGCCGCCGCGAGATCCTCGACATCCACACCCGCGGCATGCCGCTGGCGGCCGACGTCGATCCCGATCAGCTCGCCACCGTGACGCACGGCTTCGTCGGGGCCGACCTGGAAGCGCTGGCCCGCGAGGCCGCGATGGTCGCGTTGCGCAGGCTCATGCCGACCATCGACCTAGCGGCCGCGGAGCTTCCCTACGAGCGGCTCATGGAGCTAGAGGTGACCATGGATGATTTCCTCGACGCGCTCCGTGAGATCGAGCCTTCCGCGATGCGGGAGGTGTTCACCGAGGTAGCAGACGTCTCCTGGGACCAGATCGGCGGCATGGACGAGGCGAAAACGGCGCTACGCGAGGCCGTGGAGTGGCCGCTGCTGCATCCGGCCGTGCTCGCCCGGGTCGGCGCGCAGCCGGCCAAGGGCATCCTGCTCACCGGGGCGCCGGGCAGCGGCAAGACGCTGCTGGCCAAAGCCGCCGCCCGGGAGAGCGGGGTGAACTTCATCTCGGTGAAGGGGCCGGAACTGCTATCCAAATGGATCGGAGAATCGGAGAAGGGCGTCCGCGAGGTGTACAAGAAGGCCCGCCAGGCCTCCCCCTGCATCGTTTTCATCGACGAGATCGACGCGCTGGCCCCGCGCCGTGGCGGCGGTGGCGGCGAGAGTCACGTGACCGAACGCGTGGTCAGCCAGCTGCTGACCGAGATGGACGGCATCGAGGAACTCCGGGGCGTCGTGACGCTGGCCGCGACCAACCGGTCGGACATCCTCGACCCGGCGCTTCTGCGCCCCGGCCGGTTCGACATCCAGATCGAGATCCCGCTCCCGGACCAGGCGACGCGGCGGGCCATCCTCGGCGTGCACACCAGGACCCGTCCGCTGGCCGCCGACGTCGACCTGGACGCCCTGGCCACCCAGACCGAGGGCTTTGTCGGCGCCGACCTCGCGGGGCTGTGCCGCGACGCCACCATGGCCGCGGCACGCGGGTTCATCGGGCAGGCTACCGGTCCGGATGCCACCGGCCTGGAGAACCTCGAGGTCACGCGGGACGACATGACGGCGGCGCTGGCCGCCATCGCGTCACGGCGGAGAAGAACGGGCGCCGATGGCTGAGATACCGATCTACGTCTACGGCGTCACCGCGGCCGGGAACCTCGGCCCGCCGTTCCGCGCGCAGGGAATGCCGGACGGGCAGTCACCGGTCACCGCCGTCGCCGTCGGCGGCGCGGCCGCCGTCGTCGGCCGCCACGAGGGCCCGGAGCTGAGCGGCCTGCCGCGGCCGGAACTGCTGCGCAGACTCGCCATCCACCAGCGGGTGGTGGAGGACGTGCTGCGCAGAGGCGATGTCCTTCCCGCCCAGTTCGGCACGGTGCTGGCCTCCGAGGAGGAGGTCCGCCTGTTGCTGACCTGCTGGGGCGGGCTGATGCGGGCCTCCCTTGATCGTTTCGCCGGCCTGATCGAGATGGAAGTGGCGGCGTCCTGGGACCTGCGGCGGGTTCTCGGCGAGATCGCGGGCGACCCGGAGGTCATGGCGGCCAAGTCGTCGGCCGTGCAGGCCGCGCCCGAGGAGGAGCTCACGCAGCGGGTGACCGTCGGGAAGGCGGTCAAGGAGGCCCTCGACCGCCGCCGCGCACGCTGCCAGCAGCTGCTCCTGGAGTCCGTCGGCACGCTGGCAGAGTGCGCTCAGCCGAACGCCCTGCTCTCCGACGAGCTGATCTTCAACGTCGCGTTCCTCCTGCCGCAGCGGGCGATCACGGAATTCGAGGAGGCGATCGACCGGCTGGACGCCGAGCTGGACGGGGCCTACCATCTGCGGGTCATCGGTCCGCTCCCGCCGTACAGCTTCGGCACGGTCCGTATCACGCGATTCGACGCCGAACGGCTCGCGGCGGGCCGCGCCCTGCTCGGGCTGGCGGGGGAGATCTCCGAGCAGGAGGTCCTGGCGCGCTACCGGCAGCTCGCCCGGCAGCTCCACCCTGACCGCCGGCCCGCCGACGAAGGCGCCGCCGCCCGGTTCGCCGCACTCACCGCCGCTCGCGCCGACCTGCTGGCCTACGCCCGCAGCTGCAGCCAGGCGCGCCGGGCCGACGGCGGCCCGGCGCTGATGGTGACGGTCGGGCAGGACGACATCGACGGCGCCGTCCTGGCAGGCTTGCGGTGAGCACAGGGACCGAGGTGTACATGTACGGCGTGGTCCGCGACCGCGCCACTCTGGCCCTCGACGTGCCGCCGATCAACGGCGACGGCCCGGTCTACGCGCTGGCGCATGGGGGCCTGGCCGCGGTGCTCAGCGGTAACCCGCTGCCCCGGTACGAGGTGAGCCGCAAGAATGTCCGCGGGCACCAGGCGGTCATCGACAGCGTGATGCGCACGACCGAGATCCTGCCCACCCGGCTGGGCACGGTGCTGCCGAGCCCGGAGTGGGTGGTGGAGAACGTTCTCCAGGCGCGCAACACCGAGTTGCGGCAGTTGCTCGACCGGGTGACCGGCCGGATCGAGCTCGGGCTGAAGGTGTCATGGACCGACCTCCGGCGTGTCTTCGCCGAAGTCGTCGCCGATGACCGCGAGCTGCGCGTGCTGCGCGACCGCCTGGCCAGGCATCCGGCGACGGCGACCTACGAAGCCAGGCTCGAGCTCGGCGAGAAGGCCGCCAAGATGCTGGAGGCGAAGCGCCGGCAGGAGGCGGACGACCTAGCCGCCGGGCTCGAGCCGTACGTCGCCGAGATCCGCAGGAACGAGCCGGCCTCCGAGCTGATGGTGCTCAACGCGGCGGTCCTGGTGGATCGGGCGCGTGCGGAGTCCTTCGAAGCCGCGGTTCGTGACCTCGACCGGGTCCACGCGGGCCGCCTCGGCTTCGCGCTGGCCGGGCCGCTGGCTCCCTACAACTTCGTCAGCCAGCCATGGGACTCCTGAAGCTCCTGCTCGCCCCGGTGACGTTGCCGGCCAGCGGGCTCAGGTTCGTCTTCGGGGAGATCCGGGACGCCGCCGAACGAGAGCTGAACGATCCGCAGGTCATCCGGCGGGAAATCCTCGAGATGCAAAGGCTCCTGGACGCCGGCCTGATTACCGAAGAGGCATATGACGCGGCCGAGGCCGAGCTGCTGGCACGCCTGAATCCGGTTCTGAACGAGAGGAGCTAGCAATGCAGCTGGTTGAGATCACCGAGCGGGTCAAGGCCCAGCTCGCCGAAGCTACGAATCTGGAGCCGCTGCTCGTCTCGGGGGCGGACAAGGAGGCAAGCGGATGGCGGATGACGGTCGACATGCTCGAACTCGAGCGGATACCCGAGGCCCAGAGCGTCGTGGGCAGCTATGAAGTCCGGCTGGACAACGAAGGAAACCTCGTCACCTGGCACCGCACCGGATTGCGCCGGCGCGATGAGACGGAATGGTACCCGGAAGGGGATGCGCCATACCCCCGTGTGGCCGTAACGGAGGAAATCCGTGGCGCTTGAGCCGACAAGGAAACATGGTGACGCCCTCGCCGACGTCATCGACGCGGTGCTCGACAAGGGCCTGGTGATCAACGCCGACATCACCGTCTCACTTGCCGGGGTGGAACTGCTCGGCATCAAGATCCGGGCCGCGCTCGCCTCGTTCGAGACCGCGGCGAGGTACGGCCTCGAATTCCCCTCCGGCACGAACCTGCAGGCGCCCGCGTGGCACACGGCCACCCCGGCCGTAGCAGGCGGCCCCGGTAACGACGAGACGTTCGCCACGCAGGCGCCCGCGTACGTCCCGGCGCGGTGACGCGGACCGCTCATGCAACCTCAGCGTGAATCCCGGGCCACCATGGCCGACCTGCTCGATCGCGTCATCGACAAAGGGGTCGTGATCAAGCTCGACGTCATCGTGGGCGTGGCTGGCATCCCGCTGATCGGCATCAGCCTCCACGCGGCGGTCGCCGCGATCGAGACGATGCTGCGGCATGGCCTGCTGGAGGGCTGGGACACTCAGACGCGCGCCAACGGGAACGTCGAAGTGGGCTGGCGTGAGCAGCTCGCACTCGAGCCGGGTGAGCAGGTTCGCCTCGAGCTTTACGGGTCATACCAGCAGGCTGAGGGCATCTGGCGAGTCTGGCGTCCCGGCCGCCTGATGTTGACCGATCAGCGCCTGCTGCTCGTCCGGCCGCTGCCGCAGGAAACCCTCTTCGCTGCCGAGGTGAGTTCGATCGCAGGCCTCGGTCGCCTCCAGAAGGACGACCTGACCGGCGGACACCACGAGGTGGTGTGCCTGGCGCTGGGGGACGGAACCCTCGCCGCGCTGTACACGCCCGAGGCGGATCTCCTCGAAGCGTGCCTCAGGGAGCGGCTCCAGCGGCTCGGCCGCACTGTGACGGACCTGTCAGCGGCCGACCTGGGCTCACGAGGGCTGGTGGCCGCCGCCGCGGGTCAGTTGTGGCATCGCTGGAGGCCAGGCGGCGGCCGGGCGGAGTGGAGGTCTGGCTGGGCGGTACTGACGGCAGGCGAACTCATCTGGCAGGCAGACGTCGGCCCGGACGTCAGCCTGCGCATCCCGCTGGGCCAGATCCGGCGCCTGGACCTGGACCGCCGCGGACTCGGCAGACCCGGGGACCGCGACGTGCTTGTCTTGAGTTATGGAACGGGAGAACACCCGGCTGAGGCCCTGTTCACCGGCGAGAACGTCGGCGACTGGCCTGCGGCCATCCGGCGCGCCGCGCACCCGGGGGACGGGGAGGACAATGCTCGACCTTGAACAGGGGAACCTGCGACATGGACTGCTGGCGCTCGTCGTCGCCATCGTGGAAGTGGTCAAGGATGCGCTTGTCCACGCCGCCGTGCACCGCGTAGAAGGAGGCAGGCTGAGCGACGCCGAGATCGAACGGCTCGGCGACGCCCTTGCCGAACTCGAGGACGCCGTCGACCAGATAAAGGCCGAGCACGGTGTGGCAGATGCCGTGCTCGGCGTGCGCGACGACCTCGACGGAATCGTCGGCCACCTTGTCGACGCCATGGCCGGGGGATGGCGGGAGGATCTGGAGCGCGCTCATGGCTGACCTGACTCAGGACGGGCCTGTGCTGCGGACCCAGGGCGCCGTGAGCCTCAGCCCGCATGGTTGCTGGCGCCTCGGCTGGCTGGGCCTGACCGGCCGGAAGTTCGCCTTCAGCGCTCCGGGCAGGGGCGCGGTCCTTGAGATAGACCTGGACACCATCATTGGCCTGAAGCGGGACCGGCGGACATTCATCCTGGTCGGGAAGGATGTCCTGCGGCTGACGTACCGGCCCCCGGCTGCCGCGAGGCAGGGCACCTGCTGGCTGATCACCGCGCGGCTGGCAGACTGGGAAGCGGCTCTGGGACAGCGACCCGCTGACAGGTCGGCCGGGACGCCCGCCGCGAGCCCGCCTGCCCCGGCGTCACGCAGGCTTGCCGTCGGGCTGGACCAGCTATCGGCCACCTCCGCGCTCATCCTTGACTACCTCGCGTGCCGCGGTCACGCGACGACCGCCGAACTGATGACACTGATCGGCGCCGGGACGGAAGAGCCCTTGCTCGCCGAGATGGAGGGAGGCTTGCGGCGGCTCGGCCTCGTGGTCGGCGGTCCGGCCGTCCACTACGCGGATCGGTTTTTCGACCCAGCTTCCCAGCAGGTGAGGTACCAGACATGGCGTATCGGCGAAGGCGTGGCCGCCGGATGGCTGGCCTCCCGCGTTCCCACGGACGTGCTCACCGAAGGCGACGAAGTGCTCGTGATCACGAGCGTCCCCACGCAGGCGCGTGACACGCCGCCATCCGCGCGTACCGCCGCCGGCGGCCGAGGGCTCGTCCTGCGCCACGCGCCCGGCCATGATCGGTGGATAGACCTTCCCGAGCAGGTCAGCGGTGAGCCACACTGCGCGGTCAACACTTCAGGGACGCTCGTCATCCGCGGGCTCCGCCGCGCGTCAGCCATCCCGGGATGTGGCTGGGGGTGATTACCGGCGCCCGTTATATCTACTGCGTCGTGCCCTCCTCCGGCACAGGGCTCGCGGTCTGCGCCCCGGCACTGGATGGAGGGCCGGTGCAGCCCATCTACCACGAGGACATCGCCGCGCTGACGCACGCCTGTGCCCCGGAGCCCTACCGGGGCAGCGAGACCGAGGTATGCGAGTGGATCGCCGCGCACAACGCGGTCGTCGAGGAGGCCTGGAAGTCCGCGGAAACCGTGCTGCCCATGACCTTCGACGTCATCGTCCGCGCGGACTCCCGCCACAGCGCCGAAGCGAACGTGGCCGGCTGGCTCGAGGAGCATCATGACGCCCTCCGCAGCCGCCTGCGATACCTGCGCGGACGAGTGGAAGTAGGGGTACAGATCCTCCGTGACGCGGAGCCGCTGTCCGCGAGCGAGACCCCGGGAGCCGGATCCGGCCGGGTGCGCCCGCGGGGGCACGCATATTTCACCCGGCATCAGCTGCGGCGCGAACAGCGCGAACGGCTCGAGCAGGAGGCGGAAGCGGAATTCCGCCGCCATTACGAAATGCTCGCCTCGATGGTCGGTGCAGTGCAGGTGAACAGACGCCGGGCGGTGCCGGGAAAAATGACAGTGGTCGACCTGTCCTTGCTTGCCGACAAAGCAGGCGTGCGGCGCGTAGGTGATTACCTCGACCGAGTGCGCAGGGAAGCCGGTGCCGAGGTGCGTTTCACCGGGCCGTGGCCCCCTTATAGCTTCGCAAGTACGTTCGGCTCTCCGGGCATGCAGCAATCTTCGCAAGAGCCATGTCAATAGTGTATCTTTCGACGAGGATGGGGATGGGAATATGTGCGTTCTATCGGCTGAGCAGATCAGGGGAATACATCATATCCGCGGGGCGAGGTCCGTCCCGAGCGTCGGCCTGCGTTTCGGCGGCCGCGACCGCCGGCTGGACGAAAGTCTGAGCATCGCGGTGGCATCTGCGCAGCTGCACGCCAGGCAGCGGCTGCTGGCGGCGCGCCGCCGGGTCGAAGGCGGTGGCCGATGACCAAGATCCGGGAAAAGGCCACAATGCGCTGCGCCTTCTGCGACGGAACGGGACACGACCGTTTCGGGATCCTTTCCCCGCCGTCAGCCTGTCAGGTGTGCCTGGGCCGGGGCGTGGTGGAAGTGCCGGAGCCGCGGGTTCCGTGCGCCTACTGCCGGGGACGTGGCATTCAGCCCCACACCAGGCTGACGTGCAGCAGCTGTCGGGGAAGGGGCGCCCAGACGGTACGCGAGCCGTACCGGACATGTCCCCGTTGCGGCGGAAGCGGGGTGGACACCGCGAGCGAGCGCAAGCTGTCCTGCTCCGATTGTCGTGGCGCGGGGGTGGTCCATATCCCCCACGGCCCGGGGGCCTTCCCCGCACACGAGAACCCGGAAACAAGGCGGCAGCGGCCTGAGGGGTAGGCGCCTGGCACCAGGGGATCCCGCTCTCAACGCTTCGTCCGAGCGATGTTCAGCTTTTCCACGATGGAGGGAAGCAACTCACGGCAGCAGCGCAAGCTTGTCACCTGGATGTCTTCCGCCAGCATCGCCGCGACACCGTGCTGCAGGCCGATGAAGAGCACGCCCGCGCCGGCGGTCGGCAGCGTCTCGCCGATCCGGGCCGCGATGTACCGGTCCCGGTCCGCCAGCAGCTGGGCCGCACGAGCTGCGTATACCCGCCTGGCGGCATCGTCGGCCAGGCTTGCCTTCAGTAGCTCGTACTCTTCCTGCAAGAGCACGGGGTCCTCGGTCCCGGTCACCGTGGCTCCCAGCCCCGACAGCCAGCGCAGCAACCGGTAGTTCGGACTGTCCACGTCGGCGACGATCCGTGCCACGATGTCGGCTCTGGTATCCGGCAGGCCGTCTTGATAGATGCGGACTTCATGCCATGAGCGACGTGCCATCCGGAACTCGGCTCCAACAGCGTCCCAGTATCTGCTGACCTGTGCGCCGTACTCCTCGGGCCGCGGGATGCTGCTGACGAGCGTTCCCATATCACCAGGACTGTGCAGTATCGGCACGTAGACGAGAGAGCGAGGTTTCCTCATTACAGCATTCTGTCCGGGATTTGGGCGGATGTGCTGGCTTGTCCGTTCCCTCCGTATCTGACGGTGCTGCTTGAAAGTATCCGGAGGGCGGGAGCCACAGCTCGTTCAGTAAAAACCTATCTTAAGCTAAACGAGTATTACAGTCACGGATTCGCGAGATAAGTGCGTGGTGTCACGTACCGTGGCGCATTGGCCCGGGATCTTGGTTTCATGCTGTCACCCCATTCGGCCGCCGCGGTTCAGGTGCCGCAGCCAGGCTGGCGGTCGGCGGCCAGGCCGGCCAGCCCGGCGCCGACCACGACGAGATTGCTCATCCGTCCTCCTCGCTGTGCTTACCTCGGGCAGTATCCCGTTCGGAGGTGTTCTGGTGATCGATCTTTCCGGCCGCGTGGTCGTCGTCACGGGCGGCAACAGCGGCATCGGGCTCGGCATCGCCCGGGGCGTGGCCCGGGCCGGCGCGTCCGTCGCGATCTGGTCACGCCGTGCCGAGCGCAACGCCGAAGCGGTTGCCGAGCTGGAGGGGCTGGGCGCCACGGCGATCGGTGTCCGGTGCGACGTCAGCGACGAGGACAACGTGGCCGGCGCCATGCGGGCGACGCTCGACCGGTTCGGCGGCCTCGATTGCCTGGTCGCCAACGCCGGGACAACCGGCAAGCAGCCGTTCACGGACATGTCGCTCGGCGAGTGGCGCCGAGTGCTGCAGGTCAACCTGGACGGCGCCTTCCTGTGCCTGCGGGAGGCGGCCCGCGTGCTGGTCGCGCAAGGGCAGGGCGGGTCGCTGGTCGGCGTGTCGTCGACCAGCGCGATCGACGGGGCACCCGGCCAGCAGCACTACGCCGCCGGCAAGACCGCGCTGCTGGCGGTGATGCGCGGCCTGGCCGTCGAGCTGGCGCGGCACCGGATACGGTGTAACAGCCTGCTGCCCGGCTGGACCGACACTGAGCTGCTGGCCGAGGCGAAAACGCACGAGAAGTTCGTGGCCGCCACTGTCGGCCGGACGCCGGTCCGCCGGTGGGGTACGCCTCAGGACTTCGAGACCGTCGGGGCGTTCCTCGCCGATCCCGCGCTCGTCTTCCATACCGGGGCCAGCCTGGTCGTGGACGGCGGCTACACGATTTTCTAGGTCTCCGACACTCCCGCCGGCGGCGCTTGGTGCACAATAGGAGGCGATGGACACCACGCAGTTCAACAAGGTCGGTACCGGCCGCGGTTTCTTCGCCGCCCTCGACCAGAGCGGCGGCAGCACACCCAAGGCGCTCCAGGAGTACGGCATCGGGCGGGACCGGTACAGCTCAGATGCCGAGATGTTCGATCTGGTCCACGCCATGCGGGCCCGTGTGCTGACCAGCCCGGCGTTTGGCGGCTCGCGCGTTCTCGCGGCGATCCTGTTCGAGCAGACGATGGAACGGACCGTTCGGGGCGTCCCCACCGCCCGGTACCTCTGGGAGGAGAAGAACGTGGTGCCGTTCCTGAAGGTCGACAAGGGGCTTGCCGCCGAGCAGGAAGGCGTGCAGCTCATGAAGCCTATCGACACGCTGGATGACCTGCTCGACCGCGCGCAGCGGCACCACATCTTCGGCACCAAGATGCGGTCGGTGATCAACGACGCCGACGAGGCGGGGATCTCGGCGATCGTCGACCAGCAGTTCGATTACGCCCGCCGGATCATGGCAGCTGGTCTCGTGCCGATCATGGAACCAGAGGTCAGCATCTCGAGCCCGCACAAGGAACAGGCCGAGACGCTGCTGCGCGATGCGATCGCAAAGCACGTGGAGATGCTGCCCGATGGTGCGCTCGTCATGCTGAAAATCACCATCCCGACCCGGCCCGGCCTGTACCGCGAGCTGGCGTCCGACCCGCGCGTGCTGCGGATCGTCGCGCTGTCCGGCGGCTACAGCCGCGACCAGGCCTGTGCCCTGCTCGCCCGGGATCCCACGCTCATCGCCAGCTTCTCGCGCGCGCTCCTGGAAGGGCTCTTTGAAGGCCAGACCGACGAGGAGTTCAACGCCCGGCTGGAATCTTCGATCGAGCAGATCTACCAGGCGTCGGTGGACAAGCAGCCAGCGGGCCCGTCGTAGCTCACTACGCTTCCGCAGCCTGCCTTCCGTCATGAAGGGGTACTGGACACTTCGCCAAGCGCGGGTTCCCCGGCCCGTTCTGGCCGCTCTTCAACGCCGTCACCCAGAACATGCAGTCACTGGTGCCACCGGCGCCGCGGGCCGAGACCGACTTCGCGAGCACGCACAACTGCGCATACTGGACCGCGCTGGAGGCGGCCCAGGCCTGAATCAGAATCTCACGGATCATGTCAGAGCGTGACGAAACGGTAGCCGCGTGAGCGGAAGAACCGGATGATCGCCGGCAGGGCCATCACGGTCGCCGGGTTCCCGTTGCGCTGCTGATCGTGCATCAGCAGGATCGGGTGACTCAGGGCGCCGCCCTGCTCAGCCAGCCCGATGATGCGCCGCACCCAGTAGGGGGAGGCCGAGCCTTCCGCCATCCAGTCCTGGGTATCGACAGACCACAGCCACACGCCCATCCCGGCCTGCTGGGCCAGCCTCAGCGTCGCGGCGTTGTATTTGCCGTACGGCGGCCGGAATGCGCACGGCGCAGAGCCTGCGATGGACCGCTGCTCAGCGCTTGCCTGCGACAACTCGGCGGCCTGCGATGCGGTGGACAGCGCTGCCATGTCCGGGTGGCTCCAGGTGTGGTCGCCCATCGCGTAGCCGTCCCTGGCCTCCTCCTGCACCAGGTGCGGCCGGGCCTCCATAGCCTCTCCGGTGTTGAAGAAGGTGGCCGGTACCTGGTAACGCGCCAGGATGGCGAGGATGGCCGCTGTACTTCGCCCCGGCCCGTCGTCGAAGGTGAGCGCCACCGTCTTGGAATTGCCCGGGGCATGCATGCGCGGTCCGTAGGGCGCGGCCGGGCAGCGGACCGCGGCCCGGGTGCCAGTGGCCGCTGTCGGCGCACCGGCCGGCGCTGTCGGCCCGGGCGTGCTGTGCTCGAGCGTGCTGTGCGCGGGCGTCGCGGCGGCCGGGTGACCTGCTGGTCCTGGCCGCGCCGCGGCGGTGCACCCGGCGGTCAGGCACAGGCCAGCGGTAAGGACTATCGCACGGGCCAGGACGGCTTTCGCGCGCCGGGCGGCAGAGGGATGACCTGCCCGGGGGACATCCGCTGTCATACGCGACGGTATGGACCTGGCCATCGGGCGATCGCGATGTCACGCCTGGACGATCGAGGTGCCCTGGACCTGGATGCTGACCGGGGCCAGCGGGGATGGAGCTGGGCCGTTGACGACCGAGCCATTGGCGATGCTGAACTTGCTGCCGTGGCACGGGCAGTTGATGGTGCCACCTGACACGCTGTTGACGATGCAGCCCTGATGCGTGCACACGGCGGTGAACGCTTTGAACGTGCCGGCCTGCGGCTCCGTGATCACGATCTTCTGGTCCGCCAGGATCTTGCCGCCGCCTACCGGGATATCGGTGGTCCTGGCCAGCACCGGGGGCCCGCTCTGGGCCGCCGAGGTCCCATTAGCCGGGGTGGCGGAACTGCTCTGGGCGGGCTGGCCGCCGGCTATCCCGCCGTTGTTGGCGTTGTAGGTGGTGCATCCGGCCAGCGCGGCGGCGCCCGCGGCACAGGCACAGGCCAGCACGGTGCGGCGGCTGGACGCGGGGACGCTGGACTCTGCCATGACGGGACTCCTCAGCGCTTGATGCCGAAGGTGGAAAAGAACCAGTAAGCGGAGGTGAACCAGATGGCGACCAGCAGGATGAAGACCACCGCGCCCACGACCGGCAGCACCCAGTTGGGCAGTCCGCGTTTGGGCAGGATCAGCATCTTGACCGTGAATGCCCCGAAGAACGCGCAGCCGAGCAGGGAGTGGACCAGGACCCGGGTGCTGTAGTTCTGAAACCCGAGGGAGTACAGGCAGTGAATCGCGACCGGCACGGCCAGGAGAAACGCGATCCGGCCCGACCAGCGGTGCAGACGGCCGATCCACGAGGGCGCGGTGACCCGCGGGACCTTCCCGTACATCACCAGAGCCGAGCCCACCTGGACGAGCGCGAACCCCGTGGCCGCGGTGGCGAGCCACGATTTCACCGAACCCGGACTGGAGAAACCGGCGATATTGACCGCGATTCCGGTCGGGTGATGGAGGCGCCCGTAGATACCCAGGGTCAGCGCGACCAGCGCGCCGATCAGGCTGGGTATCACGATCTTGGCCGCGCCCGGGGCGGCGCGGTCCGGTGGCAGCGGCATAGGCACGGTTGGTTGTGCGGTCATGATCTCTCGCTTCGACGGCCGAAGGTTACTTGTGGTCAGAATCCGGTGCCGGCGACACCGCTAATCGCGGTGACGTGGAGGACGGTATTGCCGTCCCGGGCGGTGGCCGCCGCCACGTCGAGCGCCGGCGCCGAGGTCGCCGACGGGACCGCCGCATCGGCGTTGGATTCCAGGGAGCCGACCTGCGTGCCGTCAGGCAGCACGATCCAGCCGGCCTTGATCTTGGCGCCACGGACGTCTGCGGTGGCTCGATACAGGCCCGATGGCTTACGCACCGTGTACACCGAGAAGCTGTAGTGGAAGCCATCGGCGAAGACATCACCGAACGCCCTCCTGGAGTCGTACCTCGCGCTCAGCTGTGCCCCGTTCTTGCCGGTCATGACCAGCCGTCCGCCGGACGCGGTGCCCTTGAACCACGCCTCGACAGCCGAGCCGTTGCAGACATACGCGATTGCCTGGCCGCCGTGGATCGAGATCGCGACCGATGCGTGAGCGTCGTGCTTTACCCTGCCCGCAAAGTCGGCCCTGGACGGCGCGCTCGCAGATGCCGTGGCTTTCGACTCAGGTGATGCCGCGGTCGACGATGACTTGACGGTGGCGGCGGAAACCGGAGCGGCTGTACCTGCAGCCGTAGCTGCAGTTGCGGCGCCGTAGCCAGTTGGCGCCTTGGAGGGCGTAGCCAGCATGCTGGCGACCAGCAAGATGACGCCGAGCGCGCCACCGGTCAGCAAGGTAATCAGGGGCGTATTGCGTTTCATGTCCGTCCCGCGAAACTAGAGCCCAGCAATTCGAATGCCGCGCCACCGTAAGTCACCCGTGTCGGGCGGCATCAGCATCACGGCACCCCGGATGGGAGAACCGTTGTTCAAATGCCTGGCTAGATCAAAGGCCCGTTGTCCGTCAGGTCGGCTCCATGCCAGCGCAGCCGTCGGCTTTGGCCCGTTCGCGATAATTGCCCTGGCGGGACCCGTATCGGTTCAATATGGGCATTTCTCTCACTCCCCCCTCTTCCTGGCACTGTGCGAAAGCCCGGTAGATGATCCCGACAGTACTAGGGACGGGAAGTTTGTTCCAGATGCGTCAGCACAGCAAAGGGGAACCAAACGTGCGCGGCCGCCGAGCGATCCCCGGAGGCTGGACCGCGCTGGAAGCGGCTGACCACAGCGTCCTCCTGTTGACTACTGGGGCTGATGTGGACCAAGGTCCCGCATGAGGGGACATTCGGCTCATGACGTGCATGTTGTCGGCGGCGGACTCTGAAGCCCCGGGGCGAGCTGTCACCGAAAAGGGCGGTCCGCGGGAGGGTAGGAGGCAAGATTCATGCGCACTTCCAAGATCGTGCTGCTGGTGATCGGCGTCCTGGTGCTGGTGGTGGCCGCCATCTGGAGACCGGTGGTGGCGCCGCAGCTCACGAAGCTGCCGACCAGCCTGGACGTCAGTTACCACTTCACGGGCAGCTACACCGGCTACGTGAACCAGGCCACGGGCGCGCGGCTGGCCGCACCGCAGAACCTGCCGCTGTCCATCTACCGGCAGTTCAAGGCCGTGCCTGCCCAGAGCACCTCGTCCGAACTGGTGGTCAAGGACGCCTCGGCCGTGACGATCGGGCCCAGCACGTCCCCGTCGGTTGCGCAGTACGTGCTCGACCGCTCGACGTCGCAGAACGTCCAGAGCCCGTACGCCTATGCGGTGGTTCCCAGCAACGTGGTGAACCGGTCCGGCAGTTACAGCCTCGGGCCCCCGCCCGGAACCGACACCGCCAAGACCTACCCGTACTGGGTCGATGAGATCGGTAAGACCACTCCGATAACCTACGCGAACGCCACCCAGACCGTCGATGGGCTGGCCGTGCAGCAGTGGCAGACGAACCTGCCCGCCACCGCGATGCTCCCCTCGATGGTCACCGCCATGCGCCTGCCGGCGGCGATGCCGTTCGCGACGTTCGAGGCCCAGCTCAAGGCCCAGGGCACCGATCTGGCCGCCGCGCTGCAGATCCTCTCGCCGTCGCTGACCACCGCGGAGAAGGCCAAGCTCGCCGCGCTGACCGCCACGCCGATCCCGCTGCAGTACGACTACGCCAGCCAGAGCAAGCTGCTGGTCGAGCCGGCCACCGGGATGATCGTGGACATGGTCAACGTGGTCCGGGTCTATTCGGTCCGGGCGAACGTCGGGCCGTTGATGGCCGGGCTGACGCCCATCCTGGCCGCCCACCCGACCAACCCGGTGGTCGCCCCGCTGGTGGCCGGCGGCAAGAAGCTGGCCGCCGCTCCAGCCCAGCCGGTCTACACCCTGACCTTCCATCAGACCCCGGCCTCGGTGTCTGAGGATGCCGGACAGGCCGGGCACAACGCCGCCATGCTGCGAGTCTTCGAGATGTGGATCCCGATCGGCCTCGGCGTGATCGGCCTCGTCCTGGTGGGCCTCGCCTTCATCGGCCGCTGGCGGCGCGAGCCTCCCACCACCAAGCCGGCCCAGCCCGGCCCGCAGAAGGTGGGCGTGTAACGGCACCATGAGGATTGATCTCCGGGAGCGAACCGGTGCGCTCCCGGAGATCAGCAATGTACGCGGCTGAAGTGCTCTGTTTCTGGTTAAGTCCGCCGCGCGACCCAGGCCAATCACCTATCGTTACGTCTGGGACCGTTGTTGTCACTTTCTGTAACGAATGGTTGCGCTCCGGAGGTAGAGCATGAGGATGTCCCGGGTTCCGGCTGTGATCTTCGCTGCTGTCATCGGCGGAGCTGCCATGACCGCGTGCGGGGCGAGCGGGTCGAATCCCTCCGCTGTCGCGTCGTCGCCGGCGGCCGCCGGCGAATCGGCGTCGGCCTTGGTCGGTGCGTCGCCGACGTCCGCGCTTACCGGCACGCCCGGATCGTCCTCGACGCCGGCGACCTCGCCGGCCCACACGCGCTCCGCGGCCGCCGATCCCAGCGTCACCGCCACGGCCTCCGCGCGCCCGAAGAGCTCCCCGACAAGGTCCCAGGCGAGCACGAGTTCCGGGACGCACGATTTCACGGTGCCCGCCATCCCCGGTGACAACGTCGTCACCGGCTGGGGTTCGTACACCAAGATAGGTACCGCGCGGGTGAAGGTGACCATGTGCGCGAAGCAGACCGGGGCCGCGTTCTCGGTGGGAACGGAGGCGCTCGCCTATAGCGCCAGCGGCGCCAGCCAGAACATCGGCGCCACGATCCTGACCGGGCCCGGCAATACCAGCTGCGTCTCGAACACGTTCATCCTCTACACCGCGCACCTGAAGGTCCACGCGTTCATCGGCGGCAGCAGCGGCACCATCGTGAAGACCGGGCCGGTCCTGACCATCTATTGACGAAATGCCCGGCCGGCGCCGTTCACCTGAATTTCTTCCGGACGAACCGTGGTGCTTCGGCCCCCGGTCCGGTGGCTATGACGGTACTTTTATCCGCGGCCGCTCGATGGCCGCACTGGTATGCGCGCTTGGTAGCCGGGCATCCTGGCATCCTGGGGGCTATGGATAAGACATTGGCGCCCGTGCGTGATCTCACGGATTCTGATCAGAACCAGGCGGTGCTCGACGTCGCCTCCGCCTTGGGGGAGGGCCGGGTCGGGGCGGAGGATGCCGCGGCCGGCTATGGCCCGGCGGTGGCGGCCGAAGCGTTTGCTGCGGCTCGGTCGCGGCAGCGGCTGGCCGAGCTGACCGGCCCGGTCCACCTGACTGTGGTGTGGGCGATGTACGGCGAGACGGGCCGTATGGTTCCCCGTACGGTGCATCCGCACGGGGAGGACTTCGTGCGGGTCAAGGTTCGTCAGCTCGACTGGCTGACCGCCGGCCTGCCCGACGTCACGTGGAGCATCATCGCCTGCGATGACGGATGCCCGGACCGGCCCTCCAGCGCCGATCTGATGACGAGCATCGTGGCGGCCGAGGGTTACCCGCGGGACGGTCACCGCGGCGTGAGGGTGCTGCGGCTGGCCGAGATGATCGGCGGCGGCACCTCGATCGGCCCCGCATTTGACCGGCTGACCTCGACTGACCAGTCCCGCAAGGGCGGGTCGATACTGGCTGGGCTGGCCACTGCGGTCGGGGCCGGCCCGGCGCACGCGGACGGCGTCAGCCGGCATGCGGTCTGCTATACCGACGCGGATCTGTCCGCGAACCTGGCCCAGCTGGGTTCGCTGGCGGCGGCGGTGGTGGCCGGCGACAGGGTCGACGGCGCGCTCGGCCAGCGGTACGGGATCGCCGGGGCGGTGCTGGTCCGGGCCGACGGGCCGGTGACCGAGCCGCGCAGCACCGGCGGCAAGCCGGACAAGATCATCATCTTGTTCCGCCATTTCGTCCGGGCCATGCTCATCCCGTCCCTGGCCCAGGTGCTCGACACCCAGGCCGGCTTCAAGGCCTTCGACGCCATCGCGCTCGGCCCGGTCCTCGGCCAGATGGCCTCTTTCAATGAGACCTTCGACGTCGAGCTGCTCATCCATCTCGCCCAGCGCTGCGGGCCGCAGGCCCTGGTCGTGGAGCCGATCGTCTTCACCGAGGACTTCGCCGCGACGAACTTCCCGTCCGTCACCCCCGGGCCGCGCCAGCTGGCCGTGGTTCACCAGGTCGTGGACCTCTACGACCGGCTCGTCGCACCGGTTGCCCCCGTCACTGGCGAGGCGGCCGACCTGCTCGCCCTGATCAGGACGCTCGACCTAGACGACTATGTGACCTTGATCGAGCACCTTCGCGCCGAGGACCGGGACGACCCGACACTGTTCGACCGGCGCTGGCCCGTCCAGCATCTCCGCGACGTCCTGCACCGCTGATACCGGGCTGTGTTCAGGCGGATCGAGACCGACCCGCCGGCGGAGCTGGTCCGGCAGGTGACGTTCGTGCCGTTCCTGCCCGATGGGCGGTGCGGGTCCTCAGTTTCGCAACGGGGCGACTGGGCCGTCGGGAGACTCCATCCGTTCGGCGACGACCCGTCGTGCGGCTTCCGCCACCTCCGCTTCCGGCAGGCACCGGAACCCGTCTGCGGTAACCGTGGTCACGACCGGGAAGATGTGCCGGGCCATGTCGGGCCCGCCTGTTGCCGAGTCGTCATCAGCCGCGTCATACAGGGCCTGCAGGCAGCACAGCACCGCCTCACTGGCCGGCATGCCTTCGGTGTAGAGCTTCTTCAGGGCTCCCCGGGCGAACACCGACCCCGATCCGATCGAGTAGAACCTGTACTCCTCCATGGGCCCGCCCGTTGGATCGTAGCTGAAGATCCGCCCGGCACCGCCGTCCGGGTCGTAGCCCGCCAACAGCGGGACCAGCACCAGCCCCTGCATGGCGAGACCGAGATTGCCCCGGATCATGGCCGCCAGCCGGTTCGCCTTACCCACCAGCGACAGGGACCGGCCCTCGATCTTCTCGTAGTGCTCCACCTCGATCTGGAAGAGCCTGGCGAACTCGAGGCCCAGGGTCAGTACTCCGGCGATGCCTACCGCGGAGAAGTCGTCGCAGCGGAACACCTTCTCCACGTCCCGTTTGGAGATCATGTTCCCCGCGGTTGCGCGCCGGTCGCTGGCCAGCACCACGCCCGCGTCGCACACCACCGCGACGATCGTGGTCCCATGCGGCAGCGCACCTGCCGTGTCGCCCGCTTCCGGGAAACCCCGCCGCGACCCGCCTGGAAGCAGCCGCGGCGCGTACGACGACAGGAACCCCGTGAAAGACGAGGATGCCAGAGCCTGGACGGGAACACGGCGACCACACAGATCCAGATACATTCTTCGCGCCTCCCAAGCCACCCTATCCCTCCGCCCGTCGGCGGTAGCGGCAACTCTGCCGTGCATCGAGGGCATCCCCGGGACACGAGCGGGTAGCAGCCTGTGCTCAGGCGCCGGGCTCCGTGGCGACACCACCGCCTTTGCCGCCCGGCTACCCCTGCGAATCAACGGGCATCGACCGCTAGGATCGGAACACGGCAGGTCTCCTATGCTGGCGTCGTGCATCTCGGCCTGATCGCCGTCGTGGTCAGCGAGTACGACCCGGCTTACGGACGTATGGCGTCGGCAGGCGTGCGGTTCCTTGCCACCCCGCGAACCGAACCCTACGGCCGGGTCGCTGTGTTTCTCGATATCGCTGGCAACAAATGGGACCTGATCGGCCCGGCCGCATAAGACTAGGTGAAGCCGACGTTCATGAAGAAGTGTCCGAGCCGCAGATCCAGGGCTCCGCCACCGGCCCAGTGCACAATGAACGCCAGCAGGATGATGGCCAGGATCACGACCACCAACCAGAAGAAGAACACCATGATCCCGGGGACGGCGTACCCGGCTACCGTTCTCTCTCTAGCCACGGCCTCCAGCTACCCAGCGCCGCCCGACTTATCCGCACCGTGCTT
>Ga0335077_10001534_pt1 | contig 27557 bp, 21 predicted proteins | sample Lox_Sample_31_FD_207151 | JGI IMG/M metagenome (GOLD analysis project Ga0335077, IMG submission 207151) | Soil microbial communities from Loxahatchee National Wildlife Refuge, Florida, United States - Lox_Sample_3.1 | ecosystem: Environmental > Terrestrial > Soil > Wetlands | place: USA... | reverse complement strand
CCGTCGTGCAGACGCACGACAGACTTTTGCTTGGGCTGAGCCGTAAGGCTAGCTTGGCTGCAAATGCAATTCTGCGATCAGCCGCTCGCGCTCAACGCGCCATTTCTGGCACGCGCCAGCCAACACCGGGTCATCTCCGACCTCGGTGATCCACTGCTCGAGGACGATTACGCGCCGCAGCTTCTCCAGATGGCTGATGGCGCTGTCCACGAGAGGCTCGGGTCCCTGGTGCTGTGCATCGAACGATGCAAGGTCGAGCCCGCCGACGAAAGCCGCTTCAATGTTACTCATGAGATCCCTCGAGTGATCGCGGCGCCTTCCGTGGGCAATAATGCGGGCGCCTTAAGTGAGAGCTAAGCAACTCACGTGCCCGTGAGACCCCGCTCACTCCGAAATGGTTCAACGTCTTGGAAATACAACAGGAAAATCCGGCGCCTCGAACGGCGCGCCATCGGCGAGGCGCAGGTGCGGAAAGGGCGGCGAACCCCTTGCACCACGTTGGACAAAGCGCGCATCGGCGCCAACCCAGCGCGATGAGAAGACCCGCCGGGGGAGCGAGGAATGATTGGCTGCCGCACCGTGGATAGTGCGGAAATCGAACGCCACCGCATCCCCAGGCTCCATATCCCAGGAGCGGATCGGCAATTCTGTGCGCAGTGCATCGATGTCGGGCATCTCCTCGAGCTCGTCCTCGGGATAGAGCGGGGTGCCGTCGAAGCGCTTCGGACGATAACCTGCCGCACTCCAGCGATGCGATCCGGCGACGCACTGCAACGAAATCGCGCGCGACACCGGATCGAGAGGCGTCCAGAAACTCACTGTGCGCGTCCCGGTGACACAGTAATAGGGCTGATCATGGTGCCAGGGCGTCACGGTACTGTTGCCGGGCTGCTTGACCAGAATGTGATCGTGAAAGAAGCGCACAGTGCTCGAGCTCATGAGACGCGCGGCCAGCGCGCCCGCCGGCGAGTCGAAGATGAAGGCGCGAAAGCCCGCGATGCGCTGCCAATTGCAATAATCCTGGAAGAAGGGAGCCGAGCCGTCCTTGGGATGGTAGGAGCGCTCGAGGGGACTCGGGTGGCGCATGACCTCGGCGACACCCTCGGCCAGCGTATCGACCCAGTCCCGGAAGACGCCGCGGAGGACGACGACTCCATCGCGCTCGAACTCGGCGACCGTCGAATCGGGGATGCTCACGCGAGGTTTCCTCGCGCGCGATTCTACTACACGTGTTGCGGCGCCCCCACGCGCCGTCAACGCTGAGCCGTCTGGTGCGCGATGAAGCCCGGGTCGGTAAGACTTTCAAGGAAGGCGATGAGCTCGTGGCGCTCGCTCGATGTGAGCGCGAGTGATTTGAGACGTGGATCACGTGTGCCGCCATGCTGATCGTCCGGGACCTGGCCGAGGTGGGAGTAATGGTCGAGGACCGCATCGAGCGTCGCGAAGCGACCATCGTGCATGTAGGGCGCAGTGAGCGCTATGTTGCGCAAGGTCGGTACGCGCATCGGCTTGTCACTGGTACCGTTGTTCGCAAAGCTCGGCGCACCGGTGTCCCCCTCGGTGTCGCGCCAGTTGCCCGAGAAATTGAAGCCGAAGTGACAGTTCGCGCAGCCCGCTCGCGCCGAGAAGAAGAGTGCCATGCCGCGCTTGGCTGCGGGGGAGAGCGCCCCGCTCTCCCCCTCGAACACATAGCGGTCGAAAGGTGAGTCGCCCGAGATCAACGTGCGCTCGAACGCGGCGATGGCCTTGATGATGTGCTGGAAGCTGACGGCGGGTGCGCGTGGAAAGGCCGCTGCGAATGCGGCCCGCAGGCTGCCCTCCGCGGACAGCGCATCCACGAGCGCCTGCTCGTGACCGGCGAGGCCGAGCTCGACGGGGTGCTGGTTCAACATCGGCGTGAGCATCTGAGCCTCGAGTGAGCGCACGTCGGGGTCTGACCAGCCGTAACTCACGTTGTAGGCGACATTGACCAGCGCCATGGCGCTGTGAGGCAGGGTCGCACCGGTGGCTCCGACGGCCCGCGCGCGATGATCGGTGAATGCGCTCGCGGGCGAGTGACAGCTGGCGCAGCTGTGGCGGCCGGTAACTGAAAGACGCAGGTCGTAGAACAGCCGCCGGCCGAGATCGACCTTCGCTTGCGACATCGGATTGTCGGCGGGTACGGCGGGGCGCGGGAATCCACGTGGCAGATGCCAGGTGTAATCCGTGGAAGCTTCGCCCGCCGCGGCGGCCGCACGGTCGAGCACGCATAGCACGCAGAGCGCAAGCAGCGCGCCACACGCCGCTCGCGCCATCGGCCGCGTGCGGTGCAGGGCAATCAGTGCCAGCTCGCGGGTGCTCCGGCGCGCGTGAGCGCTGCCGTCTGGGCGGCGATCTGTGAGCGTTCCTGTACCCATTTGTCTAGCCCGTCCACCGTCGCGGTGTCGTGCGAGCCTGAGGACTTACGTTGCACGTCGATCCAGGTCTTGATCGCCTGCATCAACTGATCGGAGAGCGCGCGATTAGTCGCAAACAGGTCCAGGTACACCTGCTTGGCATCCTCCACGCGATTCAAGCCGAGGTAGGCCTCGCCGCGATACTCGAGCGCTTCCGGAAAGCCGGGGCGCAACGCGAGCGCGCGGTCATACGACTTCAGGGACGCGTCGTACTCCCCGAGCTTGCGCTGCGTGTAGCCGAGCGCGTTCCATGCTTCCGGGAGGTTGGGGGAGGCATGCGTCGCATCCTCGAAATCCCGGCGCGCGTCCACATAGGCGTAGTGCGCCTTCTTGAGCGCCTTGTCGTGTTTCTTGGCATCGGTCTCCTGCGCGGCGGCCGCGTCCAGCGCGTCCGCCCTCTTCACATTATTCACGCCGGAGTTGTACGCCGCAGCCGCACGCTCCTGCGGAGACTGCGAGGGCATGTTCATGGAGCCCATGTTCATGTTGGAACCGCCGCCGCCGGGCATCGCCGCCAAACCGAGGCCGGCTGCGAACATGGACAGGGTCGTGAGAAGCATTGTCTGGACACGCATAGCCTGCTCTCCCATCGGCGCCCCAGGGGCGCGCGACATTGCATATCGCCCATGACTCGGGCACGAAGCTGACCCGTATGTCCCTGCGGCCGAGGCCGAGGTTCTCGCCTACTCGGACAGCGTGGCCCCCGAGCCTCCCATCTCCTGCGGCATGTCCTTGAATTTCGGCTTGCCATCGCGAATGCGCAGCACCGTTTCCTGGTAGTTGACGTGCAGGGCCGGCTCGAAGCGCAGTTGCGGAAGCATTGCAGCATAGACATCCACCACCCCCCAGAGCGGGTGCTGCGTGAATAGGTGACCGCCGCAGTGCGTGCACCACTTGCGCTCGCTCGTGGGCGCTTTGCTGTAGACGCCGACGCTCGCGGCACCGGAGACGATGCGCAGGGCCTCGGGCTTCCACAGCGTAAAGGCGTTGACCGGGGAAGCAGACCAGTGCCTGCAGGACTCGCAGTGGCAGTAGCCCATGCCGACAGGCGCACCGGTAACTTCGAACTGAACTTTGCCGCAGAAGCAGCGGCCGGCGTAACTTTCGTGACTCATGAGTCGTTCCTCGCCACCTTGGGTGGGTACTCCTTGTAAGATTGGCAATGCTGCCGAACGGCCCAAAGTCTACCCGGCGGGCGTCGCCGTTCGAATGACCCACCGTCCAGCGCTCATGCCCGAGCGTCCGGAAAGCGAGTGGCAGCAGCGGTGGGGCCCAGTTGGGTAGTACGGCTAGCGGCCCAACGATGGCGATCACTCTGGAGTCGTCCTCTCCACGGCGATCGTCGCCCGGGGGCGGACTGCCCTCCGTGCCTTGCGTATTTCCACAATGCCGCGGTCCGCATCCACCCGCACCCAGTCTCCGGTCTCGATGATCGCGAGCGGGTCCTGATCGAGCTCCGTCACCGCGGGCACACGCATCACGACCGCGCCGAGGGCGATCTTCGTCGTCATCTCATTGAAAATGAGTGCGCGCGGGGCGGTGCCCATCAAACGGGTCAAGTGGAACATGTTCGACCAGCCCGAGGAGCCCTTGGCGCCGGGGCAGACCAGCACCTTGTCCTTGAAGCTCTGTCCGCGTAGCTCGTGGCGGATCTCGATGACCGTGCCGGTCGTCGCATTCACGCCGCCCCATCCCGAGATGGTCTCGTGCGTCACCAGCGCCTCGCCCTCGGCGATACCGCCGACGACCTTACGGCCATGCAAGGTGATCAACGTGCTCATGGTCGTCGTCCGTTCCAGCGTCCGGTGAGTGCGGTGTCGATGCAATCGCTCGTGGATCCGAACCAGGCCTGGATTCCCATGATCGCAGGCAGATAGTGCGCCTGCTTCGCGGAGTCGAGCGCTGCGACCTTGGTGCCCGGTGGAATCGCCTGGCTGATCGCGGAGCAAGTGTCGGTCAGCACGACACCGCCGGCATCGCGAATCACGCGCGTGAGACCGCGCGCATCGGCCACGCTCTTTATCGCGCGTGACGTGAATACCCAGAGCCTGCAATTGACGCTGATGCGACGGCCCTCGAGGAGCTCGCAGATCTGCTCGATCTGCTCGAGCGCCGCGTGTGGACAGCCGAGCATCACATAGTCGACATCCGTATCCTTCCCGTTCGAGTTGAGCTCGTCGTAGGTGCGTGCGCGCTCGGCGGCTCCGTAGTGCAGTACCTGTTCGGGCCGGCGCGATCCGAGGGCCATCTCGAGCGTCTCAGCATCGGGCGTGATGCCGACGAGGTGATACATCTCGACTCCGCCCGATGAGGCCGCGGCCGCTCCGAAATGTTTGTAGCGCACGAGATCCGGAGGCGCGAGGCGACCGGTGAGAACGGGAATGCGCTCGCCGACCGCAATGCCTGCGTAGTAGCCGAGCAGCCCCCAGTCCATGACGCTCTCGGTAGCCACGTCCACGTCGATGCGATGGCTCGCGAGGCGATTCTCCGCGCGATGCAGACCCCAATCCGGAATGCGCCCGGTCAGCATCGCAGCGCTCGTGCTCTCGCGGCCCTCGGTGTTGGTGCGCGCGCCGAGCACCGAGTTGCAATAGACGACCGCGGAGGATTCCATCCACGCGCAGTGCTCGCCGCGCGCGGGCACGTTCCCGGCCAGATAGGGAGTACAGGTCTTCAGAATCTCGATGCCCTTGCTCGATGCGGCGCGCTCGCTGTCCTGACTTGCCTGCAGCGCCTCGGGCTTGGCGCCGAGCGTCTGCCAGCCCTCGGGGTCGACTCCGCCCTGCAGATGACAGCCGTGCACCTGCAGACGCGGCACCTCCACGACCTCGTCACTGTCCAGATCGAACAGTGAATAAATGAGATCGTAGGCGTTCTCGCGTGTCGCCTTGTAGTAGTTGAAGAGAAACGGGGTGTAGGAGCCCGGGACGCCGGCTACGTTGTTCGTCTCGACGAAGCGCTCCGCGCCGAGTGCCTCTGCGTAGCGCACCAGCAGCTCCATCGCCTTCTGCTGCGCTTTGCCGGCGCTGCCATCGAGCATGGCACGTTCAGTGTCGGTGAGTTGCATGGGGCCGCTGCCTGAGGGTGCCATTGAAGCATTGGCCGTCACGGATTGCGAGGGAGTGCGACCGCCGGCAGCGGTGACCAGGCCGGATCCTGTAGGCGCATCTTGAGAAAGCTCACGAATTCTCGCACCACCGGCCGGTTCATGCGGATGCGCGGCACCAGAGCCTTGAGCCAGTGCGCAGCGAGCGGAAAGTCCCGCAGCAGGGGCACCAGCTTCCCCGCGCGGATATCCTCGTCCGCGAGGTAGCGGGCGATGACGGCAATACCAAGTCCGCGCCGCACGGCCTCGCGCATCACCCGCCCATCGCTCGAGTAGATGCGCGAGTGCACATCGACGCCGAGTATTCCGCTCGGAGTCTCGAACAGCCAGCAGGTGCGAAACAGCGTGGTCGTGAGGCAGTCGTAGTCGACAAGCTCGCCCGGATGCTGAGGCTCGGTCCTGCCCTGCAGGTAGATCGGCGCGCAGCACACCACGAGTTCGTAGGGACACAGCGGCACGTCGAGCACGTTCGGATACGAGGCCGGTAGCGCCCCGATCGCGCAATCGAAACCCTCCTCGAGCGGATTGACCGAGCGATCGACCAGTGCGATCTCGAGATCGACGTTTGGATGCAGCTGCAAAAAATCCGCATACGCGCCGCCGAGAAACTCCGTCGTTACGGTCGTGGGGGATTTGATGTGCAGATGCCCCTCGATGCCCTCATCGGAAACGCCGCCCTTGAAGAGCTCGTCGAACTCTCCGACCAGGCGCACGAAACGTGGCAGCAGGCCCTCGGCCGCCGAGGTGAGCGTCAGGCCGCGCGTCGAGCGAATGAGCAGGCGCGTGCCGAGCGCCTGCTCCAGCTGACTGATGCGTTTCGTGACAACAGACGGGGCCACCCCGAGGTCGCGGGCGGCTCCCGAGAAGCTGCCGAGCCGCGCCACCCGCAGGAATGCACTCAAATTCAGCAGACTGTTAACGTGTCTCCCTCACAACAAGGATGGATCTTGCGACCTGAAGCCCGGCTGACCCCACCAGTCTTCTCAAATACAGAGAGCTGTTCGCGCCTGGTGTTGCGTTCTGCGCGGACGGGCTCGATGGTAACGTTTTTTAACGTTGTGGCAAACCAGAGGCCGCGACGCGAAGAGTCAACAAGTCTGGGCGTTGAGGGAGGGGATCAACACCATGATAGTGCTCACGATCATAGCTTCGGGCGCGTCCCGGGCCCGTGCACAATGCGGATCTGTCGTGCGGGCGCTCGCGCCCTTTTTTGGCGCCTGCCTGCTGGGTGCCCTTGCCGCGATCCCGCCCGCGCTTGCACAGCAACCACCAGCCGCAGCCGCCCAGCCGGGCGCCACCCCGAGCGGGCTGGAAGAGGTCGTCGTGTCGGCGCAACGCCGGACGGAGAATCTGCAGACGACCCCGATCGCGATCACGGCAATCTCGGGCCGATCCCTGGAGGTGCGCAACCTCGACAACATCGCCGATGTGGGCTCCTTCGTGCCGAATACGATCCTGGCGCCGCTCGGGGCTGGTTGGGGATCCACCATGGCCGCCTACATCCGCGGTGTCGGCCTCGGTGACAACATCCTGTCCTTCGAGCCCGGCGTACCGATCTACGTGGACGATGTCTACATCGGCCGCCCCCAGGGCACGATCTTCGACCTGCTGGATCTCGAGCGCGTCGAAGTGCTGCGCGGTCCGCAGGGCACTCTCTTCGGCAAGAACGCCGAGGGTGGCACGGTACGGCTCATCTCCGTGAAGCCGCAGGGCGATAACTCGGGAACGGCTTCCCTGACCTTCGGCAACTACAACCGCCTCGAGGCGCGTGCGGTGGCCGACGTCGCGCTGATCGAGAACACGGTTTACGCGCGCTTCTCCTTCTCGAGCAAGAAGGCAGATGGCTATTTCAAGATGTTCGACTATGTCTGCGTCAATGGCGCAGGGAGTCTCGGTAGCCTGCAACCCGCGATCGCACCGCAATCGAATTGCGTGACGGGCACCCAGGGCGATGAGAACGTGCAATCCGGCCGGGCTGCGTTCCGCTTCCTGATCAGTCAGAACGTGGAATTCAATCTGGTTGGCGACATCACGCTGCAGAACCAGGAAGGGCCGGCCGACAAGTACACGGTCATCGACGGCACCAATGGCCTGAACGCAGGCTGGGGCACGTTGACGTACGCACCACTCGGCGTGCCGACGGCCGGACCCGCGGCCTACATCGGCAAGCCGATCAGCTACGACAGCCGCTTCATCACCAACACCTTTTATTCGAGCTATTCACAGTACGGCACCGATCCGATCTCGGGCCGCAACGTGCCCAACATCAACGACATCAACCACTGGGGCGTCGCCGGCACGCTGGACTGGAAGCTGACCGACGACCTGACCCTCAAATCGGTGACGGCATTTCGCGAGTTTCGCAACCAGTACGGCCGCGACTCCGACGGCAGCCCGCTGTCGGAGAATTCGACCTACGACGATGCCTTCCATCAGCAGTTCTCCGAGGAGATCACGCTCACAGGCAAGGCCGGACCGGTGGACTGGGTGACCGGCTTCTTCTACTACCATGCCAACGACTCGGATCGTGGCTATGACGTGCTCTATCCATGCACGGCTCAGAACCCCTTCGTCTGCATACACGAGCAGGATGACTACGTCGAGCAGCTGACCCGGAACTGGGCAATCTTCGCCCATGGCGTCTGGCACATCACGAACGCGTTCTCGGTCACGGGCGGTGCCCGCTACACCTCCGATGAGAAGAACGCGACGATCTTCATCAACAACTTCGACCCACTCAGCAGCTCGGCAGGCGACGTGAACGGCCAGTACGTGCCGCTGAAGACCACTCATCCCGACTACGACCTCTCGTTCAACTGGCAGATCAACGACGCACTCATGACGTACATCCGCTATTCCACCGGCTTCAAGGGCGGTGGCTTCAGTCCCCGTCCTGCGGACGCGTACCAGACGCTGCCGTTCAAGCCTGAGTACCTCCGGACCGCGGAGCTGGGCGGGAAGTGGGAATTCTGGAATCAGCGCGCGCGCTTCAACAGCGCGATCTTCTACTCCCGCTACCTCGACCAACAGACCTTCGCGCAACAGCTCGACCCGATGGGAGTGAACTGGTTCCGCACGGAGAATGCCGGAACGGCGCGCCTGTGGGGTGTGGAGGGCGAGCTGCAGGCGGAGCCCGTCGACGCCATGCGCCTCGATGCCTCCTTCGGTTACGTGAACTACGAGCTCTTGGACAATGGCGGCAACACGCTGCTCTTCACCGGCGATCAGTGCAACGGCGAGCGTTGCTACTCACCGCGCACGCCCAAGTTCACCGGAGCCCTCGGGGCGCAGTACGGCATGCCCATGGCCGGAGGCGAGCTGACACCGCGCCTGGACTATACCTATCAGACCAAGATCTACTTCGTCACCAATAACGGCTGCTTCACGACGACCGGCACCGCGGGCTGCGGCACGGGTGCTCAGGGTGCCTATGGCGTGCTCAACGCGCGCCTGACCTGGGCCTCTCCCGGCAACAAGTGGGAAACGTCCTTGTGGGGCCGGAATCTGACGGGGAAAGAGTACTTCTACGGCAAGCTCAGCCTGATCTCGTTCTTCGGTCGCGAGCAGGGCAATCCGGCGCCACCGCTGGAGTTCGGCGTTACGTTCAAACGTAACTTCTGATCGGCGTCACTCACCAAAGAGGGGGCACGCAGGTGCCCCCGGGTGTACGCTCGTCGCTCGAGGGGTTGGCCATATAGCCGCACCTCGGAAGCGCGCCGGCCGCGGTTCCGTTGACGTTCCGATTCCCGAGGCAGTGCCATGCTGGACCGTCCCTTCGATCCTGAAACACGCGTCGTCTCGCGTCGCGAGCGGCCCGCGGTGCTCGAGCGCGGCTGCGACATTTGTGTGATCGGCTCGGGTGCCTCGGGCATCTCAGCCGCGATCGAGGCCGCGCGCGCCGGACGCAAAGTCATCCTCGTCGACGGCCTGCCTTCGCTCGGCGGTCAGGCGGTCAACTCAATCATCGGCATGTTCTGCGGACTGTACACGCCGGGACCCGAGGGCAGACAGCTCACGCACGGGATTGCGGATGACATCCTGCGCGATCTCGGCGCCACGGGCGATGTCAAGGTCGTCGCTGGCGGGGTGATGAAAGTCGCCATGTACAACGAGGTGGCGCTCGGCCGCTGGGTGGAGAAGTCCGTGCTCGCCGCCGGCGTCACGCCGCTGACCGGCGCAATTATCCGCAAGGTGAACCGAGACGATCGGCGCGTGACCTCGCTCGACATCGCGACACGCCATGGCGATGTGCGGATCGCCGCGACGGCGTTCATCGATGCGACGGGTGACGCGGCAGTGACCTGGGAGTCGGGCTTCGACTGCCGCGTGCACAAGAACGGCCAGGTCTACGGCTCGCAGATGATCGTCATCGAAGACTTCGACGACACGAAGAAGCCGAGCTGGGACGAGATGGCAGCGCGCATCAACGAGCGTGGCGCGCATTACGGAATGATGCGACGTGATGGCTTCGTCGCGAACTATCCCGGTCGCAACACCGCGATCGTGAACATGACGCATATCGAGACGCCGCTCAATCCTTTCGAGGCCGCAGTCAAGCAGATCGACGGCAAGGAGCAAGCAGATCGCACGCTCGTGTTCCTGCGCGCCGAGTTTCCGGAAGCGTTCGGCAAGGCGCGCATCCGCGCCTATGGTCTTTCGGGTGTGCGTCAAACGCGCTGGATCGTCGGCACGCACCACCTGACGACCGCCGAGGTGCGCGCGGCCACCAAGTTCGACGACAGCATCGCGCGCTGCTCCTGGCCGCTCGAGCAACACCACAATAAAGAGGGCTATGTCTGGGAGGTCTTCCCTCCGGATCATGTACACACGATTCCACTTGGATCGCTCACGGTCGCCGGCGCGGACAACCTCTGTGCGGTTGGACGCTGCATCGATGCCGATTCGACCGCTCTGTCTTCGGTACGCGTGATGGGACCTTGCATCGCCATGGGCGCAGCTGCCGCCCACGCGCTGGATCTGGCTGGCGCGGGCAGCGTGCACAAGGTCGACGTCGCGGCGCTCAAGTCGCGGCTGCGGGACAACCTCGAGGGTTGAGACCATGGCGAGCGCTGCCCGAATCGTCGACGTATCCAGTCTGATCGATCAGCGCCGCCTTGGACGGTTCAACTACGCAGTGATTGCCCTGTCGTGGCTGATCACGCTCTTCGACGGCTTCGACATGATGATGATCGGCTTCACCGGCCCGTACATGCGCGACGAGCTCGCCTTGTCGAAGCCGATGTTCGCCAACATCGTGTCGGCCGGCCTCGCGGGCATGATGCTCGGCGGCTTCTTGTTCTCCTACATCGGCGATCGCGTGGGGCGGCGCCCGACGATCATCCTGGCCGCCGTTCTCTTCGGACTGCTCACGGCCGGTACTGCGTTCGCCGGCAGCTATCACGCCTTGATGAGCATGCGCTTCCTCGACGGGCTCGCGATCGGCGGCATGTTGCCGCTCGCCTGGGCACTCAACATCGAGTTCGTACCAAAACGCATGCGCTCGACCGTCGTGACCGTAATCATGATGGGCTACAGCATCGGCAGTGCTGCGGCGGGGCCCATGACAAACTGGATCGCGCCGCATCACGGCTGGCAGGGTGTGTACCTGGCGGGCGGCATCGGCACGCTGGTCTGTGCTGCGGCGCTGTGGTTCGGACTGCCCGAATCGATCCGCTTTCTCGTCGTCAAAGCGCGCCGCACGGATCTCGTGGCGCGAACGCTCAAGCGCATCGATCCCAGTCTGGATGTCTCGCCCGCGGACCAGTTCGTGCTCAGCGATGAGGTTCGCACCGCCGGCAACTTTCGCGTCGGTCAGCTCTTCCAGGGAGTTCTTCGCTATCTCACGCCGCTGCTCTGGATCGGCTATCTCGCGAGCTCGCTCGCGGTGTACTTCTCTGCATCCTGGGGTCCGAGCGTGCTCGAGGAGCTCAAATTTCCGCGTCAGACCTCCGCGCTGGTCACCTCCGCGATCAGCTTTGCGGGTGCGATGGCCGGGCTCGTGCTCATGCGCTTCACGGATCGCCACGGTCCACGAGCTGTCGCCGTCTACCCTGCGGTCGCCGTGCCGGTGCTGCTGGTGATCGGCTTGGGGTTCATCCCTCACGATGCTTTTCTGGTGTTCGCTGTCCTCGGAGGCTTCCTCGTGACCGGCGAGCACTTCGGAATCCTCTCGATCTCGGGGATCTTCTATCCGAGCGCGATCCGCGCAAGCGGTGCGGGCTGGGCCACCTCGGTGTCGAAGCTCGGCGCCATCCTCGGTCCGCTGATCGGCGGAGCCGTGCTCTCGAGCGGCATGCCGGTCATCCGCAGCTACGCGCTGCTGGCCGTGTGCCCTGCGATCCTGTTCGTGTGTGCACTCGGCATGACGGCGCTGATCCGCGCACCCAGGCCCGCGGCTCGGACCGTGACGGAAGTGACTCTCGCGCCTTCGGAACTGGGAGACGGACGATGACGGCGCTACGCAGCCTTGCAGCCAACTCGGCGATCCGGCGTGCCCACTGGCGCGCACTGGGGCTTTCCGATGCCGACATGCAGAAACCCAAGATCGCGGTGGTGAACTCCTCTTCGGAGCTCGCTGTGTGCTTCGCACACCTCGATGGCGTGGCACGCGTGGTGAAGGACGCCATTCGCGCCGCCGGCGGCATTCCCTTCGAAGTACGCACCACGGCACCCTCGGATTTCATCACGGGTGCGGCCTGCTCGGGCTCCTACATCCTCGCGGCGCGCGATCTCGTGACCAATGACATCGAGGCACAGGTCGAGGCGGCGCTGCTCGATGGGATGGTGTGCCTGACTTCGTGCGACAAGACCCCACCGGGCCATCTGATGGCGGCGGGGCGGCTCAACATTCCGACACTGCTCGTGATCGGCGGCTATCAGCCCTCCGGCATGATCGACGGCGAGCACGTCGATATCGAGGATCTGTTCTCGGGATCGGTGCGCGCAACGCTCGGCAAGCCGGCGAAGTTCGGAATCGAGGACATGAGCCGGCAGGCGATTCGCGGTCCCGGCGTCTGCGCGGGCATGGCAACGGCCAACACGATGCACTGCGTCGTCGAGGCGCTGGGAATGTGCGTTCCCGGCTCGGCACCGGTGCGCGCCAACAGCGAGAAGATGTTCGAGGCCGCGCGGCGCGCGGGCACGCGCATCGTCGGCATGGTTCACGAAGAGCTCACGCCCCGCAAGGTGCTGACGCCGGCAGCGTTCCGTAACGCGGTGGCCATGGTGCTCGCGGTGTCGGGCTCGATCAACGCCATCAAACATCTGCAAGCGACTGCGGTCGAAGCAGGCACTGACGTCGACATTTTTGCGCTGTGGGACGAGATGGGCCGCAAGGTTCCGATCCTCAGCGCCGTGCGCCCCAACGGTCCGGTGCGGATCGAGCAATTCGAGGATGCGGGCGGAGCCGCGGCGATGCTCAAGCGGCTCGCACCACTGCTCGATACGTCTGCACTGACCGCGATGGGGACTTCACTGGGGGAGATACTCGCGACAACCCCCATGGGCGATACCGAGATCATTCGCCCGCTCAACGAGCCTGTCTCGCCGGGACCCTCGATCGCGATCCTCAAAGGCTCGCTGGCGCCGGAGAGCGCCGTCGTCAAGCTCGGTATCCGCGATGGCAGCCGCCCCGAGTTCTTCGAAGGTCCCGCGGCCGTTTACGAGAACACGCGCAGCGCAATGGCCGACATCGCAGCCGGAAAGATCGCCAAGGGCTCGGTGCTCGTGCTGCGTGGACAGGGACTCAAGGGAGGGCCCGCCATGGGCGGTGGCGCCTCCTATGTGCTCTTCGGCCTGGATGCCGCCGGACTCGCTCGCGATGTTGCGTTCGTGACCGACGGACAACTTTCGGGTTTGTGTCTCAAGGGTCTCACCATCGCCGAAGTCGCTCCGGAAGGCGCAACCGGCGGCCCGATCGGCAAGGTGCACGATGGCGACCGCATCCGCATCGACATCGCCGCGCGACGCATCGAGCTCGAGGTTCCCGCGGCGGAGCTTGCGGCCCGTCCTGCGATGGCCGGCGCATCCACCCCCGATGCGAAAGGCTATCTGGGTATCTATCGGCGCGACGTTCAGCCCATGTCGACCGGCGCCGTGCTCACCGATCTTAAGTGATTGAGGCGACTCGCGACAGCGTCAGCGGCGATCAGATGTGCGCGAGCGCCGCCTTCACCCGCGGGGGACTCAATGGCACGCGGCGCAGGCGCACGCCGGTTGCATCCCAGAACGCATTGGCCACCGCCGCGGGCACGCAGCGCATGGTCGGCTCGCCTGCGCCAGAGGGCGGCACATCCGTGCTGTTGATCAGCACGATGTCGATGGTCTCGGGCGCATCACGCATCTCGAGAATCGGATAGCTCGCCCAATCGACGCTCTTGACCGAGTTGCGGTCGAACTGCACTTCCTCGAAGAGTGTGCGCGACAGACCATGCACGATGTTGCCTTCGATCGTCTGTTTGAGCGACTGTGGATTGATGATGAGACCGCAGTCGTGCGCAACCGTGAAGCGGCGCGCCCAGATGCGCCCGTCCTTCGGGTAGACCTCGATCTCGGCGATGACCGCGACGACGGTATCACCGCGCTGCGCGTAAGCGATGCCGCGTCCCTGCAGCATCCCAGCGTGCAACGAGCGCTTGCTGTGCGCTGCCGTCTTGCGCGGCACCCATCCGGCCTTCTCGGCGGCGGCCTTCACTACCGCCGCATCGCGCGGTGCGCTGATGTACTGCAGGCGAAACTCGACCGGATCGGCTTTCACGGCCGCTGCTATCTCGTCGATGAATTGCTCGCTGCCGAAGTGCACCTCGGGCCCCAGAGGATCGCGCAGGTGCGAGGTGCGCAGGGGCGAGCAGCGATCGAGGAGCGGCGGCACGACTTCCCAGGCGAGCACCTTGGCGCCGAATGCGTAGCTCTCCGAAGGCGTCCCCAAGCCGACGCCCGAGTCGAGGGGCAGTCCGAGCGTCATGCCCGCGAGCGAGCAGCGCGGATCGGACTCGTTGAACATCACATCGACGCGTGAGAGCCCCTTGGAGACGAACTCGTACGCGACGACCTTGCCCGCCGCATCGAGACCCGCCCGAGCCCGATGCACGCACGCCGTGCCTTTAGGATCCCACGCCGTGCCGTCCGAGCGCATGCCTTGGAGCCGTATCGGCCGGCCGGTCAGCTTGGAAACATAGGCGGCATCGAGCGCGGCATCGCCCGCGTCGTTGCGACCGTAGGATCCCGGACCCATGACCCAGATGCCGCGCACCTTGTCCGGCGGCAGTCCCAGGAGCTTGGCGACGCCATCGCGCGTCGAGTGCGGCTTCTGCGAGCCGGTCCACACCGTCGCTTCGCCGTCGCGAACGTGCGCGAGCGCGCACGCAGGTCCCATGCTGGCGTGTGACTGCAGCGGCCAGAGATATTCCGCCTGCACGATGCGTGCAGCCGCCTTGAAGGCGGCATCCGGATCGCCCTTGTGGAGCGCCTCCTCGCGCTTTACGACGGTTGCTCCGCGGATGTGCTCGTGCAGGGCATCGGTGCCGGGAAAGGGATCGCTTGCAGGAGGGTTCCACATCACCTGCAGGGTTCGCGCCGCTTCCACGGCGTCCCACTCGCGCTCTGCGACGACCGCAAGGAACTCAGCTTCGCGCACGACGCGAGCGTTATTGATCGAGTCCCCGTTGACGCTCGCGATGGTGCTGCCGGCGATCGCCGGGCGAATCATCCGGGCATGCAGCATTCCGGGCAGGCGCACGTCGGTCACGTAGTCCGTGGTGCCGAGGATCTTGCCGGGTACGTCGCGGCGCGCGAGCGACTTGCCGACCAGTCGATACTCGCTTTGCGCCTTCGGCTTTGCCTGCCCCTTCACGTCCATGAAGTTGCCGACGGCCTTGTTCCACTCAACGGGCGCATCGAAGTGCTTGCCGCCGATGAGCTCTGCGTAGCTCACCGTCTTTCCCGAGGCACCGCGCGCGCTGATCATGCCGTTCGCGACGCTCAGCTGATCGGCGGGCACCTCGAGGGCCTTGGAGGCGCGCTCAAGCAGAATGCGCCGCGCCTCCGCCGCGGCGTTGCGCAGCGGCCGCGCACCGAGCGATACGCCGGTGCTGCCCGATGCGCCGCCCTGATTGCACGTGGTCGCCGTGTCACCCATCCGCACCGTGACGTGCTCGACGCTCATGTCGAGCTCGTCCGCGACGATCTGCGCGATGGCGACCTCGAGGCCCTGACCCATATCGATCTTGCCGAAGAACGCCTCGGCACTGCCATCCGGGAGGATGGCGATCCAGGAATCGAGCTCCCGTGGGGATGGTATGAGCTCGACGACAGATCCCGCTGCGGCCGCGCCCGCGCCTGCGCTCTGACCATAGGCCGGTGAAGGCACGAGCCCGGTGCTTGCGGACACGATGAGCGCGCCCGCCGACAAGAGGACGTCACGCCGTGATAGTGCGAGTGCCGGCTCAGTCGCCATGGGGGCTCGGGCTCGCGGTGTTGCCGGTCATCAGCGCCTGTGCACGCTTGACGGCCCGCAGGATGGACACGTGTGTGCCACAACGGCATTTGAGGCCCGCGAGACCATCGCGGATCTGTTGATCGGTCATATGAGGATTCGCGGCAAGAAGCGCGGCCGCCGTCATGATCCAGCCGTTCACGCAATATCCACATTGCGGAACCTGCTCTTCGATGTAGGCCTGCTGGATCGGGTGCGGCTTGTCCGCCGTCCCTAGTCCTTTGATGGTCGTGACGGTTTTTCCTTGCACGCTCTCGAGCGGCGCGATGCACGAGCGCAGGGGCTGTCCGTCCAGATGCACGGTGCAGGCGCCACACTGGGCGAGGCCGCAACCGAAGTGCGGGTTGCTCTGACCGAGATCATCGCGCAGCGCATAGAGGAGGGGCATGCGTGGATCGGCATCGACCTGCACGGGCGTGCCGTTCAGCATGAAATCAACGATTGCCACGATAAGGCTCCAGTTGGCCCATCCTCTCAAGTCTTGCGCGGATGGCCGTGCCACTGCAAACCGCGACCCGTCGCGTACCCGTGCGCGCCATGCAGTGAACGGCCAAGCTGCAGCGGCGCGATGCAGCTGAGACACTCAGCGCACGAGTGTCTGCAGATAACGCGCGCGCTCCTTCAAACAAATCCGTGGGTATCAAACGCACAGTATCCCGTTTGACTTAATCCGGACTCTTGTATCTACCATAATCGACGTTCGGCAGCTCGAGAATGCGCGCGCGCCGCCAAAATGGCGACGGCGCGCGATTTGACATTTGCTGGACCGCAGCGAACACTCCCCGTCAAATTCGGACAGGAAGGTCTCAAAGAGCGGCCAACACCAACGAGACGGCCGCTGATTCGATTGTCCTCTCACCACTTCAGTCGAGGTAACACTCGAGTCGTTTGCCCGTTGCGGCTTGCGACCCATAAGGGAGATTGAGCATGAGAATGCGAAACAGGACGCAAAAGGTTCTATGCGCCGCCGTGGCACTGGTCTCGACCCTTGCGCTCGGGACGGTCGGCGGCAGCAGCACCCATGCAGGCAACAGCATGCATGCAGGCACGATCCAGGCCGGGCTCCGCGCGCATCATGGCGCGATCGCCTCGCCCGCTTTCGTGATGGGCCCGCGGGCCGTCCCTGCAGCAGTCGGTGCGCAAGTCACCTATGGTCTCTTCACGTGCCAGGTGAACCAGGTGCCGGGAGTGAACTGTCTCGACCCGTACGAGGTGCGCCATGCCTATGGCACGGACACTCTCATCAACAAAGGACTCGATGGCACCGGAAAAACGATCGTCATCATCGATGCGTTCCAGAATCCCAATATCATGGAGGAGCTCATCGACTTCGATGCGTTCTACGGCCTTCCCGTCGCGAATTTCACCCAGATTGAGCCTCAGGGGCCTCCTCCGGCATTCGATGAAAACAATGGGGACATGGTCAGCTGGGCGGTGGAAATCTCACTGGATGTGCAATGGGCGCACGCCATCGCACCCGGCGCCCGCATCGTGCTGGTGCTCGCGGTGTCCGATGCCGACCAGGATATCTACAACGCTACCAAGTACGCCGTAGACAATCGGCTCGGCGATATCATCTCCCAGAGCTTCGGCGAGAATGAGGCGTGCATGGATCCGAACCTCGTGATTCAGCAACACGCGATGTTTGCAGAAGCCACATTGAAGAACATGACGATCTTCGCCTCGTCGGGCGATTTCGGCGCAGGACAGCCGACGTGTGACGGCTCGGCGTTGGTGCAGGCAGCGGGAACTCCCGCCAGCGATCCGCTCGTGACCGCCGTCGGGGGCACCACGCTCGACGCCGCGTACTATTGCATCGCCGACTTGGGCTGTAATCCGAAGAAGCATCCCGCTCCGGGAACCTACCTCGGCGAGGTCGTGTGGAATGAGCCCGCGTACGGGGCGAGCGGTGGCGGTTTCAGCGTCCTGTACGACAAGCCTGCTTATCAGCAAGGGTTCGTCGACGGCTCGGCGCTTGGCGTACCGGACATCGCCTACAACGCCTCGGTGAACAATGGAGTGCTCACCGTCCTGGACATCGGCGATGTCGCGCCCCTCGGTTTCTATCTGATCGGTGGTACGAGTGCAGGCTCACCGCAGTGGTCCGCCATCACGGCGATTGCCGATCAGAAGGCGGGGCATGATCTGGGCTTCATCAATGCGGCGCTCTATCGCATCGGTGACAAACAGCCTATCTACAATTCCGCATTGAATGACATCAAGAAGGGCAACAACTCCTTCGACGGCGTCACGGGCTTCAGCGCCAGACCGCACTGGGATGCGACCACCGGTCTGGGCTCGCCACAGGCGGTCGACCTGGTGAACGACATCATCCTGTTGCATTCACCACTCGATGGACTCGCCGAGATCGTGTTGTCCTCGCACGGCAAGGGCGGCAAGGGTCACGGACACAAGAAACCACATTGAGCTTTGGTCCGGGGAAGAGGACCGCGGTTCGCGTCCTCTTCCTCGGGCGGCTCATTACGCCAGCCCTCTAACATAATGCGTCGTCTTCATTCGGTCCGGCATTCGCCGCGCCCATAGCTCGCTCAGTTCCTCAAAGCCCGCGAGCAAGTGCCCGCACGGGCACCGATTTCCTCTCGTCGATCGCCGTTTGATTAGATTCATCCCGCCTCACACACGCATGTGAGCTTGGTTGACATTTGCTGACTGCGAGCGTAAACGTCGCGGCAAATTCAACAGGAATAACTCGGTCTCAAATAGCAACCAATACAAACGAGACGGTTGCTGCTTCCAACAATTCGGCAGATCGGTCGGAAACCCACTGGGAGGTATCCTCATGCTCCGCGATCGTGCTTGCATGCACAAACGAACCTTAGCTCTTTTCGGCGCCGTGTTCTTTGCACTCACCACCGCCGGGCAGGCGGCAGCAGCGGTCCATTCCGCGCAGGCGAAAGCGATCGACCTGGGCTCGGTCCACAGTTTCGAGGCTGATGGCCCGATCACAGTGACAGTCGCCATGAAGCTGACCCATGCCGATGAATTGCAGGGTTTGATCAACTCGATCTACACAAAGAGCGATCCAGATTACCGCCACTTTCTGACAGTGGAGGAGTTCAACGCGCGCTTTGGGCCCACGCAGGATTCGATCAAGCGGGTCATGCAGCACTTGCAGGCAGGCGGATTCACCGTCGCGCAAACGACGCCGTCGCACCTGCGCGTGACGGGCTCCATTTCTGCGATGGAGCGGGAGTTTGGCGTGAGTCTCCATACCTTCGAGGTCGCGGCTACGGCGGATTCCGTGGGATATCGCTTTCGAGCTCCGCACGCAGCGGCGCGCATCGCGCCAGCGATCGCGGGGGATGTCGAAGCCGTCATTGGCCTCGACAATCGCCCGCGCTTGCGGCCGATGAATCACCGCGCACTGAGCACGCCACGCATCAAGGACATACATCCAGGCTCGGCGCCGAACACTCCCGATCCGCCGGGCCTGTGGACCGTCGTTGATCTGGCGCAGTACTACGATGTAGACCCGCTCTACAACCGCGGAATTTCCGGCAAGAACCGCACGATCGGCATCGTCACTTTGGCGGCGTTCACGCCGAGCGACGCGTTCTATTACTGGAATACGGTCCTCGGTCTAAGCGTAGATCCAAACAGGATCACGATCGTGAATATCGACGGTGGGCCCGGCGCACCGAGCGATCGGTCCGGCTCCGACGAGACCACGCTCGATGTCCAGCAATCCGGCGGGCTTGCGCCGAATGCCAAGATCATCGTCTACCAGGCTCCCAATACCGATCAGGCCTTCGTCGACGCATTTGCGGCCGCCATCTCCAGCAACAAGGCTGACGCAATATCGTGCAGCTGGGGTGAGTGGGAGGAATTCCTAGTCCAGGGCACGGCCGTCAGCGATCCGGACGCCGCCGGGGACTTGAGCGCAATGCACAATCTCTTCATACAGGCCGCTCTTCAGGGCCAAAGCCTGTCGGCCGCGGCGGGTGACAGCGGCGGCTATGACGCCAATGAGGTCTTCGAGGCGCCAGATCCGGTCACAGGCGACCCGGGCTTCACGCCGGTTCTGTCGGTGGACCATCCGGCGGCCGACCCCTACATGTTGGCCGCGGGAGGCACCACACTACCTGGCCCGCAAACCTATCAGATCACCGACACCCAGACGATCACGATCAACATCCACTCCGAGCGGGCCTGGGGCTGGGATTACCTGCAGCCGCTGTGCAACGCGATCGGAGACCCCGATCCGGTCGATTGCGGCATCTTCCCGGTGGGCACCGGAGGTGGCGTGAGTGTCGTGTTCCCCGTCCCGTTCTACCAGTTCTTCGTCAACGGGGTGCGGACGAGCGAGTCAGGCCAGGTGCTCAACGACCTGAGCCAGACCCCTCCGGAGCAGCTCCTCAAGCTGCCCGCACACTTTCCGGGACGGAATCTACCGGATGTGTCGCTGAACGCGGATCCTCAGACGGGATATATCATTCCCTACACCTCCGTTCGAGGGACTCACCAAACATTTGAAATTCTCCAGGGTGGTGGAACGAGCTTCGTCGCGCCACAGATCGCAGGCATCACCGTACTCATCGACGAGGATGCGCACGGGCGGGTCGGCTTGCTCAATTTCGCGCTGTACGAGCTCTCGCTCAGCGGCGAGGCGTACTCAGGTCGTCACCCGCCACTGCGTGATATTCGACAAGGCAGCAACGAGGGCTACGACGCCAAGGCAGGCTTCGATCAAGCAACCGGTCTTGGGGTGCTGGACGTCGCGAATCTCGCCGCCTTCTTCAAATAGCTGCGCAGCGACATCAGGCAGACGACTGATGCAGACAAGACCACCGCCGCCTCAGCACCGACCCTGCTGAGGCGGTGGCGGTCCGCCGCCTTCGATCAGGCGATCAAGCGCTTTCCTCGTGGTCGGCGACGGCGTGGTTCCGCTCGAGGACTCCGCCATTGATCTGACCGACCACTTCCGCGACCTCGCCGTTGATGGTGTCCGAGGCGCGCCGCGCCACCGGATTGAACTCCCCTGACTGCTTGCGCCAGAGCTCCGCGTAAAGGCCTCCCTGGCGCAGCAGCTCCGCGTGCGTGCCGTCGGCGACGATGACGCCCCGCTGCAGCACAATCAGGCGATCCATGTCCATGACGGTGCTCAGCCGGTGCGCGATGGCGATGACGGTCTTGCCTTCCATCGCCTCGCGCATCGCTTCCTGGATGACCTGCTCGCTGTGACTGTCGAGGGCGCTCGTCGCCTCATCGAGCAGCAGAATGGGCGCGTTGCGCAGGATCGCGCGGGCAATGGCGATGCGCTGCCGCTGGCCGCCCGAGAGCTTCAGTCCGCGCTCGCCGACGAGCGTGTCGTAGCCCTGCTCGAGCTCGATGATGAACTCGTGGGCATGTGCGCGCCGCGCCGCCGCCATCACCTCGGCATCGCTCGCTGCGGGCCGGCCATAGCGGATGTTCTCGAGCAGGCTGCGGTGAAAGAGGCTCGTGTCCTGCGGGATGAGGCCGAGCGCCGCCCGCAGGCTCTCCTGGGTCACCTCGCGGATGTTCTGGCCATCGATGCGGATCGCACCGGCCGTGACATCGTGCATGCGCATCAGGAGCCCCATCAAGGTGGTCTTGCCTGCGCCGCTGGGACCCACGAGCCCCACGCGCTGGCCCGCCGGAATGTAGAGCTCGAAGTCCTGCACGATGTTGCGCGGCCCGCGGCGGTGCGCCTCATAGGCAAAGGCGACGTGCTCGAAATGAATGGCAGCCCTGCGGACGAGGAGCTGCGGTGCCCCCGGCAGATCCTGCACCGTCGTGGGCACGATCAGTGTGTCGATGCTCTCACGCGCCGCGCCGAGCTGATCGTAGAACTCCGGGATGCGCTGGCCGAGATTGTAGGCGGTCTGGAGCAGCGAGCCGGTGAGCGCGGTGATCATGACGAAATCACCGGCGCCAATGACGCCGTGCACCCAGGCGTAGAGCGCACCGCCGACGAAGCCGAACCACATGGAGATGTCTATCGAGTACTGCACGCAACGCAGGCGTACGACGGCGCGATAGAGCGCCATGCGCCGCTGCCGCTCCTCGCCGGTGTAGTGCTCGAGCTGGCGATCCTCGAGCGACTGGTTGGCGAAGAAGAACACGTTGCGGATATTGGTGATGACATCCACCACGCGACCGGTCACCGCCGCGCGTGCCTCGTTGTTGAGCGCGGCGCGCTTCGCGCACTCACGCCCGACGTACAGGCTCGAGGAGAAATACACGACGATGCTCGCCACGGCGGCGCCGCAGAAGGCCGGGCTCGCCACGTAGAAATACGCGGCGACGAACACGAAGAACATGGCGCTCGGGATGAAATCGAACACCATCATGTCGAAGAGCAGCAGCACCTGGTCGGGCAGCATCACCGCCCGGTGCGCGATCTTTCCGGAGAGCGTGCTCTCGAAGTACGCGGGCGAGAGGCGCTGTGCGTAGGCAAAGACCTCCTCCTTGATGCGCACGAGCATCGAGGAGCGCGTGTTATACGAGCAGAACCACATCGAGGCGTCGCACGCAAAGCGCGCGACGACCAGGCAGATGAAGAGCATGAAGGGCCCGATCAGTACATGCTCGGGCATGCTCGCGCGATCGTGCATGCCGAGCACCGTGTCGGTGATGCGCTTGGTGGCATAGGCGATGGAGGCGAAGACGGCGCGGCCCACCACCGGAAACACGAGCAGTCCCAGGCAGCCCCAGAAGAACTGGCGGAAGAAGTGGAAGGCGAAGGGTAGGAGACGATTCGGAAGTGTCGAAGCGTTCGTCACCGCGAGCAGCCTATGCGGTTGAGCCGCCTGCGGCAAGGCGCAGTTCACGAATTTCGCGGGGCGCTTGCGAAGCGAGTGCGCAACTTGCGCGCAAGCGAGCTCGGCCGTGGTGCCACTTCGGCTATGGCAGCGCAGCCAGCGCGGCGAAGGTCCCGGGCGGGGAGGCGTTCTGCAGCAGCACGCCCGGTGTATTCGTCATCACTCCGTTCACGATCGGATGCGAAGGACCGGTGCCGACGATGATGTCCGGGCGTCCGTCGCCGTTCACGTCCGCGACGGCGATCTCGTTCGCATCGGAGGCGGCGTAGCTCGTTGCCGCACCGAACGTGCCGTTGCCGGACGCATCCTGCAGCAGCACGCTGACGCCGCTCGAGCCACCGATGATGATGTCCGGATGGTGATCCCCATTCACGTCGGTAACGATGATCGACTCAGCGACGTACTGTCCCATCGGGTAGTTGACAGCGGCCAGGAACTGTCCGGGATGCGCGGGATCCTGCAGCAGCACGGCGACGAAGGCCCCGCTGCCTCCGAGCGGGCCCGGGTCCGTGATGATCAAGTCGTTGTAGCCATCATTGTTCACGTCCGCGATGGCAAGCAAATTGGCCCCGAGAAAGTTCGGATTCACCGTCTGCGTGAACACGCTGACCGGCGCCGCGTAGGTGTTCGAGCTCGCCGCTCCCGTGTGCAGCAGCACCTTGACGCCCACGGCATCTGTCAGTGCGACGTCGGCGATGCCATCGTGATTCAGGTCGCCGAGGGCCACCCAGTTCGCACCGCCCGCATACAGCGGCACGGGCTTCGCGAACACCCCGGGTGAGCTCTGCAGGAACAGCGAGACGTTGTAGTCGGCTGAGACGAGATCGGGCAGACCGTCATTGTTCATGTCGAGGATCGCAAGCTGGGAGGCGCCCGGCGAATTGAGCAGTAACGGCGCGCCGAAGGTTCCGGGGGTCTGCGTGCTGTTCAGGAATACCGCGAGCGCGCCGTCGGCGAAGCTCGCCGAGACGACATCGGGCAGCGTGTCATTGTTCAGGTCAGCGGCGGCGAGATAGAGCGGATCGTTCCCCGCTGCGACCAGCACCGGTGGTGCGAAAGTCCCGGTGCCACTCGACAGATAGACCTTGAGATTCCCGGAGTTGACGTACGGGTTGGCGAGGACGGTGCTCGTCGCAACGACCGAGGTGTTGCCATTGTTGTTGAAGTTACCGGCGACCAGCCCGAGTGAGACCTCGGTGGGGTTTGAGGGCGGCGGCACGCAGCTCGAGCAGTAGTAGCTGTTGTTGTCGCAGCTCCAGAGCGCCGGCAGCAGCGCCACCCACATCAACCTTGACCCTGCCAACCGTGACATGCAGCCCCCACGCATCTTGCGACCGACTCTCAGAGATTGACCTGACGCGCGATGAATTCCCGGACCATCTGCCGCGCTCGCTCCGTCTGCGGGCCCGGCTTCGCAACCCACTCGTGCTCGCAGCCTGCGAACAGCTCGTAATCGCACGCGCCGCCGGCCGCGCGATATGTGCGCGCGAACTTCTCCTGGATGGCAGGCAGCATGTTGTCATCGAGCGCGCCCTGCATGATCAGCAGCGGTACCAGGATGGCATGCTCGTGCCGCTCCAGAATCTGCAGCGGGTTAGCCTCGAAGATCGTGCTCCACGGGTGAAAGAAGCGTGTGTGATTCGCCATCATCGACTCGCGCTTGAGATGCACGGCGTTCTGGTAGCGCGCGTAGGGATCGCTGATGGGCGAGCGCATGGCGAGATAAGCGACCCGCGCATCGAGCGCCGGCGCCTCCGCGAAGCCGATCGCGTTGTAGCGCGCATCGTGCGGTCGCATGGCCAGCAGCTCCGCCACATGACCGCCGCTCGAGCTCGCATAGATGCCGATGCGCGCGGCGTCCCCGTTCCACGAGGCGGCCTTGAACTTCAGCCACCGCACGCCGTAGCTCGCGTCCTCGATGCTGGCCGGATAGGGTGCCTCGGGCGCGAGCGTGAGATCGATTGCGACCACGAGCACTCCGCTCGCCGCGATGGCGCGGTCCATCGGCTCCTCGGCGTGACGATCCTTGGCATTCCACGCACCGCCGTGCAGATCGAGCACGGTAGGGAAGGGTCCGGGGCCCTGCGGGCGATACACGCGCGCGAAGAGCATGCGGCCCGCGCGATTGCGGCGCATCGGCACGTCGGTCACGCTGAGCGCGAAATGCGCCGCCGGATCGTAGTGCACGCGGGCGGACGAAGAGGAGTGCACATCGGAGGCTCGAGCGCGGTGCACTGCGAGGCTCGGCACGAGCAGCGGCCACGCCGACGCGCCGAGTGCGGTTAGCCCGCGCAGAAAGTCGCGCCGTTCAACCGCTGGGTCGTTCATGAGAGCTCCGCGGCATTCTGCTCCCTCAGCGCGGGTCTTGAGCTCCGTTCGAAAGCGTCAGAAGTACGCGAGCGATTCAACGCCTTTGCCGGCCGGGAAGGTATCCGTCACCATCGCCGTCTTCAAGTCTATGCGCGAGACCGTGCCCTCGCCATGATTGCCCACCAGCGCTGTCCGGCCGTCGGCCGAGAAGGCGATGCCCATGAGCGCGGTTCCCGCGGACTGCACCACCCGTTGCGGCGCGTGCAGATCCGTGGCGCTGAATATATTCAGCTGGCCGCTCGAGAGGCAAGTGAGCACGAGGCGGCCGTCGGGACTGTAAAAAATCTTGTAAATTCCTTTCTCGGCACCCTGCACGCGGATTCGGTCCACCTCCTTGTCCGTCGCGGTCGAGATGACGTGAATGTAAGGGTCGGTAAGGTCCGCCACCAGCACCGTTCTGCCATCCGGCGCAGCCACGATCCCCTCGCTCCCGTTGGGCATCGGCACCTTGCCCACCATCCGACGTGCCTTCACATCCACCACGCTCACGAACAGCCGGTCGTTCTTATTGGCGACGTAGAGCTTGCTTGCATCGGGCAGCAGCGCGATGCGATGCCCGGTGCCCTCCACGTCGATTGCGGCCTCGATGCGGCGCGCGCGTGGATCGATGATCAGCACCTTGCGGCTCAGATCGCACGCAGCGTAGAGGGTGCCCGCAGCATCCACCTGCAGGCCGTGCGGCGCCTCGTAGGGAGAGATGTCGATGCTGCCCACCATCTTGTGGGTTTCGAGGTCGATGATGGCAATGGTGTGTCCGGGATGAGGATTCTTGCCGTAGACGCCATCGCCGTAGACCGAGACATAGGCCGTGCGGTGATCGGGCGCGATCACGAGCTCATGCGGCCGGATGGTGGTGCTGGGACCTGGGACCAGGCTCGAGAGCTCGCGGTGACTGACCGGATCGAAGAAGCGGACGTAGCCACCCATCTTGTCGATCATGATGAGTCCGCGCGTGCCGGTCGGACTGCTCAAATCGCTGCCACGCGCGCTCGGTCCAAATGCCGAACCGACTGCCGCACCGATTGCGAGCGCGATCAGTGCGACCCGAGTCCTCATGCCTTTCATAGGTCGCCTCGTTGCTAGGCCTCGGGCAGGCGGTCGAGCTGCGATACCGTCCCGCGCGCCAGGCGCGGCGCGGTCTCGCGGAGTGCCAGGCTGACCACCAGACCGAGGAGCTGTCCACCCAGCGCAAAATACAAAGTGTACTGAAGCCCGAAGTGCTGGGCGATTGCGCCGGCGAGCGAGGGCGCGACGCCGCCACCGAAGATCTCGCCCGCACCGATGACGAGGCCCGCGACCGAAGCGATCAGGCCGAGCGGCGCGGCCTCAGCCGGGATCGGCCCGGCGAGGATCGCCAGCGCGCCGAAGTTGAACATCGCCGCGAGCGAGAGCAGCACGAACAGAACCGGAGGATTGGCTCCCGTGCGGATGAAGAACCAGAGGAAGCACGCGGCAACCACGAAAGAAAGGAGCGTTGCGGTGCGCCGGCCGATGAAATCGGAGACGGTGAGCAGGCCGAACTGGCCAATCGCCCCGCCGAAACCGATCGCGGACGTGACGAAGCCCATCTGCGGTCCGGTCAGTTTCAGATAGTCGACCAGATAATTGGGCATGATGGCCGAGAGAACGAAGATACCGGCCATCGCGCACAGCAGGGCGAGCATCGATAGTCCGACGTTGCGGTGTGCGAATACCGTAGACAGCGGTGCGCGGCGCGGGGCCTCGGTGTGGCCTTTCGACCCGATCGTGGCCGGCTCACGGATGATGAAGGCCATGCAGATCGCGACGATCAGCCCGGGTATGCCGACAATCATGAACACGTGACGCCATGAGGTGACGAGCAGCAGCTGCGTCGCCAGGATCGGCCCGAATCCCAGCCCGAAGAGGGCGATGGTGCACTGGAAGATTCCGTTGTTCATGCCCCGCCGTGTGGGGTGCGAGGCCTCGACCGCCACCGCGACACCCGTCGAGGCGACCGGTCCCTCCGCAACTCCCATGATTGCGCGGATGAGCAGCAGGCTGACGAGGCCGGTGGCCATGCCGCTCAACGCCGAGAGCAGCGAGAACGCCACGACCGCGGGCACCAGCACGAGCCGCCGGCCGATGCGATCCGAGAGGCTTCCCAGCAGAATGGCCGAAGCGCCCCAGGCGACGCCGAGCGCGCCCACTAGATTGCCGAGATTCTGATAGTTGAGGGAGAGGTCCTTCATCATGGTGGGAAAGAGAGGCGGCAGGATGAAGCGGTCGAGTCCCACCAGCCCGAAGCCGAGGCTCAGAATGAGCAGGGCCTTCCATTCGTAGGAGCCATCCCAAGCTTTGGACGTCGCCATCGATCTTCCCCTTGCGGCAGC
>Ga0335077_10001530_pt1 | contig 27586 bp, 24 predicted proteins | sample Lox_Sample_31_FD_207151 | JGI IMG/M metagenome (GOLD analysis project Ga0335077, IMG submission 207151) | Soil microbial communities from Loxahatchee National Wildlife Refuge, Florida, United States - Lox_Sample_3.1 | ecosystem: Environmental > Terrestrial > Soil > Wetlands | place: USA... | reverse complement strand
CAAACGTCGTTATCGGGAATACCCGGGCGATCCAAAGTTCGTTTTCACCCGGCACACTATCTCGCCCGGGTACTCCCGATCAACGCTAAGGGTTTGTCGCTAATTTGGGTGGTTTATGCAGCCCCGACATGCAAGGATGACTCCCGAGCCGGAGCGGGGGCACGATGCTGTTCCCAATTCAAGAATAGCAGCCCGCCTATCCAGAAGTCTAACGCATTGATGACAAGACAGATAGAGTCAAGTTTTGGTGGATCAGAACACTCGATTTTTCAGCCTGAATTCGGTTAGCTTGAGTAGGGAAGAACAGCACCGGTGATTTAGTCAGCCCTGCCTCCCGTCAAAATTGAAAGCAGCAACAGCGTGATGGCCCATCTTTCCGCATGCCACAGCCCGGAACTTGAGGCCATGAGCACAGTGAAAAGCAGATTGGATGCCCGGGCTTTTAACGGATTTGATGGGTCGATCAAGCACGAGAAGGCGTCGAACGTCGGTCCCGCGGGAATCGACATCGCCTACCACCGCCTTGGGAAAGGGGATTCTCATACGTATGGCCACACCAGGGACACCTCTATCTTTTAGTGACGTGTTGCGCCTTCGGCCGGTGCGGCGCCTGTGGATCGCGCAGATTGTCAGTGTGTTCGGCGACTTCCTGGCGGTGTTTGCGATTATCGCGGTGGTGACGTTTAAGCTGCACGGTACGGCGACTCAGGTGGCGATGGTGCTGGTATCGTTTATGGCGCCGCTGGCGATCGTCAGCCCACTGGCCGGTGTCTTCGTGGACCGGTGGCACTTGAAGCGGACGATGATCGCAAGCGACCTGATCCGCGGCGTGCTGGTGCTGGCGCTGGTGTTCGTGCACGACCTGTACCTGATAGACGTCATCCTGTTCACGATGAGCGTGGTCTCAGCCTTCTTCGTTCCGGCGCAATCGGTGGCGGTGCGCACGCTGGTCCCGATGGCGGGGCTGATGGCGGTGAACGGATTGATGTCGCAGGCGCAGCAGGGGTCGCTGATCGTGGCCCCGAGCGTCGCCGGAGAGCTGGTGCAGCTTGTCGGCGCGAACTCCTGTTTCCTCTACGACAGCTTCAGTTTCTTCTTCTCGGCGGCGCTGGTGATGACGCTGACCATCGACCGACAGGCGGTGCGCACGGAATCGAGCGCGGTGCTCGATTCGATGCGGCAGGGGTTCGGCTTCATCTTCAAGCACTCGACGATTTCGTTTGTGATTCTCTCGATGACGGCGGGGATGTTCGCGATGCGCTGCTTCGGCGCGCTGCTCTCGATCTACGTACGCGACGAGCTGCACTCGACGTCCGCTGTGTTCGGTGTGCTGAATACCCTGATCGGCATCGGCATGATCATCGGGACGCAGTTACTCACGCGGTTTGCGCGGCACATCCCGCAGCAGAACCTGGTGGTGTACGGTCTGGGCGGAATGGGCATGGCAGTATTGACCACGGCGGCATTGGGCACGATGGGATCGACCGCGGCGGGAATGCTCGGGTTGGGCCTGAGCGCGTCCGCGATTTTCATCACGGCGACGACGCTGATCCAGCATGAGACACCGCGCGAACTATTGGGACGAGTGATGAGCTGCCTGATGTCGCTGGTGGCGGGGTCGCAGGTGATTTCGATGTTCGTGGCTGGTCCGGTGGCGGAACAGATTGGGATTCCGAACCTCTATTACGGAAGCGCTGCGATGCTGGTCGGAATCGGCGTCGTGGGGTACCTCAAGCTGCCGAAGGCCGAGAAGGCTGAGGCTGCGAAGGCGGAATCGGCGACGACGGGCTAGGCCGGCGGGGCGGGTTAGGAGAGATCCGGCCCTATCGAGGAACGGTTCCCTATCGAACCGTTCTTCAAGAGCTGAATTACTATCTGACTTCCCATCTGCCGGGTTCCCACGAAACCGTGGCGCACCAGTATTGAACGAAAAGGGGACAGCTGCCATCTCTTGACGCCAGTTCTCACCCAAGCCGGTATCGGAACAGTTCGGATGTGGCCCGCCTTACCCGGCAGGTCGGCGGCAACCCAGCGCTCCTCACGCGACTGAATCGAATCGACACGGAGGTGCCGTCAGCGAAAATCTATCGTCAGTTCACGCGTCAACTTGAACGCGCCTTCCCAGACTCGGAGTGGTGCGACCCAGCGCTGTTGCGAAATCCTGCACTCCCGGCGCGGTATAATCGTTCGAATTTCCTCAATGATGCCGCCTGCCAACATTTCTCACTACCGGGTCACTGCCAAACTCGGGGAAGGCGGCATGGGCGTGGTTTGGCGGGCGACGGACACGAAGCTCGCGCGCGCGGTGGCTATCAAAGTCCTGCCGGAGGCGTTTGCGGCCGACTCCGACCGCTTGGCCCGCTTCACCCGCGAGGCACAGGTGCTAGCGTCGTTGAACCATCCGAACATCGCGACGATTTATGGCGTCGAAGAGCGCGCACTAGTGATGGAGTTGGCGGAAGGCCCGACACTCGCCGATCGCATCGCAGCAGGCGACCTCCCTGCCGGGGAAGCACTATCGATTGCCGGCCAAATCGCGGAAGCGCTGGAGTATGCCCATGAGCGAGGCGTCATCCATCGCGATCTCAAGCCAGCTAACATCAAGATCACTCCAGAAGGACGTGTTAAGGTGCTGGACTTCGGCCTGGCAAAGGCAGTCGCTGGCGACGCACCCGCCGGAACTCCGGTCTCTTCTCCGACGCTCACGATGCAGGCCACCCAGTTGGGCGTCATCGTCGGCACTGCGGCCTATATGGCGCCGGAGCAGGCGCGCGGCCTCCCGGTAGACAAGCGCGCCGATATCTGGGCATTCGGGGCGGTCGTGTATGAGATGCTCACAGGCCGGCGGATGTTCGAGGGGCAGACGACTTCCGACACGTTAGCCGCCGTGCTGAGGGCGGAGGTGGACTGGGCGGCGCTGCCGGAGGGCTTGCCCTTCAACATTCCCATCCTGTTACGCCGCTGCGTCGAGCGCGATATTCGCAAGCGTCTGCGCGACATCGGCGATGCGCGGCTGGAACTGGAGCAGCCGGCCGCGCCACCCACGGGGAGGGCCACGCCGGTCGCGCCCCGGCGATGGGCGGCTCTTCCCTGGAGCGCCGCCGGCGTGTTCGCTCTCGCCGCCGCGGGCCTGATTGCCCTCCCCTTTCATAAAGCGGCTACACCTGCTCCACTCATGCGGTTCGACATCCCGGCGCCGCCGCAATCCCGATTCAGCAATTGGCTGGCGCTCTCGCCCGACGGGCGCCATCTTGCCTTCTCGGCCACTGGTGCGGACAATGTCACACGCCTCTGGCTCCGTTCGCTCGATTCCCTCTCGTCTCGACCCCTCGCGGGGACCGAAGGCGTCACCTCGACGAGCGTCTTCTGGTCCTTCGACAGCCGCTTCGTGGTCTTCCAACTCGCCGAAAAGATCAAGAAGATCGACATCGCCGGGGGGCCGCCGCAAACACTTTGCGACGCTCCCCCGACCATGCTGGGCGGCGCCTGGAACGCGGACGGTGTCATCCTGTTCGGAAGCAACAGCGGTCCCTTGATGCGCGTCTCCTCCGCGGGCGGCACGGCCACGCCGGTTACCCGGATGGAGGCGTCGCTGGGACACCCGTACCACAGCGATCCGGTTTTCCTGTCCGATGGAAAGCACTTCCTCTACTTCCGCCATTCTCCCGAGCCGGAGAATCAGGGCGTATTCGCCGGCTCCCTGGATACGCGGCCGGAACAGCAGAGTCTGACACGAATTCAGCCCGTGGACTTCAGCCCGGCGTATGCGCCGCCGCGGGAGGGCAATTCGCCGGGCCATCTGCTCTTCCTGCACGATGGAACTCTCGTGGCGCGGGCCTTCAATGAGCGGCGGCTCACGGCGGAGGGCGACCCCATTCCCGTCGCCGGGCGGGTCGGCACCGTCATGAGCCGCGCTTATTTCTCGGTTTCACGAAACGGCGTGCTGGTCTACCGGAGTGGCGCCACGGCGCAGGTACAACTCAACTGGTACGATCGCTCCGGCCACGTGGTTTCGCGTATCGGACAGCGAGATTGGTTTTTGCCGGGCGAATACCAGGACCTAGCTCTCTCTCCTGACGGATCCCGCCTCGCTTATAGCCGGCCCTCGGCTACTGCGGGTTGGCAGATCTGGGTCCTGGATCTATCCCGCGGCACCCAAAGCCGCGTGACCTTCCTTGCAGAAGGCGCCCGCTCTCCGGTTTGGTCACCCGACGGGCGGGTCTTGGCCTTCAGTGCCATGGTCGGCGGCGGCGTATTTGTGCAGGAATTACAAGAGGGCGCCAAACCCGTGCAGGTGGTCGGGCTTGGAGCTGCGATTGCCGATTCCTGGTCGCCGGACGGCCGCTTCCTCTTATTCAATCAAGACAGAAACGGACTCGACATCCTGGCCGTGCCTGACCCCCTCCTTAAGCGAGGCGCGGCGCCGATTACCGTCGCCGGGACCGAGTTCAGTGAGACACATGCCCAAGTGGCGCCGGACTCTCACTGGGTTGTATACGACTCGGACGAGACCGGCCGGCAGGAGATCTACGTTCGTTCCTTCCCGCCCGGCGATGGGGCCGATGGGAAGTGGTTGGTGTCATCGAACGGCGGAACCCAGCCGCGGTGGCGTGCGGACGGTAAGGAGCTGTTTTACGTCGCACCCGGAAACACGATCATGGCAGTGGACGTCACGACCCGCCCCGTGTTCCGGTCCGCCACTCCACATGCATTGTTCCCATCGGCCGGCCTTGGCTCCGGCGATCCTCGCAGATTTCAATACGATGTCTCGCGCGACGGCAAGCGGTTTCTGATGATCTCGCCCGTAGAGGGCGGGACTCCGGACGCCGCCACCGTGGTTCTGAGCTGGGATGCTTCACTCAAGCATGAGTGAGCCGCGCCGCGGATTGTTACGAAGCACAACGCGGATACGTATCGCCTAACTGCTGAGCTGGGCTCGATGAATTCTGCCCGCAAATGTCGGCAGCGCTCGGCAGCAAACGTGGGCCGATTGGCTCCGGATCGCTACCCGGAAGTGATCCACTTGGCCGTATAGTCGCTAGTCTTCATCGGAAACGCCCCGGCTCGGAGTTTGCGTCCGCCCCGGCAATCGTGCGCCGAGGCGTTTCCGATGAAGGCTAGCGACTATACACGCAAAGTTCGATACTCCGCCCGGTACTTGCTGCCCGAACGCAAATAGTTTCCGTGCGCTTCCGCACACCTGATCCCGCTTTACAGGCTCTGGAGAAACGCGATCAGGTCTCTTCTTTGCGCGTCGGAAAGAGCCAGTCCGAAAGCATGCCCCTTCACGGCGAACGTTCTGCTGCCGTAAGGTCTGAATCCGGTGGGCACATAATCGTCGCGCAGCCGTTTGGGATCGAACCAATCTTCGAGGGTCGCGCACCATCCGCTATGGCCGAACATGCTGCGGTACCAAACGCCCTTTAGTGACGGAACTTTGTAGTAGCCGGTCCCTCGCCTGGTCTTAAGAGCCAGGTCGGCGTCGGTCCCCACCCGTACAGCAAGAACGTCGTATTTCGTCACATGATCGGCGGGAACTCCGAAACCGTCGGCGGGCGTCAGCTTATTGTTCGTGTAGAGAGGGGGTGTGTGGCAACCTGCGCAGCCCTCGTTCTCAAATACCCTCTGCCCGCGCGCGGCCGCCCTATCGAATCGGTTCGGATTCTGAGGCGGTTTCAGCGAGTAGATAAACAGCGCTAAGGCGTAGAGTTGATCATCACTGTACCTTCCTCCGACAGCGACCGGATCCGCCGGATCAGGGAGTTTCTTGAAGTTGGGTAGATCCGCGGGAATAAAACCGTCATAACTGGCGAGGGAATCGGCCCCCTGATTCAGGGCCGAGTAACGCATCAGGTCTACAACCGAGTAATGCCGGTGAAGGCCTGTGTGATCTAGGTAATGGCGATCCTGAACTCCAATCAGATCCGGTACTTGAACGGGACTAAACGGGCTGGATCGATGCCGCGGCACAACGCCCGGTGGAATTGCTCCGTACATTGCGTCAACCTGTTCAGGGGACATGGTCCGTTGCCGGTTGATCGGATCCGGATCGAGCCACGGCATCGCGTACATCTGCCGGTTGAACAAGAAAAGAAGATCCGCAGGGATGCGAGGTTTGGACGAACTGACTGGTGGCGCTGCCTGGGTAAATGGGAAATTCCCTTGTGCGCCCTTCAAAAGCGCGCCTCCTGGCATCACACGCGTGTGACACATCGCGCACGAGAATGAGCCCAGTTCGACCTTTCCTTTTTGGCGGATAACGTAGTGCAGAAACGGCACAACTCCATCCGCAGCTAGCGGCATTCCACTTTTCCGGTACCATGCCTCGTCCCTGACATCAGGCAGCGCGTATACACCCTGGTCGTCCGAATAGAAGATAGCAGCACTGAACACCATCTCTCCCGCTCTGATCCAATCCTGTTCGGTTCGAAGCGCGGGCGCGTGTGCGGCGCCATCCCAGATGATCACGGGGTCCTTTTTCTTTAGTGACTCCATGTAACCGGCGGGCTCGCGGCCGGGAGCATATACAGGGTATTGCTCGTATACCGGCCTTACCGGAATCCTGTAATAGTAATCGGCGGAGACATGCTTTGGGGATCCAATTGGGTTCGCGAGAGGAACTTCCACCGCATTCATCACCTTGTCATCCCAGGTTGCCGGAACTGCAAATCGGTTCTGTAGCTGTCCATCCTGGGCGTGCACCAGACTGATCAAAGGCGAGATAAGAAGACACAATTTCAGTCCAGCGCCGAAGAACGGCGGGAACTTTCCGAAAAGGCTGGTCATTGCATGCAGGGTCATCGTGCGTCCTCCTCAGATCGAAGTCAGCCCAAGTATAGACAGACTGTCAATTCCTGCCCTAGTAAATTTACGCCACGTTTATGACGATTCCGGTTAGAGCTGAATAAGATGAGTGTCTAGTTGTGGGGCGGAATCGATTTGCGGTCTGAGCACAGCTTCGGCGGTGGCGAGAAGACTTGTGGGGGTTTCTCCCGCAAGCTGCCTAAAATCATGAATCATGTGCATCTGATCGTGATACCCAAACTGGTGCGCAATCGTCATCCATGAAAGGTGAGGCGATGCAGCCTTGGCCTTGAGCGCTGATTCGAATCGAACGATGCGCGAATAGAGTTTCGGCGATAGGCCGATGCGTTGCTGGAACGCCCGCTGAAAATTGCGCATGCTGAGACCCGTGTGCTGCACAAGAGAGTCAATCCGGCACCCACCGTGATTGAGCACAATTTCATTTGCCGCCAATTCGATCGAGCTGGCGGCATGCGCTCTGGAGATCTGCGAAATTATGAATTGATCCGCAATTTGCACGCGTTCCTGAAAGCTGTACGCATTACCCAGCTCTTCTCTCAGCGCCAAGACTGCCGCGCCGAGCACGGCATGTGCCGCGTGGTCGCGATTGATAGTTTCGACCGCCGGTAATCCGAACAGGCGATGAAATGCCGATGGCCGGAAGACGACGACGAACGTCTCGACTTCACCCCGGATGACCAACTGGCACCGCTGGTGCGTCTGTGGTCCTATCAAGGCAGCTGTTTCAGCGGTCCGCGTGACATCCGTGCCATAGAAACGGACACCTACCGGGCCTCCGAACTGGAAACTGAGCATGTGTGCGGCTCGCGCCGGCACAGGGTGTATGAGGACGGTCGCACCTAATTGCGCTTCACGTTGCAGGTATTGCTGAACAAATTGCCCTGCTGCGTTCGAGGCTTTACCGGAGCGGCTGAGGTGCATGGCTCACACAATTTCCAGACATCAGTGCCGGTCAATAGCGGCGGATCGGTCATTAGATACGATGCGCCCTCGTCATGAGTACCGATGCATTGCTACCGCAGACATTATACAATTGATGCCCTTCACCCAGCCATCAGAGCACATGGCCAGTGGACTTCGAACGCGGCTTGGAAAACGACGTTGCCGGACGCCGCTCAATCCACTCGGACGTGTAGTCGCCTATGCTGATACTGGCCAACGCGCGGCGCCGGAGGAATTACTCTCTCCTAGTCGCCCAGCGTCTACCGATTCCGCGGCTTCCGGCGTGGTCAACGTGCTTCTCTTGGAGCCTCTCGTGAACTCCTGGACGATCTCCCCAAATACGGGCCGCAAGTCTCCTTTGGCCATCCCAAAGAAGTGTGGCGGCTCGTGGTTGACATGTCGACATGGGTATCGTGGCTTGGCTTCATCCTTTATCGACCGGCCACCGCCGTAGGAAGAATCGGTCGGGGCGTACCCGGCTGCTATGGGCGCTTTCGTAGGTCGTTGTAGTGGCCGGGCAATGCTCGGCCCGATCCGTTCCGAGCAGGATCAAATCGATCTCTATTTCGTGCGAGCCTCGCACCAGCAACCACGATCAGTACGGCACGCCGGCGCCTCCTGTTGCTACAATCACCTTCATGCCTAACGAAGTATATGCTTTATTCGACACCACCGAGGGAAGTTTCAAAGCTCGGTTATTCAACGACCGCGCTCCCAAAACGGTTGAGAATTTCGTCTCGCTCGCCGAGGGCGCAAAAACCGGCAAGCCGTTCTATGATGGCCTCATCTTCCATCGCGTCATACCCGATTTCATGATTCAAGGCGGCTGCCCCGACGGAACAGGGCGCGGCGGCCCAGGCTACAAATTCGCCGACGAGTTTCATCCCGAGCTGAAACACTCAAAACCCGGCATGCTCTCCATGGCCAACGCCGGGCCCAACACCAACGGCAGCCAGTTCTTCGTCACCGTGGCCGCCACTCCATGGCTGGATAACCGGCACACCGTGTTCGGCGAAGTCGTCGAGGGATACGACACGGTGAAGAAGATTTCCGAGGTGCCCCGCGGCGCGCAGGACCGGCCAAAAAAAGATGTCCAAATCCGTTCCCTGAAAATCGAGAGGAGCTGACACCATGAGCCGGTTTGCGGCGCTGTTGTTGCTCTGCTCGCTTTGGGCGTTCGCCGAAGAAGGATTCCGGCCGCTCTTCAACGGCCGGAGTCTCGACGGATGGGACTGGAATGAATACGAAATCTCCTGCGATGGGGATCACATCCAGTTAAAGCTGAACGGAGTTCAGACCGCGGATCTCCACGATTCCATGAAAAAGTCCGGAATCATCGCGCTGCAACTGCACTCCGGACCGCCCATGGAAGCTTACTTCCGCAATATCCGCATCGGGGAACTGAAGTAGCTCGCATTGAGAATCGCTCTTTTTGGCGGTACCTTCGATCCCATTCATAATGCCCACTTGAGCATCGCCCGCGAGGCTGTCGGGCAGTTCGCGCTCGACCGTGTTTGGTTTATCCCCGCCTCACGTCCCCCGCACAAGTCCGGCGTCACGTGCACTCCCTACGAACACCGCTACCGCATGGTGGAACTGGCGTGTGAGGCCGATCCGCGATTCCAAGCCTCCCGCCTCGAAGCCGGCGGGCAGAACAGCTATTCGATCGAGACCATCGAGCGCGTGCGTGCCTCTCTAGGTGGAGGCGAGCAGCTGTATTTCCTGATTGGCGCCGATGCCTTCGCCGAAATCCGCACTTGGCACAGGTGGCGTGAGGTGATCGCGTCGGTCGAGTTTATCGTAGTAAGCCGGCCGGGCCGGGCGTATCTTGAGCCCGAGGGCGCGCGCGTCCACCGGCTCGAGGGCATGGACTTGCCGGTGTCGTCTTCCGAGATCCGGCGCAAGCTCGCCGCGGGCGATGACCGCGTGGAGGTGCCGCCCGCTGTACTCGCTTACATCCGCGAACACGGTTTGTATCGCTAAATGTAGGCGATGACGTCGATCTCGACCAGCGAATTGCCGGGAATGCCGCCGGCGGCCGCAATGGTGGTGCGCACCGGCGGCTCATCGCCAAAGCGGCCGGCGAAGACCTCGTTCATTTCCTTGTAGTCCTTCAGGTCGTTGAGGAACACACGGCACTGCAGCACCTTCTCCATCGAAGAACCCGCGTTCTCCAGCTCTGCCTGGATCTCGTCCAGCACGGCCTTGGTGTGCACCTTGATGTCCCCCTCTTTGTGATAGCCTTTTCCGGCGATAAACAGCAGGTTGCCGTACGAAACAGCCCCGCTAAACAACGATGGCTTCTTCTCACCGCGGTAGTGCACCACTTTCTTCAGCGGCAGCGCCGTTTGCGCGCTCGCCGTTCCGGCTGCGGCTGCCGCCGCAACTCCCGCTTTCATAAAGGCACGTCTGTTTTTCATTGGCTTCTCCATTCACAGGGTTTCAAAGAAAAAATACGTTCGTGCAAATTCACGGCAAAGTATAACTTAGCTGCTTAGGGCAGTTCAAAACCACCCTCCCGCGCTCGCACCCCGAGATTAGACTGATCCCAGGTGGGACGGACAACTTTGTGCAAGTCTGCAACAGGAACCGGCCGGCTGGTTGCAGCTTTGATTCTGGCGGCGGCGGCTCTCGCTCAGCCTCCCCTCACGGTCATTCAAGACACCCTCTACAAGGCCGATGGCACCCGCTTCAACGGCCTCCTGATTATTTCATGGAACAGCTTCGAAGCCGGGGACCTGTCCAATATCGTTTCACAAAGCCTCACCGTGAGAGTCGTGGACGGGAATTTTCGCGTGCAACTGGTGCCCACCACCACCTCGAATCCGCCCACTTACTACAACGTGAAATACAACAGTGACGGCAAGATTCAATTTGAGGAGACGTGGGTGGTCGGTGCAGTCTCAACCCCTTTGAGAGTTCGCGACGTGCGTGCTTCCAGTTCCTCGCCCAACCCCATCACACCGCCCTCTCAGTCTCCGATTCAGGAAACCGACGTGGTGGGCCTGACCGGCGACCTGGGGATCCGGCCGGTGAAGGGTCCGGGTTTCAGCGCGGGCCGAGCGGCGTTGATCAACTCGAACGGCGGTCTGGAAGCGGTAATCGGAAACCCTTCGGACTGCGTGATGGTCGATGGTTCATCCGGACCTTGTGGTGGAGGCGGTCCGCAGTTCATAGATGGCGAGGTTCCGGGCGGGACGATCGATGGCGTCAACACTACCTTTACGCTGGCCAACGCCCCGAGCCCCGTGACCAGCCTGGTGCTGTTTCGTAACGGCGTGGTGCAGCAGCCGGGCGTGGATTACACGCTCAACGGATCGACCGTACAGTTCCTAGCCGCCGCCGTTCCGCAGTCCGGTGACGCTCTGACGGCCTGGTACCGGCTGGCGCCAGCAGCGGGATCGCTCATCGCCGGGGGGCTGACGGCGCCGGCCCCGCAAATCACGTGCAGCGCGAGCGGAACCGGAACGTCTTCTACCACCTTCACATCCGTTGGAAGCTGCACGATTCCTGCCAGCGTCCTGCAAACGGGCGACCGCGTCGAGATTCATTTCGACCTTGCGCACCAGGGTACGACCGTGGGCTTTGAGTTCGAAGCGCTCTGGGGCAGCACGGTGGCGGTGGATCGTATCGCACCAGCCCTGGAGGCGATGGTCGCCGGCAAAGCGGAATCTGCGCTGTATGCAGGCGGCGCGCAACTGCGGGCGGAAACGTGGGGCTCCACTCTGACGTATGCGGCAGGCGTCGCCAACGCGACGGACAGCGTCGTGCCGCCCCTGAAAGTCGATTTCCAAGTCAAGATGTTGCAGACAACCAGCGAAACCGTCACCTTGCAGAACTTTACTGTGGTGCGGTATCCCGCGCAATAACGGTCATTTCAGGTATTTGTCGAGGTCCGGGTGGAGCTGTTTTTGTACATCGGGATCGTCGACATTCTGACGCGTGATTACGCGCGGCGGGAGATTCTGGATTCTCGGCGGGGTGGCGCCTTTGAGTTTCTCGACGGCGGCTTTCACGGCGTCGTGGCCCATGCGAAACGGGTCCTGGACGACGAGCGCGTCGATGACGCCGGATTTCAGGTCATCCAACAGCCCAGGGCTCCAATCAAATCCCACCATTTTGACTTTGGCGTTGCGGCCTTTGATGGCTTGCGCTGCGCCGACTGAGCTCGATTCGTTGGACGCAAACATCGCATTCAAGTCATCGTGCGCGGTCAGCATGTTCTCGGCAACGGCGAGCGACTTGGCGCGGTCAGACCATCCGTAACGTTTGTCCACAATCTGAATTCCCGGAAAACCTTTCTTGATGGCGTCCTCGAATCCCTGCTCGCGCGCCATGGTGGAGGCCGAGCCGGGCTCGACCGCAACTTCTGCTACCTTGCCCTTGCCGTTCAGAATCTTCCCCATACGCGCCGCGGCCATAGCGCCGGCTTCATAGTTGTCGGTGGCCACCTGTGCGACGAAGTTCTGCGTGTCCACGGGGGAATCGAGAATGACGACTGGAATCCCTTCCCGGTTGGCGCGCTCCACTACGCTGATCAGTGCCGTCTTGTCGGTGGGAGCCAGGCAGATGGCATCGACGTGCTGTGTGATCATGGCTTGGACGATCTGCATCTGGCCGCTGAAATCGGTTTCCAAAGGCGGACCATCCCAGATGATTTCTACTCCTGCCTCGCGTGCGGCGGACACGGCGCCGGCGTGGATGGACTGCCAGAACAGGTGAGCCTGACCTTTGGGGATTACGGCGATGCGCTTGCGCGTGTCGCGGTGGCACGCCAGCAGTGCAACTAGGAGGAGAAAAACGGTGACAGGCAGCGCCGTCCACGCGCCGTTGAGCCTGATCCGATTCCTTGCACGGGCAACCGGCTTGGGACAGCGAAGCCAGTCCCCGTTTTTCTCTGTCACCTATTTCTTCACGAATCCCTGGACATAAATGGCGTGGACGCCGCGGACGGTGGTTTCGGTGCCGGTGACTTCCATGACGTGCGCGAAGTGATCACCGGCTGCTTTGCGGAACTCCGTCTGGCCGTCGCGCCGAGGATCATGCTCTTCTTCCATCAACATATAAATGTTGCCTTCTTTGGTGAGGAGCCCGATGGGCTGGCCGGCTGCCAGACACTTCTGGCCGCAAGATTTGTGCTTCTCGCCGTGCTTGCCGAGCTGGAGATAGCAGGAAAGGTCGATGATTTCGCCGGTGACGTTAACGATTTTGCCGGGCAGCGGCTTTTTGTCGACGCCGGCGCCGACGGTGGTGGCGGTCCAGGGCTCGGCGGGCTTTTCTCCGAGCGCGCCCATGGCTTTGTCCCAGCCGCCTTCGGGCTCCATTTGCGGCTGGAGCGGGCCGGCGGCGGCTTTCTTGGATTCGGCCTTCTTTTCCTCGGCGGCGGTGAGGGTGAGAGCCACAGCGGCGAGGGTCAGCGATGCAAAAAACGTTTTCAGCGACATTGTTCTCCTCGATTCAGGGATAACGAGCAGGAATGGCTATTTTACACGGAAAGGCCGGGGAGTGCGGAGTTCCGTGGCTTCACTCTCTGTTTAGAAGAGCACGTACCTGTTTGGTGGTGATGATTGGGAAGTACGCCGGCGCTGAAAGCACGGGTAGGCCATTGACGGTCCGTGTGCTGAGCTGATAACGGGCACCACGGTGGATGAGTTCCGAGGCGGCCTTGCTGAGCGAAATGTGCCGGGTTCGGGCGTAAGCTCGAATGGCCGCCAAGGCGTCATCATCGAGGGACAATGTGGTGCGCATGGCTTCAGGATGTTCGAGACGGTGACCGGGAGCTCGTCCCAGAAATGCTGTCTACGCTCCGGGCCGATTGCCACTGGCTCATGCCACCGAAAAGACTCCCGCAAAGGGTGCTGGAAGGTCTTCGCCGTGGTCGATGCAATCGGCGGCGACGCGGAAAGCGAGGGCTCGCACGGCGGCGAATGCGGCTTCTCGAGTGTCACCATAGGCCATGACGCCTGGCATGGACTCGATGTCCGCCCACCAGCGGCCGTCGTCTTCGCGGCCGACAACGATCGGAATGGATTCCAGGAGCTCTTGCTTTTGCTGAGGAGTCGTTATCGGGGTTGTGCTGGCCGTCGTGAGAGTCGTTCGCTCGATCGAGGCGTTCAGGTCGAGCACGAATGACCCCCGAACGGGAGGAAGATTGTCAGCGACGGCCAGGTAGGTAAACTCGTAACGACCTTCGCCCTCTATCTGCGGAATGTAACCCGTGAAATCCGAAAACACGTTGAACTGGAGTCGGGTCGGAAGGTCATGGAGAATCCAGAAAGCATCAAAGAGACGAACGGTATGGGGCGGAATGTGGGCGCTCGGCCACACATAACCCGCCCACTTGAGTTCTATTGGGTTAATCGGAATTTCAGTTGGTGGGTCGACCTTGCTTGCCTTTTCCAGGTACACGCAGCAGTTCGTCGCAGACTTGTAGCGGTGGCGGTTGCGAACGCCGATGTGGAAATACCGCCCTTGTCTTTTGATCTGAACATTGAACGCATCTGTGAACTGTGCCGGGGCACGCTCGAGGAGTAGGTCGTTTCTCCAGAGCGGATTCCAACCTCTCTGGCCAATCTCGTCAGCAATCACGTTTGGCAATAGGTGCCTGTCTTGGAAGGAAGTGGCGTTGCCTTGAATGAACCTCATGATTCCGTCATCCTGCTTGACGCCCGATTCTTGAAAAATCAACGCCTCGATGTCGAGATATGACGCGATGGCGAGTTCTTGATGGGAAAAGAGCGAGCCCCGATAAACTGGCGGATCCGATTTAGGCAGTTGCTCTCGTTTGAAGTCAACAAAAACGAAGTACTCTGACTTGCCTAGTTGCTCGAAGATGTTCTCCTTGAGTCCGCGGAGTGTTTGCTCCTGCACTGCGATGTAAGGATCGAATCCGAGTTCGCGAAGTCGGGCCGCAATCGCGGACGCAGTTTCGACCTCGTCAGTCTGTTTGCTCTGACCGCAGCTGATGAAGACGCGTGCCCGCGGCTCATCTGGTTTGTTGTTCGCGGGATCGTTCACTTGCAACATCACAGCACATTTGGTGGAAAAACGGGGACAGTTGAGCGTCATGTCGCCGAGGCGCGACACCCGCGAGCATAAAAATGGCGAAGAGGGCTCGTGCCAGAGGGGACAGGCACCACCGTCCACGACGAGCGTGCTGGTGGTTTGCGGGCGGCTCGATTAGGGACGGTGGAGCCAGTCCCCGACGCGGTCGCGTTTCGCTCCGTGAGGGTTAGGCGAATCATTCGTTTGCATCTATTTTCAAGAGAGCCAGCGCTGTCCACGCGCCGTTCAACGGTTGTTGTGTGATTGAGCGGGCGGGCGGCTTGGGACAGCGTAGCCAGTCCCCGTTTGGCGTTTTTAACCGCGGGTGCTCGCCGCGGGGATTTTTTTGACCAGGTCGAGCATTTCGGCGCGGGATTCGGAGCCGATGGTGAAGCAATCGACGCAGTCGAGCGAGAGAGCGAATTGGAGGGACTCGTCGACTTTGTTGCGGAGGCGGCCGGCGCCGAGGATCTTCATGCCGATGACGCCTTTGCCGGCGGCTTTCATCTGGCGGAGCACGCCGATGACGGTTTGGGGGGCGGCGTCCATGGCGACCTGCGCGGGGTTGATGCGGGCGAGATCGACTTGCACCCAGGGAGTGCGCGCGGAGGTCTTGAGGGCTTCGAGGGTGTGGCAGGAAGTGCCGTGAGTGCGCACGATGCCTTTTTCGCGGGCCTCGGAAATGACGGCCATGGCGCCTTTCTTGCGGTCGGGCCAGTCGGCGTCGAGCATGCAGTGGAGCAGCAGGATGTCGATGTAGTCGGTGCCGATTTCCCGGCGAAAACGGTCGAGGTCGGCGCGCATTTCCTTTTCGGTGGAGGCGTGGGTCTTGGAGAGGATGGTGACCTTGTCGCGCGGGACGGATTTCAGCGCTTCCTTCAGGTGCGGGTGCGTGCCGTATTGATCGGCGGAGTCCCAGAAAGTGACGCCTTGATCGTAGGCTGCCTTAAAAAGGTCGGCGAGGCCGGCGAGGCCGAGCTTTTTGGTCTGATTGGAGCTGCCACCGGAGCCATTCGTGCCAGTGCCCATGGCGAGGCGGCTCAACTCGACTTTCATGGGCCCGAGTTGGACGCGGTCGGTGGCGTGTTTCTGCGTGGTGCTCGCAAAAAGATGATGAGGAAACTTGTCGAGAGCGATCGCGGCGCCTGCGCTGCGAAGGAAGAAGTCACGGCGGTTCATGGGAACCTCCTGTAGAAGCAAAGGTAACACAGAAGCAGGTGTCAGGTGTCAGGTGGCGATAAGGCGAAAGGCAAAAGGCAAAAATCAAAAGGCAAAAGTGGACGAGAGCAGGTGGCGTATCGGTGTGATATAACCTCGGGAACGTATGAGGACTGTGACACTGGTGCTGGTAATCGGCGTGGGGATTCTTCTGGCGCAGGAAAAGCCCGCGCTCTATGAGCGGGTGGGGCGGTACGACGGGATCGCGACGATTGTCGATGCTTATCTGAAAGGCGTGCGGGCGGACCCGCAGTTCGCACGGTTCAGTGGCCGCGGCACGGACTCTCTGGCGCGGGCGAAGCAGTTGTTGAAAGACCAGCTTTGCGCGCTGACGGGCGGGCCGTGTGTGTACATCGGCCGGGACATGAAGACGGCGCACGGCGGGCTGGGCATTACGGAATCGGATTGGGCAGCGAGCATGAAATACATGGCGGCGGCGCTCGACCGGTCGCACGTGTCCGGGTCCGAAAAACAAGAATTTCTCACCTTGATTGATTCCATGAAACCGATGTTTGTGGAGAAGCACTAAAAGCAGGTGCCAGGTGTCAGGTGGCGATAAGGCAAAAGGCAAAAGGCAAAAATCAAAAGGCAAAAGTTGACGAGGGTAGCATCTAAAGACCTCACACGTGGCACTTTTTTACAACGAGTGGCCGCCGGGCGTGATATTATTTGCGTCCGATGAATGGCAAGTTGGGTTTGTGCGCAACAATGCTGATCTGCGCCATGCCGGCTAACTCACAGGATCGGACGCAGGCGCGCTCGATGGTGATCTCGCGCCAGGGGATTGTGGCCACCAGTCAGACGCTGGCGTCACAGGCGGGGGCGCAGATACTGGCGCGCGGCGGCTCGGCGATGGATGCGGCGATCGCGGCGAACGCAGTGCTGGGCGTGGTGGAACCGATGAGCGACGGCATCGGCGGCGACCTGTTCGCGATGTACTGGGACGCGAAAACCGGGAAGCTTACGGGCATCAACGCCAGCGGGTGGGCGCCAAAAGCGCTGAGCATCGAATATCTGCGGCAGAAGGGAATCAGCAGCATGCCGCAGGAAGGCATTCAATCGGTGACGGTGCCGGGCTGCGTGGACGGCTGGGACAAGCTGCACCAGAAATTCGGGCGGCTGCCATGGCGCGACGTGTTCCAGCCCGCCATTTATTATGCGACGAACGGCTTTCCGGTGACAGAAATGATCGCGGGAGCGTGGAGCAGGGCGATCTCGACGCTGGAGATGGATGAGAACGGGCGGCGGATTTTCCTGCACAATGGCGCGGCGCCGGGCGTGGGAGAGATTTTTCGCAATCCCGAGCTGGCGGGCGCGCTGGAGGTGATCGCAGATGAGGGAGCGGCGGCGTATTACCGAGGACCGATTGCCAAGGCGTTACTCAAAACGTCGGACAGGCTGGGCGGCACGATGGCGGGCGCGGATCTGAGCGAGTTTGAATCGGAATGGGTGGAGCCGATTTCGACAAGCTACCACGGGTGGACGGTTTACGAACTGCCGCCGAACGGGCAGGGGATGGCCACGCTCGAGATGCTGAACATCATGGAGCGGTTCGCACTGTCCTCATATATGCCGCTGAGCGCGGACGCATTCCATATCAAGATGGAGGCGCAGAAGCTGGCTTACGCGGACTTGCAGCGATATCTGGCGGACCCGCGATTTGCGAAAGTGCCAGTGGCGGGCATCGTGTCGAAGAAGTACGCAGCGGAGCGGGCGAAGCTGATCGACATGAAGCGGGCGCGGTGCGGCAACGAGGCGGGTGACCCGAAACAATATGTCGGGGACACGATTTACCTTTCGGTGGTGGACCGGGACGGCAATATCGTGTCGCTGATTCAGAGCGTTTATCTGTCGTTCGGGTCGGGAGTGGTGGTGGAGGGCTACGGGTTCCATTTGCAAGATCGCGGCGGACTGTTCGAGATGGATGCGGCGCATCCCAACGCGCTCGAGGGACGAAAGCGGCCGTTTCATACGATCATTCCCGGGTTTATGGAGAAGGGGCCGGTACATATGGGTTTCGGAATCATGGGCGGGCTCAACCAGGCGCAGGCGCATGCGCAGTTCGCTTCCAACGTGGTGGATCACGAGATGAACATCCAGGCAGCGCTGGAGGCGCCGCGGTTCACGAAGCTGAATTTCGGCGGGTGCGATGTAATGATCGAGGCGCGTGTGCCGGCGGAGGTTCGAGCGGATCTGACGGAGCGCGGGCACAGGCTGGAATTGCAAGGCGATTTTTCGAGCTGGATGGGTGGCGGGCAGGTGGTGATCCATAATTCGGAGAGCGGCGTGAACTATGGGGCCTCGTCGCCGCGGAAGGACGGGGCGGCGGTGCCGGAAGCGCCGGATTACTTCGGCAACGACAAGGCAAAGGGCAAAAATCAAAAGGTAAAAGGCAAAAGTTGACGCGGCGATCCTGGGTTATGGCGGTAACGGGTGCGGTCTTACAAAAGCAGCGGCTGGATCAGGCGGCGCAACTGGTGGAGCGCGCTGTGGCTGCGGGCGAAGTGCGTGCAGCGGTGCTGGATGTGCGGCGGGGAAGGCAGAGTTTTGCTCGTGCGTTTGGAGAGGCGCACGGGGAGGACACGGTCTTCATCGTGGCTTCGATCTCGAAGCCAATGACAGCAGCGGGGGTGATGCTGCTGGCGGATCGGGGCAAGCTCGCGCTAAGCGATCCCGTGCGAAAATTCATTCCGGAGTTTTCAGGCGACGACCGGGAACACGTGACGGTGAAGCATCTGCTCACGCACACCTCGGGGCTGCCGGACATGCTGCCGGAGAACATCGAACTGCGGAAGCGTCATGCGCCGCTGGCGGATTTTGTGGCAGCGACGTGCCACACGCCGCTGCTGTTTCCGCCCGGGACGAAAGTCAGTTACCAGAGCATGGGGATTCTGCTGGCGGCGGAGATTGTACAGCGCATTACCAGGATTCCGTTCCGCGATTTTCTGCGGCGCGAGGTTTTTCTACCGCTGGGAATGCGCGAGACTTCGCTCGGCCTGGGCGGACGCCGGATTGAAGACACGGCGCAGTGCCAGGTGGAGAACGCGGATGACTGGAACTGGAACAGTCAATACTGGCGGAATCTGGGGACACCGTGGGGCGGCGTGCACACGACGGCTTCGGACGTCTCGAAGTTTCTGAATTCGTTTCTGCGGCCGAATGGACTGGTGTTGAGGCGCGAGACCGCGGCGGCGATGATTGCGAACCATACGCAAGGACTGAATGAAGCGTGGGGGCTCGGGTGGAAGCTGGGCCCGGGAGCGTTTGGACGCGCTTGTTCGGCGCGCACGTTCGGACACTATGGAGCGACGGGCACGGTAGCGTGGGCTGATGCGGAAACCGGGACGCGATGCGTGTTGCTGACCACGTGGCCGGCGGAGCAATCGAAGGAGAAGGTGCTGGTGCCGGTGAGTGAGGTAGTGGCTGCGGCGGGGTAGATTGATTCGTCAGCAGATCACGTGCGTCGCTGCGGGCTGGTGACGGCGGTACACTTGGCCAGGAGATCTATTGTGTACTGCCCACAATGCCTGGTTGAATACCGCGACGGTTTCACCGAATGCTCCGACTGCCACGTTGCTCTGTTAGTTGGGTCACCGCCGCCGGAGCCACCAAGCTCCTTCGACCCGACTCTCGATCTGGTGGTGGTGCTTGCGACAAACGACCAAATCCAGCTCGCGATGGCAAAGGGTTTACTGGAGGACGCAGGGATTCCCTTCTTTGTCCTGGGTCAAATCACCACTTTGATTCAGGACGTCGATGCATTTCTGCATAAGTGGAACCAGCTACAGGTTCCACGCGACCGCGAAGCGGAAGCAAGGGCACTTCTCGAAACCGTCCTCCAACCGGCGGACAGCCCTCAAGACACTTCATCGTAATCCTGCGGATTACGGGAGCGTTGACTCTGAAATAGAAAATCACTATCATCCATTCGGGCGCACATAGGCGCCTAAGCGCAGCGCGGATTCGCAGCTAAACCTCCTGAGGGCGGGACTTCAAAAGCAAAAGGAGGGAGTTCAGATGCCCGATCATGGGCTCTTGTTTTGGGCCTTTGCCGCTCCCGTCCTTGAAGACTTCGCACAAGATCCCATCGAGTTTCATGGTTCACGATTATTAACCGGTCTTCTGCTCTTTGGCATTGCACTGCTTTTGTGTAACTTGATTTACTACCGGGGACGGATTGCGGGATCGCTTTCCTGGGGGCTGCTGATCAGCGGCGTTGTGCTGTTACCCTCGGTGTCCATCCTATTTGGAACGCTGCTGATGTTCGAGCGCGCCGAGCAAGTCGAATTCTGCGCTTCCTGTCACGTGGCCATGCAGGCTTACGTACAAGATCTCGAGAATCCTGATAGCCAGAGTCTGGCGGCGGTTCATTACAAGAACCGATATATCCCGAGGAACCAATGCTACATTTGCCACACATCCTTCGGCCTGTTCGGAACCGCGCAGGCGAAAATCGCGGGCGTAGTGGATGTGCGCAAATACTACACAGGAACCTTTCATTTGCCGATCAAGATGCGCGAACCTTATCTAAATACCGATTGCCTCAAGTGTCATGCCGGCGCAGTCAAATGGTCCCGCCTTCACGCCGAATTCGGGAACGCGCTGCTTGCGGATGAAGTTAGCTGTCTTGGGTGTCACGGCCGCGACCACCCCGCGCACATTCTTACGAAATAGGTCCGGCGATGGAGCATGACTTAGCAAAGCAGATTGGCTCAGGATCGGTGGCAAGCGAGCGGTGGTTGATTACGGCGCAGTTATTAGCGCTGATTGCGCTCGGATGCTGCTTGCTGTTTCTTACTAAGACGACCGGCGGTACTCTGTTTCTGTTTTCAACACTAGCTCCGCTGCTGGTGGTTGCTGCCTGCACCATCCTGCTCGGCGTGGCGATCGCGCGTTTTCGCAAACGGCACAGTCTTTTCGGTTTCGAGACCTTTGCGCCCGGTCAAGATATCTTTCGCCAGGGGGATGCCGGCGACTGCGCGTATTTCATTCAAAGCGGCGAAGTGGAAGTGGTGCGCAGCGATAGCGGGGCCGAGGTAGTGGTGGCCAGGCTGGGCGCGGGCCAATACTTTGGGGAGATGGCTTTGTTATCCAACCAGCCTCGGAATGCCACGGTTCGGACGGTGTCTGCCACGAAGGTGGCTCTTCTGGGAAAACAAAATTTCTTCACGATGCTGGGCGTGCTGCCTTCCACCCGGAAGGACATCCTGGATACGTTTCAGGAAAGGAAAATGAAACCAGCCAGTTGATAGCCGGGCGGACGTGGCGGAGGCTACTTTGGGGCGGTCGCGGCGACTTGCTGGGGCTGCGGGGGTACGACGCGAGCCACCTTGTTGTCGAGCAACTCGACGTTGATGTCGCCGCTTTTGCCCGGGTACACAACAGTTCTTGTGCGCGGACCAGAGGTGACCTCGTACGCCGCCGGCCCGAAGCGGCGGATCAAGTCCTCGTATGCGAGGCCGGGCACGATACGGCTGGGATCTTCATGGGTTGCTACAGCGGTTCGAGCGCGCCTCTTTGCCGGGCGGGATGCACGTTGCGTCGTGTGGCTTGGGGACGGGGAATGTTCCTGTGAACCGGTGATCGTCTTGTCCAAGCTACCCCAGACGCCTCCGATGTGGTCGCTGATGCTGTTCGCGCGTTTGCCAACGGTGGCGGACTTGCCGGCCATGCTCCCATACTCGGTAACGGCTTGCGCCGCGGCGGCAGTGCAAAACGCAGCGGGCAGCAAGAGCGAAATTCCGATGCGACGGGAAAGCCTCATGGCTCTCCCAACAGTTTGAAGGCGGCCGCCGCGGAATGGAATACTCTCGAAGGGATTACTGCCGAAAGTTAAGAAACAGGGCCCGCGGACGGCGCCGTTTCCGCGATAATGGCACTCAGGAATGGCGATTCACGTTATTGGAGGCGGACTGGCGGGGTCGGAGGCGGCGTGGCAGATTGCGCGCGCGGGCCTGCGCGCGGTGCTCTATGAGATGCGGCCGGTGCGCCGGACGCCCGCGCATCAGACCGGCCGGCTGGCGGAGCTGGTGTGCAGCAACTCGCTCAAATCCGATCAGGGGCCGTCAGCATCGTGGCTGCTCAAAGAGGAGCTGCGGCGGCTGGATTCGCTGCTGATCGGTATAGCCGACCGAGCGCGCGTTCCGGGCGGACATGCCCTCACTGTCGATCGGGAAGTTTTTGCCGCGGAAGTGACGCGAGCCATCGAAACCGAGCCGCGGATCGAGGTGCGACGCGAGGAAATCACGCGTATTCCCGAGGACGGCATCACCATCATCGCGACAGGGCCGCTGACGAGCGACGCGCTGGCGGCCGAGATCGCGCGACTGACGGGCTCCGGCCGGCTGTATTTTTACGACAGCATCAGTCCCATCGTCGATGCCAACAGCATCGACATGAGCATTGTGTTCCGCGCGTCGCGTTATGGCAAATCGCTCGACGGGACCGATGATTATCTCAACTGCCCGTTCGATCGCGCGGAGTATGATCGCTTCGTGGATGCGCTGCTGGCGGCGGAATCGGTTGAATCCCATATTCCCGACGATACGCCGTACTTTGAAGCCTGTTTGCCCATTGAGGAGATCGCGCGGCGTGGGCGCGACACGCTGCGCTTCGGGCCGATGAAGCCTATGGGCCTCGTGGATCCGCGCACCGGGCACCGGCCGTACGCGGTAGTGCAGTTGCGCCAGGAGAATCTGCGCGCCGACAGTTACAACCTGGTGGGGTTCCAAAACCATTTGAAATTCGGCGAGCAGGCGCGCATCCTGCGCATGATCCCGGGATTGGAGGGGGCGGAGTTTCTCCGTTTCGGCCAGATTCACCGAAATACGTACATCAACGCGCCCGCGCTGCTGTCACCGGCGCTGCAGTTACGAGCGCGGCCTTCGACCTTCTTTGCGGGACAGATCTCGGGCGTGGAGGGCTACGTGGAATCCATTGCTACGGGACTGATCGCGGGGCGCAATGCGGCGGCCATGGCGATAGGCGAGGAAGCTCGCGTGCTGCCGCGCGAAACGGCGCTCGGCTCGCTCTGCCACTACATTTCGGGCGCCGACGCGGAGAATTACCAGCCTGCGAATATCGCGTTCGACCTGCTGCCGGCGCTTGACGAGGGAACCGCACGGCAGCTCCGGCACGACAAAAAAGCGCGCCATGCGGAGATCTGCCGTCGCGCGCTCAAGAGCCTGGAAGAACACCTGCACGCGCATGTCTGAACTCGAGCGGCAGATCGGGAGGTTCGTGAAAGAGTTGAAGCGCAACAACGCCTCGCCGCACACCATCCGGTCCTACGAATCGGACCTGCGGCAGTTCCTGGATTATTTTTCGCCGCCCGGCGCGGAACCGCCGTCGCCTTCCGAATTCGATGTACTGAAAATTCGCGAATGGCTGGCCTCCCTTTACGACCAGAAGCTGTCGGTGGTTTCGATTCGCCGCAAACTGGCGGCGCTGCGCGTGTTCTTCCGGTTCCTGGTGCGTGAAGGACTGGCGCCCATGAATACGCCTCGCCTCCTGCGCACGCCACGTGCTCCCAAGAAGCTGCCGGAAGTGATGACCGCTGAGCAGGCGAACGCGCTGCTTGACGGCGTCGCGGCGGGAAAGCTCGAGCGTCCGTATCCTGCGCGCGATCTCGCCATTCTCGAGTTGCTCTACGGAAGCGGGCTGCGCGTGAGCGAACTGGTGGGATTGAACCTCGACGACATCGACCGCACAGAGCGGTGGCTGCGGGTGCGCGGCAAAGGACGAAAGGAACGGCAGGTTCCCTTTGGCGGGAAAGCTGCCGATGCGCTGGAGCGTTATCTCGACGAGCGCGCGAGCCGCGAAAACGCGCTGTTCCTGAACCATCGGGGCGAGCGGCTCACGGATCGCGGCGTGCGCGGGATCATCAAGCTATACGCTACGCTCATCGCGGGCGATTCGTCGCTGCATCCGCATAGCTTTCGCCACGCGTTTGCCACGCACCTGCTGGGGGATGGCGCCGATCTGCGGTCCATTCAGGAACTGCTGGGGCACGCGCGGCTCTCCACCACGCAGAAGTACACGCAGGTGTCGCTCACCGATCTAATGGCGACGTACGATAAGGCACACCCGAAGGCATAGGATCCGTTCATTCGCGTAATCTTCCATTTGTTGTCTTTGATCTGCCAGATGTGAACAAACTTCGCGTCGCTGACTGGCCCGGTTTGTTTCCGCACCCGGATGTTGAAAGCGATGAACGCCTATCTCGACCGCCCATGCAGTGTCAGCTTGTTACACACCTTACTTATGCGTGTCCACTGAGCTACTCCGGCAGAAGATGCCGCGTTATACGGCGAGGACCTGAAACGTGAAGAGCCAAACCGAGTATGTTCAGACTGTAGTCATCGGAGGCGGGCAGGCGGGCCTGTCAACAGGCTACTACCTGGCTAAGCGCGGACTGCCCTTTGTGATCCTGGACGCCAACGAACGGGTCGGGGATGCGTGGCGACACCGATGGGACTCGCTCCGCCTGTTCACCCCTGCGCGCTATGATGGGCTCGCCGGAATGCCGTTTCCGGGGCCCGCCCACTCGTTTCCCACGAAGAACCAGATGGCCGACTATCTCGAGTCGTATGCGGCGCGATTCCATCTGCCGGTGCGAAGCGGCACGTGGGTAGACGGACTCTCAAGGCAAGGGAGCCGGTACGTGGTCACGGCCGGCGATCAGCGATTTGAAGCCGAACACGTCGTGATTGCGATGAGCAGGTATCAGAGGGCGAAAGTTCCCGGATTCGCCCAGGAACTAGACCCGGGCATCATCCAAATCCACTCGCGAGACTATCGGAACCCGAACCAACTGAGGCCGGGCGGCGTCCTCGTCGTGGGCGCGGGGAACTCGGGTGCCGAAATCGCGCTGGAAGTGGCGCGTACCCACCGCACGTGGTTGTCGGGGAGGAGCACGGGCCACATTCCGTTCCGTATTGGCGGTCTCGCGGCGCGGCTGTTCTTACAGCGGCTCGTGCTCCGCTTCGTGTTCCACCGGCTGCTGACCATCAAGACGCCGATGGGCCGGAAAGCCCGCCCCAAGATCCTTTCTCAGGGCGGTCCGCTGATTCGGGTCAAGCCCGAGGACCTGACAGCTGCCGGCGTCGAGCGCGTTCCTCGTGTGGCGGGCGTGCAGCGAGGGTTGCCGCGATTGGAGGACGAACGCGTGCTCGATGCGACGAACGTGATCTGGTGTACGGGGTTCCATGCCGGCTTCTCCTGGATCCACCTGCCCGTCTTGGATGAAGACGGAACGCCGAAGCATGAGAGCGGTGTGGCCGTGTGGGAGCCGGGGCTGTATTTCGTCGGCTTACCCTTCATTTACGCGTTTTCTTCGGCGATGATTCACGGCGTCAGCAGAGACGCCAGGCGCATCGTCCGAGTCATCGCCGAGCGAACACGCTCGGCGGCGTCACGGTCGGTTGGAGCCCGGGTGATCCAGCCCAGTGCTGCGTCCGTGTCCCACGGGTAAGGGGGCGCGCGTCTTGCTACTCCGCGGTGCCGGGGGATGGCGCGGATCTGCGGTCGATCCAGGAACGGCTCGGCCACGCGCGGCTCCACTACGCAGAAGTACACGCAGGTGTCGCTGACCGATCTGATGGCCACGCACAATAAGGCGCCTCCGAAGGCGTAGGCGGGGGCCTGATTTGTGCAAAGAAATACAATACCGTACAATCGTGAAACGCTCGAATGCCACTCGCCCCTGGGACACGTCTCGGGTCCTATGAAGTCACCGCTGTGCTCGGCGCCGGCGGAATGGGCGAAGTGTATCGCGCTCGCGATACGCGGCTGGGGCGCGATGTCGCCATCAAAATCCTGCCCGAGTCGTTTGCGCGCGATGCTGAGCGTATGCGGCGCTTCGAACAGGAGTCGCGTGCCGTCGCGGCTCTGAACCATCCCAATGTTCTCTCGGTATTCGATACTGGCACGCAGCAGGGCGTGCCCTACCTCGTTTGCGAACTGCTGGAGGGTTCGAGCTTCCGCGACTTGCTGGGGCAGGGACCGATTCCGGCACGCAAATCCGTGGAATACGCGCGGCAGATTGCCGACGGGCTGGCGGCAGCGCATGAGAAGGGGATCGTCCACCGCGATCTTAAACCGGAGAATCTGTTCCTCACCAGCAGCGGTAGAGTGAAGATCCTGGATTTCGGCCTCGCCAAAATGCCCGCTGCCGGGATTGCCTCCGCAGTCCCCGATAACGCGACGGCCACTCTAGCCGCTGCCACGAGCCCGGGCGTGGTGATGGGAACCAACGGCTATATGGCCCCCGAACAGGTGCGGGGCGAGGCCGTGGATCACCGCGCCGACATCTTCAGTTTTGGCATCACGCTCTACGAAATGCTGACCGGGCAGCGCGCCTTTCAGCGGGAAACTTCAATTGAAACCTTGAATGCCATTCTCAAGGAGGATCCGCCCGAAGTGGATGCGGAGAAGCTGCGCGTCGCGCCGGGGTTGGAGCGCATCGTGCGCCATTGCCTGGAAAAGAAGGCAGCCGACCGTTTTCAGTCGGCGCGCGATTTGATGTTTGCCCTGGGGTCGCTGTCAGACACGGCCGTGCGGGTGGAAACGCACGCTGCTCCTTCGCGCGGCCGTTCGCTGCGGTTCGCCGCCGTGGCCGCGCTCGGCGTGACGTTCGTCGCACTCGTTGGGTATTGGGCTTCTGCGCGGCGCGGCGTCCTCGAACGTGAGGAGTACGCCATCCCCGTACCCGGTGAGGTCAGCCATCTGGCCATTTCGACGGACGGCAAATGGCTTGCGTTCGTCTCGCCGGGCGAAACCGGCGCCCCCGTCGTCTATGTGCAGCGGATTGGCTCCCCCGACGCGCGTCCACTTGCCGGCAGCGAAGGTGCGAGCTATCCGTTCTGGTCGCCTGACGACGCATACGTGGCCTTTTTCGCCCAAGGCAAGCTTCGTAAGGTAGAACTCACAGGTGGCGCGCCTCAGAATCTGGTTTCCGTGGGAACCGGTCCGCGCGGTGGAACCTGGAGCCGCAACGGCGTCATTCTTTACTCCCGGGAGGCCGGCGGCGGACTGTGGCGAGTGAATGCAGACGGTACCGGCGCCGCGCCAGTTACCGACAAATTACTGCAAGGCAACGAATCCACGCATCGCTGGCCGTTTTTTCTCCCCGATGGCGATCACTTTCTGATGTTCGCCGGCAACTTCGCACGAAGTGAAGCCGGATCGAATGGAATTTATCTCAGCTCGCTCTCGAAATCCGAGAAGGTATTGCTCGCAACGGCGCGTTCCAGTGCACAGTTTTCGAGCGGCCGAATTTACTATGTCGATCCCAACGGTGCGCTCGTCGCGGCGCCAGTGGACGTCGCCGGCGGCAGAGCGGCTGGAGCGCCTCAAGTCATCGCCGGCAATGTGGCGCAATCGCCTTCCACTTACTACGGCACATTTGCGATTTCGGAGAATGGCACGCTGCTATACGGCGCCGATAGTGTGACCAATCACTCACAACTCACATGGTTTAACGCAGCGGGTAAGGAATTGGGCCGGGTTGGGACGGTCAGCGTGATGGCGAATCCGGCGTTATCCCCTGACGGCAAGC
>Ga0335077_10001529_pt1 | contig 27587 bp, 25 predicted proteins | sample Lox_Sample_31_FD_207151 | JGI IMG/M metagenome (GOLD analysis project Ga0335077, IMG submission 207151) | Soil microbial communities from Loxahatchee National Wildlife Refuge, Florida, United States - Lox_Sample_3.1 | ecosystem: Environmental > Terrestrial > Soil > Wetlands | place: USA... | reverse complement strand
CGAATACGCACAGCGGCTCAAGCTCCAGCGCGAACGCCTCGCACCCGAGCTCGAGATCATCATGCGCGTGTATTTCGAGAAGCCGCGCACGACGGTCGGCTGGAAGGGGCTGATCAACGATCCGGACCTGGACGGCAGCTTCCGCATCAATCACGGCTTGCGCATCGCGCGTGAGCTGCTGATGGAGATCAGCGAGTTGGGCCTTCCGGCCGGCTGCGAGTACCTCGACATGATCACGCCGCAGTACATCGCCGACCTCGTTGCCTGGGGCGCGATCGGCGCGCGCACGACCGAAAGCCAGGTGCATCGCGAGCTTGCGAGCGGGCTTTCATGCCCGGTGGGCTTCAAGAATGGAACCGACGGCAACGTACGCATCGCGGCGGAAGCGATCCGCGCCGCGCAGCAGGCGCACCATTTCCTGTCCGTGACCAAGGGCGGCCATTCTGCGATCGTCTCGACCAAGGGCAACGACGACTGCCACATAATCCTGCGCGGCGGCACCAAGCCGAATTTCGATGCCGCCAGCGTCGAGACCGCATGCCAGGAGCTGTCGCGCAACGGCCTGGCGCAACGACTGATGATCGATGCGAGCCATGCGAACGCCCAGAAGAAGCATGAAAACCAGGTGCGCGTGGTCGAAGATGTCGCGCAGCAGCTCGAGGCGGGCGAAAGGCGCATCATCGGTCTCATGATCGAGAGTCATCTGATCGCCGGCCGCCAGGACCTGGTTCCGGGCAAGGCGCTGACCTACGGCCAGTCCATCACCGACGGCTGCCTGGGCTGGGACGACAGCGTGCGGGTGCTCGATCGCCTGGCCACCGCGGTGCGCACCCGGCGGCTGCGGGCGGCGGCTTAGGCTCGCGGCCGATCCCGAGGCGAGGCGCCCAGGCGTCACGGCACGTCGTCCCGTTCGGGCGCTTTGCCGCTCCCGATCGCACGTCTGCCGACCTTCGCGACCCTTTCCGACCGTCCGGCGGCGCGGCCTTGACAGGGTGGGTCGTCTCTATCAAAATGATATCACTTTGACATCAGCGACGAGGGTCGGGATGAACCAGACGACTCGAACCACCGAGATCGCACACCGGAGCTCGAACGGCTACCTGATGTTTGCGATCGGCCTGGTCCTGATGGCGCTGGGGCTCTATCTGATCCTCTCGCCACCGATCTTTCCGTCCAAGCTCTTCATCGGACTGGCGCCGTTGGTACTCGGCGTGCTGACCTTCGCCGGCCTCTACATGCTGCAGCCGAACGAAGCCGCGCTGCTGCTGCTTTTCGGCGAGTACGTGGGGACCGATCGTTCGGCGGGACTGCGATGGGCCAATCCGTTCCTGCGCAAGCGGAAGATCAGCCTGCGCGCGCACAACCTGATCAGCGACAAGCTCAAGGTGAACGACAAGCGCGGCAATCCGATCGAGATCGCCGCAGCGATCGTCTGGCGCATCCGCGACACCGCGCAGGCCAGCTTCGACGTCGAGGATTACGAAACCTATGTCAAGGTGCAGGCCGAAGCCGCGATCCGCCGTCTCGCGTCGAGCTTCGCCTACGACGAGGGCGAAGACCTCGGCCACGGCGAGCCGACGCTGCGCGCCGGCCAGGACCGTGTTGCCGCATCCCTGGCGCGCGAGTTGACGGAGCGCTTCGACCAGGCCGGCATCGTGGTCGAGGATGCCAAGCTCACTCACCTCGCGTACGCGCCGGAGATCGCCCAGGTGATGCTGCGCCGCCAGCAGGCGGAGGCGATCATCACGGCGCGCCAGAAGATCGTGCATGGCGCCGTAAGCATGGTGGAAATGGCGCTGCGCGGGCTCTCCGAGCGCGAAATCGTCAACCTCGACGACGAACGCAAGGCGGCGATGGTGTCGAACCTGCTCGTTGTGCTGTGTTCGGAATCGGAGGCGCAGCCCGTGATCAATGCCGGCACGCTTTACCAGTAGGCCGCTGGCGCGCGCGCGACGGCGGCGTGGAACCGGCCGTGTAGCTCGTGGCCAGCCCCGAGAAAAAGGCCTTCCTGTTGCGCCTCGACCCGGAGGTGTGGGCCGCGCTGGAGGCGCTCGCGGCGCAGGAACTGCGCAGCGTGAACGGCCAGATCGAGTACCTCCTGCGCGAGGCGCTGGCAGCCCGCGGCCGCGCCCCGCCCACGCGCGACGCGGGCCTGCGGGCACGGCGCAAATGAGCCGGCAGCGCTGGCGAATCCCGCATCGGCGCAGGAAACGGATGGCGCTGCTCGGCGAAGGCGGCGTACCTTGCGCCGGATCCCAGCGGCGCCCGATCCATGCGTACCCGCGACCTGCTCGAACTCGTGACCCTGGCGGCGCTGTGGGGCGCGAGTTTTCTCTTCATGCGCCACGCGGCGCCCGCATTCGGGCCGATCGCGCTGGTGCAGGTGCGCGTTTCGGTCGCAGCCGCGATCCTGACCGGGTTGTTGCTGCTGCAAGCCGAGCGCCGCGCGCTTCGCACCCATGTGGCAGCGCTCGCGTTCGTGGGCGTGATGAACTCGGCACTGCCGTTCGTGCTTTTCACGTATGCGACGCTCTACGTGACGGCCGGTTTTGCCGCGATCCTGAATGCGACCACGCCGCTGTGGACCGCTCTGGTCGGCCGGCTGTGGTTGCGCGACCGGATCCGCCCGGCGCAGTGGATCGGCTTGGGCATCGGTGCGCTGGGCGTAGCGGCGCTGCTCTGGGGCAAGGTCGACCTGCGCCCCGGCAGCACCGGCTGGCAGGTCACGCTGGCGATCGGCGCCGCCCTGCTCGGCGCCGCCGCCTACGGAACCAGCGCGACGTTCGCGCGCAAGCGGCTGGGCGGCGTCCCGGCGCTCGTCGTCGCCACCGGCAGCCAGATCGCCGCGGCGATCGTCGTGCTGCCGTTTGCGACCGCCGCCTGGCCCGGGCACTCGCCGCCTCTCGATGCCTGGGCCTCGGCGATCGCACTCGCGGTCGCGTGCACCGCGCTGGCGTACCTCCTCTACTTCCGGCTCATCGCACACGTCGGCGCGGTGCGCGCCGCGGCCGTCACGTTTCTCATCCCCGTCTTCGCGACGTGCTGGGGCAGCGCGTTTCTCGCCGAAGACGTGACGTTGCAGATGCTGGCCGGCGGTTGCGTCATTCTCGCCGGAACGGCGCTCGCGCTCGGGCTGGTCGGGCTGCCTCGTGTGCAGCGCTCCAGGAGTTCGTCATCCCGAGCGGAAGGCGAACGATCCCGGCCTGCGTCGGGCCGAGATTCCTCGTCGCTGCGCTCCTCCGAATGACCAAGGGGAGGATGCTTCGTCTAGCGGAACATTTCGCGCAGTCGCATCTTGGAGAACTTGCCCGTCGACGTGCGTGGAATCGCGTCGATGAATTCGAAGCGTTCCGGCAGTTGCCAGCGAGCGAACCGGGTCGCCAGATGGCTGCGCAGGTCGCCCGGGCTCGCCGATTTCCCAGGCTTGAACACGACGCAGGCGAGCGGACGCTCCGACCACTTCTCGTCCGCGATCGCGATGACTGCGGCTTCCTGCACGGCCGCGTGCGCCATCAGAAGGTTTTCCATGTCGACCGAGCTGATCCACTCGCCGCCGGACTTGATCAGGTCTTTCGCGCGGTCGGTGATGCTGACGTATCCATGCGCATCCATGGTCGCAACATCGCCGGTGCGCAGCCACGCGTCGGCGGTAAAGCGCTCCGGATCGGACTGCGTGTTGTGGTACCCGCCGGTGATGAACGGCCCGCGCGCCTGGATCTCCCCGACGGTCCTGCCGTCCCACTCGCACTCGCCGTTTTCGCCGACGAGGCGCAGGTCGACGAGCGGTGCCGGAACGCCGGCCTTTGCGTGCCACGCGAATCGCTCCTCCTCCGACAGGTGCTGCAACTCGGGCTTGATGTAGGCGACCGTGCCGAGCGGGCTCATCTCGGTCATGCCCCAGCCCTGCTTGATCTGGGCGCCATGGCGGCGGTAGGCACGAATCAGTGACTCCGGCACCGCCGCACCGCCGACCAGCATGCGCATGCCTGGCGGCAAGCGGTAGCGCTCCGGCGCGCTGTCGAGCAGCTGGATCATCGACAGCCAGATGGTCGGCACCCCGAGCGCGTAAGTGGGCTGCTCGGCGGCAAAAAGATCGAGCAGATCGCCCGGGTGCAGATGCGGGCCCGGGAAGATCATCTTGATGCCCATCATCGCGCAGCCGTAAGGCACACCCCAGCAGTTGGCGTGGAACATCGGCGTCGCAGCGAGCACGCTGTCGCCGGCAGCGAGGCCCCAGTTATCGGGCTGGTTCGCGACCAGCGTGTGCAGGAGGGTCGAACGGTGCGAATAGACGACCCCCTTCGGGCGACCGGTGGTGCCCGACGTGTAGCACATCGCCACCGGATCGTTCTCGTCGTGCGGCGCACTGGCGAAGCCGCGCGGCGCCCCGGCAAGGAACGCCTCGTAGTCGGTATGTTCCGGTGCCACCCTGGCGCGCGTGGTCGGCACGACGATCGTCCGTTCGAAGCGGTGCGTCAGCAACGCGGCCAGGGGCAGCAACACGTCGTCGACGATCAGGAATCGATCCTCGGCGTGCGCGGCGATCCACGAGATTTCGTCCGGCACCAGGCGCAGGTTCAGCGTGTGCATCACCGCTCCGGCAGCGGGAATGCCGAAGTAGCACTCGAGGTGCGCGTAGTGATTCCAGCACAGCGTCGCGACGCGGTCGCCCTTGCGTATGCCGGCGGCGACGAGCGCCGCCGCGAGCTGGCGGGCGCGCGCCGCAAACTCCGCGAAGGTGTGCCGCGCCAGCGACTTGTCGGGCAGGCGGCTCACGACTTCCACGTGCGGAAACAGGCGCCCGGCGCGCTCGAGCACATGGTTGAGCGACAGGGGAATCTGCTGCATCGTCGTGCTGATCATTGCGCCCTCCATGCTCGCGAAAGTGATGATGGCATCGACGCCACCCGGCGTCGCGCTGCAGCGCAGCCGCGCAATTCATTGCGCGCGCAGGGTCGATTCAGTACAGTGCCCGCCGGGCGCGTGGTGGGGTGCCGAGACCGCTCGATGCCGATACTCAGTGTCAACAACGTCAGCGTCCGTTTCGGCGGGGTCGTGGCCTTGGACGGCGTTTCGTTCGAAGTCGACGCGCGCCAGATCGTCGGGCTGATCGGGCCCAATGGCGCCGGCAAGACGACCCTCTTCAACTGCCTGAGCCGGCTCTACACGCCCAGCCAGGGGGAGATCAGGTTCAACGGCACGCCGCTGCTGCCGCTGCGGGCGCATGCGATCGCCGGCCTCGGCATCGGCCGCACGTTCCAGAACCTCGCGCTGTTTCCGCGCATGACCGTGGCGCAGAACGTGATGGTCGGCATGCACCCGCGCACACGCGCCGGCTTCGTCAGCAGTGCGCTGCGCCTTGGCTGGGTCGAACGCGAGAACGCGGCCAGCCGGCGCGCGGCGCTGCAGCTGCTCGATTTTCTCGGCCTTGCCGCCCTCGCCGATCGCCGGGCGGCGGACCTGCCGTTCGTGCTGCTCAAGCGGCTCGAGCTCGCGCGTGCGCTGGCGGGCGAACCGAGCCTGCTGCTGCTCGACGAACCGGCCGGCGGGCTCAATCACGATGAGGTGCAGGAGCTCGCCGCGCTGATCCGGCGCCTGCGCGACGAGCGCCAACTCACGATCCTGCTCGTCGAGCACCACATGGGACTCGTGATGCAGGTCTCGGACAAGGTGGTCGTGCTCGATTTCGGCCGGCGCATCGCGCAGGGTCCACCGGCGGAGGTGCAGCGCGACCGCGAGGTGCTGCGCGCCTACCTCGGTCTGCCCGAGGCCGCAGCGGAGCGCCGATGAGCGGCCGTCTCGAGGTCGCCAGCCTGCGCGCCTGGTACGGCAGAACGCAGGCGCTGCACGGCGTCGACTTCACGATCGAGCCCGGCGGCATCACCACCCTGCTCGGCGCCAACGGCGCCGGCAAGACCACGATCCTGCGCTCGATCTCGCGACTCGTCCGCACCGAGGGCAGCATCCGCTTCGACGACCATCCGCTCGACAAGTGCACGACCGAGGACGTCGCGGCACTCGGCATCGCGCACGCCCCGGAGGGGCGCGGCACGTTCACGCAGCTCACGGTCGCGGAGAACCTCCAGGTCGGCGCGTGGGCACGCCGCAGCAAGGAGCCGCTGGCGGAGAGCACGGAGCGCATGTACGGCTACTTCCCGATGTTGCGCGCGCGGCGCCATCAGGCCGCCGGCACGCTGTCCGGCGGCGAACAGCAGATGCTCGCCATCGCCCGCGCGCTGATGCTCGCGCCGCGCCTGCTGCTGCTCGACGAGCCGTCGCTGGGTCTCGGGCCCCTGATCGTGCGCGAGATCTTCCGCATCCTGCGCAAGATCAACGCCGAGACCGGAGTCGGCATCCTGCTGGTCGAGCAGAACGCCGCCCTCGCGCTCGACCTCGCGCACCACGCGTTCCTGCTCGAAACCGGGCGCGTCGTGATGCAGGGACCGGCGCAGGAACTGGCGAGCAACGAAGCGATCCGACGTTCTTACCTTGGCTATTGAGGCGTTCGCGGTGTGAGGTCGTCGATGAAGGCACTCTTCCATGCAATCGCGACGCTCGCCGCCAGCGTCGCGCTCGGCGCCTGCGGCACGGCCGGTCAGGGCCGGGACGCATCCGGTCCGGAAGCGACCGATGCGGCGAAGATCGAGTGCCCGACCCCCACCGCCGCTCATCCGGCGGTCGTGAAGCGCACGGTCGTGAAGGAGTACGGTGAATCGACCACGCTGACCTCGGCGATGTGCAATGGGAGCCAGGCGGAATGCGGCCGCCTGGTCGCCCGGTTCAACGCCGCCGACAGCAGCACCGATCAGATGCCACGCCAGGGCAACCAGCCCACCGCGCCGGCGATGCGAGGCAGCAGCCGGTACTGAGCGGGCGCATCGATGGACATCTTCATCCAGCAGGTCGTCTCCGGCCTTGCGACCGGCAGCATCTACGCCGCGCTCGCCCTGGCGCTGGTGATGATCTACGAGGCAACCGACGTCGTGAACTTCGCGCAGGGCGAGATGGCGATGTTCGCGACCTATATCGCCTGGTCGCTCATCAACGCCGGCGTGCCTTATTGGCCGGCGTTCTTCGGCACGCTCGCCATCGCGTTCTTCGGCGGGCTGGTGGTGCAGCGGGTCGTGATCCGGCCGGTGGCGAACGCACCGATCCTGACCGTCGTCATCGTGACGATCGGGCTGCTCGTGATCTTCAACAGCATGGCGGGCTGGATCTTCTCGTACGTGCAGAAGCCGTTCCCGAGCCCGTTCCCGAAGGAACCCGTGCGCCTCGGCAGCGTCGTGCTGGGGAGCCACGATCTCGGCCAGATCGGCGTGACGATGCTCGTCCTGTCGTGCATCTGGGTCTTCTTCCGTTTCACGCCGCTCGGGCTGGCCATGCGCGCGGCTGCGCAGAATCCGTTGTCGAGCCGGCTGGCGGGGATCCGCGTCGGCTGGATGCTCGCCCTCGGTTGGGCGCTCGCGGCGATGTTCGGGGCGGTCGCGGGCATGATGGTCGCGCCGGTGTTGTTCCTCGACCCCAACATGATGGCCGGCGTCCAGATCTACGCCTTCGCGGCGGCGACGCTCGGCGGCTTCACGAGCCCGGTCGGAGCGGTCATCGGCGGGCTCGTGGTCGGCGTTGTGGAGAATCTGGTCGGGACCTACGTGAGTTTCATCGGCACGGAATTGAAGTTCAGCGTCGCCCTTGCGTTGATCATCGTGGTGCTGCTCGTCAGGCCGAGCGGGCTCTTCGGCCGCGCGACGGTCAAGCGCGTATGAACACGGAACACACGCGGCGATCGTTCTTCGTGGCGGCGATGATCCTCGCATGCGTGCTGCCGTTCCTGCTCAGCAACTTCCGCCTGTTCCAGTTCACGCAGGCCTATATCTACGCGATCGCGCTGCTCGGGCTGAACCTGCTCACCGGCTACAACGGCCAGATCTCGCTCGGGCACGGCGCGTTCTTCGCCATCGGCGGTTATGTCGCCGCCATCCTTATGGACCGTTGGGGTGTCCCGTACGCCCTGACCCTGCCGATCGCCGCGATCGTCTGCCTGGCGGCCGGATTCCTGTTCGGCCTGCCGGCGCTCCGGCTGGAGGGCCTGTACCTCGCGCTCGCGACGTTTGCGCTGGCCATCGCCGTGCCGCAGATCCTGAAGTACTTCGAGCGCTGGACCGGGGGCTCGCAGGGAATCGTCCTGATCAAGCCGGCCGCGCCGTTCGGCTTGCGGCTGACCGCCGATCAATGGCTCTACTTCCTCACGCTCGCCATCCTGCTCGCGACGTTCTGGATCGGCGGCAACCTGCTGCGCGGGCGCGTGGGTCGTGCGATCGTCGCCATCCGCGACAACCCGATCGCCGCGCAGGCGATGGGCATCAATACCTCCGTCGTCAAGGCGGTGACGTTCGGCGTCAGTGCCGCGCTCACGGGCCTGGCCGGCGCGCTGTCCGCGGTCGTCGTCGCCTACGTCGCGCCCGACTCGTACAACTTCCTGCTTTCGATCATCCTGCTGATCGGGATCGTCATCGGCGGGCTGGCGTCGATCTCCGGTGCGATCTACGGCGCGTTCTTCATCCAGTTCGTCCCGAACTTCGCGCAGGACATCTCCAAGGCGGCGCCGTGGGCGATCTTCGGCGTCTTCCTGATCGTGTTCATGATCGCGATGCCCACCGGCATTGCCGGTGCCATCGCGCTGATCCGCAACCGGCTCGCCCGGCGCCGCGTTCCAGAAACGGCGCCGGCGACACATCGGCCGGGCATGCAAGCGACGCCGTAACAAGGAGACAACGATGAGACATGTAAGAAGGTTCTTGGCACTCGCGGCGCTGCTCGCGGCGCCCGTTCTGGCGCAGACGCCCGGCGTCACGCCGACCGAGATCAAGGTCGGCAACCTCAACCCGTACAGCGGGCCTGCATCGGCGTACGGAACGATCGGCAAGTCGATCGGCGCGTATTTCAAGATGATCAACGACCAGGGTGGCATCAACGGGCGCAAGATCGACTACATCAGCTACGACGACAGCTACAGTCCGCCGAAGGCCGTGGAGATGGCGCGCAAGCTGGTCGAGCAGGATCAGGTTGCGCTGATCTTCCAGTCGCTCGGCACGCCGTCGAACACCGCGATCCACAAGTACATGAACCAGATGAAGGTGCCGCAGCTGTTCGTCGCCACCGGCGCATCGAAATGGAACGACCCGAAGCACTTTCCCTGGACGATGGGATGGCAGCCCAACTACCAGACAGAAGGAAGCATCTATGCCCGCCACATACTTGCGACGGTGAAGGATCCGAAGATCGGCATCCTTTTCCAGAACGATGATTACGGCAAGGACTACTTGAAGGGATTCGAGGACGGACTGGGCGACAAGAAGTCGCTGATCGTGATGAAGCAGTCCTACGAGGTCACGGATCCGACCGTGGATTCGCAGATCGTCAACCTGAAGAACAGCGGCGCCAACGTCTTCTTCAACATCACCACGCCGAAGTTCGCAGCGCAGGCGATCAAGAAGGCGCACGACCTCGGGTGGACGCCGGTCCACTACCTGAACAACGTCTCGAACTCGACCGCATCCGTGCTCAAACCGGCGGGACTCGAGGCCTCGAAGGGCCTGATCACCGCCCTGTATGGAAAGGAAGTCACCGATCCGCAATGGAAGAACGACAAGGGTTACCAGGATTGGGTGGCATGGATGAAGAAGTACTACCCGGACGGCAGCACTCAAGACAACTTCAACGCGTACGGCTACTCGGTCGCGATGACGCTGGTGCAGGTGTTCAAGCAATGCGGAAACGATCTGTCGCGCGAAAACATCATGCGTCAGGCGGCGAACCTGAAGAACCTCGAACTGCCGATGCTGCTTCCCGGCATCAAGATCAACACCAGCCCGGATGATTTCGCGCCGATCGAGCAGGAGCAACTGGCCCGCTTCAACGGCGAGATCTGGGAAGTCTTTGGCGACGTTGTCGCCTCGACGCACTGACCGTTGCATGTCCCCTCCCCGCCTGCGGGTCAGGGAGGGGCCCCTACTCCTGGCCAGCCTGATTCTTGCGCTGCTGCCAGAGCACGTCGGCGCCCCCGGCCGCGCGATTGAGCACCCGCGCCAGGACGAACAGCAGGTCGGAAAGCCGGTTCAGGTACTGGCGCGGCGCTTCGTTCACGGGCTCGTGCGCGCCGAGTTCGACGAGATCGCGCTCGGCGCGCCGGCAAGTCGTGCGGCAAACATGTGCCTGCGCGGCGGCACGACCTCCGCCGGGCAGGATGAATTCCTCCAGCCGCGGCAGGTCCGCGTTGTAATGGGCAAGGCGCGCATCCAGCCGCGCCACCTGCGTCGCCTGCAGCATCGTGTACCCGGGTATGCACAACTCGCCGCCGAGGTCGAACAGGTCGTGCTGGATATTAAGCAGGTCGGTTCGCACGGACTCGGGCATCGCTTCGGTCAAGAGCACGCCGATGAACGAGTTCAACTCGTCGACGCTTCCCATCGCTTTGACGCGCAGGCTGTCCTTGCCCGTGCGCGACCCATCGCCAAGCCCCGTGGTGCCGTCATCGCCCGTGCGCGTCGCGATACGCGTCAAACGCTTGCCCATTTTTTGCCGTCGAGCGCGGCCTACAATGACCGCGTCCCGCATGAAACCTGGAGAGCGAGATTATGAACGCGCCTGCAACGCCTTCGAGCCTGCGCAAGCCACTGCCCGCGGGCTTCGCGGAGAAGCTGCGGCAGACGTTCGGCTCGCGCATGTCGCTGGCGGCCGCGGTGCGCGAGCACCACGGCCGTGATGAGTCGGCTTATGCACCGGTGCCGCCCGATGCGGTGGTCTTCGCGGAATCGACCGACGACGTCGCGCGTCTCATGGCGCTTTGCATCGAGCATCGCGTGCCCGTCATCGCATACGGTGTCGGCTCTTCGCTCGAAGGTCATCTGCTCGCGGTCCAAGGCGGCGTCTCGGTCGACATGTCGCGCATGAACAAGGTGCTCGCAATCAACCCTGAAGATCTCACCGTCACGGTCCAGGCCGGTGTCACGCGCAAGCAGTTGAACGACGCGATCAAGTCGACCGGATTCTTCTTTCCCATCGATCCGGGTGCGGACGCGAGCATCGGCGGCATGACCGCCACGCGCGCCTCGGGGACGAACGCGGTGCGCTACGGCACCATGCGCGAGAACGTGCTCGCGCTGACCGTCGTGACCGGCGAAGGCAAGGTGATCCGCACGGCGCGCCGTGCCCGCAAGTCGAGCGCCGGCTACGACCTGACGCGGCTCTTCGTCGGCTCCGAAGGCACGCTGGGCATCATCACCGAGATCACGCTGCGCGTGTACCCGCTGCCGGAGGCGATCTCGGCCGCGATCTGCTCGTTCCCGAGCGTCGACGCCGCCGTGCGCACGACCATCGCAACCATTCAGCTGGGGGTCCCGATCGCGCGCTGCGAGCTGCTGGACGCGCTGACCGTCAAGGCGGTCAACGCGCATGCCAGGCTCGGCCTGCCCGAGTTGCCGCTGCTGCTGTTTGAATTCCACGGCAGCGAGACCTCGGTGCGCGAGCAGGCCGAGACGGTGCAGTCCATTGCGCTCGAGCACGGCGGGCGCGAATTCCAGTGGGCCACCACACCGGAGGAGCGCACGCGTCTGTGGAGCGCCCGCCACAACACCTACTTTTCGTGCCTGCAGCTGAAGCCCGGGTGCCGCTGCAACACCACCGACGTGTGTGTACCGATCTCGCGCCTTGCCGAGTGCATCGGCGCGGCCGTGAAGGAGGTCGAGCGATCCGGCCTGCTCGCGCCGATCCTGGGCCATGTCGGGGACGGCAACTTCCACTGCGCGATCCTGCTCGATCCCGACGACCCGCGCGAGGTCGAGGCCGCCGAGCGCCTGAATCGCAGCATCGTCGAGCAGGCACTTGCGGTGGAGGGCACGTGCACGGGCGAACACGGCGTCGGCCTGCACAAGATCGACTTCCTGCTGGCGGAGCACGGTCCGGACGCGATCGACCTGATGGCTCGCATCAAGCGTTCGTTCGATCCGCTCAACATCCTCAATCCGGGCAAGATCCTGCACCTCTGAGGACCTGCGCAATGAACGCCCCGACTGAACTGGCGGTCCCCGACGCGCTATCCATCGAAGGCACCGGACCGGTCGACGCCGAGCGGCAGCGACGGGTCGTGGCCGCGCTGCGGGCGGTCCTGCCCCCGCACTGCATCCTCTGGCGCGAAGAAGACACGCGACCCTACGAGTGCGACGGGTTGACGCTGTACCGTCAGCTGCCGATGGTGGTGGTCCTCCCGGAAACCGAGCCGCAGGTGCAGCAGGTGCTGCGCTGCTGTCGCGCGCTGGAAGTGCCGGTCGTTCCGCGCGGCGCGGGCACATCCCTGTCGGGCGGCGCACTGCCGCATGGCGCAGGCGTCGTGCTTTCGCTGGCGAAGTTCAATCGCATCCTCGAGATCGATCCGCGCGCCCGCACGGCGACGGTCGAGCCGGGCGTCCGCAATCTCGCGATCTCCGAGGCCGCGGCGCCATGCGGCCTCTATTACGCGCCGGATCCGTCGAGCCAGATCGCCTGCACGATCGGCGGCAACGTCGCCGAGAACTCGGGCGGCGTGCACTGCCTGAAATACGGGCTGACGGTGCACAACGTGCTCGGCGTGCGCGCCCTCACGATCGAAGGCGACGTCGTGGAATTCGGCGGTCGTTGCCTCGATTCGCCCGGCCTGGACCTGCTGGCGCTGGCGATCGGCTCCGAAGGCATGCTCGCGGTGGTCACGCAGGCGACGGTGAAGCTCGTGCCGAAGCCGCAGTTCGCGTGCGCGATCATGGCTTCGTTCGATGATGTCGAGCGTGCCGGCGACGCGGTCGCCGCGGTGATCGGGGCCGGCATCATCCCGTCGGGCATGGAGATGATGGACCGGCCGGCCGTAGGTGCGGTCGAACCCTTCGTCAACGCGGGCTACGACACGGATGCCGAGGCGATCCTGCTCATCGAGTCGGACGGAACCCAGGAAGAGGTCGACGAGGAGATCGACCGCATGAAGGCCGTGCTCGACGGCAGCGGCGCGACGCGGCTCAAGGTCTCCGAGAGCGAGGCCGAGCGTCTGCGCTTCTGGGCCGGACGCAAGGCCGCGTTTCCCGCCGTGGGACGGATCTCGCCCGACTACTACTGCATGGACGGCACGATTCCGCGCAAGAAGCTCGGTGCCGTGCTGCGTGCGATCCAGAAGATGGAAGGCGAATACGGGCTGCGTTGCGCCAACGTCTTTCACGCCGGCGACGGCAACCTGCACCCGCTCATCATGTTCGACGCCAACGACCCGGATTCGGTCGCGCGGGCGGAAGCGTTCGGGTTCGCCATCCTCGAACTTTCGGTCGAGGTGGGCGGCACCGTCACCGGCGAGCACGGTGTCGGCGTCGAAAAGATCAACCAGATGTGCAAGCAGTTCGACCGCGCGACGCTGGATGCGTTTTTCGCGGTCAAGCGCGCTTTCGACCCGCCGGGCCTGCTCAATCCGGGCAAGGCGATTCCGACGCTGGCGCGCTGCGCCGAGTACGGCAAGATGCACGTGCACGGCGGCAACCTGAGGTTTCCCGACCTGCCGCGCTTCTGATGCAAGACATGCTCGACGAGCTCGCCGGGCGGGTGCGTGCCGCGGCGGCGAGAAAGCAGCCGCTGCAGATCCGCGCCGGCGGCACCAAGGATTTCTACGGCAACGCACCGCGCGGCGAGGTGCTCGACCCGCGCGGGCACAGCGGCATCGTCGACTACGAACCGACCGAGCTCGTGGTGACGGTCCGTTGCGGAACGCCGCTCGCCGAACTCGAGTCGGCGCTGGACGTTCGCGGCCAGATGCTCCCCTTCGAGCCGCCGCACTACGGAGCGGGAGCGACCGTGGGCGGATGCGTTGCCGCCGGGCTCGCGGGCCCGCGGCGCGCGTCGTTCGGCGCCACTTACGGCGGCGTGCGCGACTTCATGCTCGGTGCCAAGCTCATCGACGGACGCGGGCAGCTGCTGTCGTTCGGCGGCACCGTGATGAAGAACGTCGCCGGCTACGACGTGGCGCGCGCGCTCGCCGGGTCGCTGGGCATCCTCGGCATCATCGTCGAGGTGTCGCTCAAGGTGCTGCCCAAGGCGGTGTGCGAGGCGACACAGCGGATGGATCTCGACGCATCCGCGGCGCTCGACCGTGTCAACGACTGGGCGGCGCTGCCGTTGCCGATCTCGGCGACCGCGTGGCGGGGCGGAACGCTGCACGTGCGCCTCTCCGGCGCCGCCGCGGCGGTGCACGCCGCGGCGGTGCGCCTCGGCGGCGAAACCGTCGAACCCGCGCGCGCCGATGCGTTCTGGCGCGGCGTGCGCGAACACACCCACGCGTTTTTCGCGGTCAATGCGCCGTTGTGGCGGCTCTCGGTGCCCTCGACCGCGCCGCCCCTGTCGCTCGACGGCGAGCAGTTCGTCGAGTGGGGTGGCGCGTTGCGCTGGCTGCGCTCCACCGCGCCGGCGGCGCAGGTCCGCGAGCGCGCCGCGGCTGCGGGCGGCCACGCGACGCTGTTTCGCGGCGGCGATCGGAGCGGCGGCGCGTTCGCGCCGCTCGCGGCGCCGGTCCTGGCGATCCACAAGCGGCTGAAGGCGGAGTTCGACCCGTACGGGCTGTTCAATCCCGGGCGGATGTACGAAAACCTCTAGGCGGTGACGCGCGTCGCTTTCGCATGCAAACGAATCTCGCTGAGTGGATCCGCGACACGCCCGACGGCAAGGAAGCCGACGCGATCCTGCGCAAGTGCGTGCACTGCGGCTTCTGCACCGCGACGTGCCCGACGTATCAGCTCCTCGGCGACGAACTCGACGGACCGCGCGGCCGGATCTACCTGATCAAGCAGGTGCTCGAAGGCAGGGCACCGACGGCGACCACGCAGTTGCACCTCGATCGCTGCCTCACCTGCCGCAACTGCGAGACGACGTGCCCCTCGGGTGTCCAGTACGGGCGGCTGGTCGACATCGGACGCCACGTCGTCGAGCAGCAGGTGCCGCGCCCGGCGCGCGACCGCATGCTGCGCAGTGCTTTGAAGGAAGGGCTTACGAGCGCCGCCTTCGGCCCGGCGTTGAAGTTCGGTCAACTCGTGCGGCCACTGTTGCCGGCGACGTTCCGCAACAAGGTGCCGCGGCGGCAGCACACCGGAACCTGGCCCACGCGCCGGCATCCGCGCAAGATGCTGCTGCTGGCCGGCTGCGTGCAGCCGTCGATGCTGCCGAACATCAACGCGGCGACGGCGCGGGTGCTCGATGCACTGGGCATCGAGGTGGTGATGGCGACGGACGCGGGCTGCTGCGGGGCGATCCGCCATCATCTGAACGACCACTCCGGCGGCGCATCCGACATGCGCGCCAACATCGACGCGTGGTGGCCGCACGTGGAGGCCGGTGCGGAAGCGATCGTGATGAACGCGAGCGGCTGCGGCGCGATGGTGAAGGAATACGGTCATCTCCTGCGCAACGATGCCGCCTACGCCGAAAAGGCACGGCGCATTGCCGACCTGACGCGTGACCTGGCGGAGCTCCTGCCCGCCCTGATCGGGTCGCTGCAGGCGCGGCTGAGGCCAGACGCCGCGGCCGAGCGCGTCGTGTTCCATCCGCCCTGCACTTTGCAGCACGGGCAGAAGATCAGCGGCGTCGTCGAAGGCATGCTGGGTGCGCTCGGCGCCGAGGTCGCCCCCGTCGGCGAGAGCCATCTCTGCTGCGGATCGGCCGGAACGTATTCGGTGCTCCAGCCCGAGCTCGCGTATCGCCTGCGCGACCGCAAGCTCGGCAATTTGCAGGCGCCGGAGCCGGCTGCCATCCTGTCGGCCAACGTGGGCTGCATCACGCACCTGCAGAGCGGCACCGCGACCCGCGTGGAGCACTGGATCGAATGGCTGGATCGCCGCCTGGCGAACTAGAGCGACCATCCCCTCCCCCGCCCGCGGGGGAGGGCGTTCGGGGCTAGTGCAGCGGCTTGACTTCGCCCGAGCCCGCGATCTTCTTGTCGACCTGCGGTGAGCCGCGATAACGGACGTCGCCCGATCCGGCGATGCGCGCTTGCAGGGTTTCGGTTGCGTTGACGCGCGCGTCGCCGCTGCCGGCGATGCGCACCGCGGCGGACTTGGCCAGCAGATCCTCGGCCAGGACGTCGCCCGATCCTTCGATCACGAAACCGACCTTGTCGGCGCGCCCGCGCGCATTGAAGTTGCCGCTGCCGGCGATGGAGACGGCGACGGTGTCGGCCTCGAGCCTGGCGATCCTGACGTTGCCCGAGCCATGGATGACGCCTTCGAAGATCCCCGCCTTGATGTCGTCGGCGAGCACGTCCCCGGAGCCGTCGACGCGGAGCGCATCGAGCTGCTTGAATTCCACTACGACGAAGATCTTGTTGCGGGTGCGAAACGAGACGTCCTTGGTCGTCTCGATGTGCAGCCAGCCGCCCTCGACGCGGGTCTCGATCAGCGTCGCGATGTTGTCGTCGGCGTGCACGACCGCCTTCTCCGCGCCGGTGTGCTTGAGCTGCACTTCGACCGGTGCGGAAACCACGACCCGTGTGTAGCCGGACACGGCGCGCGCGTCGTCGATCATGGTGCCCGACCCGTCGACCATCGATCCGCTGCCGACCACCACGGTTGCCGCGAGCGCGGCGCGCAGCGGGAACAGAGACACGAGGCAGGCAACCGCGATCAGGCCCTGGTTCAGCAATCGGCGCAACGGATTCATGGCGATGATTCGGCAGAGTCGGCGTGAGGCGCAGTATGGCCGCTCCGGCTGGTCCGGGCGCGCGACGTGCGACGCACTGCACGAAGCGCGCCCTGGACGGCGAAATCCGGGTGCTTCATGCAACAGGCCTGCTGAAACGACGTTGTCAGCACGACGGCAGCAGGATGCGCGGCGTGCAATGTTGCGCGTCAGCGCGGACAATGTCACAGGCGCGCACGGGCGAGGCGCTGCCATGGTGGCACTTCTCGCCAGCGCAAGAGCCAGGCGAGCGGCATAACCGCCGCCCGCGCCGTCCGCAAGGCGTGAGCTTCGCGCTGACGGCCGATGCGACGCGCCGACCGGCTGTGCGAGATCGTGCAGTACCTGCGCGGCCGCCGTCTCACCACCGCCACGCAGCTCGCGCAATGGCTCCAAGTCTCCGAGCGCACGATCTACCGCGACGTGGCCGACCTGGTCGGGACCGGGGTTCCGATCAACGATGAAGCCGGCGTCGGTTATCGCATCCCGGCCAGTTTCGACCTGCCCCCTCTCATGTTCAACTTCGATGAAGTCGACGCGCTGGTGATCGGTGCGTGGTTCGCCGAGTCGTGGGGCGGCCCGGGCCTGGCCAACGGCGCCCGCTCGGCACTGGCCGAGATCGCCGGCGCGCTGCCGCGCGAAAAGCGCGCCGCGCTCGAAGGCGCGCGCCTGTGTGCGCCCGGCTTCTTTGTCGACCAGGTTCCGGGCGAACGGCTCGAGACGTTCCGCGCGCCATCGGCGCGCGCCACCTGATCGCACTCGACAACCGCGACGGCCACGGCAGCATCAAACGGCGCGTGCGGCCGCTCGGCATCTTCTCCTGGGGCGATGCGTGGTCGGTGGCTGCCTGGTGCGAACTGCGGCAGGACTTCCGCAATTTCCGCCTCGATCGCATCGCCGGCCTGCGCCGCCTCGAGGAACGCTTCGCCGACGAATCGGCAAGCGCCTCGAGATTTCCTGCGCAAGATGGAGGAGCGCTGACCTAGGTTCGTCCGGAGGACCGCTGGCGCGCGACCAGGCGGCGCGCGACGCGGGTGACGACGGCGGTCTGCGGCCCGTTGCGCGGCAGTCGCATGCGCGTGCGCGCGACGACGAAGTCGAACGCGTAGGCCACCGCATCGCGCACCTGCTGCGCGTTGTGGTCGCGCTCGGCGGCGGTGAGATAGAAGTTGAAGTCGACGTCGTGGCGGATATAACGCGGCGGCAGCTGGTTCAGCGCCACGCATGCGATGTCGGCGAGCAGCCGCGCCTCGACACTCGGACGGATCTTCGATTGGGCGAGCACTTCCTCCATCACGGCGCGCTCGTGGTGGTTGTGGATCGAAGCGAAGTCGGAGACGTCCATCGGCAGATCAAGGCGGCGGCGCACACGGCGGCCGAACGCGCGGTGACGAGGAAGGAAGATGTTGGTGCCCGCCGACGGCGCGCTACCCGGGGAAAAGCGCCGTAAAGCCGCGCCAGATCGGGCAAAGAGGCGCCGCCGATCGGCAGTTCGGGCCGGCCGCGCGACGGCGGAGGCCGGGCCTATTGCGCGGCGGAAGGATCGATCGCGGGGCTGCGGTCCGGGATCTCGGAGGTGTTCCTGGCGCTCGTACGCAGGCGATCGCGCACCATGTCGATGTGGCCACGCAGCGCGTACAGCTCGTCCGCGTGCGAAAGCGGCACCGTCACCCGCTCGACACGCGTTTCGATCTCGTCGAGTTCCTCGATCAGCTTGACCGGCGCCACCGAACCGGCGGCCGCGGCTTCCTCGATGCGCCGCAGCCGCCCGTACCATCGGAACACACGCGAGCGGATGCGGAACTGGTAGATCGGCGGCACCAGGCGCGACAACGGAATCAGCACGGCGATGATGGAAACCAGGGCGACCCACATCCGGTCGATCAGGTTGGCGATCCCGAAGGGCAGGTACCGCTGCAGGACCGGCGCACCATTGCGGTAGAAACGCGCCGCCTCCGAGGCGAGCGGCCGTTCCGGGTCCTGGCCGACCGGGAACTGTCCGGCGCGGGCAAACCAACCGGTGCCGCCGTGGACACGCTGCGCAGTCTGGACGAACAGTTGCAGGATCGCCGGATGCGTGGTCGAGCGCGTGACCAGCGTCGAGGTCGCCGCGACCAGGTGAACATCGGTGGGCGGCACGTCCTTGGCGAGGTCGACCACGCCGCGCGGCAGTGTCAGCGCGGTGAGAAAGGCGAACCGGCGCGCGTACGCTTCATTCTGTACGAAGTCGAACAGGCGGATCCCGGGCGTCATCAGGAGCATCTGGATCAGCGGCGATTCCGGTGCCGAAACGAACATCACCGCATCGACCTCGCCTTCCAGGAGCGCCACGACCGCCGGCGTGGGCTCGAGCCGGCTCAGGTTGAGCGTGTCGCGATCGATGCCGTTGGCGTACAGCACCTTGCGCATGAGATTGCCGGTGCCGCTGCCGCGGGCGCCGGCGTTGATGCGCAGAGTCTTGAACTGGGAGAGTTCGGTCAGCACCGGCGCCGGCTCGAGCCCGCGTTTGCCGGGTCCCAGCACCTTGCGCGCGGCGTCCTCGCGATAGAAGATCCAGACCGGCTCGTAGAACAGCCCGCCCAGCGACTGCAGTTCGATGCCGTCGTTTTGTTCATCGGACGCGTGCAGCGCTTCGCTCGCGCCGCCCTGGACGAACGCCAGGTCGACGTCCTCCTTGGGGTCCTTCAGCAGGCGCAGGTTTTCGGTCGCGCCCCCGGTCGACCTGAGCTTGACCTCGATGCCGTAGCGCTTGAGCTCGGCCGCGTAGCGTTTGCCGAACTCCGCATAGGCGCCCTGGTCCGGGCCGGTCGCGAGCACGACGTGCCTGGGCGGGTTCGGCTTGAGCCAGACGTAGGCCAGCGCCAGAAGGACCACCGCGATGACGATGAAAGGCGCGCTCGTCACCAGCAGGTCACGCACGGAAAGCAGCGTGAGACGCAGCGGGGCTTTGACCTTCATGATTGCTGGGCCGAATCGAGGCCGGCACGATCGAGCAGGCGGGAATTATGGCTTTCTCGCCCGCCTCACGCCTGCGGCGTCACCGAGCGCGGGAACGCCGGGGCGCGCCGCGCGTGGGTCGCCTGTTCGAATGCGAAGCCGTAACGCAGCAGCTTCGCCTCGGACCAGGCCGGTCCGACCAACGAGAGTGCAACCGGCAGTCCGGCGACAAAGCCCATCGGAACCGTCAGATGGGGATAGCCGGCAACCGCGGCGGGCGTCGAGAAGCTGCCCGTGGTGGCATCGCCGTTGACCGGATCGGTCAGCCAAGCCATGCCTCCGGTCGGCGCAACGAGTGCGTCGACACGATGCTGCGCGAAGGCGGCGTCCAGGCCTTCGGCGCGCGCGAGCCGCCGGCTGCTGGCGAGAGCTTCGAGGAACGCGGGGCTCGTGAGATCCCCCTTTGCCTGCGCTTGCACGAAGAACTCCTGGCCGAAGAACGCCATCTCGCGCGCGCGGTTCGCCTCGTTGAACGCGATCACGTCCGCGAGACTCTTGACGGCAGCGCCGCTTCCGAATTCGGCAAGGTACACATCGAGCCCCGCTTTGAGCTCGGTCAGCAGGACTTCCATCTCATAGGGATCGATGCTGTCCATGTTCCGGACTTCGACGGGATCGACCAGTTCCGCGCCGGCGGCACGCAGGACCTCCAGTTGCGCCTCGAACAGGGTCACGACCCCGGGGTGAAGGTTGCGCAGATTGCGCACTGCGCCCAGGCGGGCGCCACGCAATCCGTTCGCATCGAGCGCCTGCATGTAGTCGGGCGGCGCGGATGCGCCCTGTGTCGCGGCGTCGTGCGAATCCGAGCCGGCGATTGCGGACAGCAGGATCGCCGCGTCTGCAACCGATCGCGTCATCGGTCCCGCCGTGTCCTGCGATTGCGAAATCGGCACGATGCCGTCGCGACTGACGAGTCCGACCGTCGGCTTGAGCCCGACGATGCCGCAGATCGAAGCCGGCGAGACGATCGACCCATCGGTCTCCGTCCCAATGCCCGCGGTAGCGAGGTTCGCCGCGATGGCGACCGCGGTGCCGGAGCTCGACCCGCTTGCGTTGCGATCGAGCGCATAAGGATTGCGCGTCAACCCGCCGCGTGCGCTCCAGCCACTGGTCGACCGCGGCGAGCGGATGTTCGCCCATTCGCTCAGGTTGGTCTTGCCGAGGATCAGCGCCCCCGCGGCGCGCAGCCTGGCCGCCACGAACGCATCGCGCGGAGGCCTGGCACCGACCAAGGCAAGGGAGCCGGCCGTCGTGGCCATCCGATCGGCGGTCGCGATGTTGTCCTTGAGCAGGATGGGAATGCCGTGCAGCGGGCCGCGCACATTGCCCGCCTTGCGTTCGCGGTCCAGTTCGGCGGCAAGCGCCATCGCATCGGGATTCAGCTCGATGACCGAACTCAGCTTCGGCCCGCGCCGGTCGATCTCCTCGATGCGGCCGAGATAGGCGTTGGTCAGCGCTCGCGTCGTGAGCTTGTCGGATTGCAGCCGCGCCTGCAGCTGCGCGATCGTCGCCTCGAGGAATGGGAATCGGGAGGCCGCGGCGGCCGGGCGCAGGGTGGCCAAGGTCGAAGCTCCGGCGATCGCAGCGACGTGGAGTAACGCCCGCCGCCGTGGGTTCATCATCTGTCAGTGCGCCGTCGCCTTGACGATGTCTTCGATGATCTTCTTTGCGTCGCCAAACACCATCATCGTCTTGTCCATGTAGAACAGCTCGTTGTCGAGGCCGGCGTAGCCGCTCGCCATCGAACGCTTGTTCACGATCACCTGGCGCGCCTTGTAGGCCTCCAGGATCGGCATGCCGGCGATCGGCGACTTGGGATCCTTGGCGGCGGGATTGACCACGTCGTTGGCGCCGAGCACGAGCACCACGTCGGTGTCGCCGAACTCGGAGTTGATGTCTTCCATCTCGAAGACCTGATCGTACGGGACCTCGGCCTCGGCAAGCAGCACGTTCATGTGACCCGGCATGCGGCCCGCGACCGGGTGGATGGCGTACTTCACGTTGATGCCGCGGGCGATCAGCTTGTCGGTGAGCTCCTTCAGCGGGTGCTGCGCGCGCGCGACCGCCAGCCCGTAACCCGGAACGACGATCACCGAGTCGGCGTTGGTGAGCAGGAACGCCGCGTCGTCCGGCGAGCCGCTCTTCACGGGCCGCTGCTGCGTCGTGGCGGCGGCCGCGCCGACTTCGCCGCCGAATCCGCCGAGGATGACGTTGAAGAAGGAGCGGTTCATCGCCCTGCACATGATGTACGAGAGGATCGCGCCGCTCGAGCCCACGAGCGAGCCGGCGATGATGAGCATGGGGTTCTCGAGCGAGAACCCGATGCCGGCGGCGGCCCACCCCGAATAGCTGTTCAGCATCGAGACCACCACCGGCATGTCGGCACCGCCGATCGGAATGATGATCAGCACGCCGAGCACGAAGGCGAGCGCCAGCATGACGATGAACGGCAGCCATTCCTGGCTCACGACGAAGCCGATGCCGAAGCCGATCATCGCGATGGCGAGCACCAGGTTGAGCAGGTGCTGCCCGGAGAACACGACCGGCGCGCTGCGGAAAACGCGCAGCTTGTACTTCGCCGACAGCTTGCCGAAGGCGATCACGGATCCGGAAAACGTGATCGCGCCGACGAACGCTCCGATGAACAGCTCGACCCGGTTGCCGCGCGGGATCGCATCGCCCTTGGCGACGATGTTGAAGGCCCAGGGTTCCGCCACCGCGGCGACCGCGATGAAGACGGCGGCAAGCCCGATCATGCTGTGCATGAACGCGACCATCTCCGGCATCTTGGTCATCTCGACCGTGCGCGCGATGTACGTCCCGACGGCGCCGCCCACCACCAGGCCGAGCAGGATCCAGCCGATGCCGGGTGCGAGCATGTGCGGTGCCAGCTTGTGGATGAGCGCGACGGTGGTGACGATCGCGATCGCCATGCCAACCATGCCGAAGCCGTTGCCGATGCGCGACGTCGTGGGATGCGACAGGCCCTTGAGCGCCTGGATGAAGCACACCGAGGCGATCAGGTAGAGCAGGACGACGAGGTTCAGGCTGAGTTCCATGGTGCGGCCCCTTTATTGTTTTTTGTCCGCGCCCGCCTTGGGCTCCTTCTTCTTGAACATCTCCAGCATGCGCCGCGTCACCAGGAACCCGCCGAAGACGTTGACCGCGGCCAGGGCGACGGCCAGCACGCCCATCGACTTGCCGACGCCGGTCTCGGTCAGCGCGGCGGCGAGCATCGCGCCGACGATGACGATGGCCGAGATCGCATTGGTAACGCTCATCAGCGGCGTGTGCAGCGCCGGCGTGACGTTCCAGACCACGTGGTAGCCGACGTAGATGGCGAGCACGAAGACGATCAGGTTCCAGACGATGGGCGAGATGGCTTCCATGGTTCGATCTCCAGTCCGGTCATTCCGAGCCGCGGCGCGCGGGACGACTTCATGCCTTGCGCACGATTTCGCCGCCCATGCACATCAGGCATGCGGCGACGATGTCGTCATCCTGGTTGACGACGAAGTTGCCTTCCTTGTCGGTGACGAGCTTGAGGAAGTCGAGCAGGTTGCGCGCGTAGAGAGCCGAAGAATCGGTCGGCACGGTCGCCGGCAGATTCGGCTGGCCGATGATGTGCACGCCATGCTTGACGACGGTCCTGCCGAGCTCCGACACCGCGCAATTGCCGCCCTGCTCGACCGCCATGTCGACGATCACCGAACCCGGCTTCATCGACTTGACCATCTCCTCGGTGATGAGGATCGGCGCCTTGCGGCCGGGGATCAGCGCGGTGGAGATCGCGATGTCGGCCAACGCGATCCGCTTCGCGACTTCGGCGGCCTGGCGCTGCATCCACGAAGCCGGCATCGGCCGTGCGTACCCGCCGACACCGTGCGCGATCTCGCGCTCCTCGTCGGTTTCGAACGGCACGTCGATGAACTTGGCGCCCAGCGACTCGATCTGTTCCTTGACCGCGGGACGCACGTCCGAGGCCTCGATCACGGCGCCCAGGCGCTTGGCCGTCGCGATCGCCTGCAGCCCGGCGACACCGGCGCCCAGAATGACGCAGCGGGCCGCCTTGAGCGTTCCCGCCGCCGTCATCATCATCGGCATCAGCCGCCCATAGGTGACCGCCGCGAGCAGGACCGCCTTGTAGCCGGCGATGTTGGCCTGCGAGGACAACACGTCCATGCTCTGCGCGCGCGTCGTGCGCGGCGCGGCCTCGAGCGCGAAGGCGGTGAGCCCGGCCGCATTCATGGCCGCGATGCCCTCGGCGTTGAAGGGCTCGAGCAGGCCGATCAACGCGCCGCCGCGCTTCATCTGCGCGAGTTCGTCGCCGGTGGGCAGGCGAACCTTGAGCACGAGGTCGGCGCCGAGCGCACCGGCGGCGGTGCCGATCGATGCCCCTGCGGCAATGAATGCTGCATCGGTCTGCGCCGCGGCCAGACCGGCCCCAGCCTGGACCACGATCGAATGCTTGGCGCCGACCAGCTTCTTGACCGTTTCCGCAGTGGCGGCGACGCGGGTTTCGCCTGGCCGCGTCTCCAGCGGAACTCCCATGCGCATCGCTGTCCCCCCTGTATGTTTATTCGAATCGGGCGCGTTCTTTAAAATCAAGCTTACGCGAATTCGCCTTGCAAGCGCCGTCGCGCGCCCGCGTTGCGGGGACGGTCCCTGAAATCCAGTGGTGCCATCTCGCCCGCCAGCCTGCGTACTCGTCGACTCTATGGACACACAGCCGTGAAACACCGCGTCGTGGTTGGCCTGTCAGGCGGCGTCGACTCGGCGGTAGCGGCCTGGCGCCTGAAGGAGCAGGGCTTCGAAGTCATCGGCATCTTCATGAAGAACTGGGAAGACGATGACGACGGCGAATACTGCTCGACGCGGCAGGACTTCCTCGATGCCGCGGCCGTCGCGGACGTGATCGGGATCGAACTCGATGCCGTCAACTTCGCGGCCGAGTACCGCGAGCGCGTGTTCGCCGACTTCCTGCGCGAGTATTCCGCCGGCCGCACGCCGAACCCCGATGTGCTGTGCAACGCGGAGATCAAGTTCAAGGCGTTTCTCGACCACGCGATGCGCCTCGGCGCGCAGCACATCGCCACAGGGCACTACGCGCGCGTGCGCGAAGTGCCGGGCGCGGCGTCCGGCCTGCCGGTGCGCTACGAACTGCTGCGCGGTGTCGACGGCACGAAGGACCAGAGCTACTTCCTGCATCGCCTCGACCAGGCGCAACTCGCGCGCACGCTGTTTCCGGTCGGCGACCTGCGCAAGACCGAAGTCCGCCGCATCGCCGCCCGGATCGGGCTGCCCAATGCGACCAAGCGGGATTCGACGGGCATCTGCTTCATCGGCGAGCGGCCGTTCCGCGAGTTCCTCCATCGCTACCTGCCGATGAAGCCCGGACCGATCCGCAATGACACGGGGCAGGTCGTCGGGGAGCACGTCGGGCTCTCGTTCTACACGCTGGGACAGCGCAAGGGCATCGGCATCGGCGGCCGGCGCGATGGCAGCGGCGAGCCCTGGTTCGTCGCGCGCAAGGACATCGCCTCGAACACGCTGTGGGTCGTGCAGGGCCACGAGCATCCATGGCTGCTCGCGGATCGCCTGTCCGCCGACGCTGCGGTCTGGGTGAGCGGCGCGCCGCCGGCAGTGGGCACGCGCCTCAGCGCGAAGAGCCGGTATCGCCAGGCAGATGCGCCGTGCACCGTGACGCGCGTCGAGGACAACACCTTCGAGCTCGTCTTCGATGCGCCTCAATGGGCCATGACCCCAGGTCAGCACGCCGCGCTCTACCTGGGAGAGGTGAGTCTGGGAGGGGGGATGATCGCGTAGTCGTCCGAATGAAAGGCGCGTCGCTCGGGATGACAGCGTGGCAAGAGAGACCGGACGCGGATTGACGCGGCAAGCGTTGGGGCAGGGATCGAGATCGGCCGTACTTCACAGGTTCTGATCCGCCTCTTTGGTGCATGCTGCTGGCTCCTTCGAGGGCGGAGAAGCGCTAGTGTCGGCCGATACAAAGGGGCCGGAGGACCTCCGGTACGCAATGGCCATTTCGAAAAGCGGACAAGTTGTCGGCTCCAACCAACCGCTACTCGAACTTTCGTTGCTCGCTGGCTGGTTCGGCTACCTCTTGGTCGCACCGACCTGGGGGTTCGGTTGGGTCGAGGCGTGGCACAACGAGCAACGTGCGGTTCAAACGATCCTGCTCGGCCTCGTCGGCATCGTCACAGCTGCCGTGCCGCGACTTCGAACTGCGCTCGTCCCTCGAACCGGCATCGGGTACGCGGCTTGGGTGCTGGTCGCCATCGGCTTGACCTCGGCGCTCGACGCCGCCTTCGTCGTTCCTGCGCTGGTCGAAGTCTCGTTGCACGTCCTGCTCGTGGTGCTGGTCGTTGTCACCGCTTCGGCCGTGGCACGCGACCCGGTCCGGCTTGCGTTATGGGCCCGCCGAGCATGCCTTGCGCTCGCGGTCGCTCACGTGACCGGGATCACCGCGCGCTACGTCGGCATGCTGGCGCTCGGGCGACCGCTGGCTCTCGACGTACTGCTCCTCGGCTACGCGAATCCACGCTTTCCGAGTGCGCTATATGCCCTCCTGATGCCATTTTGTGCGACCCTCGTTGCCGACCCGCGTGAGATACCAGCACTGCGATGGATCGGCCTCGTCATGCTGGCCCTTCTATGGGCGGTGAATGTCGCGCTGGGAACGCGGGCAATCTGGCTTGCATACGGGTTCGTGCTGCCGCTGCTGCCGTTTGTGGTCGGCTGGCCGCGGAGCAAATCGATCCTGTTGGCGCTCGCTGGTTCGGCGCTGGCGGGCGTGCTCCTCTATTACTTGCTGTTCGTCGGAGTGCCCACATGGATGGGCACGGGCACCACGCTGCGATCGCGCATGGAGCAGCTCACATCGCTGAGCGATCGCGAACTGCTCTGGGCGCAAGCCTGGCAGATCATGACCAACAAGCCATTCCTCGGCGTCGGCCCGATGAACTTCGCGGCGCTCGGTGATTCGTTCGCGGCGCACCCGCATGACTGGATCATGCAGATCGGCTCGGAGTGGGGAGTTCCGGCGCTCGCGATCCTGCTTTGGATCATCTGGCGACTTGGCCAGGCGGTGTATGGCAGCGTGCACGTCGATCGCGGGAACGACGTCGACATTCTTGCGCCGCTCGCGGCCACGCTTGTCGGACTCGTCTACGGACTCGTCGACGGCAATCTCGTCATGCCCGTCAGTCAGACGGCCTACGCGTTGACGCTCGGCATCCTGCTTGGCCTGCGCACGACCCCCGCAACCACGGGCGTTGCGAGCCGGCCCGTGCTCGCAGCCGGCACTGCCGCGTTCGTGCTGGCGAGCACGCTTTGTCTGCTTGCCTACACGGCGAGCACGCTCCCCCAGCAGCCCGAGAGCGAGCGGATGTGGCGTGTGACGTCGCGGTTTCCGGACCTCGCACCGAGGTTCTGGCAGCAGGGACTACTGCGCTAGAGACTGCGGCGCTCGAGCGAACGAGCGACAAAAAAGCGAGGGCCGGATTGCTCCGGCCCTCGTTTAGACGCAGCGACTGCTATTAGGTGGCGACGCCGGTCTGCGAACGATTGCACGGTGCGGCGTTGGCAAACGTCCAGACGATGTTGTTGGCATTGACCACCGGGGTCAGCGTCACGACGCAGTTGCCGGCTTGCGCGTTGCCCGTGATCGTGATGACGCCGGTACCCGGGGCAACGACAACCGGGTTGGCACCCGCACCAAACTTCGGCGTCGGAAGCACCCACGTAGTCGGAACATAACCGCCACCCATCAGGCCCGTGGCCGCCGTACCCGGCGCAACGCCGCAGTCCATCGGCGCGGTGAAGCTGCCGGCCTGGTTCTG
>Ga0335077_10001528_pt1 | contig 27590 bp, 24 predicted proteins | sample Lox_Sample_31_FD_207151 | JGI IMG/M metagenome (GOLD analysis project Ga0335077, IMG submission 207151) | Soil microbial communities from Loxahatchee National Wildlife Refuge, Florida, United States - Lox_Sample_3.1 | ecosystem: Environmental > Terrestrial > Soil > Wetlands | place: USA... | reverse complement strand
ATGCTCTTCCCCTGGGTCGCCGCTCCGAACACGTTCATGTCGCTGCCACCGAGCATGGGCGTGGAGTCGGAATTTTGTCCGCCAGTGTTGGAGTACAACTGAGTGTCGAGCATAAGGACTTTGACGTTAGGGCGGTTCTGCAGAATCACCTTCGAGGTGTTCTGATAGCCGATGTCACCCATGCCGCCATCGCCGCCGACGGCCCACACCTTGGGCAGCTCAAGTACTTCCTGATCGGCCATCAGTGCATCGCTGAAGTGCGTGAGTTCGTAGTATTCGCGCGGGGTGATAACTTTCTCTTCGCGCTGGAGCAGCGCATCGGCGAGCCTCTCCGGAATGACCGAGCGCCTTGCGTGATCTACGATGAAGCTTTCGCCGAAGAGCCAGGCGACCGTGACGCCGTCCTGGAAGAGCGAGTTCATCCACGGATAGGGGTGGGGATTGTTCGGGGGCGTAGAGCCGTAGACGGTGTTACAGCCCGTGTGGGCGGCCATGGCCATAACACACATGCCGTTGGCCAAGCGGCCATCGATGGCCTGCAGATTTTTGTGATTGAAAGCCTCCTGCCGCATGACCGCCACGATGACGTTCACCAACTCGTGGTCGGTGATGGGGCCATAGCGGGCGATTCGCGCCTGGGTGTCTTTTTCATCCTCTCCACCCAGCCCCATGAGCAAGTGAGCGACGGCTTGGCGCAACAGATCATACTCCTCCGGGTTTCTACGTTTGAGTGCGGCGAGTTTTTCGAGGCCAACTTTCTCGAGTTGCGAGGCTTTCGCGCGGAGCCGATCGGCCTTGGCGTGGAAGAGGGGCCGCATGTAAGCCTCGGTGACGCAGGCTATCGCGCGCAGAACACTCTTTTCCCCGCAGCCGGCGCAAGCCCCGTCGCCGGAAACCAGCGCGTCGTAATTGTGACGAACCATCAGCATGTTGCGGAGAGTGGCGGTCTTGGAATCCTGCGGGTGGGCATCGTTGTAGAGGCCCAGATACTTCTGCGGCGTGTCGGGCAGAAAGCTGAGGAACGCGGTTCCAGTCTCGTGCTCGGCATTGACCAGTTCGGTTTCCTGCACCATCTTGAGGGCTTCATGTTCACCGCATGCGGTGACACATGCGGCGCATCCTTTGCAGAGGTCGGAGACGAAGATCGAGAAGATGCCGCCCCCGCCGGGCGTTTTCCGCTCCGGAGTAGAAAAGATGGCGTTCACCTTCTGGTAGGCCATGGGTACCCGGTCGAGGATGGCGAAAAACTGGAGTTTGGCCTCGGAACAGAACCCATCGACCTCGTTCGTGACTTGGCGCAGGATCTGCGGCAACGGCGTCGCCGTATTGTTCGCGATGGCATCGCGCATCATTTGACGCGTGCGCTTCTCGATCTCGGGCAGCAACCGCAGCATCTTCTCGCGCTCTCCCGCGTCCCCGACATAGTGCGCAACTGCGGCCTGCAGAATGGTTGCCATGTCTTCCGAACAGTTGGGCAACGCGGTGTCGGGGCAAACGGTGATGCACTCCATGCACTGCGTACATTTCTCGGGAATGAAAAGCGGCGTTTCACGGCGCGCGACGTACTTCGACGCCGTGTCGCCAGTGCCGGCGGCCATGACGCCGACCGATGCAAAGGGAGAGGAGGGTTGGTTGTAGCCGAGGCCAGCGCGGAACTCGGCGTTGAAGGTCGCGACCCGAGTTACGGGCGTGCGCTCGTTCTGGCCGGGGGGCACAGGGGTGGAGCGGCATTCAGAGTGACAGCCAGTGTCATCGGCACAATCGATGACTGGCAACAACGCCACACCACGCAACGTGGACCGATCGCGAGCGTTGAGCTCGCCAATGCGGATTTCGCGGACGCGTTCAAAGCCCTGGGTCATAACCTCCATGTTGGAGTTCACGACGGCATCGCCGAATCGGCCGAACTTCTCCACATATTGTCTGCGAACGACTTTGCGGAACTGTTCCGTGGCGATGCGGAACTTGGAAAGAAGCGGAGAGACTGCGAAGAACGCGCCCAGGAAGGCATTGCCCTGCATGCGAAGTTGAAGGTCAGCACGATCGGTGGCCTTGCGTGCGATCTCAAACCCTGGCAACGTGAACACGCGGATTTTCTTGTCGATGATCTGCTTGCGAGCCCAAAGCGGTAGCCGCTCCCAGGCCTGCTCGCCTTCCTCATCGGATTCCCACACCAGAGAGCCGCCCTCGGACATTCCGTCCAGCGGGTTGGTATGCGTGAATGCTTTCGGATCGCAGCACAGCACGACGGTGACGTGTCGGAGGTCGCAATTGACACGAATCCGCTCCGGCGCTGCCACCATGAAATACGCCGTGGGGGCGCCCTTTTTTTCCGATCCGTATTTGGGATTGGCACTGACGTGAATGATCTCTTTGGGGTTGCCCAGCTCATCGACGATCTTGTCGCGTTCGTAGAGCAGGTCGTTCAGATCGCCGAGAATGGCGCCGAGGTTCTTGCCCGTCGTGATCGCTCCCCATCCGCCGATAGAGTGGAAGCGCACAGCGACCGCCCCTTCCGGCAACAGCGATGGCGCTTCGTCGGACTTCACTTCATACGGGTGATCGACGCCCAGCACGAAGAACGACGTTCCATCCTCCGCCTGCTTGCCGTCTTTGCGGGCGCGGGTGCCAGTGGCAAATTCGTATGCGCCGAAGATGTGCTCTGGCCGGAAATCCCGCGACCCCAGGCCGTAGATACCGGAGAAGAGCCGAGGCAGTTGGTCGGCCGTGATCGCAGGCAGTCCCGCGGCGGCAGGATGGACGTCGGTCTGCAGAGCCTTGTTGAGCGCGGTTCGTAGGTCGCGCCCCATCGGGTTATCACCGGCCATCGGCTCGTCGGTGCGCTCAAGCACGATGACGTTCTTCTTGCCCGCGAGTACTTTGACAATCGCTGCTTCAGGGAACGGTCGAATGACGTTGAGGTGGATGGAGCCAACCTTCGCGCCTCTCCGGCCGCGGAGGTAATCCACCGCTGCTTCAATGTTCTCCGCGGCTGATCCCAGAGAGACGAATACCGTCTCCGCATCGTCAGTCTTGTACTGAGTGATCAAACCATAATAGCGACCGGTCAGCTTTCCGAACTCTGCGTACGCCTCTTCCAGGAACTGCAGGATCGGTTCCGTGAAGTTGTTCCGGCGCGCTGCCACACCTTGCATGTAGTGTTCCTGATTCTGCACCGGCCCCAGGAGTACGGGATTGGTGAGATCGATCATCTGCGGCACGCGCCGCCGCTTCAGCCCGAAGAGAATTCGCTGGCTCTCGGTGGGGCAGTCGATGATGTCGTCCGGCGCGCCGAGGAATTCGCGGATCAGTTCCGACTCATGCTTATAAAACGTCCGCTCCAGGTGCGAGGTGAGAAAGCCGTCCTGGACGTTCATCCCGGGCGTTAAACTCAGCTCCGTCGTGCGCCGCAAGATGAGCGCCTGATCGGCGGCTTGCTGCGCGTCTTTGCCGAACAGGATGATCCAGCCGGTGTCGAGCGCGCCATAGACGTCATCGTGCCCGCAGTGCACGTTGAGTGCGTGCTTGGTCAGCGCCCGAGCGACGACCTCCAGCACCATCGTCGAGCACTTGCCGGGCGCGTGATAATACTGTTCCACGCCGTACAGGATTCCCTGGCCGGACGTGAAATTAACGACACGTTTTCCGCACACCGAGTGCGCGATAGCTCCGCCCTGAGCCGCGTGTTCTCCTTCTGCTTCCACGGCCAGCGTGTTACGGCCGAACACATTCAGGCGGCCCTCGGCGAAGGACTGCTGGTAGAGTTCTCCCCCTTCGGTTGAGGGCGTGATCGGGTAGAACACGCCAGCATCGGCAATTCGTGTTTCGGTGTGGTAGGAGACGAGCTGATTCCCGTTTGCGGTGACCCGTATGCCAGGGTAACGAGGTGGGGCGGTCATGATGTCCTCCTCGAGCGTATACCTCCCGGTGAGGTCTCCTTAGATATTGCTTTCCTAGACACGAACTTCGGCGCTTGGCCCTCCACGCGGCTGCGCCAAGCCGGCCGGCTCTAATCGATCTCGTTTCCCGATAAGCTGAGAAGCAATCTCTTCTTCGGCCATGCTCCCCGCTGTCTGCGGGGCCTCGCCGGAGTTCATGGCGTTGAATGATATCGCCTGCGACACCTCCAGCGGGAAGAGACCAGTCCCGTGCGGCGGCGGGTGGGTCATCCAGTATCCAGGGAAAATACGCTCAACCAAAAGCATCACTGGTCTGTATCCATCTGGCTGTGACGGTGCTCACATCTGGCCGTGACAGGCAAGACAAAGCGGCCCTGATGCTGCCCCCCTCGCCGAGGAGCCCCAGAGCCAGAGTTCTCTCACCCCGGGGTTTATCCAGCGTTTTGATCTCAGGACAACGCTGTACCGTAGCGGCATTCACGACGAATTTGGCCCTAATAGGGAGCCGCGAGTCGGAGCGCGTTCAGCAGGTCCGCTTTTATCAATAATGATGAGGAGGGAGCGAGAAAGTTCTGGTTCTGCCCACATCTTCGGGGAGGAGGTCCCGCAAAAGCATCGACTGGATATTGCGTGGAGAGGACAATTAGCCGACTTGCAGAACGGCTCGCGGACCGTTGAATGACATGGCAGGAATAGCTGCGACCGTCTGGCGCAGGACGCCCTCCCGATCAGGACGACGCACCTGCGACCGCGGAATGCCGGCACCGCCGGCGTTCCTAATCGCGATTCTTCCGTCCGCATCGCCGCTTCGCCACCTTCCAGGCTAGTAGAAGGCAGCGCATATCCTCCCAACATCCCGAAGGCCCACTTAGCCATCTTGGGATCAGTTTTCCAAGCAGTTGGTCGCAACGGTGGCACCGCAAACCACAACGAACGGCTTGAAATGTGCAGAAACCGCTTCTTTCGGATGGCACCTTTGAAGGCGGCCACCAAAGGGCTGAACCTCGGTACGGGGAAATCTATGCGGAGAAGTTTCCCGCCTTTGGCATGAAAATCAACAGCCGGACCGGTGATTCCCCCACGAAGGGGCTTCGCCTCAATTCGTATTTGCTAGAAATTGCAGCGCCCTGCGCTGTCTGGCAGATCCGGAAGCTATTCCAGCCCGGATCCCTTTATTGTGTGAAGCAATTCCTGGTAAGATAATTACGGCATCAGGAGTGCCCGACAAGGGCCACCAACCGACGGGAGACGCACGGTGGTTGAGCCGCAAGGCTCGATGTGGCTGGAAATCAGCAAACGGTCTCCGCACGAGTGCCTGATAGTAGGGGGGTCTGTTTCGGTTCCTGATGCACTTCAGTAAAGGAGTGCATCAAATGTCCACGAAATTCTCTGAAGGTATTCATCTGAAATGCATTCAGGCGCTTCGTGCCGGTGGATTCGTCTGTCTCCTTCCGCATGTCATCGATCCGGCATGGGGCAGCCATGCGCTGCGCCTGGCCGGGTTTCCCGTCAGAGTATGCTTCACCGGCCTGTCACCAGACTCCGAGCGAGGGTGCCAGCTCGCAGTGACATCCTGTTACACCTTCGACCCATCCACGTATTTTGAAAATGCAGATGTCAGGACCATGACCTACTTCGCCCATGCCCGCTCTGAGTACCGAGTGGAATTGGTCTACCACAAGCGGGAGTGCCGATGGGAAGGCCAGAAGCTCTGTGAGGGGAGGGTTCTGTTCACGGCCTCGGGGCCGGAACTGCGCCAGTTCATCATTCAGTTGACGATGATAGGGTTTGAGGCAGACGAACCTGTTCGGAACTTCCAGACGTTGGAAGACACGGTTAGCGCGGGTATTTACGTTTTCACTCCCGATCTGCAACGTTGACGACCTTATCTATTGGTGTGGGCCGGGACCATCTTCAAGATCACCATTGGATGATCCTGGTGGGTGTGAGTCGGCCGCCCCGTTCAGAATTTCTGATCTCGTAGGCCCTTGCTGCACCAGTTGCAGAGGCGGCCATTGGTACCCGCGCCTGCCACAGCGTTTCTGCCGGCCAATCTTTGGCGTACCCCTTATAACTACATTCCGGGCACGGCTCGAACTCTTCCGCTAGGTTGAATCCATTCGGTGGAACTTGGTAAGGACTGTTCATAACGTCTGCTGTCACGTCGGGAAGAAGCACCTCGGCCTCGGGAATAAATTCCGTATAGAACGTCTTCGCCACCTCGTAGAAGCCTTGCCACTGTGTATAGTCCGGGCCCATCATTGCCGTGCCCATCCGGGCACGCCACCCCTGATGATGCCAGAGCTCATAGAAAGAGAGGCTTAAGCCTAATTTCGCCCGCACGGAAGGAAGTTGGACTAGCGTTGATTCTGTTGGATTTTGAAAGTAGTAGGGGACGAGGAGCGTCACAAAACCGTCGCAGTCAGAGAGCGCTCAAGCTCTGAGCAGAGACCTCTTGCTTCCGCGCCAAAACCCAAAGGTTTCCGCACAAGGGCCGGCTTGCCGGATTACTGGTGAACTCGTGTCGCGAGCAGGCGAATGGGTGTACAATCACCGCCGTTTGTGAAGCAAAGAGCAAATTCCGGTTCAAGGTGACAATCAAGAGAGCGTGGTCACAAGTGAGATCGCTGATACTCATAATACTGACAGCTCCGCTTTGCGCTCAGACCACCATCTCCGGTAGCGGCAAGATCAGCGGCGGCGCGGTTATCAGTGCCGCATGCGGGCCTCCACTTTACCTCTGCTCCCGTAGCGACTCGAACACAGTCGCCGCTCCCACAAATCCTCCACAGGTCGGCCCGAACGCCTGCATTGCTGGATCGTTAACTGCTTGCGGTAATCTGACTGGTGCGAACACGGTAGTTACCGATCCTGATTTCGGCAACAAGATCGTGCGCATCACAGACTCAAATACCGATACTGGCAACAGCACGATGTTAGCATCCTGCGGCGGCGCGCAAGGCGATCAAACTTGGAACACAAATTCTACACTGCTCGTGGTCTGCACGACGGGCGGGCGCTCCTATCCGATGGCGTTCAACCCGAACACCATGCAGGCAGAATTAATGTATGTGGGCGCTTCAGGATTTCCGAATGGCTATTTTATCGGCAACTCTCTGAGTTGGAGCCGCGCGAACCCTTATCTCGGGTATGTTTTGGCGAAAACGGCGATCGAGGGTTATTGCTTCGCCGATCTGGTGGCCGGAGCTTGTCCCTCAACTGGGCCGCTCGATACGACAACTCCGCCGAGCACAGGAAATGGACGCATTTATACAGTCTATGATTTTGCTTCGAGTAATGCCTGCCTTGGAACCGCGATCTTTCCTAGTGGCTTTACACCAAATTGGAGTAACTGGGGCCAGCCGAGCGCCGGTGATGCTAGCTTTTCTGCGGGCTGGGCCTACGACATTTCCGGCACCGCGAATGTGACCAACGGCTCGACTGATGTTACTTGGGCCAGCGGAACAGTATTCGATAAGCGCTATCTGGCTGGAAACACGTTCGTTCTGGGTGGAGTCACCTACCACATCTCCTCCATCAACAGCACAACCGACATCACGCTCACGACGGCTTATACGGGAACCACAGGAACAGCGACATACACGCTGAGAGGCGAACAGGGTACGGGCGTCAATCTCACGGTCTACGTCCCAGGATCGGGATGCACCATGCTGAACACGGAGACGGGGCTTGTGACCTCGGACTTTGGTGCCGGGGGAACAATCGGCATTCCCGACCGCTGGACGATGCACGTCTCTTTTTCAACGGCGGGATCAACATGGGCCTACGCGGGTGTAACGACCTGTCTGATCACGAGCTGCCCGAATTCATTCGGCATGCCGTACTTCTGGCAGATCGGCACTATAAACGTGCGGGGATGTTTGGGATTGTGTCATGGTCACTACACCGAGGCCGCGGGATACTCGAATGTCATTAACAACTCCACGAATCCGTATCAAACATCGTTCGACATCCGGCGGTTTGAGAACGGTGGCCTGGCCATTGCTTCGATCTCTGTTTCTTCGGGAACGGCGACGATCGCTTGGTCAGGTAACGGCCCAACGTTCATCCCCGGACAAGAAGTTTACATTAAGGGTTCCAGCGTCGGCGGGTGTAACGCAATTTTCACACTTCTGACCGCGAGCACCTTCTCGGCGGGATCATGTACGTCAGCGACAGGCGGTACGGCATCGGTTTTTACGCCAATCTCTAATACTACGGCCGAGAATAATGTACCAATTCCTTGGGACCAGCATCCATCGTGGAACAACGTAGATGTCAACGACACCTATTATTTTATTACTTCAACTTTTTGCAATGCAGCCAATGGTTGCGCAGTGCCTTACACGACGCCGCTCGAGGACGAAGTCTACGGCAAGAAACCTTCCACAGGACTGATTGCACGCTTTGCCCATACATTCAATAGCGACCAGAGCCAGACGTTCATCACGTCGGAGGCAATTGGACAAGTTTCTCAAGATGGAAGATTTTTCTTGTTCGCTTCTGATTGGCTAGGGACACTCGGCTCAACGGCTGGCGCAACGACCTGTACACTGGGAACAAACTGTAGAGGCGACGTTTTTGCGGTTAAGCTGCAATGAAAGCGAGAAAAGCATGAGAAAACTGTTTCCCTTCCTGCTGTGCGCTTTGGCCTACGGTCAGCAGACACTCTCCGGTCCCGTGACCATTATCCCTGGCACGGGCCAGACGAACGTGCTCTCCATTGACTTCACGCCGGGAACTTGTCCGACGTTGGCTGAGACTCCACCTGCTACTGAGGGAATGGGGCGACTATGCTTCAACGTGGGCATTGTTGAGGTTGATTGGGGAGCAGGATATGAGTCCATCGGAGGTGGAGTTGGGCCACAAGGGCCCGAAGGCCCGCCAGGGCCAACGGGAGCGGCTGGAGCTACCGGGGCAACTGGAGCTACCGGGGCAACTGGAGCTACCGGGGCAACTGGAGCTACCGGGGCGACTGGGGCTACCGGGGCGACTGGTCCGCAGGGTCCAGCGGGCCCGCCGGGGAAATCTGGCATTACCTTACCTCTGACCAACATCTATCTAACCTGCAAGCCCGGAAGGGGAAGCCTCAGCGCCGGGTTCAAAGACCTCGTTTGCACAATTTCGGCGACACCATAATGGTAGATCGTCTGCCGGACGTGAATTACGTAGAACAGCAGCGTTAGAGCCTCTGACGAAATCTCCCTCCTATCCGTTTTTGTCTTCGCCTGTCCCGGCAATATGGCCGTACGGTCTCGTACGCCTTCCGTTCTGGCAGTGCCTCAATCCTTGCCTCCGTGACAGGCGGGGGCGCTGGAGGTTCATCTCCACCCCCTTCGTGAGGGCGCAGCAGAGGCGGTCCGCAGGCAATACACCCCCACTGGCTCCCCCAAACCGCCGACGCCGTTACCTAAGAAGAGTGAGGCGTTTCCAGCATTAAACCCCACCAGCACATCCACCCTCCCGTCGCCGTTAAAGTCCGCGGCGGATATCGAGTCAGGATTAGAACTCCCGGAAGACAGTACCGTGAGGGCCTGGAAGGTACCATCTCCGTTTCCCGCGAAGAAGACTAGGTTGCTGGTATCACTGCTAAAGTTGGCACCGAGGATGTCGAGCGTCTTATCGGCATTAAAGTCTCCGACATCACACCCGAAGTACGTATTTTGGGGACGGCCCGTTTGGCAGGTACACAACCGGCTGGAAAGTGCGTTTGCCGTTGCCCAGAGCAGCGTGAACGTTGCATTGCTGCAACCGACGAAATCAAGATGCTTGTCGCCATTCAGATCCGCAAGGCGGCCATGCAGAAATCCGAAGGAATTAGGTATGGCTGCAGACTGAGCAAACGTGCCATCGCTGTGGCCCAAGAGCACAAGGTCAATCTGAGGGCCAGCCACTGTGGCAGCAATCAAATCCGGTTTGCCATCCTCATTGAAATCGCCGAGGGCTACAGGCCCGAGTCCATTCGGAATCAGAATCGTGTTGATGATGGGGGCTGCGAACGTGCCTCCTCCCTGGTTCAGAAAGACCGCGATCGTATTGAGTCGAAGTTTGAAACAGCGATGTCCAGCTTGCCGTCCCCGTTGAAGTCCGCGATTGCCAAAGACCCGGCGTGCACCCCTGCCGACGAGATGCTCAATGGAGAAGCATAATTCACCTCGGGGTGGTTCTTGCAACTGGATGAGCTGAAGCTGGAAGCGTAGGACCAATTGCTAGCCGCTTGCCAGTTGCCGGTGCTCCTCACCAACACCGCAGTCAGTAACCCTCGCCTCTCCCCAGTTCCGAGAAAAAGAGCCTGTACGCTCGTACTCTTTGCCCACGCAGTCCATCGCTGTTAACGTCGGGCAAACCGGTGAATTGCCGTGCTCGCCACTGCGCCGCGGAAAAAGTGAAAGGCTAGAGGGAATCATGTCAGATCTAAGCGAGGCGCAAAATTCCGGATTCTATCGAGTCCGAGTCAAAGATGGCCACAACGCGGTCGGGTGGTTAGTGAGTGCGGCGGGCAAGCGTTGCATCCCATCAACACAGTTTTGGCTCACCGTCGATGCATGTGACGCCTATCGCTTCCCGCGTCATGCCGCACTGCGTGTGCAGGTGCGGCTTGGGAATGTGGGGTTTACGACGGTGCTGGAAGAAATTCAGGAGTAGCCCGCAGGGCAATACTGACGCGGCTTGCGGAACCGTCGGGGTGCTCCGGGACAAGATCGCTTTTCGTGTCGCGAGCGTGCGAGATGGATGTAGAATTCGCTGGTGTTCTTGAAGCAAACTGGGGTTTCCGCTAAGCAACCGATTCGATAATTGCAAAGGCAAATTGCCGATACGAGAGGAAGAATCATGATTCGAAAAATAAGCACATCTCTGCTGGCAATCATCGCGCTCGTGTCGGCCGTGAGTATCGTTTGCCAAGCACAGTCGCTGCCCGCATTGACGCGTCATGTGCGTGAAGTGACCCTCAATGGGCAGGCGCGGTCGGTCGGCGGCCTCCCCGCAACACAGCTTGTGCGGCTTGTTCTGGTTCTGCCGCTCCGCAACCAGGTGGCGTTGGATAGCTTCCTGAAGGAACTCTACGATCCGTCCAGCCCGTCCTATCGTCAGTTCCTCACCGTCGAAGAGTTCACTTCGAGGTTTGGTCCCAGCCAGGAGGACTACGACGCTGTGGTTCGTTTTGCGGAAGCAAACGGCCTGACGGTGGTCGGCACCTCTCGAAATCGCGTCAACGTGGATGTCGTTGCGCCAGTGGCCAGCATTGAGTCAGCCTTCCATCTCACCATGGGTTCCTACCAGCATCCCACGGAGAACCGAACCTTCTACGCTCCTGACCGAGAACCCACGCCCGACCTGTCGGTTCGGTTGTGGCACATCTCGGGCCTGGACAACTATTCCATTCCCCATCCCGCCCTTCTGCGTCGAGCCGAGAATCAGAACTTGACTGCGAGGTCCAACGCCACCACCGGCTCCGGCCCGAGCGCTTCTTTTCTTGGCAGTGACATGAGAGCCGCATACTACGGTGGAGCCCTGACCGGCAGCGGGCAGTCGCTGGGGCTGCTGGAGTATTACGGTACCGATTTGGCCGATCTGACCACCTACTTCAAGAACGCAGGTCAAACTAACAATGTTCCGATCACTCTCAAGTCCACGGACGGGACCAGCACGAGCTGCGTCTATCCGCGGTGTGACGACACCGAACAGACCCTCGACATGACGCAGGCGATCGGCATGGCGCCGGGACTTTCCAGCCTGGTGATGTACGTGGGCTCCAGCGATTCCGCCATTTTCAACGCCATGGCTACCGGCAGTCCGCTGAATGCGCAACTGAGTTCTTCGTGGACGTGGAGTCCGTCGGACCCCAACACCGACAACCCGTACTTCCAGGAGTTCGCGGCCCAGGGGCAGAATTTATTTCAGGCTGCTGGCGACAGCAGTGCGTGGAAGTCGAATTCCGAAATCTATCCGGCGGATGATGTCTACGTCACGTCGGTCGGCGGGACGGACTTAGATACGAGCGGCGCGGGTGGTCTTTGGAGCTCGGAAAGCGTTTGGACCGACGGTGGCGGCGGTATTTCGCCGGACAAATTCGCGATCCCCTCCTGGCAGACCACGGCGGCCAGCGGTTGCTCCAGTTGTTCCAAGACTTATCGCAACGGCCCGGACGTTTCGGCAAATGCGAATTTTACTTTTTACGTCTGTGCCGACCAAACCACCTGCACGGCCAATGAGTATGGTGGAACCAGCTTTGCCGCGCCTATGTGGGCCGGCTACCTGGCCCTTGCCAACGAGCAGGCGGTTAATGACGGCGGCCACACGCTCGGTTTCATCAATCCGATTCTTTATACGATTGGTCTGAACTCAAGCTATGGCGCCAATTTCCACGACATCACCAGCGGCAGCAATGGGGATTCGGCAACCATCGGCTACGATTTGGCGACCGGCTGGGGCAGTCCAAATGGGAGCAGCCTGATCAATGCGCTCAGCGGAACGTCGCCGGCTCCCGGCTTCAGCCTTTCGGCCTCTCCGGCCTCTGTCTCGGTGGTGCAGGGCGGCTCGGGAACGTCTACTATCACTAGTGCAGTGACCGGCGGCTTCTCCTCGGCCGTTTCCTTGTCTGCGAGTGGCCAGCCCACCGGCGTGACTGTAGGCTTCAGCCCAACCTCGATTACCGGGGCCGGAACGTCGACGATGACCTTGACCGTCGCCTCATCGACAGTCACCGGTACGTACAGCATCACGGTTCAGGGAACCTCAGGCAGCACCACCGAAACCACCACAGTTTTGCTCACGGTAACCGGGACGTCCCCTAACTTCACGCTCAGCGCATCGCCCACATCGATCAGCGTCAACAGAGGTAGCTCCGGCACCTCCACGATCACCGCGACTATTTCTGGAGGCTTCAACTCGGCGATTAGCTTGTCAGCTTCGGGGGAGGGAAGCGGAGAAACCGTGACTTTCAGCCCTAGCTCAATAGCCGCGCCGGGCTCGGGGAAGTCGACGATGACGGTCAGGGTGAGCAGGAGCTCCAGAACCGGAAATCACACGATCACCGTAACCTGTAAGGGCGGAGGGTTAACGAAAACGACCACGGTGACCCTCGACGTCCCTGAACTGAGTAACCGGTAAGCGCCTCGGCCCTTGCTGACTACGATGAAAAACCCGGACCGCAAGGGTCCGGGCTTTTTCTGATCGTGATACTGCTTAGAACTCCATATACCGCCCCCTCTGGAGTACTTTCGCTAGAAACTCTGCCTCACTAACTCTTCGATTCGTCACAGAACTCTCCGCGGGTTCGCCCTTCATCATCTTCTCCACGTACTTGGCGATCAGGTCAGCTTCGAGGTTTGACGGGAACCGCCAGGCTTGAGCGACCCGAGGTTCGTCATCTCGACCGTGTGAGGAATGATGGCAACAATGCAACGCTTGCGCTCCAGCTTGGCCACGGTCAGGCTGATACCCTCGATCGGGGTCGAGCCTTTGAAAACTGTATATTTTTCTATGTCACGGGGAAGGTCGATGCTCAGCCACCAATTCCCCGAATCGCCGATACGCTCGGACAAAACGAGAGCGGGAGTCAAGCCCGCTCTCATATGAATCATGGAACTGCTCGAACTTAACGCTTCAACTCGACTAAGATCACCTCGAATGGCGTGCTGCTAACGCTGTAGATTTACCCGTGCAGCCCAGCCCGACTGACGTTAAACCCCGGTGCTAGAATTTTCCATGCACTGGCTGTCCGACAATCACAAGTTGCTACTGGATGTTGTTCTCGGAGTGAGCGGCATTGTACTTGCCGCTTATTTAGTGCCTTGGTTTTTCTTCAGAAAGGGCCGCTGAGATGACAACTGCCATTTTACAGCCTGAACGTTCATCGGTTCATTGCAGTTGCCGCACTGAGCAGTCGAGAGTAGGATTGCGAAAAACCACGACGTGCCAGCCCAAGCCGCTGTCCGTGGTGTCCTCCTTAAGATGGACGGCGGCTTTTGGCTTCTCTGGCTAAACCGTCAGCCCTGCCCCGCATGGCTTGGTGTTTGGCCCGAAAAAGACCTACCATGTGGCTTTCAGAATCGTGGGGCACATGACCAAGCAAGTGGGAGCTTGTTGTACCTCGCCAGCAGCGCTGTGCTACTGGTTCATGGTGTCGCTCATGGCGTGGGGAGTGCTGAGCCTCATCGGAATCTACTGGCAGCCTCTCAATGTGTCGTCAGCGGCTGTGTGCCTTTTCGCCATGGCCATCGGCTGCCTCGCCAACTGGCTTAGGAATCGCTCCTTTCACTGTGTTGTCACTGGCCCACTATTTCTGATCGCTGGCATCTTGTTCCTGCTCTCAGGCGTGCGCGTGATCCACGTCAACACCTCTTGGGTCTGGTCATTCATTCTCATCGGCATCGGCATCGCGTTTTTAGCGGAATGGCTGTATGCGAAGCGTTCTGCGTCATAGTTCGTCTACGGGCTGGCCGTTAGCCGCAGTGACAAAACGGATTCGGTTTGTCCCTCGACACCATCGGTGATTTCAATGGCGCTCCCGGCATCGGTCTCGGCGAACCTTTTAACGCTCAGTTCGCCTTGAAGGTGATTTTCTAAAGGGTTGACTTCCACGGCTTCACTTTTCTCGATTCAAGTCCTATTGCAGACCCCTGCAGTTACTCCAACCTCGCACCACTAGGTTTTCGACACTCTGTTCTTTCACGAAGGGGGCGCTCTAGAGGGTCTACTTCCCTCCTCCCCGGCTTTCATTGACTTGCTTGGCGCATCCCGCCTAACATACCTCGACTCCATGATCGGCCAAACCATCTCGCACTACCGCATCGTCGAGAAACTTGGCGGTGGCGGGATGGGCGTGGTGTACAAGGCCGAAGACGTAACCCTGCACCGCTTCGTTGCCCTGAAGTTCCTGCCCGATGAAGTCGCCCGAGATCCCCAGGCCTTAGCCCGCTTCCAGCGGGAGGCGCAGGCGGCTTCGGCTCTGAACCATCCCAATATATGCACCATCTATGAAATCGGGGAGCAAGACGGCCATCCCTTCCTTGTTATGGAGTTCCTAGACGGCGTGACGCTCAAGCATCGGATCGCGGGGCGGCCGCTGGAGATCGAGACGTTATTGCCGCTGGGCATTGAGATTGCCGACGCTTTGGACGCGGCACACAGCGAAGGCATCGTCCACCGCGACATCAAACCTGCCAACATCTTCGTGACGAAACGCGGTCATGCCAAGATTCTGGACTTCGGGTTGGCCAAGGTCACGCCCGTGAGTTCGTCGGGCCAGATTGCGACTCTTAATACCCAGACGGCTGCGGTCAGCGAGGAACACCTCACGAGTCCCGGCACCATGGTAGGCACGGTGGCTTATATGTCGCCGGAACAAGTCAAGGGAAAGGAACTCGACGCGCGTACCGATCTGTTCTCATTCGGCGCGGTCTTATATGAAATGGCGACGGGAGCTTTGCCTTTTCATGGGGAAACCTCCGGCCTGATTTTCAAGGCCATACTCGATTCTGACCCTCCGCCCGCGGTTCGGTTCAATCGTGATCTTCCGCCCAAGCTGGAAGACATCATCAACCGGGCGCTGGAGAAGGACCGCAACCTTCGATACCAGCATGCCTCCGACATGCGCGCTGAACTGCAACGACTGAAGCGGAACACGGAAACGGGGCGGGTGGCAGCGGCTAGTTCTGACACAATGCCAACGGCTCAGGAAAGTGGTTCTCAGCCAGCAGCCCCACCACCGACGTCCGCGTCAGGTTCCACACCCAGCTCAGCCAAGCTGCCATCATCGAGCGGAGTTAAGTTGGCTGAGGTTCCCGTAGCTGAGAAGAGGAACCGGTGGAAGATTGTGATTTCGGCTGTCATCGTGATTGTCGCTGCACTGATTACGGGCCTTTACTATCGTTCGCGTCAAAACAAGGCACTGACCGAGAAAGACACCGTCGTTGTTGCCGACTTCACCAACACCACCGGTGAGACGGTTTTCGATGACACGCTCAAACAAGCGCTGACGACGCAGCTGGAACAGTCTCCTTTCCTCAACATCCTGCCCGAGCAAAAAGTTCGAGAGACCTTACGGCTGATGGGGCGCTCTCCCAGTGAACGCCTTACCCAGGATGTCGCGCGCGAAGTTTGCCAGCGTGCTCAATGCAAAGCCATGCTCACCGGGTCGATTTCCAGCTTGGGCAGCCGCTACGTGCTCGGACTGAAGGCAATCAACTGCGAAACCGGAGATTCCCTGGGCAGCCAGCAAGTGGAAGCCGACACCCGCGAGCACGTTCTTCAGGCATTGGGCAAAGCGACCACCGCCTTACGCGAAAACCTGGGCGAGTCGCTGGCCTCGATTCAGAAATTCGACGTTCCCGTCGAGCAGGTCACCACGCCGTCGCTCGAAGCGCTCAAGGCCTATAGTCTGGGCATGAAAACTCGCGGCGAGAAGGGCGACTCCGACGCGCTTCCGCTCTTCCGCCACGCCGTCGAACTCGATCCCAACTTCGCGATGGCTTATGCTCGAGTGGGAGTCATCTATTCAAACATGGGAGCTAGCGACCAGGCAGCCAGCTACACCACCAAGGCCTATGAGCTGCGGGAGAGGGTCAGTGAGCGAGAAAAATTCTACATTGCCTCGCATTACCACCAGGAGGTTACGGGGGATACTGAGCAGGTAATCCAGGTTCTTGAACTCTGGAAGCAGACCTACCCTCGCGACTTCCTGCCCTATTCCTTGCTGGCCTTCGAACACAGCTTTAATATGGGCCAGCCCGAGAAGGCCCTGCCGGAAAACCAGGAAAGCCTACGGCTCGAACCCAACAATGTCCTAAGTTACGAGAACCTGGGCTTTACGTATCTGGATCTGAATCGTTTTGACGAGGCCAAGGCAGTTGTCGAGCAGGGGCAAGCCCGCGGGCTCGATGAAGCGACGCAGCACGTTTTGCTTGCCCAGTTGGCATTCCTTCGCGGCGACGCCGCTGAGATGGACCGGCAGTTCGCTCTTGGTGCGAGCCAACCCGGGATCGAGAATTTCGTCTTTGCCGTCCAGGCCGATGTCGAGGCATCCGCCGGGCGCTTGGCCAAAGCGCGAGAATTGTTCCGCCGCGCCGTGGACTCGGCCCAGCGCAACAGTCTGAAGGAGCCGAGCGCCACCTGGCAGGCAGTCGCGGCCGTGCGTGAGGCATACTTTGGAAATCGCGAGCGCGCCCTGCAAGGGGCTACCGCCGCATTGGCCGTCGCTTCCGGCCTGAATGTGCAACCGCAAGCGGCCCTGGCTTTCGCCGTGGCTGGCGACCCAACTCACGCCCAGGCCGTGGCCGCCGACCTGGCCAAACAATACCCGAAGAATATTCTCATCAGCTCATACTACGTCCCTACCATCCGTTCCGTCGTTGAACTAAATCGCGGCAACGCTGCTGCAGCCCTCGATCTCCTCCAGACCACGGCTCCCTACGAGGCCCAATCCTGTATGGACGCAGTCTACGCACGCGGCCAGGCGTATCTAGCCAGCCACCAGGGCAGTGCTGCCGCTACCGAGTTCCAGAAAATTCTCGACCACCGCGGCCTGATGAACGTCTGCCCGCTGATGCCGCTCGCCCATCTCGGCTTGGCGCGCGCCCGCGCATTGAGCGCCGATTCAGCCGGCGCACGCACCGCCTATCAGGATTTCCTCACCCTCTGGAAAGACGCCGACCCCGACATCCCCATCCTGAAAGAAGCCAAGGCGGAGTACGCGAAGCTGCAGTGAAGCCCGTGCATTGACAGACCAGATCGCACGCCATAACATTCCTGCGAATGATCGGTCAAACCATCTCGCGCTACCGTATCGTCGAAAAGCTCGGCGGCGGCGGTATGGGTGTCGTTTACAAGGCCGAGGATACCGAACTTGGTCGCTTCGTTGCGCTCAAGTTCCTGCCTGATGACGTGTCCCGAGACCCGCAGGCATTGGAACGTTTCCGACGCGAAGCTCGTGCGGCCTCAGCTCTCAATCATCCCAACATCTGCACAATTTACGACATCGGCAAACACGAGGGCCAGTCGTTCATCGCAATGGAGTTTCTGGATGGTCAGACGTTGAAGCATTTGATCGGAGTTCGACCGCTGGAATTAGAGACACTGTTATCTCTAGCCATTGAGATTGCCGACGCCCTCGACGCTGGGCTGCCTGCGTCCTCTAGCCCACGAGTGCTGTTTGGTCACAATCAATTCATTTAGCTTGCCGAGTATAAAGCGATCTCTTACTCTGAATTTCCCACTATCCCTCATGCAAGAGCTCTCAAGCCGCCGGCGCTTTCTTAAGAAGGCAGCCTTCGCAGGCGGCGGTGCGTTGCTCGGAACCGTCGGCTTGAGTCAGATTTCTCCCAGGATCTGGCGTGAACCGTTGGAGTTTGAGCCAAACCGCAGCTATTGGGCGAGAAGTCAGCCGCTGCAGAATCTGCCATTGAAGGAGGACATTGCTGTAGATGTCGCGGTACTCGGAGGCGGCTTCACGGGGCTCTCCGCTGCCTATTACATCCGCAGCATCTCCCCACGCAGTGGCGAGGCAAGCCATGTAAGTCAGCAATTTGAAAAACTGAAGAGGGAGGACCAAGAAGCCATCATCGAGTTCTTGAAGTCTCTGTAACTCCCAAGGACTGCGGCTCTCGTCGGAACATTCCTCGGGGAAGACTGCGTGACGAATTTCCCAGAAGTCTAACGTTTCCACGCGCCCCGGGATATGGGCCGTCTAAGCTGCTGCATGCATGTGCGCTGAGGTGTGCGAAAAACTTGGTTCGGGACTCTTACCTCGTTCAGAAGGTGCCTCGCGATTCTTCCGTCCCTATCGCCGTTTGCACCGCAGGGCAGGGAGAACAGCCCGCGAAGCAATCTATTTCTTTTAGAAACCGACTCCTCGTCAGGCCCGTTACCCTCTTGCCCTCATTGTGTTGACGTCCCACTCGCTGATTTGTTCGACCGCCTGGGCAAGTGAGGCCACGACTCTGTCGGGCCGCGTGGTTCCGAAGCGTTCTTTGGCTTTGTCGAGGTCGCCAGCAAATCCCCAAATACCGGCAAGGATCTTAATCTGAGGCAGGTGCATGCGGATGCGCTGGCATAGGGCGCGAGCTTGCGCAAATGCGAAGGGGGGAAGCGCGGAGATGCAGACCACGTCCTGGGTTTCGGGCGGGAGATGCGTGAATATTTCCTCGAAAGGGGAACCAGCAGGCAATGAAAGGACGCCGTGGCCGGCGCGCTCCAGCAATTGGGCGAGCATGGAAGAAGTGATCTCGTCCGCCTGATCATTCGCTGCCAAACAGAAAATGCGAACGGCTGAGGGCGCAGGCTCCACATTGAGCGAAGGCAAATCGGGCTGCGCTGTGGACATCCAGCGCGACTTCAGCTTTTTTGGCTTTCCCGAGGCTCCTTCCAGCCGGTAAACAGTCAACTCGGAAATGATTTCGCTTACGCTGAGAAACAGAAATGACTCCCGCGTCTCGTCCAGTGCGCCTTTGTGCCGGTCCTGTTCGGCCAAGGTGAGAGCGGGAACCAAGACTTCATCATACAGGCTCACCAGAGGGTGGGCTTTCAGAAAAGTATTCGCGATTGTTCGGGCATCTTCCTGGTCCAGAGCAAGCAAACGTTGATAAAACTGGGCCTCGATTGACAAAGCGGTTTCATCGCCCAACAGAACATGGAGGAAGGACATGCGCGGGACATGGCGCCCCAGCACGATCGCAAAAACGGTAAGTGGAACCGCCAAAGCAAGTCCGGCCCATCCCCAAAGCATGGTCCAGAATACGGTGCTTACCAACAGGGCGAGAGAAGAGATTCCAGTGTGCGCACCGTACAGCCAGGGCTCCACAAAATTTGTTGTGATCAATTCCAGCAGTGCGAACAGTAGAACGACCAGAACCGGCGGTCCCCAGCCATGGAATACCGCCAGAGCCAGCGTGAAGGGGAAAGCGGTAGCCGTCAGGATGCCCGCATAAGGCACGATTCGGAAAACACCCGCGATGACCCCCCAGAGGGCGGCATTCGGAATTCCGATCAGGAACAGGCCAGCCCCGAAGCAAACACCATAGCAGGCGTTTACAAGAAACTGCATCACCAGGTAGCGGCTGATCCTGCGAGCCGCGTCATCCGAAGCCAGCGTCATGGCGTGCAACTGCGCCACGCCAACGAGGCGCAGAAAGCGGTTGCGCAGGTCCACCTGTTTGATCAAGATGAACACAGTGAAGATCAGAACCATACCCGCCGTCCCGAGCGGCCTGAGAGCCGGACCCAGCACCTCGCTAAGGTATTGAAAACGACTTGCCGGAACCGCGACAACTTGAACCGGTAAGGGCGCTGCCGGCTGCGAAGCCGCCTTCGCCTGGGAACCCCGTCCAGACAAATCGGCCTGTGGAGTTGCGGGACTGATCCCGGAGTCCGTAAACTCCTTGCCAATTTCTTCGACACTCTCGGTCGCCCGCCCGAGCGCGCTGTCCGGTGGGAAATGAAGAGCTTCGATCTTGTTGTGGATATTCAGACGATACTTGGGGAGGTCGTTCGCGACTTCCAGCAATTGATCGGCGACCACCCAGCCCATGCCGCCGACGGCTGCGACGGAAATTAGCATCGCCAGCGCCACCGCGAGTACGCGACGCATAGGGAGCTTTTGGAACCACATCACCATCGGCGTCAACAGGAAGCTGAACGTCAAGGCGAAAGCGAGAGGAATCAGGACCGCGCGCGCGAAATATAGAATCAGAATGACGCCGGCCAGGACAACCAGGGGGCTCAGCGTTGGCGAAGCCTGTCGAGAACGATTCATATGCTTTGAGACTTTACTCCAAGTCCGACCCATGAGAATCGTGATTGGCCACCATGTTGGTTTTTGGCAAGACGCAACCCCAACTCACGGGACATTGAATTCTGCCAACTGTGTCCAAACCATTATTTTTCAGCGTTTTCTAGTGGAGACTCTATCGGAGAAGGGGATCGCCTCGGGCTAGATGACGGTACAAGGGTCCGAGTTGAACATCCCAGTGGTTTTTCCCTGCCAGAGAGGAAGTAACAGAACCGGGGACGGTAACGGCCTTGGTGGGGTCGCCCAGGTCGGGAAGTCGACCGCAGCCTTCTTAAGCCGCGTCGCCTGTCGCGGGTGGGCGCGGCAGGGGGTAAGATCGTGGCAGCAACGGCCCCAAACAACTACGCAAAGCGTCACCTTGGGTTAGTATCACTCGCAGAGGTGCGCCGCGTCACAGAAACCTTTAGTCCTTTGCAATAAACAGGCAAAGGGCCAGGAGTGGTCCGAGAGGCAGTACTCGGCCTGTGCAGTCCAAGCGGGCGAGGTTGTGGCGAAAACCCGACATGGCAATAAAGGAGGTACCTCCCCCATGGCTCCCGAAACTCAAGCCTCAATCGGAGCAGATCCCTTCACAGGTCTTGCACTTCACGATGAAATCAAGTGTCGCGCTTACGAACTCTGCGAGCAGCGCCGTTCGATCGACGGGCACCATCGAGAAGACGGGCTGCGAGCCGAACTACCCCGTGTCCTGTACGCGACCGCAGAGCTTAAAAAGTACGCCAATGGTGAGGTAGGGGACATCAAAAGCGTGAGAGCGGCGCGGGTTTACTTACGCGCCCTGAGCGCTTATATCGGTGAGCGTGGGACGTCCTCTTAGGTGCTGGTAGCTTTCGTGGAAGATCAAGGAGCGTCAACGCAGGGCGCAGAGGCTTCAGTCTGGACCACTCAATTTTTCCAGTTTGTCCACTGACACAGCCAGCCGACCACTTTTCCACGTCCCCAGGCCCTGCTCTCACCAGCGACCTGTGCCAGAGTCGTTCCGATACCAGGCTTGCCGTTCTTCTGGAAAATGAGTTCCGAGCGTCGCGCTGTTAGTCGTAGTTTAGATAAGGGGATTGCTCGATGTTAGGAAGCTCCGTACCAATACGTGCCGCATTAACCGAGCCGATCCACAATTTTCAACAGTTGCGCGATTATGCCCGCGCGGTTGGCCCGAAACGCGTGGCCGTCGTAGTGGCCGATGATGAGGTGGCATTGACTGCCGTGGCGAGTGCGCAGGAATCGGACATTGCCATACCCGTACTGATCGGTGAGACCGGCAAGATTCGCGCCCTGGCGCAGGCGCTGGGTTTGGATCAAGTGGTTGCCAAAGTGGAGTTTGTCCCGGGAGGCGTGGATGCGGCTGGAGTCGCGGGACGATTGGCCAGCGAGGGTAAGGTTGACATACTCATGAAGGGCCACCTCCGCACCGACCAACTACTGAAGGCCGTATTGGACAAACAGAATGGACTACGGACCGGCCGCTTGTTGAACGACATTCTTTTCTATGAGGATGTACTGAGTGGCGAGCGCCGGCTAGTGGGATTGACCGACGGCGGCCTCAACGTGGCTCCCAACCTGCAGCAGAAAAAGCAGATCATTGAGAATTCGATTGAAGCGCTGCGCCGCCTCGGCTTCACCCGGCCCAAAATCGCGGTCATGAGTGCCACCGAAGCGGTTTCGGAAGGTTTGCCTTCTACGATGGACGCCAAAGCGCTGACCGAGATGGGAGCCGTGGGCGAATTCGGCGATGCCGAGGTCTATGGTCCGCTGGCGCTGGATAACGCACTGCTGGAATCCGCTGCCAAGGCGAAAGGTATTACCAGCCCGGTGGCTGGTCACGCCGATGCCATGGTGGTGCATTGCATCGAGGCCGGGAACCATTTGGGGAAATCGACCAAGTACTTCGCCAATTCATCGTGCGCGCACGTCATTGTGGGCGCCAAGGTGCCAGTCCTAATCCCGTCACGCGTGGAGAGCGCCGATGATAAATTGAACTCCATCGCGTTGGGAGTGATTTTTTGCCAGCCGCTGATTTCAAAGTGTTAGCCATCAATCCGGGTTCGACCTCCACCAAGTTCGCGGTGTACGTGAACGAGAAGCCCGAATTCGTCAAGAACATACGGCACGGTGAAGAAGAAATGGGTCAGTTTCGGGGACGGCCGGTCCTCGAGCAGAAGGATTTTCGTCTGAGCGTGGTGGAGCGCGAATTCCACGAAGCGGGATACAAGTTGGAGCAGTTGAGTGCCGTTGCCGGCCGCGGCGGGCTGTTACCCCGCCTGGTCAGCGGTACTTATCGAGTTAATGCGAAAATGCTGGCGGATCTACGCGAAGCCGAACAAGGGCAGCACGCGTCCAACCTCGGCGCCGTGCTGGCTCATGCGATGGCAAGCCGGGTGGCCTTGGAAGCATACATCGTGGATCCAGTCAGCGTGGACGAACGGCCCGACCGCGCCCGGTTGTCCGGTTCGGCCCTGATCCAACGTCCCAGTCTTTCGCACGCTTTGAACACCAAGGCAATCGCGAGGCGTTATGCCCGTGAGAGGGGCACGCCTTATAAGGATTTGCGTTTGATCGTGGCGCACCTGGGCAGCGGCGTCTGCGTCACCGCTCACGAAGGCGGCAAGGCGGTCGAATACAACGATTCGCGCGAAGAAGGTCCTTTCGCCAACGAACGGGCCGGCACTCTTCCCTCCGGAGCAGTCATCAAGATGTGCTTCAGCGGCAAGTTCACGCAGGACGAAGTCGAGAACATCCTGTTCCGGGAGGCTGGACTTTATTCGTATCTGGGCACCAAGGATCTGGTGAAGATCGAGGAGCGGATCGACGCGGGCGATGCCAAGGCAAAGCTGGTGTTCGAGACCATGGCTTACCAGATTGGACAGCAAACGGGCGCCATGGCTGCGGTGCTCCAGGGCCGCGTCGACGCCGTTCTGCTTACGGGGGGCATGGCGCACTCGACGAAGTTGATCGCCGAAGTGCGCCCCTACGTCGAGTGGATCGCTCCGATCCTGGTGTATCCCGGCGAAGACGAATTGTTGGCCATGGCGGAAGGCGTACTGCGTGTACTGCGCCGGGAAGAGGCGGCGATCGAATACGTCGGAGAATACCTCGGTTAGGCTGAACCTGGAGTGTCTTGGGTGCACGGTGACGGTGGTATCAATCGGTTAGGCGAATGGTTCAGAGGTGCGGGCAGGCTAACACGGCAGAGCGATGACTGCCAAGGAGACTAGCCTCTGATTGAGCAGTTCTGGTGAGGGCTGTTCGACGCAGTCAATAGAGTTTGCGACCGATACTGCATTAGCCCATGTGGAATCCGAGAGCCCGGCGCGTCCAGGCCCCGCATAAGAGCAAACGGCGCAGGTCTGGGGAATACTGGAAGAAAATCCCAAAAAACGGGGACCTGACTGGTCCCGATGTACTTGGTAGAGAGGCGACTTATGGCTCCGCTACCGCGCATATCCGGTTTGTTCAAGCGGGTGCCCGGACGCTCCTCTAACTTCCGCACAATCTGCTCCGCCCGCTGAACCGCAGCCGAGTTCGTCTATGGGGCTGTTCGCTCTGCATGTGCTAGACTGCTTGCCTTTTTGGGGAGTGAAAAACTGGAGGGGGACGAACAATGGCGAACTTGTCTGGAATCGTAAAGCAAATGAAAAAAGAGCGTGACCGGGTGGAGTCAGAGTTGACGCGGCTGAATGCTGCACTGGCTGTATTCGTCGGCGTTTACACATCTAAACCGAAACGCCAGCGGCGTAAGATGTCAGCCAAAGCCCGAGCGAAAATTGCAGCGGCACAGAGAGCACGGTGGGCCAAGGTGAGAGCTAAGCAGAACAGGTGAGATGCACCGTGGACGCCCGAAGGCCAGAAGCACCGCAGCGGGCACACTCCGCCACCAGAACCCATCTTATAAAGACCCACACCTGAGTGGTCAGAATTGCACAGAAATAGCGCAGCTTTGACTCGAGCGCAGCGCATGGCCGTCCCATATCTGGAGCGATCGGGCATGTCCGAACGCCGTCTTGACGCATAGGCCAAGATTATGCTCAGATGTATTATCGGAGATGGGCAGTAAAAGTCCTCAGCGATCGGTAGGTATCCCGCCGGAAGTCGGTCAGTAAAGTTTCACCCCAACAACTTTGAGACAGCAGCTGGCGAAACGTCTTTCGCGAGACTGAGGCGGGCTATATCTGAGCCACATCTCCGGACAGCGCACATCCAGCGCATGTCAGGAGCAAAATGCAAAACCCGGGAAGCGAAACCGAAAACACAATTATCGAGACTGCCGGCGCAATCCTTAGCGACGGCACGGCGATCGAACTTGTTTCTCCAGCAAGCGGCGACACGCCGCAGCTGCTGAAGTGGAACGGAGAGAAAGCGGTTATCGCTCCGCAGGTCGAGCATGCCGGCAAAAGCTTTCGGCCTCCCAGCCTGCCTGCCAGTATTTTCAGGGCAACCCGCTTGCCGACCGGAGTCGTTGATTTCGGCACGCCCGAGGAATTGATGGCCGACACGCGATGTCTGTTCGAAACTCACCTGGGTTGCTCCACAGGTGAAGCGGCGCTGCTGACTGCGTGGAGCGTTAGCACCTGGTTCTCGGATCTTCTACCCAGTCCCTGTACGCTTTTCCTTCATGGGTTCGACATGGATCAGGCGATCGGCCTCTTTCGACTTCTCGCCTGTACCGGACGCCACCCTTTGCTGCTCACCGAAATCACGCGCCCAGCACTCGCCTCATTGATGGCTCTGCGGCCGACGCTGTTACTCAATCAACCCAGGATGCCCTCGCGCCTCCTCGATCTCGTCTGCGCCGCCAATTACCGGGGATTGGTCGTCCCTGGAAGCAGAGGCGCTGTTATCGATCTTGTCGGATCGCGAGCAATCTTCTTGGGAATGGACGGGGCGTCATACACAGGGAGAAATCAGGGTCTCCATGTCGGCGTGCCGCCCGCACGACGAGACTTTCTGCCGCTGGATGAGACCGCCCAACGTCGGACCGCTGAGCACTTCCAGCCGCGGCTTCTCATGTACCGGCTGCTTCGTTCGCAGGAGGTTCGCCAATCTCGATTCGATGTGAACGGTTCGACGTCGCAGACCAGCGGGCTTGGTCGAACCCTCGAGGCCTGTGTTCCAGATAGCGGCGAATTTCGAGCGCAATGGCTTCCGCTGCTTCAGCTCCAGGAGCAGGCTGCTCTCGCGGAGCGCCTTTGCGACCCGTGCGCGGCGGTGATCGAAGTAATGTGGCCACGGCTGCATGCCAACGAAAAGGGAGTAAGCACGAAAGAGCTCACTGAATTCACCAACACTCTGCTGTGCACTCGCGGAGAACATCGCGAATATTCCTGTGAGGAAATTGGCAAGAAAATGCAAAGCCTGGGTTTGCACCGGCATCGGAGAGGCCCAGGAATGGTTGTTGTCTTCGACCGCGATACCAGTCGCCGGATGCACATGCTGGCTGGCAGCTTCGGGGTGTGCAAGGCGGTGGCGGGGTGCCCAGAGTGCGAGGCGACACAAATCATTGCACAACAGGAAATTGTGCAGGGTGTGTAGGGTGTGTAGGGTAAAACCAATTGAAAGATAGTGCGCGTGATTCGCACTGGGAAGGAAGGGGCGAATGTCAACCTTAAAACGTAATCTGACTAAAGCAGATGTTGCCAAGCACTTACCTCGCGCAGAACAATTACGCTCCAGCGGGGTCGATGTTGAAATTCCCGAAGAGTGGCAGCCGGGTTCCCGCGTTCTCGGGATCGAGATAGCTACCCCTCCAGTAAGTCTGGTCTGGGATCTTCCCGGCGGCGGGGTTTACTACGTTGTTGGGGTGCGTTTGCTAGCGACGCAATCGGGGGTGACCCTGCAGCAATGCGAGATCGCCGTGCACTGGGATGATCAAGTCGTGCTCCAGAGTTTCGACGAAGGAAATCCGGATGTTAAGTTCGGTGGTCACCTCTATCGGCAGAGTGAAATACTCAATCAGCGGATTGAAAACTATCTTCGACTTGACTGTGGGCACTTTGTCGAAGGCTGGCTTCTTGGTAGGGGGCTTAGACCGATCCCTCTGGAATACAGCAACGGCGCGATCGTGCCGTTCAAGCTAACCTTCGAAGATCAATTCGGCAGCGAATTTTGGGCGAAAGCGGAACTTTCTGTCTTGCGGACGGCCAAGCTGGCTAGCCCAGCTCAGCGACCCAGGACTGGATTACTTGACCCCGGCGAAGATCCGGAATGGTCGCCTGTGTCCACCAGTCCGGACTCCAGCGCTTCGGTACCTTTAATCTCTCGGAAAAGGGCAGCTTCGTCGGACGCCGACGGCGTCAAACGTAAATGAAGAATCGCGGTTCGGGTTGGGAGGAGCCGCGCGCTCTCAATTGCGACTGCATCGGGCCGGCCGTGGCGAAGGCAAGGATCGAAGTAGTGCTTGTAAGTGAATTGGCAAACGCGGCGACTGTCGAGAAGTACTTGTTCCACATCTTTGAAAAGCTGGGTATCTCAAGCCGCGTAGAGTTCGTTCTCTACGCCATCAGCCGTGGCAGGCTGGAAGCGTTGTAGCCTACGGGGGCGGGGCCGAGGCTCTGCGGCAGGCGCGCGGGCAATCCGGGCGCTGCGGGTTCTTAAGTCGTCCCCAAAACCCGGCTTTCTGCTCACGCCGCTCGCGCCGCTTATCCCCAGCCACTTTCGCCTCCGCGCCTCACGTATCATGATTACTTCCACGAGGCGCGGATGCATCCGCTTCGCAGCTGGTTTATTAAATCGAGACTTGTCACTCTGATGTTCTTGACCCTGGCGTTCACCGCAGCGGTTGCTCAAACGAATCCCGCTCCCCCACCGCTTCCCACGGGCCAGATCATCGACAGCGTGCCTTGTATCGCCGACTCTTCGCAGACTTATGCCTTGTACCTACCCTCCAACTACACTCCCGCGAAAACCTGGCC
>Ga0335077_10001526_pt1 | contig 27602 bp, 25 predicted proteins | sample Lox_Sample_31_FD_207151 | JGI IMG/M metagenome (GOLD analysis project Ga0335077, IMG submission 207151) | Soil microbial communities from Loxahatchee National Wildlife Refuge, Florida, United States - Lox_Sample_3.1 | ecosystem: Environmental > Terrestrial > Soil > Wetlands | place: USA... | reverse complement strand
CGACTCTCCTAAGATTGTGCGCTGCTGAGTTCCTCGCTGAACCTTTTCCGTGTGTCATCCCGAGCGACGAGGTCGCCGTGGCGACCGAGGAGTCGAGAGACCCCTATAAGCGAAGGATTTCCCCACAAGCGCCCTTCCACGATGGGGTCCTTCGACTTCGCTTCGTCCCGCAACACGGGACGAAGCTCCGCTCAGGATGACATGGCTCTAGGTGCTAGTATAAAAGCTACTTACATCCACATCGGTTACTAGCCAGGAGCACGCATGTCCACCACAGCACACGGCCCGAAGGGGCTGGAAGGAATCACTGCTGCCAACTCCAGCATCTGCTACATTGACGGCGACCAGGGTGTGCTCGCCTATCGCGGCATCGACATCCACGAACTCGCCGACCACTCGACCTTCGAAGAAGTGTGCTACCTGCTGTGGTTTGGGCGCCTGCCCAACCGCGCTGAGCTTCAGGAACTCAAGCTCAATCTGGCGCGCGAGCGCAAACTGGATGCCTCCATCATCAGCCTGTTGCGGCAAGCTCCCAAACATGCGCTGCCCATGGATGTGCTGCGCACTATCGTTTCCGCCCTCTCGTTCTACGATCCGGAAGAGAAGGTCAACGACCACGAAGCCAACGTCCGCAAGGCCATCCGGCTGACGTCACAGATTGCCTATGTCGTCGCTGCCTACGAGCGCATCCGCAAAGGCAAGCCGCTGGTCGAGCCTGACCGCGCGCTCTCACATGCAGGCAACTTCCTCTACCAACTGAACGGCGAGGTTCCCAGCGCGACCGCCGAGCGTGCGCTCGACATCGCACTCATTCTGCACGCTGATCACGAGCTCAACGCGTCGACCTTCGCCGCGCGCGTGGTGGCGGCGACGCTCAGCGACATGCATTCAGCCATCACCGCGGCCATCGGCGCGCTTAAAGGCCCATTGCACGGCGGAGCTAATGAGGCCGTCTTCCACATCTTGGAGGCAATCGACTCTTCCGGCGCCGATCCGGTGGACTACGTCAAAGGGATGCTGGCGCAGAAGCAGAAGGTCCCAGGATTCGGTCATCGCGTCTATCACACCGAAGACCCGCGCGCCACGCACCTGCGGACCATGTCGCGAGACCTGGGCGCGTCGAGCGGCAATTCTAAGTGGTTCGACGTCTCGCGCAAGATCGAGGAGTTCATCGTCGCCGACCGCAAGCTCAACGCCAATGTAGATTTCTACTCTGCTTCCACCTATCACACCCTGGGCATTGATATTGACCTGTTCACGCCGGTGTTTGCGGTGTCGCGCGTGTCGGGCTGGACGGCGCACGTCATCGAGCAGCTCAGCGACAACCGGTTGATCCGGCCCCGTGCGGAGTATCTTGGACCGGTGTATCCCAATAAGTACGTGCCGATGGAGAAGCGGTAAAACCATCCCTGGGCAGCACCATGTTTCTGTTTGCCTTGCCAACCCCAAGGCGTCATAATGTCGATTGAGTACAGTATGAACAACAACGGGGACAGATCGCAAAGCCCCGAGCGGCAGACCATCATAGCTGCTCTTGAGGACCCGCGCTTTGATTGGCGGACTGTTGATGGCATCGCTGAGCAGACCCACCTCCCTGAATCTGACATCCGGCGCGTGCTGGAAGAATCTGAAGATGAGGTGGTTCGATCCTCAATTCCCGACAAATATGGGCGAGTTCTTTACACTACTCGCAAGCACTATAAGGAAACCCACGGGCTCGGAGCCCGCTTTCTCAGCGCCCTGGCTGACAGGGTCGCGTGAGTTGGGACCACCGTGTCACCGCACTGGTGTTTGGCTGCTTCGGCGGCCTGGCGGTCAACATCTTCAGGCTCTACCTACTCTCACAAACCCCAAAGGACGAGCGGCCGGATTTTGACATTGTCTACTGGGTGCAGCTTATTGGATTGACTGTGATCGGCGGAATCGTGGCACTTGCACACGATTTGGCCAGCCAGATATCGCCTCTGGTTGCTTTCAATGTAGGATTGTCAGTGCCGGCATTGGCTAAGACCGGAGCAGAATTGCGAGTTACCCGACGTCCTCGCCGAACGAACTGAGTAGCTTGAGCTGGCACAGCTCTCGCTACTATGCTCCCTGTCTGGAACCGACGTCCCCGCCGGGGAATCAAATAGTTGCTATGCATCGTGCCTATCTCGACAACAACGCCACCACGCCGCTTCTGCCTGACGTGTTTGAGGCGATGCGTCCGTATTTCTTCGAGAAGTTCGGCAACGCGTCGTCCATCCACCAGCAGGGGCAGCAGGCACGCGCGGCGGTCGAGCACGCGCGCGAGCAGGTTGCCGACCTGCTCAACTGCCGTCCGGCGGAGATTGTCTTCACCAGCGGCGGCACCGAAGGCGACAACCTGGCACTTTTCGGGCTGATGAAGCCGGGCGATCACATCATCACCTCGGCGGTTGAGCACCACGCTGTCCTGAATGCCTGCAAGCGCCTCGAAGAGATAGGTTGTGCGGTGACCTATCTACCGGTGGATGGCCGCGCGCTGGTCGATCCCGACGATGTGCGCCGCGCGCTGCGTCCGCAGACGAAGCTCATCAGCATCATCCTGGCGAACAACGAAACAGGCGTGCTTCAGCCGGTGCGCGAGATTGCCAGGATTGCCGCCGAAGCCGACGTTTACTTCCACACCGACGCGGTGCAGGCTGCGGGCAAGGTTTCGCTCGATGTGAAGGAGATTGGCTGCGACCTGCTGACCATCAGCGGCCACAAAATCCACGGCCCGCAAGGCACAGGCGCGCTGTATGTGCGCAAGGGCACGCTACTGCAGCCGCTGCTCTACGGAGGCCGTCATGAACGCTCGCGCCGCGCTGGGACGGAGAATTTGCCGGGAATTGTCGGACTCGGCAAGGCAGCAGAGATCGCACGGAAGGGTTTCACCGACGGCAGCGTCGAGCGCATGGCGGCGTTGCGCGACCGGCTGGAGAAGGGAATTGTCGAGACCGTCGAGCAAATTGGTGTCAACAGCGGCGAGGCGCCGCGCGTACCCAATACCACCAACATCCACTTCGACTGCATCGAGGGTGAGGCCATGGTGATCGCGCTCGACCTCAAGGGACTGTCGGTCTCGACCGGCGCGGCTTGTTCCTCAGGAGCCATCGAGCCCTCGCATGTGCTGACCGCGATGGGACTGTCCGCCGATGGTGCGCGCGCCAGCATCCGCTTCAGCCTCGGCAAACAGAACACCGCTGACGATGTAGAGTTCGCGCAGTCGCTCGTGCCGGAGGTTGTGGCGAGGTTGCGGGAGCTGAGTCCGGTGTGGAAGAACCAGCCTGCGATCCGGTAGAACTGTCATCCCGACCGCGCTCAGCGAGTCGAGGGATCTGTGGTCCGTGATGAAACCCCAGATCCCTCGACTCAGACTAACGTCCTCGCTCGGGATGACAACCGAAGAATGTGAATGATGAACGATAAGCAGCACACCATCGCCGTAGCCATGTCTGGAGGTGTTGATTCCTCCACCGTCGCGGCGATGTTGTGTGCGCAGGGACACAACGTCGTCGGGCTGACGATGCAGCTCTGGAACCAGCGCCGCCTGGCCGGACATCACGGCATGCCCAACGAGCCTGTGCAGGGACGCTGCTGTTCGCTCGATGACGTGTACGACGCGCGGCGTGTCGCCGAGACCCTTGGCATCCCTTACTACGTCGTCAATCAGGAAGAGCGCTTCGAGCACGACGTGGTGCGGCCCTTCGTTGAGGAGTACCTCTCCGGGCGGACGCCGATTCCGTGCAGCCTGTGCAACAACCATCTCAAGTTCGACCAGTTGCTCATCACTGCGCGCCAGATTGGCGCCGACCTGCTCGCCACTGGCCACTACGCGCGCAACCAATACGACGAGCGCAGCGGCCGCTGGCTGGTCAAGCGGCCCGCCGACCGCGCCAAGGACCAGACCTATTTCCTCTTCGGGCTGACGCAGGAGCAGCTGAGTCGCACGCTGTTTCCGCTGGGCGAGATGCGCAAGCCTGACGTCCGCGAAGAGGCCCAGCGTGCCGGCCTGCCAGTGTTCGAGAAACCCGACTCCCAGGAGATCTGCTTCGTGCCCGGCGGCGACTACAAGATGTTCCTCGACGCGTATCTGGAGGAGCAGGGCGAACCGCTGCCTGACACCGCCGGCGAGCTAATTACGACAAGTGGTGAAGTGGTGGGCGAGCACAACGGCATCCACAAGTTCACCGTCGGCCAGCGCAAGGGCCTGGGAGTTGCGACGGGCTCGCCGCTCTACGTGCTGGAGATTCGCGGCGACAAGCGTCAAGTCGTCGTCGGCAGCGGTGATGAGCTTTACTCTCGCACGCTGCGCGCGAAGCGCCTGAACTGGATTGCTGTTGACGAGCTGCGCGAGCCGCTGCGGGTGCAGGCCAAAATCCGTCATCGTCACGAGCCTGCGGACGCGGTTATTGAAAAGAGTGGCGACGATGAAGTGTTGGTCACCTTCGACGAGCCGCAGCGCGCCATCACGCCGGGGCAGGCGGTGGTTTTCTATGATGGGGATGTAGTTGTGGGCGGGGGATGGATCGTGTAAGTCGGAGGTTGCTAAGCGTACCGTGCTTCTGGGGGTCCTCCGGCTTCAGCGGGTCGTCTTCGCGACTCGCCTCCGCTCAGGATGACAGAACTTAAGCAAGCCACTAGATGAACATTTCGTCCGGCCCGCCGTTGCGGCCGCGCTTCTGGCCGCGGAGGTAGGTTGACACGCCTACGCCGATGGCCTGTGCAAGGCCGGAGACGCGACGCACCGGTGCTTTCACGGACTCCTGCACCTTTTCCGAGGTCTCTTCCACACTATCTAGCGTTCGTGTCACCATCTCGTCGATGCGGATGGTCTGCAGGCGCGTGCGATCCACCATATCGTTAACTGTAGCGCTCACCCGTCCGATGTCGGTGCGCGCCACCGTGGTCACGTGCGCCGCGTTGTCAATCACAAGTTCGATCTTCGGGCGCGCCGTCTCCAGAAACGTCTTAACTTCCTGCTGAATCGACTTTCCGTCCTCCAGCAGCGGAAGCACCTTCGGCTGGATCTCCTCCACCGCGGCCTCGACGCGCTTGCTAAGTGAGCGAACCGCTAGATACATGAAAAAAAGTATCAGCATCTGCAGAAAGACTGCAGCGGCGGTGATGGCGATGAAGATCGTCAGTTTGTCGTCCATGCTTGTCTCGCGCTACGGAACGCTGGGGGTTGTGCCCTCGACCTCTTCGCTGGTCGCCTCACGATAGGCCTTACGGCCCGCTTCGTAGGCCGTGCGAACCTGGTCTTTCTGCTGGTTTAAGTACTCGCGGCCCCGGTCGGCCCAGGTGCCCGCCTGCTCGCGCGCCTGCCGCGCACGCTCCTTCACGTTGTCAGGAAATTCTTCCGCCGCCGCGCGAAGCTGCTGGCGCGTCTCCTCGCCCGCCTTGGGCGCGTAAAGAATTCCCACCGCCGCGCCGATGCCCAAACCGGCCAAGAACCACAAGAAACCACCGCCATCACGGTCTGCCATAATTGCCTCCTACGCAAGCTTCGCGAGCCCGGATACTAGCACTCGCTATGCTGAATTATAAACCGCCGGCAGCGCGCTTCTGGGCAAAATCCTTCTTCAGCAGCGCAATCTGGCCGGCGTGATAGATGTCGTGCTGGATCACTCCGTGCGCTTCATCATAGAACGTGCGCTTGCCCGCAGCCGTCAACGCGTCCATGCACGCCACGTCCATTTTAGCCAGCGCCTTGCCGAACTCTTGATTCGACGCGCGCAAGCGCTCCAGGGTTTGCTGCCAGTTGGCCTCCGTGATGACAGGCATCGCGGGAAAATTCAGCGCCTCATTCTCATCCAGCCCGGCGCGCTGGCCGGCCAGGCGCTTTGCGCCCTCGCTTTCCCAGAACATCATGTGCATCACGATCTCCCAGATGCTGTGCGACTCCCCCAATGGCCGATGCGCAGCGCCTTCCGCAGAAATGCCGTCAAGAATCTTCCAGATAGCGTCGCCGTGCCACGGTTCGCCGTGCATCACCATGTCGTATTGCCGCAGCAGCCGTTCCGTCTCAGTCATCGCCTTCCTCCTAACCCCCATAGATGCTAACACAGGTTAGGCATCGGAAAACTCTCCGCGGCAACAATCTGCTAGGGCGTACTGGACCGCGTGTGTAGCTTAACTGCGGTCTCCGGATTGGCCAGCAGCCGCTGATAAATCAGGTCGGCGACATAGGCGTTGCCGGCGTCGGTGTAGTGGCCCGCGGCCCCGGTATATTCCTCGATCGCTCCCCGGGCGATGAACAGCTTGTCCAACTCATCGGGAGGCACGCGGTGAAAGTCTTCGGCGAGGTCGAGGAAGGGAATGCCGCGCTGCTGCGCATACTGCGCCAGGAACCGGCGCCACGACGCTCCCAGGTCGCCGCCGTACTCCACGCGTGTCGGCAAATACGCCAGAACCAGCACGCTGTTCTTGGCCCGGTTCGTCGCCACCAAATCATCGAGCATGGCCGACAGCACGGCGGATGTCTCCTGGTTGCGCTCCTGGCGCGTTCCAGTCACCGTCTGGTCAGTGTCAAGCTTTAGCACGCGGCGCAGAAAGCGCGTCAGGTTCAGGTTGGCAAGCGCGTCGCTGGCCCGCGCCAGCCGCGGCGACCAGGCTTCGATGGGCCGCGGAACCGGCACGTTCCTGGTCACCAGGCGCTCGTTCTCCAGCTCGAGGATGGGCTTGCCGTAACCGGCGAAGGTCTTGCTCTGCATGCGATACAGATCAGGCGAAATGAGTGCCAGAATCTGAATGTTGTGGTCCAGTAGCGCGGCGTCACGCTTGTACCACAGGTAGGCCTGATCAGCGCCATATCCGCCCTGACCCATGTTGATGGTTTCGAGGTTGGGGTGGCGCGATGCCAGTTGTTGGGGCCAGGTGTGGTCGTTGTCAACCCCATAGCCCAGCGTGAAGGAGTCGCCCGAGCAGATGATGCGTGTCTTACCCGGCGGCACCTGCAAGGTGAAATCTTCGTTGTTGCGAAAGCGCTGCGAGTTGGTCCGCAGATATTTTCCCCGCCCGTACATGTCGGGCAGATACACGTTGGGCAGGTTCACCCAGCCCAGGTCGCGATCGTATTCGGTGTGCCGGCGCTCGGCCAGCGGCTTCTCCCCGAAGCTCTCGTGAAAGCTGTTGAGGACGCTGGCGATCCCTTCCAGCACCAGCAGCAGCACCAGCGCGGCAGCGATGTTGTACAGCACCAGCACCGCCATGCGGCGGAGGCGGGATGGAGGACGCGTCATTGTGAGGGAGACAACTCCCAGCCGGGTTCAGGCCGCAGCTCGCCGTTCACGCGAGGACGAAGGAAATCAAAGACGGCGATGAGGATTCCCATTGGCGAGTCCGAGTGTACACGATGGGGCTGATGCCGGGCCGATCTCGCTCAACGCCGCATCATGCGGCATCGGGCTAGCGGTCTTGAAGGCGTCAAGTCGCAAAAGGGTCGCATGCTGAAGTCAAGCATGAAAGTGGAAGCAAGCTGACATTTTCCCGAAGTGGAGAACCTGTTTGGCAATACGGGCTTGACGTATGCTCCTTGTACTTGCGCCAAATTCCCAAACCCTTCCAGCTATTTGTCGAAGATTGAGCGGGCTGGTGCGACCTTGGTTTTTGCTCCGACTCACTGAGGAAGCATAGACGGGGAGTCCCATTTCGGGAACCTGCACCTTGGTAACCCCACCTTCGTTAGTTAGCTTGACGCTATTTCCTTGACTTGCCTGCATGCTCGTTCCTAACCTTGACTTAGCGCACAGCGGGCCGAGCCAGCCAGCTACCCCAGTCCCAGGCCATTGTCATGGCCGTGCTCCAACGGGGCCGCGGACATAGGATGCGAACAGGGCGGGTTGATCCTCTCGACCATATGCTTGGCTTGCGCCTGCCGCGTCGCCCATCTATCGCGGACCACCCGGTCCGTCCTCAGCTGCCTGTTTCTCGGCGGTAGGGGGTTTGTGTATTTCCAAAGGCCCATCCCACAAATCGTTCTTGGGTTGTGTCAGGGCACAACTTCCAGTCGTGCCGTAAGAGACGCTTTAAGAGCCGGGCTTTAGCCCCTGCAAACGCAAGGATTCTCGGGGGCTGAAGCCTCCATCGGTGGGGCGGCACGTCCGAAGAGCCTGCCCGGAGCGAAGCCGAAGGGTGTCCTGACACAACGCGATGTTGAGATACGTACTAGAAATCCATTCCTAGGAGAAAACCATGGCCATTAAACTCTGCCATCACATCAAAGCCGATGGCATCTGGTGCAAGAGCGCGGCGCTACACGGCCGCGACTATTGCTACGCTCACCTGACCTTTCGCGGGCGCCGGGTGCGTTCCGCCCGGCAGGCGCGCAAGAATGCCTGGCGTCTGGAACTGCCTCTGCTGGAGGACCTGAACTCCGTCCAGGTCGCCGTCATGCAGGTGCTGGATGCCCTCACCGAAAACCGCATCACGCATCGCGACACCGGCCAACTCCTCTACGGCCTGCAAAACGCCGCCAACAATCTGCGCGGCAAAGACCACGCCTCGTTCGAAGTGAAGCCTGAGGCCGAGAACCGCTGCGTCGCCTACGACAGCTTCGAGGAAGACTTCGAGCTGGTGGACGAAGAGCCTGCCACCGGCGAGAAGCTTGACACGTCCGGGGCCGAAGCGGCGAGCGCCCAGGCCGAGGAGGTTGCAGGCAAGAAAGAAGCTGCGCCGGAGCATACCGAAGAGGAAGCGCCGTCGCCCATCGTCCTTGACAAGCTGATGGCCGTCGCGGATGACGAGCCAGCCGGCTCGCCGGCGGGCGCCGATCTGCCGCTCCCTGAACCGCGGGAAACGGCGAAGAAGCAGCCCCGCGGTCTGCGTCCGCCTAACGCCGTGCGTCAGTCGCCCGAGGAGGCCACCGCCTTGGCTAAAGAGCAGCAAGGCTCGGCGCCGGAGTGCGGACGCCTGGATGACGGCGAGATCGTTCCCTGCAAGACGTGCGAGGTGCATGTGTTTAAGCGCCTGGCGCAGTTCTGGGAGCGCCGCAACAATGGGGATGAATGGCTGCCCTACACCGGCACCATCGACTGCCTCGATTGCCAGTTGAAGCACCTGACCACGCTGGGCAAGCACCTGGACGACACCATGCCTTTCATGTTCGACCTATACATGGTCCTGAAGGACGATGGCGGCGAGGACCCGGGGACCTTCGATGATTACTTCTGGAAATCGAAAGCGCATATCGAGCAGACCAGCCATATTCCTGAAGATTGGCGGGAACGCTATCGCCGCTACAGGGAGCGATCCTTCGCTCCGTTGGAAGGCGAAGCGGAGGGCGGGGAGGAGGAAGCAAGTGCTTGAGGCTCAATCGGATATGCGGAAGTCGCTGGGGCTCAATATTTTGCCGGGAATTTCCGGCCAAGCCCTTGATTCTAAACAACTGGGTAGGGGGGAGGGGGTATTGACGAAGTAGTAACAAATTCCCGAAACGGAACACGAGCGCACGGCGGAGGCAGCGACGAGAGGTCGATCGAAGCAGGCCGTGGTATTGTCTCTGCCAGCATTTCGCCGGACCGGACAAGGGGTAGACATGACTCACACTAGAAAATTGCTGCTTGCTTACATCGCAGCAGCACTTACCTTCGGCGCCCTCACCGCACAGGCGCAATGGGTGGCGGTGGCGCGTGCAGTCGCCGGACGGGTGCAGCAAATGAGCGATCGCTCGAGAGACGGCGGCGGCTACGACGTTGCCACCGTCGTGCTCGAGGCCAATGCCGACAAAGTGTACGAGATGGCGGTCAAGAACCTGTCGGCGCGCACCGACGTGAAGATCACGAGTAAGAACGCAAGGACGCGCATCGTGCAGTTCACCAACGGCGTGCAGGTAGCCGGCATGCAAGCCACACCGCTGGGCGAAAAGCTGACGCAACTGGTGATTGCCTCAAACTTGACGGGTACGCAGCCCGATGCGACCTCGCTGGTTGTGCAGGGCGTGCTGAAAGTCTGCAAGGAGATGAACGTGGATTGCACGCTGGCCAACCAGTGAAGCGGCATACGGTGTTAAGATTCGAGCCATCATCGCGCATAAGAGGACAGACATGAGATTACGAATCATTGCCGCCTGTTTCCTCGTGTTGGGGATTTTGCAGGGTTCAGCGTCCGCTCAGGACTGGTCATCGTGGGCCGAAGCTCACAGCAACTGGTTCTTGCTGGGCAAACATAAAGGCGTGGAGTATCGCTGGCGGGCCAATACTCCAAGCGGAGGCGAGTGTCTGGTGCAACTGCGTGACACCCTGCGGCAGCCAAATCAGACAACCGTTGTAAGCGTGCAGATCAATTACCAGTATCACGATGCCCAATCATCCAGGGACGTGGTCACCATCACGGACATCAAAGGTGAAAATGCGGGAGAGACCACGGTGCATCAGTGCACGTCGGTGGGCGAGGTTCGTCTGACAGATATTGTTCGGCGATAGGAGATGGCAGCATCCCAACCAAGCAAACCCGGCTTGGGTGGGGCACCCGTTGTTTCGCAACGAAAAACGAAAAGCGAACGGCGAAAAGCGGCTGTCGCTATAGCTTGCTGTACTGCCCGTTGGTTGTCGTGATCTTGACGTCCTTTGCGGGAGCGTTGAGCACGGTCTGCGACACATAATTGGTTCCGTCAGGCAGACTGGCGAATTGGGCGGCCAGACTGATCGTGCTCTTGGGATCGCCCACGTAGGAATTGACATTGAGCGACTGGACTTTTTTCGTCGCGGTGTCGAAGGCGATCGTCATCTGGTCTCCGGGCTGCGCGTAGTTCTTGAACACCAATTGCGCCACGCCGCCGCCGGGCTGAATCGAGACATTGTGCTGCTCGAAGGCCTTCTGCATGCGCTGCGCGTCAGGCGGAACATACATGCTGATGACTGCCTTCGCCTGCTGCAGATAGTCTTCGATCTCCGATTTCTTCTTCTCGACGACGCGCTCCTTCAGCCTTCCCTGGCGGCCGCTCTGCTGCGGCTGCTGAGGTTCGCCGATCGGAACTTTCTGCACCTGCCCGTTCACGTAGCGGCACAAATCCTGCTTAGGAGGCTTGTCTTCGCCCTTGTAAGCGAGGACTGTGGTTTCGACCCATTGATATTGCATCAGCCGCTGCTTGTTCTCCGCTGAGGCCTGCTTCAGCGCCTGCAATTTCTGTTGCAGCTCCGGCGAGCCGCCTCCCATTTGGGCGAAGGACGGAATCGCCAGAGACATAATTACGATGAATGCTGCGGCCATGGTTGCGGCGCCGGTCAAATTGCGGGCCGTGCTTGCTGGTTTCATGAAGTCTCCTCTGTCAGTCTGTAAGTTTGTATTGCGCATAGTTCCCTGGGCGCGACCGCTTTGCTGGTGCAGAACGTTCGGCCTTATTCAGCCGAAGTAATCGGAATCTCCTTCATCTCATCGTCTCCGTGAGGACTGAATCCGGTGTATTGCATCCGTCCAAACCATCCCAGAATCCCGGAGAAGTAATACTTCTTAGCGCGCAGGGCGAAAAGCGCGCGCGGATTCTTCTCCGGCTGTCCGCTCTCTGTAAAGTAGAGCGTCTGCTGGATCTTGTCGTTGGAGCTGCGTATCTGCGCGTAGGTACCCGTAAGCACTCCAACAATGTATTGGCCGGCCGGGAACTTCGTTCCGCCCACATCGAACTCAAACGGAACGCTGATCTTGCCGACATGTGGCTTGGTCGGGCCTTTGCTCTGGTCCTGGCCGAAACCAAAGCCCGAACAGGCGAACAGCAAGCAACATATCGAAGCAAGGCGAAGGGCTCGACACAACGAATCATGGCGTCTCATAGTCAATCTCCCGACGTGGCGGGCGCCGCCGACGTTCCAGGAAGCGCGGCGACAGCGCCTTTCTGTCGCTCCTCTTTGGTATCCCAAATAAGTATCTTCAGGTCCAGGACAAAGATGGAATACAGAACCGGGACCATCAACAGCGTAATGAATGTAGCGACTGTCAGTCCACCAATTTGTGCGTAGCAAAGCGGCTGCCAGAGCGGGCCGCCGTGCACGGCCAGCGGAAACAGCGCCAGCACGGTCGCGCCGACGGTTATCATCACTGGCCGCAGACGAATAATACCGGCGTCAATGACCGCCTCCTCGAAGGGCTCGCCCATTGCGTGCCGCTCCTCGATGAAGTCAAAGAGCACGATGACGTGGCTGACAATCACGCCGATGAGGCTGGCGATCCCCAGGAATGCCATAAAGCCGAAAGAGGTGTTCATGACCCAAAGCCCGGCGATGGCTCCCGCAATGCCGTATGGCGCTGCCGCGAAAACCAGGAACGGCTTGATGGCGTTGTTGAACTGGAAGAGCAGGGCGAGATAAATGGCCGAGATCGAAATCGCCAACACCACCGCCAGATTGGCGAATCCGGTCTTCTGCTTGTCGTATTCGCCGCCGAAGGTGAGCCGATAGCCCGGAGGCATCGTCTTCTGCAGTTCCTTCAGCTTGGGCACCGCGATGGTGGTGATCTCGGAGGCGAGATGGCCGGGCGCTGGAAAGGCGTAAATCGACATGGTTCGGAAGTGGTCCATGCGAATGACGCGGTCTTGCGCCATGCTGTTCTGAATGTCGGAGATTTGCACCAGAGGAATTTTGGTTCCTGCCGATTGCGAGTACACGTATAGGTTCTGGATGTCGGAAAGCCGCGCCCGCTCGTCCATCTGGAGCCGAGCCACAACCGGAATGTTCTTGTCGCCATCCTGCAGCGAGGTCACCGTTGTGCCGCTCATCGCGCTGGTGGCGGAGTTGGCCACATCCAGATTGCTGATGCCTGCCAGATTGGCCCGGTCAGGATTGACGACAAGGCTGACCTGCGCGCTTTCCGCTTGCCACTCATTGCGCACCCGGACTGCGGCCGGGGCAGACTGCAAGATGTCGATCACCTGCGCCGCGATCTGCCGCATCGTCAGCATGTCCTTCGCACTTCCGGCTGTTCCCACGTCGGCATCGCTGATGACGCGGATCTCAACCGGGTAGTTCACTGGATTGGTCTGGAGTTGCCGGTAGTCAACGCGCACGCCGGGCAAGGTCGCCGAAAGCACAGGCTGGACCTGGTCCACGAAGGCTGGCGTAATGTCTTTGTTGTCCAGTTCAACCAGCACTTCTGCATAGTTGAGCTGTTGCGATTGTGGTGAGAGAGAGAACCAGAAACGCGGACTTCCGCCACCGACCCAGGTCGTGACGTAGCGCAAAATGTGGGTTGGATTGCCCTGCTTGTCGGGATGCTGCTTCCCCCACAGCGCAGCCTGATCTTTGATGACCTTCTCGACCTGCTGCGCCGCTGCGTTGGTCGCCTCGAAGTTGGCATCGTTGGGCAGCCAGACATCGGCATAAGACCAGTACTGCACGTCATCAGGGAAGAACGAGGTCCTTAACTGGGTGAAGAAGAATGCACCCAGCAGCAGGAAAGCCAGCGAACCAATGGCGACCTTCCAGCGATGTTCGATGGCGAACTTGGCTGTTCTGGCATAGAAGCCGGTGAACCCAGTCGTGCGTCGCACTGCAATCGGCGCTTCCGGCTTCTTGTCGGGCCGCAGGATGTAGTAGCCCAGCAGAGGAATGAAGGTCATAGATGCCAGACGCGAGGCCACCAGCGCACACGTCATGACAATCGGCAGGCTATACAGGAACTCACCGGTATTGCCTGTGACCAGCAGAAACGGCAGATAAGCAACGATGTTGGTGATCGTCGCGTACATGATCGCAGTCGCGATGCGCGTCGGACCCAGCCAGGGTGCAACCATGCGTGGCTGCCCTTCCGCCAGCATTCGCTTGATGGAATCACCGGCCACGACAGGGTCATCCACCAGCAAGCCCAAGGCGATGATCAGCGAGGCCACAGAGACCTGCTGGATATCGATACCCAGGATGTAGATAAACCCAAATGTGAGAGCCAGAGTAATGGGGATTGAGATCGCCATCAGCAATGCAGAGCGCCATTCCCAGAAGCCAATCAGGGAAACGATGACGACCAGGCCGATGGCTTCGTAGAGGGCGTCCATGAACAGGTCAATCTGTTCCTTCACTTGAATCGGCTGGTCAGAGGTATGCACCATGAGCAGGTCATCGGGCAGGTAGTGTTTGACACTGTCCAGCTTCTCTGCGACGTGGCGGCCAAAAAGATCGATCTGCTGGCCGTCGCGCATGTAAACGGCCAGGGTGACGGCACGGCTGCGAATCCACTTTCCTTCGGAATTGCGCCAGGTCAGGAAATTGAGGAATGTCGGCGGGCTCTGATAACCGCGCGAGATGTCAACCAGGTCCCGTAGATAGACCGGACTGTTGGAGGACGACACTCCGATGATGACATCGCCAATGGCCTGGGCCGAGCCGAACAGTCCGGATGGATTGATGACCAGGTTCGTGGGCCCTACATCGAGCTGGCCGGCAGGCAACGTGATGTTTTGCGCGCCGAGCACATCCTTCAGCTTCGAGGGATCGTATCCATATTGCGCCAGGCGTTGCTGCGAGTAGGCGAGGTAGATCTGCTCCGCCAGAACGCCTGATCGCGAAACCTTCGAGGTCTCCGGAACTCCTTGCAACGTTCGCTGGAGCAGCTCAGTGTAGTTATCGAGGTCGCGGTATGAGTACTTGGCGCCCGCAACCTCCGCCAGCTTGGCTTCTGTATCGGCTGGATTGCGAATGATGGCAGGGTCCCACGCATCAGGATGGATCTCGGAGCGATGCAGGTTCTCGCGGATCAGGCGCTCACCACGCTGGCGGATGGTTGCATCGTCAACCAACGTGCTGGCGTCGAGGCCGACATAACCGGGCCCTTGGAAGAAGTGCAGGTCGCTGACTGTGTTGTTCCGGGCAGCGATGCGGGCAATGTTCTCGAAGTTGGTGCGCACTGGATCTGGAGCAACCGACAGGGGAAATGCATAGACGACGCTCACACGCGGTTGCGGCGCGTTCTTCGGCAGTTCGGCGCGGGTCTGCTCGATTGCCTTACGGATGGCAATGGCCCGCAGGGCGACCTCCGTCGGGCCCACCATGGGACTGGCGACGGTCAGCATCAGGGCCGCGGTGTCGCCGAAGTTGCTGTTGAACTGAATCGGCCCAGCGCCTGGCGGCAGGCTCATCTGATTCAACTTCAGGTTCATGTCGGAGAATTGTTTCTCCTTGTCCTTCACGTTGTCGTTGAGCTGAATGTAAACGACCGACAGCCCCGGGAAGCTGAGCGAGCGAATGGCAAAGTCCGACGGGCTGGGCTGCTTGAGGGTGGAATTCAGGGCAACGGTCTGTTCAATGGGGCGCGTCACCAGTTGCTCAACCTGCTCCGTGGTGGCGCCCGGCCACGGGCATTGCGCCGAAGCCACGCGCACCGGGATGTTCGGGTCCTTGCGCTTGGGCATGTTGTGATAACCGAACCATCCCCAGACGAAGACGGCCAGCAGCAGGATGATCGCCACCTGCCGGTGTTCGGTGAAGAAGCGCGCCGTGTTATGCGTGGTTGCGATGTACTCGGCGTCGCTCTTGAAGGTGTGGGCCATCAACGGTCTCACCCGGGATGCGGGGGGAAATGGGGAAAATTAAATCACATTGTCAGGGAAAAAGTCCTGCCAGAGGCAATAGAGGTCTTCGGAAGCTACAGCCGCTCGGCTTGAGCGAAATGTCAGTGCTTTCCCAGTGTGGACAGCTTACGGCTCAGAGACAACACCTCCTCTTGCAGCGCGGGAAAGCAAATTGTGAGCACTACCTCTCAGCTTTTGCTCGAGGTCACCGCAAAGAACTCGGCTACGTCCTGCGCGACCTTCCTGGAGCCGCACTTCGGACAGACGATCTCTTCCTTGTCGTGCTCCTGGATGGAAAGGATCACTTCAAAGGATGCGTGACACTCATTGCAGACGTATTCATAGACCGGCATGACTACCTCCCCTTGGAGAAAGGTTTGGGTGAGCCAGGGTTGTTATCTGCCTTAGCGCAAAACCGCGTGCTCCTCCTCGCGATGTTCATCGGAGATTTTCGTCCGCTCGGGTGTTTCGATGTCGGCAATCTCCTGCGCGCGGTGCAGGAAGAAATACGCGGCCAGCAGCGTCACCATGAGCAGGCCGACGACGACCATCAGGATAGCGAAGTACCCCACGGAGCGCACCGGAGCCAGGGTCTCGCGTTCGTTCTGGCTCACCATCACGAACCAGCGCAGGTTGGAATAGCTCGGGGTCAACCCCGTGTCGGCGAAGCCGACAATCCGATTGCCACCCCGCATGCTCGCGATGACGTATCCCGCCTGACGGCCCTGCAACGTGCCGAGAGCATCGCGTACTGCTCCGTACTCTTCCGACTTCATCTGCATGGCAGGCGTGACGTTGGGCGCGCTGATTACGGTGCCGTCCTCTTTCACCAACATGGTCGTGGTCGTCCGTCCCGGCTGCTCACGATTGAGCAGCGCGAAAAGACCGGAAACATCGACCAAAGCATGGACGGCGCCGATGAAGCGGCGGGAACCTTCGTCCAGAACGGGGAATCCGATGCCGATGTAGTTAGCTCGGCCCTGCCCGTCAAACAGGACCTCGGTGACGTAAACCGCGCCTTTGCCTTGAGCGGAGACGCCCTCCCAGAACACTTCGTCCACTGGAGCATAATGTGCCGGCTTGTCAGTCGCCGCAACCGGAACACCATTGGCATCCAGCACAATCAGCTTCATGAACCGCGGATCGAGCTCGCGGTAGTGGCGCAGTGATGCGGAAGCGCGTGAAGCCAGCATGCCGGCCACTAGTGTATCCACCTCTGCGGTGGACCACTTCTTCTCGGTGTCGGCGACTTTGGCGGCTTTGGCGGCGTCGTTGAGCTGCGCGAAAGCGTGGTTGGAGGCCACGACAGCGTCCACCACACCGGGTTGAGCCGCAATGGCGCCCACGTTAGTTACGCGATCGTCAATGAACTGACGGGCCGCTATGGCATCGCTTTGTGCGATGTCGCGGAACAGCGTGCCGGTGGTTTGTTCGACTGCACTGTGGCTCCGCATCGTCAGATACAGACCGATGAAGTTCAGCGGAACGAGGATGACGATCAGGATGATTAACAGTTTTTCGAGGGAAACGCGGACTTCAAGCTTATCGAGCGGCATGGCTGCCTCCTGCGGGAAAGCGACTCGGAGCAGCGCGGACTGTCTTTACTGCTCAGGCCGCAGCCGTTGCGTGACCCCACGCCAGCGTAGTTGACGGCGGGCGGTCTATCCGAGGCCAGCATACGAGATGACAACCGCTCTGTCAGTGATGCCGGTCACGCACCCGGCGGACGTCAGGGGCGTTGCGCTTCTTGTGGAAGGCCGACTCTCGAGTTCCTATTTTCCCGTATGTTCCACGGCTGGGCTTTGTTGCAATCTTGGGGCTTGACAGGCGGCGCAATCCTCGATATCTTATAGCGAATAAAAAGCGAATATATACTTCTCGCCATGCACCCATCCTTGCTCCAGATCGAGGAAGGCGACCAGTCGCCACTGGTGGGGATCGCCAAGTTGGCATCGGAAGGCGAATCCCTGCGACAGGGGCATTTGGTGGAATATTTCACCTTGCCGGCACGATCGCTGCTCAGCCGCTGCACCTCACCGCGCGTCCCGTTTGACTGGACCATCAATCCCTACCGCGGCTGCGAGTTCGCCTGCAAGTACTGCTACGCGCGCTACACGCATGAGTTCATGGAGATGCGCGATGGCGCAGACTTCGAGCGCAAGATCTATGTCAAGCAGCAAGCGGCATGGCTTCTGCGTCAGGACCTGAAGAAGGTCAAGCGCGGAGAAGAGATCGCCATCGGCACCGCGACCGATCCCTACCAGCCTGCGGAAAAGCGTTTCGAGATCACTCGCGGAATTCTGGAGGAGCTCGCTCTGCATCAGGGGCTCGACATCGGGATCGTCACCAAGTCGAACCTGATCGCGCGCGACGCTGCGCTCTTGCGCCAGATATCCGAGCACAACTCGCTGTTCGTCAACCTCACCGTTACCACGGTCAACACCAGGCTGGCGCGCATTCTGGAGCCGCGGGCGCCGCGACCCGACCTGCGACTGGATGCCGTGCGCGAGTTGAACGCCGCAGGAGTCGACACCGGCGTGATCTGCGCACCGGTGCTGCCGGGCATCACCGATTCCCCAGCAGCGCTCGACGCGGTGGTGCGGGCGGCCAAACAGGCTGGCGCAAAGTACATCTATGCGAATCCCCTGTTTCTGAAGCCGTGCTCAGCGAGCGTGTTCTTGCCATTTCTGGAGAAAGAGTTTCCCCAACTCGTTGAGGAGTACCGCAAGCGCTTTGCCGGACGCGCCTTTGTAAGCAAGACGTACAGCAAGAGGATCTCCGAGCTGATGACGGGTCTCCGCAAGAAGCACGGCATCAGCCGGCAGTTCTCCTCGCGCAGCGAGAGTGTTCACCCGCCGCAGGAAGTGGATCAGATGGAGCTATTCGCCGGCGCCGCAATGCTACTGCAAGGAACAGCAGGCGGCTGAGGGCTGAGCTTAGCTTGCGGTTACGACGGCCGTGTCGTCGCCGGCGAACTCTACGTTGGGTCTGTTGGGTATGATGCCCGCTGCGTGGCCCATCTCCAGTAGCTTGACGATGGCTGCGCGTCCGTCCGGACCGTAGTCGAGGGTGCGTTCGTTGACGTACATGCCGACGAACTTGTCGGCCATTTGCGCGTCAAGGTCGCGGGCAAACTGCATGGCATACTGCAGTGCTTCCTCACGATTGTCCAGCGCGTACCGGATGCTGTTGCGCAGGGCGTTGCAGCAGGAGTCGATGAGTTTGGGGCCAAGCTCGCGCCGGATGGCATTGCCACCCAGCGGCAGCGGCAAACCGGTTTGTTCGCGCCACCACTTGCCCATGTCCAGAATCCTGTGAAGCCCGGATTTGTGGAAGGTCAACTGACCCTCGTGGATGATGAGTCCGGCCTCGTACTTGCCCTGCAAAATCTGGGGAATGATTTCATCGAAGGGAACAACCTCGGTGACGACGTCAGGGGCAAACAGCTTGAGCGCGAGATAGGCCGTCGTCTTCGTCCCGGGCACGGCGATCGTGCAACGATGAACTTCCGCCACCGGGACTTTGCGCGAAGCCACGATCATTGGCCCGTACCCCTCGCCGACGCTGCCGCCGCTGGGCATGATTGCGTACTTGTCCTGTACGTAGGGGTAGGCGTGGAAGGAGATGGCAGTGATGTCGTAGAAGCCTTCCAGAGCTTTGCCGTTCAGGGTTTCGATATCGCAAAGGGTATGCGTGAACTTTACCCCGGGAACCCGAATTTTGCTGGTCGCCATGCCATAGAACATGAAGGCGTCGTCAGAGTCTGGACTGTGGGCAACCGTGATTTCGCGGATGTTCTTGGTGGAGGCTCGGGGCATCGTGGCAGCAGTAGCCGGTAGTCAGTAGTCAGTAGCCAGTTGTTGCAGTTGTCATCTGCGGCGGAGACGAAGAGCAATAGCGGCGGCCACCATCACTTTCACGACTTCCGCGAAAAAGAAGGGGTACAAGCCAAAATATGCGGCACGCTGCCAGCTATGCGTCAGGATGGCCAGCCAACCGAGGCCTCCGGCGAACAACACCAGTTCGGCGATCACGCCAGCCAGGACGTTTCGCGCAAAGCTTGGCACACCACGCTCGGCTATCCAGCCCGCCAGAAACGCCATTAGCGGATAGGCCCAAAGATATCCGCCGGTGGGTCCGAGCAACTGGGCGACTCCTCCTGGACCCGCGGGGTTGAATACCGGCAAGCCCATCGCGCCCCAGGCGAGATACAGGGCGGCGGCAGCGAATCCCCGGCGGCTGCCGATGGCAAGACCCACCAGTAGTACAGCAAAGTTCCCCAGCGTCAGCGGCACCGGGGTGAAGGGCAGGGGCAGGATCAGCCGCGAGCAGACGGCAATAACAGCGCTGGCGCCAATGACGATGCCCGCCTGCTTGATCAGGCTGGAAGACTGTCCGGCACTTATTCCGTCGGTGTGCAACGCAGTTTTCAGCATATCGTCCTCAGCTATGAGATTTGCTCTGCTCGGTGGTACTCTCAGCCGCGTCCTCGATCACCGCCCGGACCTGCGCGTCCATCTCTGCCTGACGGAGGTGGCGTTTAACACGAAGGTGGATCGCCAGACACACAGCCGCTATTGCTACGGTGCCCAGCACCAGAAGTACAAACAATAACTTAATCACCACGATGTGTCAGGATACCAGATTTAGGGGCGCCAGCACCGCATCACTAGACGCCCACGGGGAACGGCTTAGCGCTGTGCTCCTCGGCGCGCTCCCGCACCAGCGCATCAAAGCGGCCTTGCAGCAGCGACATCATCCCCGTGTACCAGTATCCAAAGACGAACAGGACGAGGAACGGCACCGTGATGTAATTCTCGTTGGCGATGGCGTACCAGACCGTCAGCGCAAAGTAGCTGCCGATTAGCAGCTCGATGTACGGCACCCAGCCGAGGCGCTTGCGGTATTTCTTCGCTGCAATGGACCTTTCCTTTTTGCTCACGACCCGATACTTGGGCGTGCGCGCAAAGGCGCTCTGGTGGCCGACCAGCGCTTCCATTACGGCTTTGCTGTTGGTGATGGTCAGTCCGATGCCCAGGGCCATCAACGGCGGCAGGAAGAGAAATGTGCGCAGCCAGGACTTGGGGAACAGTTCCTTCTGCGAGACCAGATAAAAGCTGGAAATCGAAAACGTGGACGCCAGAAACAGTGGCAGGTCGATGTACAGCATCTGGAACCAGCCCTGGTAGAAGCGGATAATCATCGCCGGCAGCAGCAATGTGCTGAGCACGATCATCAACGGATAGCTGATGTTAGCTGTCAGGTGATACCAGGCTTCGGTCTTCTCGCGCTTGGAAACCGGAGCGCCCAGCACCTTGGGCAAGTCCTTTTTGGCGCACTGGATCAGGCCCTTGGCCCAGCGCGCCTGTTGCGTCTTGAATGCGGTCATCTCGATGGGCAGCTCGGCTGGGCACTCCACGTCCTGGAGATAGCGGAACTTCCACCCCTTCAGCTGCGAGCGATAGCTGAGATCGGTGTCCTCGGTGAGTGTGTCGTGCTCCCAGCCGCCGGCGTCGTCGATAGCCTTCCGCCGCCACATCCCCGCCGTGCCGTTGAAGTTGAAAAACACCCCTGCCCGCGAGCGGCCGCCGTGCTCGAGCACGAAGTGGCCATCCAGCAGGATGGCCTCGACCTCAGTCAGGAAGGAGTAGTTACGGTTCAGGTGCGTCCAGCGCGTCTGCACCATGCCGATTTCAGGGTCAGCGAAGTGATGAATTACGTTCATCAGCCATTCCGGCTGCGGCGTGAAATCGGCGTCGAAGATGGCGACGAACTCGCCCGTGGCGGTCTTGAGGCCAGCATCGAGCGCGCCCGCCTTAAATCCCTCACGGTTGGTGCGATGGTGATAGCTGATGTCGTAACCCAGCGCGGCGTAGCGCTCGACCACGTCGCGCGCAACGTCCACCGTTTCATCGGTGGAGTCGTCAAGAACCTGGATTTGAAGATTGTCGCGGGGATATTCCAGCTTACAGACGCAATCCACCAGCCGATCCACGACGTACTGCTCGTTGAAGATGGGCAACTGAATCGTGACCCGTGGCAGCTCAACGAAGCGCGACGTTGGGGCAGTCACCTTGTTCTTGCGGTACTTGTAGTACAGATACACCAGCTGGTATCGGTGCATGCCGTAGAATGCCAGCAGAATCAGAACGATGAAATATGGGATCAGCAGCGCCATGTCGAAGGCGTTGGCATGGTAAAGGCCTTTGAACGTGGTGTCCAGAAAATGGGTGCGCAGATAATGGCGTAAGCCACGCGGCTCCGTCATCACAATGCAGGTCAAGCTGAGCCAGGTGTTCAGGAAAGCGCTCCTCCAAGGTATGCGCGACTGCCGAGTTCAGGGCCGGAGACGATGAAGCCCCTCAGCCGTTGATTGTATCTGACGGCCTCCGCCAAGCCGCAGCAGGAACGTTGCCCGCCGACATTGACTCTTATGCTCCGGCGGCTAACAATAGGGGACTAGGGACGCGATGAAGGGGTCTGGGGTCATCTCTGCATTGCTGTGTTCGATCCTGGGTTGCCCATTGGGGATGAGGGCGCAGGCGCCTCAGGTGACTTCGGCGCCGGCAACCGTGCAGGAAGTCTATCCCGACCAGGGCTATCTCTCGGCCACCCGCTACGTCAATCGCTACTTCGGATTTGCCTTCGATCTTCCTCCTGACTTACATCTTGAACCCGTCCCCCAACCGGTTCCTCGCGATGGCCGCATTCAGATACTGCAATTAGGCGGCCCGCCACCGACGTACGCCACGGTGTCCATCGTTGCCTTTTCGATGCATGGCAGGATGGCTCTGGACGCCAAAGCCCTTTTGAGCAGGGCGCTGGATCAGGAGCGCTCCATGGGAGTGCAGCAACTGCACGGGCTGTCCAAGACCACACTCGCCGGCCACTTGTTCTATTCCTACGAGACGCGTCGCGGCGGCGACGAGCACCTCGCCCTGGCGACCAATCTCGAGGGCCATGCAGTGGTGGTAACGCTGGGCGCCAACAGCAGCAAGATTGTTCAGGAGCTGGAAACTGCCTTCGAAAACGTGACGTTCGTCTCCCCGGCAAAGAGCCGTGAACTCGCCGGCACGGACGCCGAGGAGTATGACGGGCCCGCGCTCTCGGCCCATCGCCTGGCGCAACTGAAAGCCGACCCACCCGCCGACCACATTGATACCGGAGAATTCACCGGGCACTTCTACGAGAACCGGGGTTTAGGCTTTCGCTATCCGATTCCGCAAGGTTGGACACTGGAAGAGGAGGGGGCGATAGAGCCCGCAATCGAGCGCTCACACCGGAGAACGTACGACGATCCCTGGATCGGCGCCGGCGAGCGCGATGTGATGAAGCTCTGCAACCGGCTCCTATTTTCGGCCTGGGCGAAGGGCCCCGGCGCCGAAGGCCAGCTCTCGTACGACGACTTCGGCGAAGTCACGGTTTCGGCGGTCTCGATGGCCTGCTTTCCCGGGATCAGGTTTCCGTCAGATCCGGCCGACCATCGTGCCGTACAGAACTTCCTGCTGCAGCTCCGCCTAACGCATCCCGTGCTGCAGAACATGCGCGACATCGAAGCTTTTGCCTCCGGCGGCAACGTCTTCGTGTTGCTGCATGGCTCGGTCGGCTTCAAGGTCCCGAACGACGAGCTTTCGCGCCGGTTGTCCATCGCCTTGTCGATCACGGCGAGGCGCGGTTACATCCTGACCTGGTTTTTCGCAGCCCCTCACGATAGCGAGCTAAGGGAGTTGTTGGATGCCAAGATCACCTTCCATAACGCCCTGCCGGCTCGAGAAGCCAACGCCATCAAGCCGGGCGGAGGCGGCGTTGCACCTGTCGGCGCCCAGCCATCGGGACAGGAAGCGATCCCGGGTTCTCTCGAAACCACGAGCGCAAGTTCAGACGCCCACAGCGCAACCGGAGACGCTGGAGGCAGTCCTTCGCCCACTGTCACCGGGCATGACGCACCTCTGGCGTCAAACTCTTCAAGCTCAAGCACTCCGCAGCCCGCGGCCGCGCCACAACAGCCGGGTCAGGGGCAGCCCTCGCCACAGAATCACTGAGACAAGTACTGCACCGGGCGGATATCATCCTACCGGGCAAATTGGTGAACGACTTCCGACTGGCCGGGTTTGCCGAGGTGGTGAAATCCATTTTCGGAAAGGGGCGACCATGCCGAAAGTCAAAGTCAACAACATCATGATGAACTACGAGCAGGAAGGAGCCGGAGATCCTCTCATCCTGATCCCTTACCTCGCCGCGGATCACGCTTGCTACGCCTTTCAGACGGCGGAATATTCCAAGCACTTTACCTGTATTTCCATCGACCTTCGGGGAACGGGGGAATCCGACAAACCTGAGGGCGCCTACTCGACAGAGACTCTGGCGGACGATGTCGCCGCCTTCATGCAAGCCATCGGTGTGCGGGCCGCACACATTTCCGGCTTGTCGCTCGGTGCGGCGATAGGCATGTGGCTGGCCGCCAAGTATCCGGCACAGGTGATGTCACTCAGCCTGCATGGTGGGTGGACGAAAACTGATCCCTTCATAAAGGCGGTACTCGAAAGTTGGCAGGTGATGGCCAGGGCGCTGTCGAGCGTCCACGAAATGATCATTATGTCCATCTTCCCGTGGTGCTTCATGCCTGAGCTGTACGCCGCCAAGCCGGAGTTCATCCAGTCGCTGGCAGACTTTGTTCGCAGCCGTCCGGCGCAGCCTGTGGAGGCCTTCCTACTGCAGTCGAATGCAGTAATTAGCCACGATGTGCAGGCACAACTCGGCAAAATCTCGGCGCCCACGCAAATAACATTTGGGCGTTTTGATATGTTGACCGCTCGTTTCGCGGATGAAATGGCCCATAACATTCGAGGCTCTGAATTGCTGTTTTTTGAGGGATGTGCGCACGCCCAAATGTACGAGAAGGTCGAGGAGTTTAACGACAGGACATTGCAGTTTCTAATACGTAATGCAGCGTAACCATTTGCTCTCCGCTCGTCGCTTTTCACTGTCAGGCGGCACGCCCCCGACTCGCCTGCTTGTTTCTTCGTTCTAAGACAGAGCGAAAGGCGAAGAGCGAACAGCGAAGAGCAGCTTTTATGCGCGGACTCAACGGCAAGCGAGTGGTCATCACTGGCGGCGCCAGTGGAATTGGCGCGGCGACCGCTGCCCGCTTTTTGGAGGAGGGCTCGCGGGTCGCAATTCTCGACCGCGATCAGAAGGCATGCGAGGAAATCCGCAGGCAGCTCCCGGCGATTGCCGGAACATTCCTCGCCGACGTTACCAATCACGAGCAGGTGGAGCAGGCTTTTGCCGCAATCCACCGCGAGCTGGGCGGAGTGGATGTAGTCATCAACAACGCCGGTATCAGCATCCGGCATAATTTTCTCGACATCACGCCGGACGAGTGGAACAAGGTCCTGGCCGTGAACCTGACCGGCGTTTTCTATGTCGCCCAAACCGCCGCGCGCCACATGATGTCTGGCGACGGGGGCGTCATCCTGAATACCGCTTCAACCAATGGCATGGTGGGCTATCCGTACTACGCCGACTACAACGCCAGCAAGGCCGGGGTGATCGAGCTGACACGCTCAATGGCGCTGGAGCTTGCGCCCAAAGTCCGGGTGAATGCCGTGGCCCCCGGATACGTGCTGACTCCCATGCAGCGTGCTGAATACTCCGACGACATGCTGGAGGCGGTGAATCAGAAAATTCCTCTCCGCCGCCACGCGCGACCCGAAGAAGTAGCGGCGCTCTTCGCCTTTCTCGCGTCGGATGATGCGGCTTACCTCAACGGGCATGTGTACGTGATCGACGGCGCCGAGACCGCCGGCGGGCTCGCCAGCCGGTGACCAGCGTTGTCATCGGCGCCCTGGGCGTTCTTGCTTGGGTGTATCTGCTCCTGGGACGTGGCGGGTTCTGGCGAGTGCATCGGCGGCACGCGACTGCCACACCGACAGGCAAGACGGGCCCCATCGCGGTTATCATTCCGGCACGCAATGAGGCCGACTTGATCGGCAGGGGTGTGACTTCGCTCTTGCAACAGAGCTGCGCCGATTCCATTCACATTTTTGTCGTTGACGATGACAGTTCAGACAGAACGGCCGCGGCGGCCCGCGAAGCCGCGTTGAGCAACGCCCTGGATGACAGGGTTACCGTTATCCCCGGGCAGCCGCTGCCGCCGGGATGGACCGGCAAGTTGTGGGCCCTCCAGCAGGGAATTGAGCAGGCGCTTCTTTTGCGGCCGCAATTTCTCCTGCTCACGGATGCCGATATTCAGCACTCGCCGGAGAACGTGGCCACTCTCGCCGCCATCGCCGAGCGCGGCGGCTACGACCTCGCCTCGTTCATGGTCAAGCTGCATTGCCGCAGCGTAGCAGAGAAGCTGTTAATCCCCGCGTTCGTATTTTTCTTCTTCATGCTGTACCCGCCCGAGTGGATTCGCGATCCCCGGCACAAAATCGCAGGCGCAGCAGGAGGCTGCATTCTGATTCGCCCGGAAGCACTGGCCCGTGCAGGTGGAATTGCGGCGATTCGCGGCGAAATCATTGACGACTGCGCGCTGGCCGCAGCCGTGAAGCGTGTCGCCGGCAACGTCTGGCTCGGAGCGACACCAGATACGTGCAGCCTGAGGGCATACGAATCGTTCGCAGTGATCGAGCGCATGATTGCACGCACCGCGTTCAATCAATTGGATCATTCTGTCTGGATACTTATGGGCGCGCTGGCTGGACTTGCGCTGACCTTTCTGCTGCCGGTCGCGCTGCTTTTCAGCACGGCATGGCCGCTGGGCGCGATAGCCTGTTTGCTGATGTCAGTAGCGTACCTGCCGGTGGTGCGGTTCTACGGCCTCAGCGCGCTTTGGTCGCTGACGTTACCTTTCGCCGCTACCTTTTACGTGTTGGCCACCGTGCACTCGGCAATCAAGTACTGGTCCGGGCGTGGCGGGGAATGGAAGGGCCGCGCCCAGGACGCGATGGGGTGCCGCTAACCGTTTAGCGGTTCCACCCATCATCGCGGCTGAGCGCACGCCAGCGGAAACGGTCGTACTTGATGAGACGGTCAGCTTCCTGCGGCCCCTCGCTGCCGGCGGGATAGTTGGGGAATTGTGGCGGCGGGAGCTGGGCCCAGGCTTCCTCAATGGGCGTGATGATGCGCCACTCGGCCTCGACTTCATCGCGCCGGGTAAACAGGGTTGCGTCGCCGCGCATGGCGTCGAGCAGCAGCGTCTCGTAAGCTGCCGGGCTCTCGGCTCCGAAGGCGTCTTTGTATGAGAAGTCCATGTCCACGCGGATGGCGCGCATTTGCTGGCCGGGTTGCTTGGCGCCGAAGCTCAGCGAGATGCCCTCGTTGGGCTGGATGCGCATAGTGATGACGTTGTGGTGGACGTCCTTTGGACTGCGGGAGAAAAGTGCCTGCGGGGTGCGCTTGAAGTGGACCGCAATCTCGGTGAACTGGTTGGCCAGGCGCTTGCCGGCGCGCACGTAGAAGGGAACTCCTGCCCAGCTCCAGTTGTCGACCTGGAACTCAACAGCGGCGTATGTCTCGGTGAGCGATTTCGGACTGACGCCCGGCTCCTGGCGATAGCCGGGTACAGGTTGGCCATCGATCTGCCCCGGTCCGTACTGCCCGCGAACGGTGCGCTCAGCCACCTGCTCTTTCGACATGGGAGCGATGGCGCGCAGCACCTCGACCTTGTGCCCGCGCACGGCGTCGGCGTCGAAGCTAACGGGCGGCTCCATCGCGGTGAGCATGAGCAACTGGAGCAGATGGTTGGCGACCATGTCCCGCAGCGCGCCGGTCTCTTCGTAGAAGGCGCCGCGGTTTTCCACGCCGAGTTTTTCGGCGGCCGTGATTTCGACGTACTCGATGTAATTGCGGTTCCACACCGGTTCGAACATCGAGTTGCCGAAGCGGAACATGATGATGTTCTGCACCGTTTCTTTGCCAAGGTAGTGGTCGATGCGATAAACCGAGCTCTCGTCGAAGACGTGCGAAACGATCTCGTTCAACTCTTGCGCGCTCTTGAGGTCGTGGCCGAAGGGTTTCTCGAGAATGATGCGTGTCCAGCCTTCGCTATTGCGTGCCAGTCCAACCGATCCGATGCCTTCGACGATGGGCGGCGCAAGCG
>Ga0335077_10001525_pt1 | contig 27604 bp, 26 predicted proteins | sample Lox_Sample_31_FD_207151 | JGI IMG/M metagenome (GOLD analysis project Ga0335077, IMG submission 207151) | Soil microbial communities from Loxahatchee National Wildlife Refuge, Florida, United States - Lox_Sample_3.1 | ecosystem: Environmental > Terrestrial > Soil > Wetlands | place: USA... | reverse complement strand
GCGAATGCATCACCGCCGAGGTGAAACGATAACCGGTGATGTTGCCGCGCGCGTCGATCGCCATGTCGCAGGCCACGCAGAGCCGGTCGACGGCGGGCTTGAGCGAGCACAGCTCGTTCGAGAGCGCCTCCGGCAGCATCGGTATGACGCGCCTCGGGAAGTACACCGACGTGCCGCGCTCGCGCGCGTCTCGGTCGAGCGCGTCGCCGTCGCGAACGTAGTGACTGACGTCGGCGATCGCGACGATCAGGCGGAAGCCCTTGCCCGAGCGCTCGCAATACACCGCGTCGTCGAAATCCTTCGCGGTCTCGCCGTCGATAGTCACCAGCGGCAGCCCGGTGAGGTCGAGGCGGTCCTTGCGGTCGGCGGCGCGCACCTCGGCGGGAAGCCGCGCCGCCTGGCGCTTCGCCTGCGCCGAAAACTCGTGCGGCAGTGCGTGCTTGGACAGCGCGATCTCGATCTCCATGCCGGGATCGGTATAGCGGCCGAGGACGCGAACGACGCGGGCAAGCGGCTCGCGGTGCGTCGACGGCTGCTCGATCAGCTCGGCGACGACGACCTGGCCGGCCTGCGCATCGCCCTTCAGATCGGGCGGCACGAGGATGTCCTGGTTGATGCGCTTGTTCTCCGCGACCAGGAACCAGATGCCCCGGTCCTCGTAGAGCCGACCGACGACTTCGCGATTCGCGTGCGCGAGCACGTCGACGATCGCGCCCTCGGGGCGTCCGCGCCGATCGACGCCCGTCGTCCGCACCGTGACGCGATCGCCGTGCAACGCCTTGCGCATCTCGACGGGCGCGAGAAAGATGTCGGGGCCGCCGCTGTCCGGGACGAGGAAGCCGAATCCGTCGGGGTGGCCCTGAACCGTTCCGGTGACGAGGTCCAGCTTGGCCGCGACGCAGAGTGCGCCCTTGCGATTGGTCATGAGCTGACCGTCGCGCTCCATCGCGGCCACGCGGGCCTGGAACGCCGTGCGCTCTGCGGGCGTCTCGATGCCGAGCGCGGCCGCCAGCTCGTCGCTGAGCATCGGCACGCCGTGCCGGGCCAGCGCCTCGGCGATGCGCTCGCGCGAAGGGATGTCGACGGGCGCGCCCGCAGGCGCAGGCCGCGACCGGCGCTGCGGCGCTGCGTTCGGCTTCGGCGCTCGGAGAGCTTCGCGGCGCAACGATCGCCCGGCGCTGCCGCGCTTCAGCTTTTCGCTCGGCGGTTTCTTTGACAAGGGTGATGCTCGCTTATAAAATCAATCACTTGCCCAGATGGCGGAATTGGTAGACGCACTAGGTTCAGGTCCTAGCGGTGGCAACACTGTGGAGGTTCGAGTCCTCTTCTGGGCACCATCTCGAGGGTAGCGCGCGGAGGCTCTGCGCGGGACCGCCGCACTGGAAAGCCCGCGTGCCCGCGGGCTTTCGCTCCGAAGCGACGCGCGAGAGCCTAGCCAAGCCGGGCCTTCAGCTTCTCCGGGCGCAGCGTGTCGTAGACCTCGAACGGCTGGTGGATCCAGGGGTTCTCGGCCAGGTAGTCGACGTAGTAGTCCGGCTTGAACACCGAGTGCCCCTTGTACCAGACGACCGCCGTGCGTATGTCGACGATGTGGGGAAAGCGCACCGGCAGCGTCTTGAACACGGCCTCGAGCGTGTGCCCCGAGTCGACCATGTCGTCGACGAGCAGGACGCGCTCGCCGAGCCGCGCCGCGGTCATCGTCATGTGCTCGGCGATCACGAGCTGGCCACGGACCGTGCCGCCTTCGGCGGTGTACGAATGCGTGGAGAGGATCGCGAGCGGCACTTCGTAGATCCGCGAGAGCACGTCGCCAACGCGCAAGCCGCCGCGCGCGATGCAGATGATCTGGTTGAACTTCCACCCCGAGTCGTAGACGGCGAGTGCCAGCCGCTCGACCAGCGTGTTGTACTGCTCCCAGCTCACGATCAGGCTCATGGTCGGCTCTTGGTCGCTCCGCGCTTCAGTGGAAGGGGTGGTGCACGAGGATGGTCTCGTCGCGCTCGGGTCCGGTCGAAACCATCGCGATCGGGACGCCGGTCAGCGTCTCGATGCGGGCGAGATAGGCGCGCGCGGCGGGCGGCAGCGCGTCGAAGCTCTTCACGCCGAACGTATTCTCGCTCCAGCCAGGCAGTTCCTCGTAGACGGGCTCGCACTCGGCCACGGCCTCTGCGCCGGTCGGCAACAGGGCGAGCGGCTTGCCGGCGACACGGTAGCCCGTGCAGATCCTGATCGAGGCGAGGCCGTCGAGCACGTCGAGCTTCGTGATGCACAGGCCCTGTACGCCGTTCAACTGCAGCGAACGAGCGAGCGCGGGAATGTCGAGCCAGCCGCAACGCCGCGGGCGGCCTGTCACCGAGCCGAACTCGTTGCCGCGCTGCGCGAGCCGCGCACCGATGTCGTCGGTGAGTTCGGTCGGAAACGGCCCCGTTCCGACGCGGGTCGTATACGCTTTGACGATCCCGAGGACGTAGTCGAGCATCTCCGGGCCGATGCCCGCGCCCGGTGCGGCGGCGCCGGCGAGACAGTTCGACGACGTCACGTAGGGATAGGTCCCGTGATCGATGTCGAGCAGCGCGCCCTGCGCGCCCTCGAAGAGCAAAGACTGGCCCGCCCGACGCGCCGCCTGCAGCAGAGCCGCTACGTCGGCGACCATCGGCCGGACCTCGGGCGCCGAGGCGAGCGCGGCGTCGAGCGTCTCGCGCAGCGGCACGGGCGCGCACTTGTAGTACTGCGTCAGCACGAAGTTGTGGAACTCGAGCACCCGCGCGAGCTTCGCGGCGAAGCGGTCCGCATCGAGGAGGTCCTGCACGCGCAGCGCGCGGCGCGCGATCTTGTCTTCGTACGCCGGACCGATGCCGCGCCCGGTCGTGCCGATCTTTTCGGCGCCCATCGCCGCCTCGCGCGCCTGGTCGAGCGCGACATGATACGGCAGCACGAGCGGACAGGCCGGCGAGATCGCGAGCCGCGAGCGCACTTCGATGCCCGCGCCTTCGAGCTCCGTGATCTCCTGCAGCAGCGCCGATGGCGATACGACGACGCCGTTGCCGAGGTAGACGCGCACCGAAGGCCGCAGGATGCCGGAGGGTATGAGGCGCAGCACGGTTCGCCGGCTGCCGATCACCAGCGTGTGACCCGCGTTGTGCCCGCCCTGGAAGCGCACCACGCCCTGGGCGTGCTCGGTCAGCCAGTCGACGACCTTGCCCTTGCCTTCATCGCCCCACTGTGTCCCGATGACGACGACGTTCCTGCCCATGATCTATCCCAGGCGGGCGAGCTGCCGCAGATCCAGCGTGAATCCGGTGGCCGGACGCGCGCGGCCGAAGGCCTTGCCGATGCCGTCGTAGCGCTCGCCGCGGCCGATGGCGTTCGGCTCCCCGCCCGTGAATACCGAGAAGCTCGCGCCGTTCTGGTAGTGGTAGCCGCGCAGGTCGGCGAGATCGATGTGCAGCGCCTCGACGCGGTCGCGAACCGCCTCGGCGAGCGTCTCGAGCGCCGCGAGCGCGCTCGCGATCGACGGAGTGTCGGGCAGGCGCGTGCGGGCCGCCGCGAGCACCTCGCCGGCCGGGCCGTACAGCGTCGGCAGGATGCGGAACGCGTCGCGCCACGCCGCCGGGAGGCGGCCGGTGAGCTCGGCGACCGCAGCGCTGTCCTTGATCCGGAGCGCCGTGAAGAGCTCGGTGTCGCTGTCGTTGCCGGCGATGCGCGCGCCGTTGGCGAGCGCGCGGTACACGCCGACATGGCCGAGATCGAGGTGCAGCCCGCGCACGTCCACCGCCTCGAGCGACGAGAGCAGCAATCCGAGCACCTCCTTGTCGGCGCCGATGTCCGCGTCGCCGTAGAGCTCGGCGCCGATCTGCAGCACTTCGCGCGACTGCGCCACCCCGCGCGCAAGCGTGCGCAGCACGCTCCCGGCGTAGCACAGGCGGGTGACGCCGGGCTCGTTGAGCAGGTGGGCGTCGATGCGCGCGACCTGGGGCGTAATGTCGGCGCGCACGCCGAGCAGCCGGCCGGACAGCGGATCGACGAGCTTGAAGGTCTGCAGCTCGAGATCGTGACCAGTGCCCGTGAGCAGCGACTCGAGGTGCTCGATGAGCGGCGGCTGCACCAGCCGGTAGCGGTGCTCCCGGAAATGATCGAGGAGCCGCCGCCGCAGGGACTCGATCCGCTCCGCCTCAGCGGGCAGGATGTCGTCGACGTACTCGGGGAGAACCCACTTACGCATAGACGGCGAGGAGGATGACCGCACCGATCGTCATCGAAATGAGCCCGATGAAGCGAAGCTGCCCGTCGGTGAGCTCCGTCAGCCGCCGGAACGCCTCGCGCCAGGAGTCGGGCGCGAGCAGCGGCAGCACGCCCTCCAGGACGAGGACCAGCCCGCACGCGGCCAGGAAGGTTTCCGGCACGGCTCGCTCCTTCGCCCGGGACGCTACTTCGCGGGGCGCGGCGGCGTCGTGCCCTTGCCGCTGCCGGACTGCTTCAGGTACCGGAAGAACTCCGAATTCGGATCGAGCACCATCAGGTCGCTCTTGCTCTTGAACGTCGCCTTGTAGGTCTCGAGGCTGCGGTAGAAGGAATAGAACTCGGGATTCTGCCCGTAGGCAGCGGCGTAGATCGCGGCCGACTTGGCGTCGCCCTCGCCCTTGACCTTCTGCGCCTGCCGGTAGGCGTCGGCCAGGATCACCTCGCGCTGGCGATCGGCGTCCGCGCGGATCTTCTCCGACTCCGCGGCGCCCTGCGAGCGCAGCTCGTTGGCGACGCGCTTGCGCTCGGACTCCATGCGCTGGTAGACCTGCGCCAGCACTTCCTCGGGCAGCTCCACGCGCCTCAGCCTCACGTCGACGATCTCGACGCCGATCTGCTTGGCGTCCGCGTCGGCGCGCTGCCGTGTGGTGGCCATGATCTTGTCGCGCTCGGAGGAGATCGCCTCGTGGATGGTGCGCTTGTTGATCTCCTGGCCGAGGATGGCGCGGATCGTCTGCGCCAGGCGCTGCTTCGCGAGCTCCTCGTCGCCGGTCACGCTCTGGTAGTACTTGCGCACGTCGACGACCCGCCAGTAGGCGATGAAGTCGACGTTGAGCGGCTTCTTCTCCGAGGTGGTGATCCGGTCCGGACGCGGGGCGTCGAGGGTGAGGATGCGCCGGTCGTAGACCTTGATGTTCTGCAGGAGCGGCACTTTGAAATACAGGCCGGCTTCGGTCTTGGCATCGATGAACTCGCCGAGCTGGAACTTGATCGCGTACTGGCGCTGGTCGACGGTGTAGATCGACTGCGACAGGACCAGCAGCGCGGCGACGACCAGCGCGACGACGGGAAGCGCGGATTTCATCGGCTGTCTCCGCGGTCGCGGCTGCGCGGCAGCTCGCGCGCGCGCGTGGGGTCCATCGTGACGGCGTCGGCCGGAGGCGCCGCGTGCGGCGACTCGGGGCTGGGCGTGCCGGCGCTGCCCGCCTGAGACTGTCGCAGGAGCTGATCGAGCGGCAGGTAGAGCAGGCTGTTGCTGCCCTTCTGGTCGACGAGCACCTTGCTCGTGCTCCCCAGCACCGACTGCATCATGTCGAGATAGAGCCGCTCGCGCGTCACCGCCGGGGCCTTGTTGTACTCGACGAGGATCTGGCGGAAGCGGCTGGCGTTGCCTTCGGCCTCCTGAATGACGCGCGCGTTGTAGCCGTCCGCCTCCTGCAGCAGCCGCGAGGCGAGGCCGCGCGCGCGCGGCACGATGTCGTTGGCGTAGGCCTGCCCCTCGTTCTTCTGGCGCTCGCGGTCCTGGCTCGCCTTGACCGCGTCGTCGAACGCCGGCCGCACCTGCTCGGGAGGCTGCGCGTCCTGCAGCGAAACGCTCTGGATCTGGATGCCCGTGCCGTAGCGATCGAGCATCTCCTGCATGAGCTCCTCGGTCTTCTTGGCGATCTCGCCTCGCCCCTCGTAGAGCACGAAGTCCATCTGGCTGCGGCCGACGACCTCGCTGATCGCGGTCGACGCGACCTGCACGAGGACGTCGTCCGGGCTCTTGGCGTCGAACACGTAATCCTTCGCGTCCTTGAGCCGGTACTGCACGGCGAACAGCGCGTCGGTGATGTTCTCGTCGTCGGTCACGAGCAGGAGGCCGCGGGCCGATCGACTCGCCGGCGTCGTGCCGTGGATCTCGACGGTCTTTATCTTGGAGAAGTCGACGACCTCGACTGCCTCGACGGGGAAGGGCAGGTGCCAGCGCGGACCGGGCAGCGTCGTCTCGGTGTAGCGGCCGAAGCGCGTCACCACGCCGCGCCGGCCTTCGTCGACGATGTAGAAGCCGCTCGCGAGCCACACGACGGCGACCAGCGCGATCAACAGTCCCAGGCCGCCGAGCGGGAAGTGGGAACGGGGCGGCTTGCCGGGTTCGCCCTCGTCGGGGGGGCGCCGGCCGAAAAGCTCATTCAGCCGGCGGTTGACGTTGCGCCAGATCTCGTCCAGATCTGGCGGACCGCTTCGGCCGCGCTTACCCCACTGCGGATCGTTGAGCGACATGGAGCGAAGCCCCTGGGGGCCGGGGTGGAAGAATGGCGGTCGGCGGTGACAAGGTTCGCGGCCGCTTGGGAGCGTTCAAGCGGTCGCCGCCTGGCGCGGAAGCTCCCTTGCGCCGCGCGGGAACCGCTCGGCAAGCGCTGCGGCCAGTTCCGGCACGCCCGCGCCCGTGAGCGCGCTCAAACGGACGGCGCGAATTTTACCATACTCGTCACGTTCGACGCCGGACTCGAGGGCCGCCGCATCGCACTTGTTGAGCAGAAGAATGCGCGGGACGGCCGCGGCGCCGATCTCGGCGAGAACCGCGTCCACGGCGGCGACCTGCGCGTCGCGATCCGGATGCGACGCATCGACGACGTGCAGCAGCAGATCGGCGTCGACCGCCTCCTTGAGCGTCGCGCGAAACGCCGCCACAAGGTCGTGCGGCAGGTCGCGGATGAAGCCGACCGTGTCGGACAGCACGACGGCGTCGGCCCCGGGCAGGTGCCAGCGCCGCAGCGTCGTGTCGAGCGTGGCGAAGAGCTGATCTGCGGCGTAGACGCTCGCGCCGGTCAGCCGGTTGAAGAGCGTCGACTTGCCGGCGTTGGTGTAGCCGACGAGCGCGACGTTGCGCACTTCGGCGCGCCTCCGGGCGCGCGCTCTCGTCTCGCGCTGGCGGCCGAGCTTGTCGAGCCGGTCGTTCAGGAGCTTCACCCGGATCCCGATCAGCCGCCGGTCGGTCTCGAGCTGGGTTTCCCCCGGGCCGCGCAGGCCGATGCCGCCTTTCTGGCGCTCCAGGTGCGTCCAGCCGCGCACCAGCCGGGTGGACTGGTGCTTGAGCTGCGCGAGCTCCACCTGCAGCTTGCCTTCGGCGCTGCGCGCCCGCTGGGCGAAGATGTCGAGAATGAGGCTCACCCGATCCACCACGCGGCAGTCGAGCTCGCGCTCGAGGTTGCGCTGCTGCACGCCGGACAGCGCGTGGTCGAAGATGACGAGATCGGCGCGCGCGCCGGCGCGGCGCGTCGCGATCTCGGCGACCTTTCCGCGCCCCGCGAAGAGCGCCGGATCGGGCCTGGCCCGGCGCGCCGTCACCACGTCGGCGATATCGGCGCCCGCCGACGAGGCGAGCGCCTTGAGCTCCGAGAGCCTCTCTGCGGCGGCGCCGGCGCCGAAGTCGAGCTCGACCAGCAGCGCGCGGTCGCGCGCCGCAGACGTGCTCCGCCTGCCGCTACCGCTCGTTGGCAACGCCGGAGATCAGAACCGTCCCGCGGGCGCGGCGAGCCTCAAGCCGCTTCGCGCTCGGTGTCGTGCGGCATCGTGATCGCTCGGGCGGGGACCACCGTCGAGATCGCGTGCTTGTACACCATCTGCGTGACGGTGTTCTTCAGCAGGACGACATACTGATCGAAGGATTCGATCTGACCCTGGAGCTTGATGCCGTTGACCAGGTAGATGGAAACCTGAACGTGCTCCTTGCGCAGAGTGTTCAGGAAGGGGTCTTGTAGCATTTGCCCTTTATTGCTCATCGCATGCTCCGCTTGGTTTTCTCTCGCGCCGTTGTTGGTCCAGGCCGCCCGGGGGATCCGGCTGTGCGGTCCTTAGCGGCGTTTCCGCCGGCGCGTGGCGGACTCCGCATAGGGATTGGCGCCTGCCTTGAATTGTATCCTAAGCGGCGTGCCCTGCAGTTGGAACGCCTCGCGGAAGAAATGTTCCAGGTAGCGCCTATAGACGTCCGGCACGCCCGAGAGCGCGTTTCCGTGGATGACGATCACCGGCGGATTGATCCCTCCCTGGTGCGCGTAGCGCAGCTTCGGACGCCCCAGTCCCGCGCGCGGCGGCTGCTGGCGCACCAGCGCCTGCTGCAGCGCTCGGGTGAGTCGCGGGGTGGGCAGCCGGGCGGTGGCTGCCGCGTAGGCGCGGTCGATCGCCGAGAGCAGCGCCGCGATGCCCTTGCCGTCGCGCGCGGAAATCCTGACCTGCTCGGCGAAACCGAGAAAGCCCAGCGTGCGCTCGATCTCGCGCTTGAGCGTCGCGCGCTCGCCCGCGTCGGGCACGTCCCACTTGTTCACCGCGACGACCACGGCGCGCCCGGCTTCGAGGATGTGCGCGGCGATGTGCGCGTCCTGCTCCGTGATGCCCTGCTCGGCGTCGAGCATCAGCACGACGACGTGCGCGTCCTCGATCGCCTGGAGCGTCTTGATCACCGAGAATTTCTCGATCGCCTCGGTCACCTTGCCGCGGCGGCGCACACCCGCAGTGTCGATCAGCGTGTAGGCGCGCCCGCCGCGGTCGAAGTCGAGATAGAGCGAGTCCCGCGTCGTGCCCGGCTCGTCGAAGGCGATGACGCGCTCTTCGCCGAGCAGCGTGTTGACGAGCGTCGACTTGCCGACGTTGGGCCGGCCGACGATCGCCACGCGGATCCGCCGATCGTCCACGGCCGAAGCTTCCTCGCCGGTCGGCAGCCGCGGGCACAGGCGCAGCGCGGCCTCGACCAGCGCGCGCACGTTCTCGCCGTGCGCCGACGAGATCGCCACCGGCATCCCGAGCGCGAGCTCGTGGAATTCCGCGCTCGCCCGCTCCGGCTCGATGCCTTCGGTCTTGTTCACCGCGAGCACGACGGGCCGCCCCGAGCGGCGCAGGAGGTCGGCGATGCCGCGATCGTCGCCGGTCAGCCCGTCGCGGCCGTCGACCATGAAGATCACCGCATCGGCCTCGGCGATCGCGGTGCGCGTCTGCGCGGCCATCGCCCGCATGATGCCGGTCTTCGCAGTCGGCTCGAAGCCTCCGGTGTCGACGACGAGGTACGGCCGGTCACCGAGACGGGCCCTGCCGAACTGGCGGTCTCGCGTGAGGCCGGGAAAGTCGGCGACCAGCGCGCTGCGGGAAGCGGTGAGGCGATTGAACAGCGTCGATTTGCCGACGTTCGGCCGGCCGACGAGGGCGAGCGTGGGCAGCATCGAAAGGACGAGGCCGCGAAAGCTTATCGCGCCGATGCGCTGATAAGGTTCCCGGCTACGGTCTGCCAGATCGCGGAATCGGCCACGGCGATCGGTTGCGAGGCGGGCGGCTTGCCGTCGGTGGCCAGCCGGCCGACGAGCGCCCCGTCGTTGCGATCAAGCAAATGCAGGTAGCCTTCGGCATCGACCACGCCGAGGTAGTCGCCGACGACCACCGGGCCGCCGGGGAAACGCTGCGCGAGCTTGTCCTGCTTCCAGACCGATGCGCCGGTCGACTTGTCGAGCGCCTGGATCGCTCCCTTGTCGTCGGTGAGGTACAGGTAACGGTTGTCGACGGTGATGCCGTACAGGCTTCCGAAGTCGCGCGACCACGCGAGCGTGCCGCGCTGCGCGTCGAAGCACGCCACGCGGCCGAGGTAGGCGGCTGCGCACACCTCGCGGTCGGCGACGACCGGCAGGCTTGTGATGTCGGCGATGCGCTCGAGCTCCGTCGCGCCTTTCGGCGTCGTGACGTTGGCCTCCCAGGCCAGCGCGCCGGTCGCGAGATCGATGCCGAGGAGCTTGCCCCCCGGCGTACCCGTGAACAGGCCGCCGCGGCTCACCACCCCGCCGGCGAAGCGCCGCACCGTCAAGGGCGGCGTCGCGCGCTGGTAGACCCATTTGCGCGCTCCGTCGGCTTGCGCCAGCGCGTAGATTTTGCCGTCGAGCGACCAGACCACGACGATGCCGTCCGCGACCCTCGGCGGGCCGTTCACCTCGCTCGAGACCTTGGTTTGCCAGAGCGGCTTGCCGCCCGGGTCGAAGGCGAGCACGTCGCCCTTGTCCGTTCCCACGACGATTTCGGTCGCGTCCGCGCCGACGCCGGCCGACAGCGGCTTGCCGGCGTTGACCCGCCAGAGCTGCGCGCCGGTCGCGGGGTCGACGGCGACCAGCGCGCCGTCGGAGGCGGCGGCATAGACCACGTCGGACCGCTCCGCCGGCGCGAAGCCAACGCTCGCCTTGCCGCCCACCGCCACCTGCCAGTTCACGCGCGCATTCGCCTTGGCGGTGAATTCGGGGAGCGGTCCGGGCTTGTGCGGATCTTTCCCGAACCGGAGCCACGACGGCAGCGACGGCGGTTCCGTCAGCCAGGAGGGCAGCCAGGTCGAGAGCGTCGAGCAGCCGGCGAGCCACGTCGCGCTGAATGCGGCCAGCCAGACCGCGCAGCGTCGCCGACGGCGCATTTCGGGCCGATCCGCGCGGCTCATTTGCCGGGCACGGCCGGCGCAGGTGCCGGAGTCGCGGGCGTCGCGATCGCGGCAGGGGATGCCGCGACCGGACCGCCGAGAGCGTCGAGCTTCGCCTGCACGTAGCCTCGGTAGCCGGATTTCGCGTCGAGCTTGGCGAGCGCATCCTGGTACGCCCCCCGAGCGTCGGCGTTCTTCCCCGCAGCCGCCAGGATGTCGCCGCGAAGATCGGCGTCGAGCGCGGCGAACGCGTCGTTCGTCTTGACGTCGAGCGTCTTGAGCGCCTCGTCGTATTGCTTTTCGTCGAGGAGAACCTGCGCGAGGCGAAAGCGCGCGATCGCTTTCAGCTCGTCCTCGCCGGCGTGGTCGAGCACCCACTGCAGCTGCGCCTTCGCGCCCGCCTTGTCGCCGGCGTCGTACAGGAGCTTCGCGTAGAGCAGCGCGCCGCGCGGCGCGTACGCGGTACTGGCGTATTGCTGCACCAGCTGCGTCGCCGGATCCTTGGCCTTGTCGGCCTCGTTGGCGCGCGCCGCCTGGCTCACCGCCTGATACAGCACGCTCGCCTTCTGCGCCTGTGTCTGCTGGTACCAGCGCCAGCCTTGCACGCCGATGACGACGATCGCCAGGGCGGTGACTCCGGCGCTGACGTATTTGCCGTACTGCACCCACCACGCCTTCAGATCGTCGATCTGTTCCTGCTCCTGCAGGTCGTATACCGCCATGGTTACTCCATTCCGATGTGCTTCGCGGCCGCTTCGGGCGGCAGTGCGATCTGTTCGCCTGCGGCGCGCAGCGGTTTCAGCGCGACGCGGTTCGCCTGGGCTTCCTCCTCGCCGACGATCACCGCCCAGCGGGCCCCGCTCGCATCGGCGCGCCGCATCTGCGCCTTGATGCTGCCCCCGCCGGCGTTGACGACGACCGCCAGCCCGGCATCGCGCAGCTGCTCGGCCGTCGTGCGGGCGAGGCTTCCCGCTCGCTCGCCGGCGTGCACGACGTAGGCGTCCGGGACGCTCGCGGCGAGCCCCTCGCCTGCCTGGAGCAGCAGGACCAGTCGCTCGATGCCGATCGCGAAGCCGCAGGCGGGCGTCGGTTTTCCTCCGAGCTGCTCGAAAAGCCCGTCGTAGCGTCCGCCGCCGGCGACCGTGGCCTGCGCGCCCAACCGGTCGCTCATCCACTCGAAGACCGTGCGGTTGTAATAGTCGAGCCCGCGCACGAGCCTCGGGTCGACCTCGTACGCGACTCCGGCGGCCGAGAGCAGCGCCTTGAGCTCCTCGAAGTGCCGGCGCGACGCCGACTCCTCGCCGAGCTGGTCGACCAGCCGCGGCGCGCCCGCGATGATACTCTGCATGAGCGGGTTCTTGCTGTCGAGAATCCGCAAGGGGTTGGTAGCGAGGCGGCGCTTCGAGTCCTCGTCCAGCGCGTCGGCGTGATTCTGCAAGTAATCGGTCAGCGAGCGACGATACGAAGCGCGCTCCGACGCGTCTCCGATGGTGTTGACGTGAAGCGTCATGCCGCCGAGCCCGAGCTTCGTCCAAAGCCGCGAGAGCATGACGATCTGCTCGGCGTCGACGTCCGGGCCGTCGAAGCCGAGCGCCTCGACGTCGAACTGGTGGAACTGGCGGTAGCGGCCCTTCTGAGGGCGCTCGTGCCGGAACATCGGTCCTGCGGTCCACACGCGCTGCGGGCGCTCGTAGGTGAGATGGTGCTCGATCGCCGCGCGCACGATCCCCGCGGTCGCTTCCGGGCGCAGCGTCAGGCTCTCGCCGTTGAGGCGATCCTCGAAGCTGTACATCTCCCGCTCGACGATGTCGGTCGCGTCGCCGATGCCGCGGACGAACAGCGGCGTCGCCTCGACGATGGGCACGCGCAGGTTGCGGTAGCCGTACTGGGAGAACGTCGCGCGGGTCGCCTCCTCGAGCCGCTCCCACAGTACGGCCTCGTCGGGCAGCACGTCGTTCATGCCGCGAACGGCCTGGATCGTCGGCGTCGCCACGGCTCTACGCGCTCAAGGCAGACGCACGCGAGCGACGTTCTGGTGCGTGTAGCGGGTGAGGTCGATCGGCTGTCCGCGATAAACGAGCGTGACCGCGCGCGCGTTGCCGATGGTCACGTCGAACGGCGGCGTGCCGCGAATCGCCTGTTCCGAGCCGGCGGGCACGACGCGCACGAAGACGAGCTGCCCTTTCCCGTCGCGGACCTGAGTCCAGGACGCGGCGCGATAGCTGAGCACCAGCGGCGCCGGCGCCTCGCCGGCCGTCGGTGTGCTTTCGGCGGCCGGCGCGGGGGTCGATGCGGCCGAGGGCTCGGCGGCTACCGACGCGGCCGCGGCGGGCGGCAGCGCCGCGGTCTGCGGCTCGGGCGCCGGCGAGACGGGCGCAGCGTTGTCGACGCGCTCCCCGCCCGGGGTTTCCTCCGCGGGCGCGCTCGCGAGCGGATTCGCCAGCTCGCTGCGCGCCGTGCCGGGCGGCGCCGTCGGCCCGGCTGCGGACGGCACGACCGGCGCACGGCGCCCTTCGCCGGGCACGGCCCAACCGCTGCGGTACCACTCGTAGGCGCCGGCCGCGACGATGCAGGCGACCAGGAGCAGGGGAATCAGCCAGCGCCCGAAGACGGGCCGCACCGCGCGCGTCGTCGGGACCTCCGCCATGCTGCCGCTCGTCGAATGCAGGGCCGGCGCAGCGAGCGCCGGCGCGTGCGCTGCGTCGGGCAGCTGCGCGAGGAGGCCATCGCCGTCGAGGTCGAGCAGCCGCGCATAGTTGCGCACGAACCCGCGGGCGAAGGTTCGTCCGGGGAGCTGCGCGAAGTCCTCGTCTTCGAGCGCCTTGACCTGTCGCGGCGCGAGCTTGAGCTGCTGCGCGACCTGATCGACCGAAAGGCCGGCTCGCTCGCGCGCCGACCGGAGCGATGCGCCGACCCCGAGCGGGATGGCCGGCGCGGGCCGAGGCGGAGACTCCGTTCCTGCCTGCAGCGCGCTCATTCGCAGGTATCCGTCGCGAGCCCCGTCGCCTCCGGCGCCTCCGGATACCGGTTCTTGAGCTGGGAGATGTACGAGAGCTCCGCCTGCCTGTCGCCGAGCTTGCGCTCGATGCACACGCCCAGCCGCAGCCCTTCCGGCGGCGGATTGGTGGTGAGCATCACGCCCTTCATCCAGGTGCGCGCCTCGTCGTAGCGTCCCGACCGGTAGGCGATCTGGGCGAGGCCCAGGCTCGCGAGCGGATTGCCCGGTTGCACGGCGAGAGCGCGGCGGTAGTAGTTCTCGGCGGCGGCCACGTCCCACGACTGCGCGCAGCGGCCCGCGTTGACCAGCGCGATTTCCGGCGTGCGGTAGAGCGGATTGCGCACGGCGGTCTCGAATTCGACGAGCGCCTCGCGCTCGCGATGGTGCTGGCAGAGGTACCAGCCCCAGTTGTGATGGATCTCGGAATCGTTGGGCGCGAGCTGCAGCGCCTGCGCGAAGCTCTGCTCGGCCTTGCGATCGTCGCCGAGGACCGCGTAGACCAGGCCATAGATGTTGTAGGCCTGGGCGTAGGTCGGATCGATCTTCACGGCGGTATTCAGCTCTTCCAGCGCGACGTCCATCTGCCCGCGCTCGTAGTAGCCCGCGCCGAGCTCGGTGTGCAGCTGCGCGCGCACCTGCGGGCTCGCCGGCTGCGGCGGGGGCAGCGGTGTAGGTTCCGGAGCCTGCTGCACGGTCTGCTTGGTCGTGCAGGCGGCCGCGAACGCCGCGATCGCGATCAGCGCCGCGATTCCGCGCGGGCGAGCCCGCGCTCCCGCGGGCTGCGGCCGATCAATGCGCGGCGACGACATGGATGCGCTGCGCCCGCCGCCGCGTGCGGTCCTGCACCTGTCCGGCGAGCTGTCCGCAGGCCGCGTCGATGTCCTCGCCGCGCGTCTTGCGCACCGTCGCCGTGAGCCCTTCGCCCTGAAGGATCCCTTGGAACGCGGCGATGCGCGCCTGCGGGCTGGTGCGGAACTCGGTGTTCGGGAACGGGTTGAACGGAATGAGGTTGAACTTGCACGGGACGTCGCGAACCAGCGCGGCGAGGGCGCGCGCCTGCGCCGGCGCGTCGTTGACGCCGTCGAGCATCACGTACTCGAAGGTGACGAAGTCGCGCGGCGCGCGCTCGATGTAGCGAACGCAGGCCGCCAGCAGCTCGGCTAGCGGATACTTGCGGTTGATCGGGACGAGCCTGTCGCGCAGGGCATCGTCGGGTGCGTGCAGCGATACTGCGAGCGCGACCGGACAGGCGTCGCGCAGCCGGTCGATGGCCGGAACGAGGCCCGAAGTCGACAGCGTCACGCGACGCCGCGACAGCCCGTAGGCGTCGTCGTCGAGCATCAGGGAGAGGGCGGCGACGACGTTGTCGAAATTCGCGAGCGGCTCTCCCATGCCCATCAGCACCACGTTGGTGATGGGGTGCCGGCCCTGCTCGACCCAGGGAACGCTCACGCCGTCGGCGAGCAGCATCCGGTTGGCGAGCCAGAGCTGGCCGATGATCTCGGCCACGGAGAGATTGCGGTTGAAGCCCTGCTTGCCGGTCGAGCAGAACGCGCAGTCGAGCGCACAGCCCGCCTGCGAGGAGACGCACAGCGTCCCGCGATCGTCTTCCGGGATGTACACCGTCTCGACTGCGTTGGACGCTCCCACGTCCATCAGCCACTTCCGCGTGCCGTCCGCCGCGCGCGTATCGCGGACCACCGACGGGGCGCGGATCTCGGCGTCGCGGGCGAGTGCCTCGCGCGTAGACCTCGCGAGATCGCTCATCGCGTCGACGCGGTCGGCGAGCCGCCGATGCATCCAGCGCAGCGCCTGGCGGGCACGGAACGGCTTCTCGCCGCGCTGCACGAACAGCGCGGTGAGGGCTTCCTGGTCGAAGTCGAGGAGGTTGATCATGAACCGCCCGGCCTGCCGCAGCGCCGATCCGCCGCGTAGGACGAAAAATACTCCAAAAAGTGCCTCGAGCGCGCGGCGCCGCGTTCGCGTCGGGCCGCTCCGCTCACCGGCTGTGAATCTCCAGCGTCGGGAAGAAGTATGCGATCTCGGTCCGCGCTGTCTCCGGACCGTCCGAGCCGTGAACGGCATTGGCGTCGATGCTCTGCGCGAAGTCGGCGCGGATCGTTCCCGCCGCCGCCTTGCGCGGATCGGTCGCGCCCATCAGGTCGCGGTTCTTGGCGATGGCGCTCTCGCCCTCCAGGACCTGGATCATGACCGGGCCGGAGGTCATGAACTCGACCAGGTCCGCGAAGAACGGGCGGCCGCGGTGAACCGCATAGAAGCCCTCGGCGTCGGGCTTGGCGAGCCAGGTCATCCGCGCGGCGACGATTTTCAGTCCTGCGCCCTCGAAGCGCGAGTAGATTTCGCCGATGACGTTCTTCGCTACCGCGTCGGGCTTGATGATCGACAGGGTTCGTTCCACCGCCATGCTCGGGCTCCGGCTCCGCACGGACAAGCGCGCGGGCGATAAATGCGAGTAAATTCAAAATTATAACACGTCGGGCCGGCGATTCGGAGCCGGCGCCCCGGGCCCGAGACGCGGCGGGAGGGCCGCCGCCCGCTTCTTGCGAAGCCGGGCCCGTTGCTACAGCATGCCGAGCACTCGCGGCAGGAAGAGCGAGAGGCCGGGCCAGTACGTCACGATCACGAGGAACACCAGCATCGTGACGAGCCACGGGATCACCGCCTTGGTGAGCTGCGTGATGCCCAGCCGGGAAATCCCGGACGCGACATAGAGGTTCAGACCCACCGGGGGATGGCACAGGCCGACCTCCATGTTGACGTCGATCAGTATCCCGAGGTGCACCGGGTGGATGCCGAGCGCAATCGCCGCGGGATAGAGGATCGGGGCCATGATCAGGATGATCGACGAGGGCTCCATGAAGTTGCCGGCGAGCAGCAGGAGCAGGTTCGCGATGAGCAGGAAGCCGATCCAGCCCAGGTCCTTCGAGAGGATCCACTCGGACAGCGCGTGCGGAATGTTCTCGTCGGTCAAGATGAACGAGAACAGCGCGGCGTTGGTCACGATGTAGAGCAGCATCGCGCTCATGTTGGCCGACGACAGCAGCACCTTGGGAACGTCGCGCAGCGGCAGGGCCTTGTAGACGAACACCGAGACGAAGAACGAATACACCGCCGCCATCGCCGCCGCCTCGGTGGCGGTGAAGATCCCGGAATAGATGCCGCCGATGATGATGACGACGAGCATCAGCCCCCAGACGCTCTCGCGGAAGTACCTGGCGCGCGCCGCCCAGGTCTCGCGCGGCAGCTGCGCGTAGCCCCGCTTCTTGGCGAGGTACCAGGTGACCGTGCAGAGCATCGCGGTCAACATGATCCCGGGCAGCAGCCCGGCGACGAAGAGCGCGCCGATCGAGGTGTTGGTGGCGATGGCGTAGATCACCTTCGGGATCGACGGCAGCATGAGGATGCCGAGCGACCCGGCCACCGTGATGACGCCAGCCCCGAACTCCATCGGGATGCCGCGCCGCACCATCTCGGGCAGCACGATCGAGCCGATGGCCACGACCGTGGCGACGCTCGAGCCGCAGACCAGCGCGAACATGGCGCAGGCCACGATGCCCGCCAGCGCGAGTCCGCCGTGCCAGTGACCCACCATCGACGCGGCGAAGTCGATCATCCGCCGCGCCACTCCGCCGTAGGTGAGGAACTTGCCGGCGAGGATGAAGAACGGGATCGACATGATCTCGAAGCGCTCGATGCCGGTGAAGAGCTTGAGCGCGACGGACTCGATCGGCACGTGCGTCATCGTGAAGACAAACGTGAGCACGGTGAGGCCGAGCGCGATCGAGATCGGCGTCCCGAAGAGCATCAGCCCGACCAGGAGGCAGAACAGGATGAGCCAGCTCGGGGGCGCGTGCCCGATCAGCGCCGCGCCGAACGGGATGACGATCAGCGCGATCGGCAGCAGCGCGAAGAAGCGCAGCGCCGGGCTCACGACCGGGACCCCGCGGCCGCGTCGGCCGGTTGCGGCGGGGCCGCCGGCTCGTCAACGCCCTCGACGCGCGATTCGTCGTGATGGGGCAGCTCACCGGTGCGGGCGAAGGTCCACGCGACCTGGAGGAAGCGGAAGCACATGAGCCCCGAGCCCAGGGGAATGCACAGGTAGACGATCCACTTGGGAATCTCGAGGTCGGGCGAGGTCTGGTCGGTGTGCGCCATGCCCCAGGTGAAGATCGCGCCGAAGGTGGCGATGATCGCGGTGAAGACGGCGCCGAGGAGGAGCCCCGTCAGCACGTAGGCCTTGCGCCACCTCGGCGGCAGGTGGTTGATGAGCACGTCGACTCCGACGTGGATCCCCGTGCGCACGCCGTAGGCCGCCCCGAATTTCGCCATCCAGACGAACATGTAGATGCACAGCTCCTGCGCCCAGGAGAGGTCGATCTTCAGGAGCCAGTCCTGGACGACGGGGATCGGCGCACCGGCGGCGTAGCGATGCAGCACCGCAACGAAGATGAGCAGCGTCGCCCCGGCCATCAGCACGGCGATCAGCCATTCCTCCAGATGATCGAGCAGCTTCATCGCGATCTCCCTCCGCTTCTCCTCGTCGTGCCCAGGGGCCAAGCTAAAACGCCACTGCGCCGGCCGGCCGCAGTGGCGTTCGCGTCGCGCTCCCGCGGATCCCGGAGCCTAGGGCTTGAATCCGGTCGCCTTGTAGACCTCGGCGATGATGTCCTTGCCGATGCGCCCTTCGTTCTCCTTGTGCACCGGGATCAGCGCCTTCTTCATCTGACTCTTCTCGTCGGCGGTCAGCGTGAGGATCTCGGTCTTGCCGCTCTTGCGCACCGCTTCGAGCGCGTCGTCGTTCTCCTTCTTGGCGATCTCGTTGGCGTACTTGGTGGCGTCCTTCATCGCGCCCTCGAGCGTCGTGCGGATGTCGGCGGGAAGCCCGTCCCAGAACTTCTTGTTGACGATCACCGCGTACTCGATCACGCCGTGGTCGGTCATCGCCAGGTACTTCTGCACCTCGTGCATCTTCTGGGTATAGAAGTTCGACGGCGGGTTCTCGGTGCCGGACACCACGCCGGTCTGGAGCGCCTGGTAGACCTCCGAGAACGCCATGACCTGCGGAATCGCGCCCAGCGCCTTCATCTCGTCGCCCAGGACCTTCGACGACTGGATGCGCATCTTCATGCCCTTGTAGTCGTTCGGCACCCGGATCGACTTGTTCGCGCTCATCTCCTTGAAGCCGTTGTCCCAGTACGCGAGTCCGACGATGCCCTTGGACTCGAGCTTCTGGAACAGCATCTTTCCGACCTGCCCGTCGGTGACCTTGTGCAGCTCGTCGAAGTTGTCGAAGATGTACGGCAGGTCGAAGACCTCGAACTCGCGCACGCCCAGGGGCCCGAACTTAGCGACCGACGGTGCGAGCATCTGCACCGAGCCGAGCTGCAGCGCCTCCATCTCCTCGCCGTCCTTGTAGAGCGTGCTGTTGGGGTAGACCTCGACCTTCACGCGGCCCTTGGTGCGCTCCTCGGCCAGCTTCTTGAAGTATTCGGCGGCCTTGCCCTTCGGGGTATCGAGCGCGACGACGTGGCTGAACTTGATGATGATCGGCTGCTGTGCCAGCGCGAGGGACGCGAAGCCGAGCAGCGTCGATGCCGCCAGCGCGATGCAAAGGCGAAACTTCATGATTCCTCCAGAGAAAGAGAAGCGCCGTGCGCGTTCTGTGGCGGCGAATTTAGCGCCGGGAACGTGCCGGCTGTCAATGTCGGGCGCCGCGTGCGGCGTCCCGATCGACACTACACGGCTGCGGCGCGCGCGGGCTTGATCCGGGTCAAGCCGGCGTCGCCGGGCGCCACTCGATGCGCCAGCTTGCCTCGCCGGGCGCGGCCTGGAAGGCGAGCGCCACGCCGATGCCGGGCACTGCGACCAGCTCGTCGCCCGCCCAGACGAGCGGCAGGGCCTCGCGCTCCCACTGCGGCATCCCCGCTTCCTGCAGCAGCTTCTTCACCGCGCGCGTCGGGCGATTGGCCGCCAGGCGGATGCGCTCGCCGCCCGCGCGCGAGCGCAGAGTCACGGACTTCCGAACCATCTTGGCGGCGGCGATCCCCGTTCCTGAAGCGGCCTCGAAGGCAAGCATGCCGCCCGGCAAGGCGACCTCCGGCTCGCCGGACCAGATCCGCAGGCACGAGCCGACTGTCGGGGCGTGCACGGCGATGCGCCCGCGATGACGGCCGATCTCCGCGCCGTCCAGTTCGATCCGGATGCGCGCGTCGTCGGCCGCGGCGAGGAGCTGCCTCAGCATGTCGGCGAGCCGCGCTTCGCTCGGGCTGCGCAGGCCCTTGCCGCGCAGGTACCAGCGTAACAGGTTGCGGGCGCGCGCCGGCGCGAGCTCCGCGAGCCGCGCGCGCGCGAGACCGCCGCTATCGATCGCGCCCCGAGCGTCGAGTGTGGCGAGATCGTCCGCCAGCCCGGCGGCCTCCGCCTGGTGGCTCGCCGCGCGCAGGAGCGGCGCGGGATAGCCGGGGAAGCGCTGCCGCAGCAGCGGAGCGATTTCGTGACGAATGAAGTTGCGCGCGTAGCGTCGATCGGCGTTGCTCTCGTCCTCGATCCAGGAGATGCCGCGCAGGCGCGCGTAGGCGACGAGCGCGTCGCGGGAGAGCCCGAGGAGTGGCCGGAGAAACGCCGGACGGCCGGCCGCGAACGGCGCCATCGCCGCTAGGCCCTGCGGCCCGGCGCCGCGCAGCAACTGCAGCAGCAGCGTCTCCGCCTGGTCGTCGGCGTGGTGGGCCAGCGCGATCAGATCGGCATCCGAGCGTCGCAGGCGCTCGTAGCGCAGCTTTCGCGCCTGTGCCTCGAGGCTCGAGCCCCGCTCGCGCCTGAGCTCCAGCCGCTCGACCGCGAGCGGAACCCCGCGGGCGGCGCATTCGCCGGCGCAGAAGGCGGCCCAGCGATCGGAGTTGGGGGAGATGCCGTGGTGCACGTGGATCGCGGCGAGCTCGATGCCGCGATCGGCCGCCACCGCGCAAGCCGCGTCGAGCAGCACCATCGAGTCGATTCCGCCGGAGAGCGCGATCGCGAGCCTGGCGCCGGACTCCGCGTGACCGGTCACTGCCGCGGCGAGCGCTGCGTGGACGGACCCGATCGCGTCGCCGGTGTCAGCCGGCGGTGAGTTCCTTGAATTTGCCATAGCCGAGCAGCTTGTCCTCGCGCGCTTCGAGGAGCGCGTCGATGGGCTGCTCCTGCACGTAGTGCAGGGCTTCCGCCAGCGCCTTCTTGAGCGTGGCGATCAGCGCAGCGTGGTCGCGATGCGCGCCGCCCAGCGGTTCGGTGACGACCTTGTCGATCAGGCCCAGCGTCTTGAGCCGCGGCGCGGTGATGCCGAGCGTCTCGGCGGCCTCTTCCGCGTGAGAGGCGTCCTTCCACAGGATCGAGGCGCAGCCTTCGGGTGAGATGACCGAGTAGGTCGCGTACTGAAGCATGAGCGTATAGTCGCCGATCGCGATCGCCAGCGCCCCGCCGGAGCCGCCCTCGCCGATGACGGTGACGATGATCGGCGTGCGCAGCCCGGCCATCTCGTAGAGGTTGCGCCCGATCGCCTCCGACTGGCCCCGCTCCTCCGCGCCGATGCCCGGGAACGCCCCCGGCGTGTCGACGAACGTGAACAGCGGCAGCTCGAACTTCTCGGCGAGCCGCATCAGCCGCAGCGCCTTGCGATAGCCCTCGGGGCGGGGCATGCCGAAATTGCGGAAGATCTTCTCCTTGGTGTCGCGGCCCTTCTGATGCCCGATCACCATGCACGCCGCGCCGTTGAACCGCGCCAGGCCGCCGACGATCGCGGCGTCGTCCGCGTAGCCGCGGTCGCCGTGGAGCTCGTGGAAGTCGGTGAAGGCTCCAGCGACCACGTCGAGCGTGTAGGGCCGCTGCGGGTGCCGCGCGACCTGGGCGATCTGCCAGGCCGAGAGCTTGCTGTAGATCTCCCGGGCGAGCTGCTGGCTCTTCTTCTGCAGTCGGTTGATCTCGTCGGAGATGTCCACGGCCGAGTCCTCGTGGACGTAGCGCAGCTCGTCGATCTTGGTCTGCAGCTCCGCGATCGGTTGCTCGAAATCGAGAAACGTCTGCTTCATCGACGCCTTGGATGCGAGCGGGGCGGGAGGATATTAGCGCAAGTGCGGCGCGCCGGCATCTCCGCGGCCCCGGCTGACAGCGGATCCCAAGGACGCCGGCGCGGGCCTAGGCATCCGCCGCCCGCAGCATGTCCACGTGGATGATCCCGTCTTCCTCGTAGGGGCCCGACACGGCGCGGAAGCCGAGCGACGCGTAGAAGCGCTCGAGCCGGCGCTGCGCCGCGATGCGGATCGGCAGTCCCGGATAGAGTTCCGCGCAGCGACGGATTCCCTCGTGCATCGCCTGGCGCCCGAGCCCGGTCCCGCGCAGCGAGGCGACCGTCAGCACGCGGCCGATCGAGGGCTCGGCGTACTTGCGGCCCGGCTCGATCACGCGCAGATAGGCGCCCAGCGCGCTCGCGCGCTCCGCTCCCGTCCAGCCGAGCAGGTGCCGGGCGAACGGATCGACCCCGTCGGCATCCTGGAAAGCACAGTGCTGCTCGACGACGAACACGGCGGCGCGCGCGGCGAGGATCGCGTAGAGCTCTTCGGGGGCGAGGTCCCGGAAACGCCGCCACTGCCATGTTACGGAAGGCGTCGCGAGCCTCGCGTCGGGGGCTGTCTGCATCGGGCGCCTTACATTACCATGAGGGGTCGAGAGACTGCAGCGCGCCCATGTCAAAGCGCTATCGCATCGCCGTCATCCCGGGCGACGGGATCGGCAAGGAGGTGGTACCCGAAGGGCTGCGCGTCCTCGAAGCCGCGGGCCGCCGCTTCGGCATCGAGTTCCAATGGGACGAGCTGCCCTGGAGCTGCGACTACTATGCGAAGCACGGGCGGATGATGCCGGAGGACTGGTTCGAACGGATCCGGCAGCACGACGCGATCTTCTTCGGCGCGGTGGGCTGGCCGGCGACGGTGCCGGATCACGTCTCGCTCTGGGGGTCGCTCATCCAGTGGCGGCGGGGCTTCGACCAGTACGTCAACCTGCGGCCCTGCCGCTTGATGCCTGGCGTCCCCACGCCGCTCGCCAACCGCCAGCCCGGAGACATCGACTTCGTCGTCGTGCGGGAGAATACCGAGGGCGAATACTCCTCGGTCGGCGGGCGCATGTTCGAGGGGACCGAGCGCGAGGTGGTGTTCCAGGAAACGGTGTTCACCCGCAAGGGCGTGGACCGCATCCTCGAGTTCGCCTTCGAGCTCGCGCGCAAGCGGCCCGCCAGGCACCTCACATCGGCGACCAAGTCCAACGGGATCTCGATCACGATGCCCTACTGGGACGAGCGGTTTCGTGCGATGGCGAAGAACTACCCGGACGTCCGCACGGACCAGTACCACATCGACATCCTCAGCGCGCACTTCGTGCAGCGGCCGCAGCTGTTCGATGTCGTGGTGGGCTCGAATCTCTTCGGCGACATCCTTTCCGACCTCGGCCCCGCGGTCTGCGGCACGATCGGCATCGCGCCTTCGGCCAACATCAACCCGACCCGAGAGTTTCCTTCGCTGTTCGAGCCGGTGCACGGCTCGGCGCCGGACATCGCGGGCAAGGGCGTCGCCGACCCCATCGGGCAGATCTGGTGCGGCGCGCTCATGCTGGAGCACCTCGGCCACGCGGACGCGGCCGCCGCCGTCGTGCGCGGCATCGAGCGCTCGCTCGAGCACGGACCGCGCACCCCCGATCTCGGCGGCCGGGCGACGACCTTCGAGCTCGGCAAGGCGATCGCGGACGCGCTCGGGTAACCGGGCGGCGAGCGAGCGAACACCGGGAGCGGGCCCGTTGATTCGTATCGCGCTCCCGCGGGGCGACTGTGGCAAGATAACGCCTAGAAGAAAAACGACGTCGAAGGGAACGGAGCTCACGCCATGATGATCGGGATTCCACGCGAGACGCGCGCGGGCGAGACGCGCGTGGCGGCGACGCCCGAGACAGTCAAGAAGCTCGCGGCCAGCGGCAAGCACGAGCTCGTCGTCGAGGCGGGCGCCGGCGTGCATTCGAGCATTCCCGACGCCGACTTCCAGGCGGCGGGCGCGCGCATCGGCAGCGCGGACCAGGCGCTCGGCGCGGACATTGTCCTGAAGGTGCGCTCGCCGACGGCCGAGGAGCTGCCGAAGCTCAAGCGGGGCGCAATGCTCGTGGGCCTGCTGAACCCGTTCGACGCGGCGGGCCTGCAGGCATGCGCAGGCACCGGCGTATCGGGCTACGCGCTCGAGTGGCTGCCGCGCATCACCCGTGCGCAGTCGATGGACGTGCTTTCCTCGCAGGCGAACATCGCGGGCTACAAGGCCGTGATGATCGCGGCCAATATCTACGGCCGCTTCATGCCGATGCTGATGACCGCGGCCGGCACCGTGAAGGCGGCCCGCGTGCTGATCCTGGGCGTGGGCGTGGCGGGCCTCCAGGCGATCGCGACCGCCAAGCGGCTTGGCGCCGTGATCGAAGCTTCCGACGTGCGTCCGTCGGTCAAGGACCAGGTCGAGTCGCTCGGCGCGAAGTGGGTCGACGTGCCCTACGCCAACGACGAGGAGCGCCAGATCGCCGAGGGCGTCGGGGGCTATGCGCGGCCGATGCCGCCCGAATGGATGGCGCGGCAGGCGCAGATCATCGCCGAGCGTTGCAAGGCGATCGACATCCTGATCACGACCGCGCTGATCCCTGGACGACCCGCGCCGAAGCTCATCAAGGCCGAGACCGTCGCGGCGATGAAGAGCGGCGCGGTGATCGTCGATCTCGCGATGGAGCAGGGCGGCAACGTCGAGGGCTCGCAGCTCGACCAGATCGTCGCCAAGGACGGGGTCAGGATCGTGGGCCTGGGCAACCTGCCCGCACGCGTGCCCGCGGACGCCTCCGCCCTCTATGCGCGCAACGTGCTCAACTTTCTCGCGCTGTCGCTCAACGCCAAGACCGGCGAGTTCGCCGTTCCGAAGGACGACGAGATCATCAAGGCCACGCTGGTGTGCGACAACGGCGCGGTCGTGCCGAGAAGCTGAAGCCACGAGGAGAAACCCCATGAGCGCCGGCGTCGAACCGATCGTCTTCTACCTCACCATCTTCGTGCTCGCGGTCTTCGTGGGCTACCACGTGATCTGGAACGTGACGCCGGCGCTGCACACGCCGCTCATGAGCCTCACCAACGCCATCTCGAGCATCATCCTGGTCGGGGCGATGCTCGCCGCGGGTCCGGCCGAGCTAGACTGGGGCGGCTGGCTCGGCGTGCTCGCGGTGGCGCTGGTCTCGATCAACGTCGCGGGCGGTTTTCTCGTCACGCAGCGCATGCTGGAGATGTTCCGCAAGAAGGAGCCGAAGCCGGCCGCCAAGGAAGCAAGCTAGCGGTCCGGGGACATCATGGGCGCCAACCAACTCGCACTGTGGTACCTGGTCGCAGCGGTGAGCTTCATCCTGGCGCTGAAGGGGCTCTCCCACCCGGCGTCGGCGCGTCGCGGAAATCTCTTCGGCATGATCGGCATGGCGATCGCCGTGCTGGTCACGCTGGCGGTGATCTACTCGCACAGCAAGAACGTGCTGCCGATCCTGGGCGGGATGGTCGTCGGCGGCGTGATCGGCGCGATCGTCGCGCGGCGCGTGCAGATGACACAGATGCCCGAGCTCGTCGCGGCCATGCACTCGCTGGTCGGCCTCGCGGCCGTGTTCATCGCCATCGCCGCCGTGAACAACCCCGAGGCGATGGGGCTGCACTCGCCGATCACCGGGCTGCACAAGGCGGAGCTCTTCATCGGGACGTTCATCGGCGCGGTGACGTTCTCCGGCTCGGTGATCGCCTTCGGCAAGCTCTCCGGCAAGATCCGCAGCGCCCCGGTCGTCTTCCCGGGCCGGCACTGGCTCAATCTCGCGATCGGCATCGCGATGATCGGCTTCGGCATCGCCTTCTTCATGGCGTCGCAGGCGGAGTGGCCGCCGTTCATCATCATGACGGCGCTGGCCTTCCTGCTCGGCTTCCTGCTCATCATCCCCATCGGCGGCGCCGACATGCCGGTGGTGATCTCGATGCTCAACAGCTACTCGGGCTGGGCGGCGGCGGGCATCGGCTTCTCGCTCGACAACCCCATGCTGATCATCGCCGGATCGCTGGTCGGCTCCTCGGGCGCGATCCTCTCGTACATCATGTGCAAGGCGATGAACCGCTCGTTCGTGAGCGTCATTCTCGGCGGCTTCGGGGGCGAGACGACCACGGCCGCGGGATCGGAGCAGAAGACCGTCAAGAGCGGAAGCCCCGACGACGCGGCGTTCCTCCTCTCGAACGCCGATACCGTGATCATCGTCCCCGGCTACGGGCTCGCGGTGGCGCGCGCGCAGCACGCGGTGAAGGAGCTCGCGACCAAGCTCGCCGAGAAGGGCGTCACGGTCAAGTACGCGATCCATCCCGTCGCGGGCCGAATGCCGGGGCACATGAACGTGCTGCTCGCCGAAGCCGAGGTGCCCTACGACCAGGTCTTCGAGATGGAGGACATCAACAGCGAGTTCCCGCAGGCCGACGTCGCGCTCATCCTGGGCGCCAACGACGTCGTCAATCCGCTCGCCGAGCAGAAGGGCAGTCCCATCTACGGCATGCCGATCATCGAGGCCTACAAGGCGAAGAGCGTGCTCGTGAACAAGCGTTCGATGGCCTCGGGCTACGCGGGGCTCGACAACCCGCTCTTCTACATGGACAAGACCATGATGGTGTTCGGGGACGCCAAGAAAGTGGTCGAGGAGCTGGTCAAAGCGGTCGACTGACATTCCCGCGCGGGGGAGCGCGAAGATGAATCCGCTGGGGAGCATTTCGGCGCGCACACGCGCCGCGTGCGGGGGAAGAACGGCGGCGCGAATGGCTGCCGAAGCACTCGGCGACGAATCGTGGCGCCGCTACTACGGTTGACGCCCTAGGCGCAGCGCGGATACGATGGCGATCGCCCGCAAGCTCGTCGCTGTCGTGATGGCCGACGTCGTGGGCTACTCGCGGCTGATGGAGCGCGACGAGGCAGGCACGCACGACCGGCTGCGGAAGCTTCGCGCCGAGCTGCTCGATCCCAGGATCGCCGGGCACGGCGGACGCATCGTCAAGACGACGGGCGACGGCATGCTGCTCGAGTTTCCGAGCGCCACCGCGGCCCTGCGCTGCGCGGTCGAGATCCAGCGCGAGATGGGCGCGCGCAACCGCGATGTCGCGGCGGACGAGCGGATCGAATTCCGCACCGGCGTCAATGTCGGCGACGTCATCGTCGACGGCGACGACATCATCGGCGACGGAGTGAACGTGGCGGCGCGGCTGGAGCCGCTGGCGGCGCCGGGCGGCATCTGCGTGGCGGCGGCGGTGCGCGAACAGGTGCGCGAGGATCTCGGCGTCGGGTTCGTCGACGCGGGAAAGCAGCGCGTAAAGAACATCTCGCGGCCGGTTCACGTCTATCGCGTCGCGCTGGGAGACGGCCTCGACCAGGAGCCACCGAAGGCCGCAGGCGCCAGGCGTTGGAGCGCGCTGCCTCCCGCAGCACGTGGGGCGATCTTGGGCGCCGCAGCGCTGCTGGTCATCGCGGTCGCGGCCGTCGTCGTCTGGCGCAGCCAGCAGCCGAAGACGGACAACGTCGCGCTGCGCTCCTTCCTGGTCGCTCCCTTCGCCACTGACCAGGGCGACCCCGCCTTGTCGGCCCTCGCCGCCCAGCTCACGACGGGAGTGACCAAGACTCTCGGTGACAGCATGCGCTGGGCACGCATCGTAGCCGCGGGACCCGTCGCGCGGCAGGCCGGCCCGCAACCCGATCCGAAGGCCCTCGGACGCGCGGCGAATGTGCGTTATGTGCTCGAGGGCGATATGCATCCGGAGGCGGCGCAGCTCGCGTTCACCTTGCGCGTGTTCGACGCGCGCGATGGCACGCAGCTTCAGAGCC